>Ga0371490_1000209_pt1 | contig 49987 bp, 29 predicted proteins | sample MB2SIPfraction_FD_207959 | JGI IMG/M metagenome (GOLD analysis project Ga0371490, IMG submission 207959) | Lab enriched peat soil microbial communities from McLean, Ithaca, NY, United States - MB28FN SIP fraction | ecosystem: Environmental > Terrestrial > Soil > Wetlands > Peat | place: USA... | reverse complement strand
AGGTGGGCGAGGATTCGGTGCGCATGTTTGTGGTCCTGCTGGCCCCGTTTGCAGCCTTCATGGTGATGGCCCTGTGGCATGGCTTTACGGTGCATCCGGCCATCGAGTGGGGGTTGCCGCACTCGGGCGGCAGCGCGGGCTTTGGCGCAGGATCGGCCTTCTCCACCGCGGTGCTGGTGGCCATGTGGAACTACATGGGCTGGGATAATGCCTCCACAGTGGCGCAGGAGGTTGAAGATCCACAACGAAACTATCCGCGAGCAATGGTGGCGGCTACGGCGCTGACTGCGGTCTGCTATATTCTGCCCCTTGCGGCCATGGCTTTTGCCGGCTTCAAGGCGGAGGGCTTTGCCACGGCCGACTGGGTGCGCGTGGCCTCCTCGCTGGGCGGTCCGGCGCTGGCCATTGCGGTGGTGGTGGGCGGCTGCATTACCGGCGTGGGCATGTTCAATGCCCTGGTGATGAGCTATACCCGCCTGCCCATGGCCATGGCTGAGGACGGCATGCTGCCAGCTGCGCTGGGGCGCACCAATCGCCGCGGGGTGCCGTGGGTGAGCGTGGTCTGCTGCGGCCTGGCCTGGGCTCTGGCGCTGGGTCTGCCCTTTGAGCGGCTGATCGCCATCGACCTGATCCTGTATGGCTCCAGCCTGATGCTGGAGTTTGTGGCGCTGGTGGTGCTGCGGCTGCGCGAACCCAAGCTGACCCGCCCCTTCAAGGCCGGCAACTTTCTCTGCGCCTGCCTGCTGGGCGTGGGGCCGGCAATTTTGATTGCCTACGCGCTGTGGGTCTCGCGCGAGGACAAGCTGTGGCCGGAGAGCGCAACCTTTGGCTCCATTCCGGCGCTGGGATTTGCGGTGATCGTGGCGCTGATGGGCCCGGTGTTCTACTGGCTGGTGGCCGCGCCGCTGGCCCGCGTGCGCCTGGCCGCCGCTGCCGACTGACCACCTGCGGTGGGGCATTGCATGCAGCAGCTCGCTTCGGCACCTGCGGTGCGGCAGACCGCTTCGCCACCTACGGTGGGGCCAACTCGCTTCGCGTTCTTCGTGGGTAGACTCTCCTGAAATCGCCCACCATCCTACGCCTGCGGAGCAAATCGGCTGTGTCCATAGAGCGTGAATCCAACACCGCTTCCCTGCCCCCTATAATGTACGGGGAGCCGCGCGCAAATCCCGGCGGCTCCAACACCCGAGATTGGTTCTGGAAGAGGTTCTTATGGCGTCGGTCATTGAAGCCATCGATGTGAAGCGCAAGATGTACTTTGAGCACGAAAACGTGCCCTATTACTGCATGGATGTGGAAGTCTCCACCCCCACGGCGCGCGGCGGCCAAACCCTGGTGCGGCTGAAGATGCGCAACCTGCTCAACCGCGCGGTCTTCGACAAGACCTTCAAGGCCGGCGAGAAGTTCAAGGAGCCGGATCTGGAGGAGGTGGAGGCGTCGTACCTGTACAGCGACGGCGACGGCTCGTACTTCCTGGACCAGAGCAGCTTTGAAACCCTGCCGCTGACCACGGCCATGATGGGCGATGCGCTGGAGTTCCTGGTGGAAGGCGCCATCGTAAAGCTGATGAAGTACAACGGCAATCCCATTGGACTGGAGCTGCCCGCGCAGGTGGAGCTGGCCGTGGAGTACACCGAGCCCGGCGCCCGGGGCGACACCTCCGGCGGCGCTACCAAAGCGGCGCGGCTGGAGACCGGCCTGGAGATCAAGACCCCGCTCTACATCGAGATCGGCGAGCGCGTGCGGGTGTACACCGAGACTCGCGAGTTTGCTGGCCGGGCCTAAGCCCACCGGCGCGACCAGATTTGAAGCCCCACGAACGGTGAGAATTTTTAGGTCTCCGACCGCATGGATTTTTACTCTAGCATCTCGGCTTCCCAGCTCTCAAAATCGAGACCTGGGGCACCCAGTGGTGTTCTGGCATTTCACCGCGCCCTTACAGGGCGCGAGATCAATCTTTGACACACTAACCCAGGGCTGCGCGCGGCTTGCCCTGGGCTATTTTCACAGCGCCCCGCTGGGGCGCAAAGCTGCGCACGATGAGAGCGCCGGGCAACCGGCGCTTTCGCACAGCTGGATACCGGTTCGTCAAAAAAAAAGGAGACACAATGTTGACCAAGTTGCTGAGGTTGTCTGGATTGGCAGTGCTGGCCCTGGCGGCTACCGCATGGGGCATGGAGCCTGGCTGGGTGGGAACCTGGGGCGCACCGGCCATGCAGGCGCAGGGCGGCGCGATGCGCGCCTTTACCGGCATGACGCTGCGCCAGGTGGTGCACATCTCCGCGGGCGGCACAAAGGTGCGCATCCGCTTTACCAATGAGTTCGGCACCGATTCTTTGACCATTGCCGATGCCCACGTGGCGCTGGCGGCGGGCGGCACGGCGGTAAAGGACGACCACAAGATCACCTTTGCGGGTCAGCCCACGGTGCGCATTGCGCAGGGCGCGGCCATCTTTTCCGATCCAGTAGACTTCCCCGTGCCCGCGCTCTCCGATCTGGCCATCAGCTTCTACGTGCCGAACCAGGTGCTGCGCTCGGAGACCTACCACGCGCTGGGGTTGCAGACCAACTATGCCGCAACGGGCGATGTGGCCGGCGCGGCAGCACTCAACGAGGAGCTGAAGTTCGCGTCCTGGTACTTTATCAGCGGCGTGGACGTAAATGCTGCTGCCGACTCCCGCGCCATTGTGACGCTGGGCGACTCGATTACCGACGGTGCGCGTTCCACGCCCGATACCAATCGCCGCTGGCCGGATGTGCTGGCCGAGCGGCTGCAGAAGACCGTCGGGCTGGAGCATGTAAGCGTCCTCGACGAAGGCATCAGCGGCAACCGCATCCTGAACGAGGGCGCGGGTCCGAGCGCGCTGGCGCGGCTGGATCGCGACGTGCTGGCGCAGGACGGCGTCAAGTACCTGATCATTCTGGAGAGCATCAACGACATTGGCCACACCCTGCATCCCACCGGCCCGGAGGATGAGATCACGGTGGGCGATTTGGAGAATGTGGTGGGCCAGATCGCAGAGCAGGCGCATCTGCACGGCATCAAGGTGTACGGCGCAACGTTGACGCCCTACGTAGGCGCGGGCTATGCGGGCGAAAAGGGCGAACAGATGCGCGAGGCCTACAACAACTGGATCCGCACCTCGGGCGTCTTCGACGCGGTCATCGACTTTGAGAAGGTGGCTGGCGACGGAGCTACGCCGCCGCACTTCAATCCGGCCCTTGACTCCGGCGATCATCTGCACCCGGGCGACGCGGGCTACAAAGCCATGGGCGAAGCAATCGATCTGAACCTCTTCAAGTAGACGCATTCACGCACACACAAAAATGCCCGCGCATCGCTGAATGCGCGGGTATTTTTGTGTGTGCCTGCCGCAAAAAAAGCATCGGCCTCCGCGCGGGGAGGCCGATGGATAGAGCGGACGAGTGAAATCCTCCTAGAAATGGAAGACCAGACCGGAACCCAAACGAAGGTTGTTTTGTCCGCCGCCGTCGTTGCTGGGCAGGTCGGTGCGCAGCCAGCTGGCTTCAACCGCGCGTAACGAGAGGCTTTTTGCGAGCTGCACGTTGACGCCTCCGCCCACGTTGGCCGCGAAACTGCCCGCCGTGGCAGTTGAGCCAACGAAGCCCGGGAAGACGCTGCTCAGGCCTCTGACGTAGCCCGCCAGGCCCTGCACATAGATCTCCGTCTTCCGCTTCGGCAATGGATACGTGTAGCGCGGGCCGAAGGTAAAAGTCTGCAGCGTCAGCCCCACGCCGCTGGTGGACATGTAGCTGGCCTTGGCCATGGAGAAGTCGGCCACCACCCCATAGTTCCTGCTGAAGCGGTCGTGAAACTGCACGGAACCGCCATACATCCAGAAGCGGGACTGCATCTCCGTTTGGCCCACAACCGAGTTATACACAATCGCCACATCCAGCGCGCCGAACTTAAGATCGGCATGCTGAGGATCGGCACGCGGGGTGGTTTGCGCCAGGACGATAACCGAGCTTGCCAGACAAGCGCCCACAAGAAGCACCGTACGGAACATTGACTTACGCATCTCCAGTCCTCCTTGTTACTCAACCGTCAGGTTGAGGGTGGTGGCTTGTGACAAGCTGCCCGCCGTGATCGAGACGTTGATCGTGTAGGTTTTGGCGGCGCTCGCGAAGAATCCCGAACCGCCGCAACCGGTAACGCCCGCGGTAGCCGCTGCACCCGCAGCCAGAATCAGCAGCACCGACAGCATGCGGGCCATGCGCTTGCCGGAGCGGCGGATGCGGCCCGCAAAGGGCAGCAACAGCAGGGCAAAGGCAAAGGGCGCTGCATGCGACAGGAACGGATGACCCGCCGGTTGATTGCTGGCGGTTGGCCCGGGCACAACGATGTTGAGTTGCGTTGTGCTCGTCAGCGCCGTGCCGGCAGCCAGAACCCAGCTGGTTCCATTCGACTGCTGCACCCATGCGGAAGGTGTAACGGTCGCAAGGGCGCCTGTCGGCAAGCCACTCACGCTCATCGTGAGAGGAATCGGGAAGCTGGTGCCCGTGTTCGGAGTGATGGGCAACGCGTAAGAAGCCGTGCCGCCCGGCTGAACCACCTGATCGTTGCCGCTACCGGAGCCGGTTCCGCCGCTACCGGAGCCGATCGTGCCAATCGAGATGGTGATGACGCTGACCGCCACCGAAGTACTGTTGGTGGTTTGGAAGTTGCTGTCGCCCAGGTAGTCCACGCTGATGGTGTGGCTGCCCAGTGCCAGCGACGAGGTGGTGTAGGTTATCGGGCCTGCCGTTAACGGCACGGTGGCCAGAACGGTGCTTCCATCCAGGAACTCAACCGAGCCGGTTGGCGCCGTCACTGAAGAAGTAACGTTGGCGGTGAAGGTAACAGCATTGGCTTGCACTACCGTTGCGGCGTTGGTTGCCACGGTCACGGTGGGAGCGGTCTTGGTGTTGGTCAGCGCGAAGCTACCCGAGGTGGCTCCGGAAACCGCAGCGGTAACCGTGTAACTGCTGCTGGAAGCTGTAGTACCGGCGGTGGCCGTCACGCTAGCCGTGCCGGCGCTGCCGGTGGTAGCCGAGGTGGCCGACAACGTTGCGCTGGCACCGCTGGAAGGAACGGTAAAGGCCACCGTAACTCCGCTGACGGTGTTGCCGTACGCATCGGTGACCGTCACCAGCAGCGGACTGCCGAAGGCGGAACCGATGGCAGCGCTCTGGCCGGAGCCGGAGGTAACCAGAACCTTGGCTGCCGCAGCGTTGCTCACCGTCTCGCTGGCAGTGGCCGAAGAGATCGAGCTGCTGCCGTTCACCGAGGCGGTGTACGTGTAGCTGCCTGCCGCTGTCAGCGCCGCCGAGCTCAGATTGAAGGTCGCGACACCGCCGGATGCGCTCGTGGTGTAGTTCTTCGAGTAGCCCGACGGTCCCGTGACCGTCAGCACGATGGTGTCGCTGGCGTTGGCCACGTTGCCGTTGTTGTCCTCTTCCAGCACGGTAATCGCCGATCCGGCATTGCCGCCTGCCGTCACCGCGGAGGTCGGCGTGGTGGTGAAGACCAGCTTGCTGGCCGACACCGTACCGCTTTCCGCATTGGCGGTCAGAGCAACCACCCCCACACTGCTGGTGGTGGAGTTGCCCGCGGCCTCGCTGTGGAAGGCGGAACTGCGGCTGGAGCTGACGATAGAGAGGCCGCCGCCGGTGATGGTAACCGTGCCGGTAACTGCGCCGGAGAGTTCCGGCGTCACCGAGATCGTCAGAGTGCAGCTGGTTCCGGTTGCCATGGTCGAGCTGCAGTTGTTGCTTTCGTTCACTTCGCCGCTGGCGGTGATCGCCAAAGCCGTAATCGTCTGACCGGTGTTATTGCTCAGTTGCACGGTCCGGCTGGTGGCCGTGCTGCCGGTGGAAACCGCACCGAAGCTCAGTACTGCCGGAGTCAGAGTCAGGCCAGCCGGGCTGCCATCGCCCTGCAGCGAGACAACCTGCGTTCCGCCACCTGCGTTGTCGGTAATCATCAACGTTCCGGTGCGATGTCCGGTAGCCGTCGGCACGAACTTCACTTCCGCGGTACAGCTGGCACCGGCAGCCACCGAGCCGCCGCAGTTGTCCGACTCCGTAAAGTCGCCCAGCGTGGTCAGACTGCTCAGAGTCAGCTTGGCGTTACCGGTGTTGGTAATGGTGACGCCCAGCGTGGTGCCGGTTGCGTTTGCGACTTGCGCACTGGAGACGAAGGGCAGACTGCCGAATGCCAGGCTGATGGGCGAAACACTTACGCCGGCCTGCTGGCCTATGCCGTTCAGAGCTACGCTATGCAGACCGTCCGCATTATCGACGATCTGAATGCTTCCGGTACGGGTTCCGCTGGTTGTCGGCGTCATGGTCACGCTGATGACGCAACTGCTGCCGGCGGCAATGCTGTTGCCGGCGCAGTTGTTGGTTTCGGCAAAGTCGCCCGTTGCCGCGACCGAGCTGATCGTCAGAGCCGCCGTGCCGTTATTGGTAACCGTAATGACCTGCGCCGAGCTGGTCGAGTTCACCGTCACACTGCCAAAGGAGAGCAGCGCCGGAGAAGCTGTGATTCCAGGCAGCGTCCCCTGACCGGTCAGCATGGCCATGGTTGTCACATTGCCGGTGCTGTCAGTAACTGTCACCGAACCTGCAACCGTTCCGGTCGCCGTCGGCGTGAAGCTCAGACTGATCAAACAGCTTGCGCCGGGGGCCAGCGTGGTGGAGCACTGGCTGCTGGCCGCGTAGCCGCTGGTCGCGGTGATGCTGGCCAGCGTCAGCGTGGTGGTTCCGGTGTTCTTCAGAACCAGCGTCTGCGCCTGGCTGGTGGTTCCCACTTGCTGGGCGCCGAAGTTGACGTACGAGGGAGTCAGCGAAAGACCAACACTGGCGCCGAGTCCCTGCACCGCAACGGTCTGCGTACCCACCGAATCTGCAATCGTGATGCTGCCGGACTGCGAACCCGTCGTGGTCGGGGCAAAGCTGACATTGATGCTGCAGGAGGAGCCTGCCGCCAGCGCACCCGGGCAGTTGGTGGTATCGGAGAATCCGTTGCTTGCGGTGACCGAAGAGACGGTCATCGAGGCGGTTCCGTTATTGGTCAGCACCACCGTCTGTGCCGACGAAGTGGTGCCAGTCAGCTGACTGCCGAAGCTCAGTTGTGTGGCGCCCAGATTGACCGAAGCTGCCAGTCCGGTGCCGTTCAAAGCCACCGTCTGCGCTCCCAGATTGTCGGTAATCGTCAGTGTGCCGCTCTCCGAGCCGGCCACCGTGGGCGAGTAGGTCACGGCGATGGTGCAGCTCGATGAAGCCGCCAGCGTGGCGGAGCAGGTAGTGGTCTCCGAGAAGTCACCGGCGATTGAAATACCGATGCTGGTCAGCGAAGCCGTTCCGGTATTGCTCAGCGTAACCGTCAGGGCACCGCTGCTCTTGCCCATCACGGTTGCAGGGAAGTTCTGCACGCCGGGCGAAACCGTGGCTCCGGCCAGCGTACCGATACCGGTCAGCATAACAGTCTGTGTGCTGGTGCTGCCACCCGCATTGTCGGTCAGCGTAATCGTACCGCTGCGGGTTCCCGCGGCCGTGGGGGTGAACGTGGTGGTTAGGGTGCAAGTGCTGCCGGCCTTCACCGTTGTGCAGCTGCCACTGGTCGCGTAATCACCCGTGGTCGCGACGTTCGAGATCGCCAGATCCGCAGTTCCGGTATTGGCGATGGCGATTGCCTGACCGTAACTGCTCGAACCGAGCACCACGCTGCCGAAGTTCGCCACCGCCGGCGCGATCTGCACACCCGCTGTACTTCCGGTTCCCGACAGAGCCACGCTGATGGAGCTTCCGGTGGTCGTATCGGTAATCGTCAGCGTGCCGGTTTCAGTGCCGCTGGTAGTGGGCGTGTAGTTGACCACCACGCTGCAGGTGCTCAGCGCGCCGATCGTGCCGCAGGCGTTGGTCTGCGTGAAGTCACCCGTCACAGCGATGCTGACCGTGGAGGTTGCAAAGCCGTTGGGGTTGGCCAGAATCACGGTCTGCGCAGTTCCGCTCGATCCCTTCAGAACCGTTCCGAAGCCCAGACTGCTGACGTTGGCGGTCAAGTTCTGCGCCAGCGAAACAACGGTCTGTCTCACCGCAGCCGCAGCCAGATAGTTGCTGTTTCCAGCCTGGTCGGCTTCCACCACAACGGCTCCCGGTGCGGTGATGATCAGCGTGTTGCCCAGGATCGTCGCCGGCCCGGAAACCACGCTGAAGGTCACCGCATTCCCCGATGCACCTCCGGTGGCACTCAGCTGAATCGCCGAGGTGTATTTCACCGGCGAAGCGATGGCGGCGAAGTTGATGGTCTGCGCAGCCTGGTTCACCGTCAGCGTCGTGCTGGTGGTGCCGGCCGAGACGTAGTCGGTGCTGTCGGTCGGAGTGAACGTTGCTGTCAGTGTCCAGCTGCCCGCGGTGAGGACCGTGGTGCCGGTCACCGTAACTGCGCTGCCGCCGGCTGCCGGAGCGGCCGTGTAGGTAAAGCCGCCCGCAACCGCTGCACTGTTGAAGGTGGCCGCCGGATTCAGCACATTCGCCAGCGTTGTGCCATAAGTGATCGCCGCTGGCTTTGTCCAGCCGAGCACTGGAGTAGCCTGGCCGACCGTCAAGTTAAGCGTCGACGAAGCATTGGTGTAGTCGACGTTGTCCGTGGGGGCAAAGTTGGCCGTAATTGTGTAGCTGCCGGCTTGGAGCACGGAGCTGCTGGTCACCGCATTAGCGCTTCCCCCGGCGGTGGGAGTTGCGGTGTAAGTGAAGTTGCCGGGCACCGAAGCCGTGGCGTTCAGCAAGCCGTTCAGCGTGGTGCCGTAGGTGATGCTGGTCGCAGCCGGCGTCCAGGCGATGGTGGGCGTAGCCTGGACCACCGTGATCTGGTAGTTGCCAAAGGTCTGGTAGCTCGCTGGAACCGTGTAGTTGGAGTCGCCCAGGTAGGTTGCCGTAAAGGTGTGCGCGCCCAACGTCATGTCGGCGGCCGGGATGGTCGCGACCAACGTATCGCCCGTACCGGACAGTGTGCCAGTGTAGGTGTTGGAGGTGGTCGTATCGGTAAGGGTCACCGTGCCGGTGGGATACGGAGCACCGCCGACGGCAGGCGTCAGGATGACGTCCAGCATCGCGGTATTGCCGTAGGGAACTGTTTGCGCCACGCCGTTGGGGCCGGTCAACTCCGGCGCCAGATAGGTGAACACGCAAGAGGGCGCATCGAGCGAACTCAACGAGATGTTGTTGGTCAGTGTATCGTTGTTGGCCGAGTTGGCTACCAGCGCGTTGTAGAGCGTCAGGAAGTTGCTGGAGACCTGGCCGGGGCCAACCGTGAGGTTCACATACTGACCGGTGCCGCCGCTGTAGCCCCCGTAGTTCCAGACCGCGGAGCTCTCGGAAGGAGCCGTGCTGGCCACCAGACTCGACAAGCCGGACGGGAAGGTGACGTTGTCCATGGTGAGGCCCAGCGGGTTGATGACTGCACTGCCGCCGTTGATGTCGCCATTGGAGCTATAGAAGCCGTCCATTTCGACCGTTCCCGATTTGCCGGCGTCGTTCAGGAAGACCAGGTTTTGCATCAAAATGCTGTTGAAGTTAGGATTCTTGGTTCCATCCGACGAACTGTAGTACGGAGTGAACTGAATGTCGATGTAGTGATCCAGGATGCAGGAGTTGGAGTACTGGACGTTGGTGACATTACCGCCCGATCCGGCATACGACTTGATGCGAATGCCGGTGGAATTGCCGTCGGTCGCCAATCCCCATTGCGCACTGCCGTAGCCGGCGACGTTGTTACCGGCCAGCATGTTGTGGTCGAACAGAATATTGTTGACCCCGGAATCGGTCAGCGATCCGATCGACTCGCCGTGCCCGGCGAAGAAGTGGTTGTTGATGATGGACATGTTCCGTCCAACACCGCCGTGCCCGGCCACCGCGACGTTGTCATCTCCGTCCGAGATCCAGGAGTTGGCGATGGTCAGGTTCTGCACCGCGCCGGGATCGATGCCGTCCGTGTTGCGCGACGAGGTGGGCGTAACAATCTTGATATCCCAGACGGTTAAGTTCGACACCGCTCCGCCCGTCGTCACGTGGAACATCGGGGCATTGAGGATGCTGATCTTGTAGAGTGTGATGTTGCTTGTGCCGCTCTCCATCTGGATGAAGCGCGGATTCTGCTGGCTGCCTTCGCCGTTGGCCTGGCCGGAAATGGCCCACCAGGTAGGCGAAGAGGGCATGGCGTAGCCCGAAGTCGTGAAGGTGTTGAACAGCGGGTCACCGCCGCGGCCGTTCAACTTGCCGTAGCCCATGATGCCCACGTTCGTGGAGGTCTTGGGAATATCGATCAGGTTCAAGCAACTGCTGGTTGCGGAATTGCCGTTGATGGTGCCGCAGGTGTGGGTTCCGGCAACCGTGTCGTAATCCTGCACGTTGCGCGAGAAGTAGAGCGTCACGTTCGGATCCACCAGTAACGTCACATTCGATGGCATCGAAAGCGGACCGCTGAGGAAGGCGTTATAGGTAGCGGTCGAGTCCATGGAGAGCTCGACGGCCAGTTGGGTATTGGACGCAACGGCGGTAGCCGAGCAACTGTTCAACGCTGCCTGAATCCGCGCACCGTCGATGTTGGTGACCGTGGCGTCCACGCTCGCGTCCAGATCCTGAATGACCGGATCGGTCGTCAAAGCTGCGGTCAATTGGGTGCAGACTGCCGGGAAAGAAGGCTCGGTGACCGTGCGCGTGTCGCCCGTGGCCACCGGAGCGGAGACGTACAGGCTGACGGTGCTGGAGGTGCTGTGACCATAAGCGGTGCTGCCCGCATAGTACGCATACATCGTGTGCGCACCGTTGGCCGGACCGGGGATGGACCACGTGCAGGTGCCGTTGACAATGGCGCAGGTGGTGGCTGCCACGCCATCCAGATAGATGCTGGCGGTGTCATTGATGGCCGCCGCACTGGTGGACGGAGCAATACCCAGCGTAACGGTTCCGGTCAACGGTGTTCCGGTGGTGGAACTGGTGTTGGCCACGTTCAGCGTGGTCAGCACGGCCTGCTGGCCGGTATTGAGAACGTAGATGCTGTAGGGGATGCTCGACGTCGAACCGCTGAAGTTCGAGTCGCCACCGTAGACCATGGTGATGTAGTGCATACCCGATGCCAGGGAGTTGGTGGTCAGGTAGGCTTCGCCGGAGGCGTCCAGCGAGCCAGTAGCCAGTTGCGTGCAGCTGCCGCCCGCCGCCGTGCAGCTCTGGTTGTTGTTCAGGCTGTCGTAGAAGGCATAGGTGCCGGTGGGAATCACGCCCGCGCCCGGTGTCTGCGGACGACCCAGGATGGTGACGCTGCCCCCCAGAGGAATGGCGCCCACACTGGCCACGGGCACAAAGTTGTTCACCTGCGCGGCCAACGCGGCCACCGGGTTCCAGGTGGCGGCCGAGCCCGCAGACCGGGTCGCCGCAGATACTGCGTTCGACAGGAAGTTGACCGGGTAATACTGCACGGCCTGGGCCGCGGTCAGTTGCGTGGGAGTGCTGTTGCTGGCTTCGATCGTTCCGGGGTTGGTCGAGGTCTTCTCGCGCGAACTGATGCTGGTAACGCCGGAACCGGTGTTACTGCCGGTGGGAGTGATGTTGTTGATCGACGCGGGATAAGGCGAAGTGCCCACCGCCGGATCGGTATAGGCCATCGAGTTGTATTCGCCGTAGGTCGAAGTCGGCAGGTTGGTGTCGCCGCTGAATTCGATCCAGCCCACCGGGGCCACCTGGTCGACGTAGCTGTTCAGCGAAATCCACGTCGAGTAGGTGCCGTAGGGGCGGCCGTAGTAGAGAGCCGTCATGCCGGTACTTTCCGACATCAGCGTGCAGCCGTTGCAGACGTAGCCGCTCAGGTAATCGGAGGCGCTGCCGGTCTCGTACTTCTTGTTCTGGGCTTCAATCGTCTCCGTACCGGTCGCGCTCGTGCCATGCCAGGTCGTGAAGAAGTTGGTGTGATCGAAGACCAGCGCCGCGTCGCCGAAGACGTAATCGACGTCGCCACTGATCAGGCCCTTCCACATGTACTGGCGGGCCGCCGTGCAGTAAGTGCCGCAACCCTGGCTGCCCGCGTAAAGGGTATCCTGCTGGCTATACAGGTTGACGTTGTTCAGCACCGCTTCGTCGGATTCGATCCACAAGGCCAGCGCCTGCGAATTGCACTGCTTGCCGTTGTTATACAGCGACTGCAATGTGGCGGGGCTCGCGATGAGGCTGGAATCAACCGCACAGCTTCCACTCGACGTATCGTAGGTGGTCGTCGTGCTCGAATCGATGTTGTAGGTGTTCTGGATGGTCAGGTACTCGGCGTAGAAGTTGTTCGGTGTGTACTGGGTGGTGTTGGTCAGGCCGATGGGGTTCGAAGTGCTGCCCGAGGTTTGGCCCATGTAGTAACTCTTGGTGACATCCAGCGTCGATGAGCCTTGGTCGCCGCTCGCGTTGGCATTACCCGATCCGGTTCCAGTTCCCAGGAAGCCGGTGAAGGGCGTACTGAATGCGCCGTCTTCGGCCGTCAGAATGACCTTGGTCGGATCGCCGCCCAACCCGCGCAGCGCCACGTTCGGATAGCTGATCGCGTTCTGGCCGGTGTAGGTGCCGGGCTTGATGTAGATCGTTCCACCGGTGGTCGGCAGCGCGACCAGCGCGGCCGACAGCGTGGTGAAGTTGCCGCTTCCGTCGGCGGCCACCACGCTGGTCGAAGCGCCCACGCTGGCCGTGGTTGTGGCCTGCTGGACCGCATAGCCGGTCGATGCGGTCTGCGAAGCATAGTCGGTTGAGTCGGTGGGGCAGAAGACGACGTAAAGCGTGTAGCTGCCGATCGGCAGATACGTCGAAGCGTCAATCGTTGCCGCGTTGGTCGACTGGCACGTCACCGTGCCCGTGGTGCTGTAGACGAAGTTGCCGGCGATGCTCGGCGTCACGGTCGCATCCAGCACCCCCATACCCAGCGCCGCGCTCACCGGTTGCGTCGTCGTGCTCGGCGACCAGACAATCTGCGGAGTGATGGGCGCAATGCTGAAGCTTCCCGAACTGGCCGACGAAGGCAGAAACGATCCCTGCTGCGGGAAGGTCACGGTAAAGGAATGCGAACCCGCGGTAAGCCCCGACAGGTTCAGCGTCACCGACGCCGCCAGACCGTTGGTGCCGGTAAAGGGGTAGTTGACCGCGGCGCCGCTATCCACGCTGACCAACACGTAGTTTGAGGTGGTGGGGCCGGCAGTGATCGTAGTGGTTCCATCGGTCGACAGAGCGGTGGCCGTCACCGTAATCGGGAAGCTGACTTCGGTGCCCGAGGGAGCGTAGACCGGTGAGCTGGGAGAAGCCGTTCCAATGGAACTGGTGGTGTTCCATCCCTTCTGGTCGGCCAGTCCCTGCAGGTTCAGCGCACCAATCACGCTTGTGGCGGGCGCTGTTTGGGTGAAGAGGATGTGGTCGTAATCTTCACTGCCGCCGATGGCCGGGAACTGCGCCGTCAGCGAGCAGGCCTGGCCGGCGCTCATGGCATTCAACAGACTGCTGCTAAACGCACAAGCATTGCTGCCGCCGCCCAGCGTGAAAGCTCCGGCATTGACGCCGTTGGCGCTGCTCTGCGCGCTCGAAGCCTGGTTGCCGACGTTGCTCAGCTCCGCGGAAAGCACCAGCGAGTAGTTGGACTGGAAGTCTTCCGAGACCGTATTGCGCTGTACCTGGGTGAGCGAGTTCACCTCGGTATCGGCGTTGTACAGGTTGCCCAGGCCATCCACGGCAATGCCGGACGGCGCGGTTTCGCCGCTGTAGACCGCAACGCCGGCGCTGGTGGGTCCGCTCTGCGGATACATGGTCACGCCGCTGGAGGTCTGCACGTACAGGTCGCCGGCCGCATCGGTGGCCAAACCGGTGGCGGTCGTGCTGCTCAGTTTTGCGGTAGAGGCATAATCCCACAGGTTCAACGTAGAATCGATGCCCGGGGTCAGTTCGTAGAGCTTGGAGTTGGTTGTATCGGAGACATAGATGTTGCCCGACGGATCCACCGCCAGGGCGTTGACCACGCCATACCTCAACGCGCCGTACGCGCTAGAAACGACACCGGACACTACCGCCTGGCACAGCGGCGTGCCGGCCGTTGCCGATGCGTTGCAGGCAACCGATCCATAAGCATTGAACGCCGTGGTGGAGATGCGGTACAGATAGTCCGTACCGTTCTGGTTATCGGCCACGAACAGGTTGCCCACACTGTCCACCGCCAAAGCCACCGGGTTGGCGGTGCCCAGATTCGTGGGCACGTAGCTCACGGATGCAGCCGAATAGGTGTTGGGGCTGCCCGCGGTGCTGACGGCCAGCTCCTGAATGGCGGAGCTGCCGTTCAGGTAAAAGATGTTACCGGTCTTGTCGACTGCCAGCGAGGTAGGCTGCGCAGTCAATCCCGAGGCAATTGTCAACTGGCTCGATGCCGAACCGCCCAGCGATTCGACGATGCTGTAGCTTCCCGAACTGCCAATTACCGCATAGACATTGCCTGCGCCATCCACGGCTACGGAGGTCGGCGTGTTGCCCGCAAACAGCGAGGCGGTCGTCATCAGGCTGGCGCCGCCAGCGCTGGGGCTGTCGATGGCCAGCACCGAGCCGGCTACCGTGCCGCCCAGATTGATGGTTGCCGACTCGCCGCCGGAAGCCACCAGGGTCATCGAGGCGGACTGCGGTCCGGCTGCGCTCGGCGTGTAGGTCACCACCACCGAGCAATCCATCGAATTGTCGTAGTTGGCGTTCGACGTAGTTGGATACCAGGTGCAGCTCGGCGAACCGTAGACGAAGTTGGGGTTCGTACTGTTGCTTACCGTCGCCGATTGCGCCGTCGCGTAAGGGAAATGCACCTGGAAGGTCTGCGTCTGCGCGGTTCCCAAAGCTTGCAGCGGATAGGCCGTGGAGACACTGGAGGCCAGCGCCTTCAGTGTGCCCGCCGATTCCGTTCCTGTTCCCTGCGCCAGCACCTTGCGCACCAGCATGCCGCTGGTGTAGGCGCTCGAATCGTAGAGGTAGAGGTTGCCCTGCCCATCCACTCCCAGGCCGAGAGCATTGCCATTCCCCCATAAGGCCTGCGAGGCGGGACAGCCATCGGAATAGGCGCTCTGGGATTTCGCTCCGCTGCTGCCGTTGCAATAGTTACCCTTCGTGACAGAAGACCCCGCGGAAGTCAGCAGCGTCCGTATGGTTCCGTTGTAGATGTCGTACAGAAGCACACTGCTGGGGCTTCCGGAAACTCCGATGTAGATGTTGCCCTGCGGGCTGACCGCGAGCTTGTTGATCGACGTACTCGCGATGGTGGTTGTATTGCCCAGCGTCGGCGCTGTCGAAAGAGCCGTCGACACGAACCCCGCCTGTCCTAGGCCGACACCGCCCGCCAGCGCGTAGATGTAACCGGCCGTCGGCGTTACGCCGGGGTTGTTCTTCACAATGGCGTTGTACATGGCCACGCCCGCTGAGGCCACCGATCCGCTCACACCGGCCGTCGTTGCCGCCGATGTGCTGGACCACCCCTGCACAAAGAAGACGCGCAGCAGACCGGCCGTGCCCGGATCGGTAAAGACCAAATTGCCCGCCGCATCGGTCGCTGCAGTGTCGGTATAGCCGGAGCTGGCCGAAATCGCGCTGTCGAAGAAGGGGCAACCGTCCGCATGGGTGTCGAGTGCCGTGGACGTGATCGAACTGTTCGCGTAGGTCACCGAGTTGGCGGTGAGCGTCTTGAGGCAGGATGAGCCTGCCGTTACGAGCGCAGTCGTGTTATAAGAACCGCTGACACCCGAAACGTTAACCACCGTGTAGACGTATCCCGGCTTCAGGGTACTGGTGCTGATGGTCCCCGTCCAGGTCCAGTTCGTGTTCACCGCGAGCGCGGCGTAGAGCGGGTTGACGCCGCTGAAGTAGCTCGACGTGTAAGGTCCAAGAATGACGCGAGTGCGCGAAGTGGTGGTGTCGGCGTAGTAGACGTTGCCGTAAATGTCGCCCCACGCCGCGCGCGGAGCAGCCACTTCGCCATTGGCGGCGGTGCAGGCGGCCGTGACTTTAAAGGCGCTGGCGCTGCCGCTGAGGTTGACCGGATAGGAGGCCGTATTGGTCGAAGCGCTGTTGAAGGTAGAGAAGCCGGGCGTGCCATCGGTGCCCGTGCCGCTGGTGCCGGTGCTGCCGGATGCGCTAACGCAGCCGCCCACCAGGCCCATGTAGCCGATCTGCACCTGGATGGGATTGGCCGCCGTCGGCGCCGGTGTGCCCGCGGCGCAAAGCGGCGAGGCATTGCGGCAGACGATGTGAATCACATTCTGGCTATATTCCGGAATAAGAACGTTGCCGTAAGCGTCCAGACCAATGCCGCGTGGTCCGCCGAGTGTCGTCTGTGTGGCTGCCAGGCAGCCATCGCCGGCCGAGCTCAATTTGCCCGCCGAACTGCCGCAGACCGTGCCCAGACCTGCTACCAGCGTCATCACCCCGGTGGTCGGATCGATCATGTGAATGGCCTTGGTGATGTCGTCGGCAACGAAAACATTGCCATACGAATCGACGGCAACACCGCCGCGGCCCGCGGCGCCAAAGGCAGCCGACACGGCCGGGCAGTTATCGCCCGAGGCCGTCGTCATGGTCGTGGAATTCCCCGGACAGGTCTTGCCGGAACCATAGCTGGATGCCGGCGCCAGGCCACCTGCCACGGTGGTCATGGTGTAGGGCCGCGCTACGGGAGTCTGTGCCTTGGAGATGTTCGGAATGAGCGTCAAGGCTGCCAGCAGGATTGCGCTCAAAGGCCTCAAGAAAGATTTCTGTATCATCGTCTACTCCGGCATTGGATCGCGTCGAAGGTTGGGAGCGTTCGACGCATTTGTGGTCGGACCACTTTTGCCCGACTGATTATCCAGAGCCAGAAATTGGACTGTCAAGCAAAAAGCCGGAAAAGCTGGTACATGCCACATAAATATGCATCAATCCACGTTTTTACAAAGTGAAATTGTTTCTGGTTGGCTCGCACAAGGTCCGACAACCATTGATTTAATTACGCTAATATCGCATGATTGGACTGACCAATTCTCTTGCCCGGCTCGCAGAGGACGGATCACTGCGCACAGGCTCCCTAACTAGCTGGGATCGCACCTTGCAAATCTTTTGGGCTGGATCAACTGGATCAATATGCAGACCGCTGCATGACGAAAGCTCCTCGGTATGCGGAGCCTGCAAAGCGCCGGGCGGCGTTTCCGCGCGGATGGAGTTTGGGTGAATTACAGTCGCTTAGAGCCACGCGAAGCGCGCTACAGCCACACCACCGTATGGCCCGGCTGCGGCTCGTTCTGCGCCAGCTCCACCAGCGTCGCCGCCAGCTCGAATCCGTACTTCGCAAAGTAGTATGCTGCCCCGTGCACCCGCTCCTGCAGCATACCCTGAGGATGGAGCGCGGTGGTCAGCATCTTTGCCGCGCGGCCCAGTGCCGCCTCACGCTGCAACTCGTAACCGGCCGCCATGCGCCGGATGCGGCTCATCTGGTAACGCATCTTGCTGGCCGAGGTGCGTACCGAGCGGCCCAGCCCCTCGTCGCGTGCTTCCAGCCAGCTCACCACGGCATCCAGTTCGGCTTCCAGCGCCTGTCCTGCCGCCTTGATCTTCATCCGGCCTTCCGCCGGCATGGCGTGCTCGGCCAGTTGCTGCGCTAAAGCGTCTTCCGTGGTTGTGAATAGCTGCTCCGGCTTCAGTTTGTGTTTGACCAGCAGGTCGCCAATGGCCGGCTCCACCAGCGTGGCGGAAAAGCGCGTGGCGGGCTGCGTCTGGCGACCCAGAATTCGCTCGTAGAGCACCGCATTCTGCGCAAAATAGGCCAACTCCGCCGGCCCGCCGATAATCTGCGAGGTGGAAAAGAGGAAGTCCTGAAAAACAGGGCGCAAGAGCGCCGAAGGCGAGATCCGCTCCGGCTCGCTCTCCAGAATTCCCACCAGCTCGCCGGTTGAAAACAACTGCCGGCCCGCCTGCCACAATCCACCCGGCTCGGCAGCCGTGGGCGCAATGCGCTTCAGCGCCACCCGCGCCTGTGTCTTCGAGTCGATGAGAAACAAAAGACTCGACTGTGCACCCACCAGCACCTGCGTGTGGTAGCCCGCTGCCGTCAGTTCGCGATTGCGTTCCTCGAGTGCGGCATGCAATTCGTCGGCACGCTCCAGAGCCGCGCGCAGCACCGGCGCGCCCAGCCTGCGGAAGGCACTGTGTGCGGCGTCTACCAGCAGCAGGCCCGTGCCCGCGAAGACCTGGCTGTAGAAGCCGCCAAAGGCCTGGGCAAAGGTGCGGCCCGGCTTGTAGTTCTGGTTCAGCGCGTCAAAGGCAAACGAATCGCCCAGCAGCCGGTAAGCCTCATCGAGCAGGGGTTCGATTCCGGCGTCGATTTCGATGGCGCCCACCGGGCGCGCAGCCGCCAGCGGCGTGGCCGGCGTGTACTGTAGCTTCACCAGTTCCCGGCCTGCCGGAAACACCACGTGGTCGATCTCGGCAAAGTCGTGATCGTCCGTAGCCAGCCAGAAGATGCCCACATGCGGGTGTCCTGCGGCCGTGGCCTGGTGCGCCCGCGCCACGGCCGTGGCGGCCTTCAGGGGCGTGTAGAGCGGTCCGCCGAACAACCCCACCTGCTGACCGGTCAGCACTGTACCGGCGCCCCGCCGCATCGCCTCAACTTGCGCGGCGGTCTCAGGCCCCGGGTTCTGCTCGGCCATAAGCGTCACCAGCTCCGCCCAATGTGCCGGAACCAACGGCCGCTCGTGCCAGCTCGCGCCCCACTGCACCGTGCGATAGAAACTGCGGGCCTGCTCGGAGCCGGCGCAGAAATCCAAAAATAGCTTCTGCGAGCCCGGAACGACGGTGATGGGATGGTTTTGGACTGTCGGCACTTCGATCACTTCGGCGTCGCTCTCCGGGAGGCAGATAAGGGCTGGGAAGCGTCCGGCGCTGCGGCGCAGCTGCGTGCATGCCGACTCCTACCCCTCTCAAGGATGCCATGGCACGCCGGAAAGATGCAGAACCCGGCTCAAAGCCTCCAAACATCTGGCTTGAATGCATATACTCGGAGGGGTAGAAACCGCAGGCCTGTGGCTCATCCAGAGCGCGCCGGCCGACCCCAAGAACCGGCCCGTGCGCCGGAGAGGTGAGGATCAGAATGCCCAGCACCAGCAAGGCCAAGGCCACTCCCAAAACCACTCAGCCCGTAGCTCTAAAGACCGGGAGCAAAAAGACGGTCGCCAAAAAGCAAGCTGCCAAGCCCAGGGCCAAGGCCGCCAAGAAGGTGGTTCCCGCGTTGAACGAGCAGACCGCCAAACTGATCAGCTCCGAAGTGGTGTGGGAGGGCAAGCTCTTCCGCATCCTCCACGACAAGCTGATCGAGCCCGGCGGCCACACCAACGAGCGCGACATCATCCGCCACAACGGCAGCGTGGTGATCCTCGCGCTGGACACCTCCAAAAGCAAAAAAAATCCCTGGATCGTCATGGAGCGCCAGTACCGCCATGCCGCCAACCAGTTCCTCTGGGAGCTGCCGGCCGGCAAGCTGGAAGCCGGCGAGGATGCGCTGGAAGGCGCCAAGCGCGAGCTGGCCGAAGAAACCGGCTACGTGGCCAAAAAGTGGAAGCCGCTCGTCGAGTACTATGCGTCGCCGGGCTTTCTGGGCGAGTCGATGAAGGTCTTCCTGGCTGAGGGGCTAGTGGCCGGCGATGCCCATCCGGAAGAGGACGAAAAAATTGAATTGCGTCTGGTCCGGATGGACGATGTGCTCAAAATGATCGACAAGGGAATGATCCTGGACGGCAAAACCATGACATCCGTGATGCTGTACGCCAGGTACCTCGATCGGAAGCGGAAAAAGTAATCTTTCGTAAGTTACTGACACACAATAGGATCTCCCTGCCGGGCCCGTCGGGCCCGGTTTTTATCTCACTATATGAATTTCTTTCTCCCCGCGCAAAAAACCACTCACGCTTATAATGCATCCTATGTGATACGGCGCGGAATTCCCCTTCCGACTGCCGTGTGTTGCAAGTTCACGGAAAGAAAGGTAAGCGCCTGTGGCTCAGTACAAAGGGAAGGTCAAATGGTTTAACAACGCCAAGGGTTACGGCTTCATCGGCCGTGACGACGGTCCGGATGTGTTCGTTCACTATTCGGCGATCCAGCTCGACGGATACAAGACGTTGAAGGAAGGCGACGAGGTTGAGTTTGACATCGTCGAAGGCCAGAAAGGTCCCCAGGCGGATGCGGTAGTCCGCTTCCGTTCGAGCGCAAACACAGCAGCCTGATCGCGAACCGACACAAGCACTGACCAGGCACCGCGTACGACGGTGCCGATTAAGTGCGCTCAAAATCGAGGTTTTCGTCACAATCGAACTCTGGAATCAGCAGCGTCGGCTGATCGGTTCCTGGGTTCCCAGCCTCAGCCGCGGCTTCCCTTGCGCCCTCCCCCACGCATCTCGCAGGCTGAGTCAATGGAATACTTTCCTCGGATGCCCCAGGACGTAACCCGGTCATCGATTACCGATTTCGGTGACTCCGCAATCTCGTGCCTTGACGCACCTATCTCGGCCGGGGAAGAATGCTCTGGATTGCACCAGGAAGGGATTCCATGAGCCTACTCCACCAGGACACCTCGAACGCCAGTGACGATGCCGCACGCGGCGAAGAGTTCACCAAAGGCAGCAGCCACCTGATCATCGCCGGCAGCGTGGCCGCGATTCTGGTTTCACTGGCGATTGTTCTGGTCTTTATCTTGGGGCAGAAGCCGCCGGCAGTCACCGGCCAGGTGCTCAGCGTATGGGTGCATCCCCACCACACCGTCACCTCCGGCCTGGACGCCAACGGCGACCAGGCTCCGGTGGAGACCTACGACCAGGTTCTGGTCTTCTACAAACTGCGGCTGCACAACCAGAGCAAGGACCCGGTGTATCTGCTGCACGCCACGGCCAACGCCACGCTGGCCAGCGGCATTCAATCCGACTACGCTATGTCGCTTATCGATTACGAGAGGATCTTCAAGGCTTACGACAACTTCCCCGTGCCGCACGACAAAGGGATGGCGCTGGACACCTACATTGAGCCCGGCCAGACCGTAGAGGGAACCTTCGTGTCCATCTTCAACTCGACCAAAGAGCAGTGGGACGCGAACAAGGGATTGGACTTTACCGTCAGCTTCCGGTATCACCCCGATCTCCAGCTCACGTCCCAGGCGCCGGTTACGGAACGTTAGCCGGGGCCGGAGCTCCCTTTGGCGTGGCCAGATAGCCAGAAATCTGGTTCTTGGCGCCGATCGAGTTCACCACCACCTCATAGAGCATGGGCGTTTTGCCACTGTAGAACTGCAACGGCTCGTTCACGTTGCGGTCCTTCTTCTCGTAGCTGTGGTCGTCGGCATAGATGACCACGGTGAACTTGCTCTTCTTCTGATCGGTCTTCTTCAGCTCCATGCTGATGGTGCCCACCGGCTTCTTCTGGCCCTTGATCAGGGTGAACTCGTAATAGTTGCGATCGCCCTTGTGCTTCAGGATCTCCAACTCGTCGTGGTTGCGGGCAATCAGGCTGGCGTGGTCGCTCAGGTCGCCGCGCATGGAGGTCAGGCTGGCCAGCGCACCGGCCAGATCGTTCTTGGTCTGGGTCAGATCGGTACGCACCCCGCCCACGTCGGACTTCACGGTGGAAACTTCATTGCTGACGCTCGACACCTGCTGCGCGGTCTGCTTCTGCGCCACTTCCAGACGCTGGGCGTTGGCTTCAGCGGCTTCTTCGCGGTGCACAATCGCGTCGGCACGGGCATCCAGCTGTGCCTGGGTCAGGCCCAACTGCTTGCCCAGTGCTTCGCTGGTCACCCGCTGCCGCGCATCGGTCTCGCGCAACTCCGCGGCCAGCTTCACATTCTGCTGCTTGGCCTCAGCCAGTTCCGCCTGTTGCGTGGTCAGCTTGCCGCTCAGCGTGTAGCTCCAGATCAACCCGCCAAGCGCCGCCACCAGAGCCGCAACCACCACGGCCAGCAACGCATTGGAAAAACTCCGAGGGGTCTCATCCATCTCGCTCATCCTTGCCTTTCTGTTTTCCTGGGCACGACCTCACAAATGGGACGGTCGTGCTGCTTGTCTTCTTCATGTTAGACGCAAAACCTGGGATCGACTTCCCAACCAAGGCAAAGTTTCCTCCGGATGGGAAGCTGGTCTGCCCCGCTCCGGGGGTTTTGACCCGCTTCCGCCGCCTGCCTCCGGGGAAACTTCAGCATACCGGAGCCAGCCCGGCTCGGATAGCCCCGAGATGGGGAAGTTCCGGGAAGCCATCCGCCTTTCCTCCATCCCTCGGGCCGAGCGGCTGTCCCGCAGTTCGTGACAACTGCCGAACCGATCCGTTATAAACATCTTTACCGAATCTTTTGCCTCCGAACCGTTCCATCGGGCGCCGCCGCCTGTTCCCATGCGTGCAGCCAGCGCCGGGTTCGGACCGTTTAACTCTTCGCTGGCCCGTACGGTAGCCGGCACATGGACCATGCAGCTTCTTCTGGATCTTGAGGCAAAGGGGAATTCGAGCGTATGGCAACTGGAACTGGTGGAAAGGGACTGGAAGGCATTGTAGCCGCCAACTCGGGCATTTGTTGGATTGACGGCGAGGCCGGCGTTCTCAGCTATCGCGGCATCGACATCCACGATCTGGCCGAGAACTCCACCTTTGAAGAGACCACGTTTCTGCTCTGGAGCGGATTTCTGCCCAACGAGTTGCAGCTGCGCGACTTCTCCACCCATCTGGCGCTGGCCCGGCGCATCGATCAGCGCATTATCGGCATGATTGCCAACTTCCCGCGGGAAGCCTCGCCCATGGAAGTGCTGCGCACCGCCGTCAGCGCCCTCAGCCTGTACGATGCCGACGAGAAGGACAACTCCCACGACGCCAACGTGCGCAAATCCTTCTCCCTGACCGCGCAGATCGCCATGATCGTGGCCATTTACGACCGTTTGCGCAAGGGCCTGGACATTGTTCCGCCCGACCGCTCGCTTTCCCATGCGGCCAACTTCCTGTGGATGCTGACCGGGGAAAAGCCCTCGCCCACCGCGGTGAAGACCATGGACATGGCGCTGGTGCTGCATGCCGACCACGAGCTGAACGCCTCCACCTTTGCCGCCCGCGTGATTGCCGCCACGCTCAGCGACGTGCACTCGGCCATCACCGGCGCCATTGGCGCGCTCAAAGGTCCGCTGCACGGCGGCGCCAACGAGGGCGTGATGCGCCTGCTGCTCACTATCGACAAGGCCGGCGCCGATCCGGTGGAGTATGTGAAGAACATGCTGGCCGCCAAGCAGAAGATCTCCGGCTTCGGGCATCGCGTGTACAAGACCGAGGACCCGCGCGCTACCCACCTGCGCGAGATGAGCAAGCAGCTGGGCTACGACTCCGGCGATCCCAAGTGGTATGAGATGTCGCGCGCCATCGAGCTCTACATCAACGCCGACAAGAAGCTGAACGCCAACGTGGACTTCTACTCCGCCTCCACCTACGCCACGCTGGGCATCGACATCGATCTCTACACGCCGATCTTCGCCATCAGCCGCATCGCCGGCTGGGCCGCGCACGTGATCGAGCAGCTGGACGACAACCGGTTGATCCGGCCGCGCGCCGAGTACATTGGACCGGCCTACCCGGCACCCTACATCCCGATGAGCGAGCGGCCGTAAAACGCATGGGTACGCAACTTATCGGGACCAGCTGGTGTCTAGAGCCATAGAGGCAATCCAGTGATCAAAGCAAAGTTCGTGGTCGCGCTTTTTTGTATCTTCGTGCTGGGCGGAAGCGTGCTGGCTGCCGCACAGCGGTTGTATCCCGTCCAGGGTCCGGCGGCGGCACAAGTGCCTCCCCAGCCCTTTACGGCCAAACTTTCGAATATCTACAGCAAGTCCGGAAAGATCTCCCTTACCCAAACCGACGGAGAGACCTTCCAGGGAACCTGGTCCATCATCACGGCAACCTTTGCCAACAGCAAGACGCCCGGAGCTCCCGCCAGCTATCCGCCGCAACCGAATCTGGCTTTTGCCTGGGATCTGGTCTACGGCCCCGGCTACTATCTCTCCACGATTCTGGGCAGCGAAAACATAGGGCAGGCCACGGTCATCGGCAACCACGGAACCATGCTCCAGCTGGAGTTCCACCGCGAGCAACTGGGCGCGATGGAAGACAATCACTTCGGCGTGGCTGTGGACAACAAGGGCAACGTGTACAAGGTGGTTTTGTAAGGAATCCCCCGCTCAAACGGCGCGAAGCAGGTCTGCTGCATGCAATGCCCGCTCCCGCCACAGCTTGTAGAGCCCCCAGGCGCTGAGGGTGCAGTTGTCGCGAATCTCGCCGGAGAGCATCTTCTGCTCGAAGTCGGCGATGGTCAGCGAGCGCACCACCAAGTCGTGCTCCTCGGCGTCGGGCTCCTTCCCGGTCTCGGTCAACCCCGTGGCCAGGTACACGTGCTGCGGCTGACGCACAAATCCGTAAGCGATCCAGAGCATGCCCAGCCGCGTCATCTGCTGCGCCTCCAGACCGGTTTCTTCCTTCAGCTCGCCGCGGGCCAGTTCCTCGGGGTCGGCGATCTCCATCTCCCAGCCGCCCTGGGGCAGCTCCAGTTCGCGCTTCTGCGTGGTGTAGCGGAACTGCTCCACCAGCCAGACGCGCCCCTCGTCGATGGGCAGGATGATGGCGCTGGGGTCCTTCTCCACCACGCCGTAGATGCCCTTGGCTCCGTTGGAGCGCAGGATCTGGTCCTCGTACACCCGCATCCAGTGGTTGCGATACACCTCACGGCGGCCCAGGGTCACAATGCCCGGCACTGCATTCCCTTCCACTTCGCTCAAGGCTTCTCCTTGCCCGGTTGAGAACCTGGCTCCGTTGGGAACCTGGCTTGAGTATGGCACCGGTCTGCTGACCTTAAAGTTAAGATTCGGCAGCACCACCAGACGATGCAGCGCCCCTTGCCCACCCGGTCAGATCTCCGCTTCCGGCGCTTCCGCATCCGGCGCGGCCAGCGGATCGTTGTCGCGGTCGGTCACCTCCACAATCGCCTTGAGCCTGGCCGCCAGCTCCTTGCTCCAGGCGCCGGCCGGTGCGCGCCAGGCCCAGTTGCCGGCGGGCACGGCGGGGGTATTCATGCGCGCCTCGGAGCCAAGCTCCAGCAGATCCTGCGCCGGAACCATCGCCATGCGGGCCACGCTGGCCTGGGCGGCGCGGATCAGCGGCCAGACGGGATGGCCCTTTACCGGCCCCACCAATGCCTCCACGGCCGCCTTCTCCAGGCTCGATGCGGTGCGCCACCAGCCCAGGGTGGTGTCGTTGTCGTGCGTGCCGGTGTAGGCCACGGTGTCCTGGGTATGGCGCGGGGGCAGGTGGATGTGCGCGCCCTTGTCGCCAAAGCCGAACTGCAGCACCTTCATGCCCGGCAGCGCGAAGCTCTGGCGCAGCGTGTCCACCGCCGCGGTAATCAGGCCCAGATCCTCGGCCACCAGCGGCAGCGGTCCCAGCTCCCGTTCCAGGGTGCTGAACAGCTCCTCGCCGGGCGCCTTCACCCACGTGCCGTGGATGGCGGTCTCCTCCCCGGCAGGGATGGCCCAGTAGGCCTCAAAGCCGCGGAAGTGATCCAGGCGCACAATATCATAGAGGGCGCGGGCGCGGCGGATGCGCTCCACCCACCACGCATACTTCTGCTCCGCCAGCACCTGCCAGCGGTAAAGCGGATTGCCCCAGCGCTGCCCGGTAGGCGAAAAGTAGTCGGGCGGCACGCCGGCAATGCGAATGGGCTTCAGCTCCTTGTCCAGCTCAAAGAGCTCCGGATGCCGCCACACGTCGGCCGAATCCATGTTGACGAAGATGGCCACGTCGCCCAGGATGCGTATAGCGCTGCGCGCGGCAGCCTGGCGCAGTGCGTTCCACTGCTGGGAGAAGGCGAACTGCAGGGCTTTTTCGCGGGCAATGGCGGCGGCATGCTCGGCCTGCGCTAGGGCCAGCGCAGCCGGCTCGCGACGGCGCAACGGCTCCGGCCACACCACCCATGCACCGGTTCCCAACACGCGGCGCAGCACGGCGTAGAGAGCGTAATCGTCCAGCCAGCTGGCCTCGGCGGTGCAGAAGGCGTGGTACGCCTGCCACTGCGCGGCCAGAGCGGGCTCGTGCGGCGCGCGGGTCAGAAAGCTGGCTGCGGCCTCGTCCAGCAGGGGGAGCTTCCGCTCTTCCACCCAACCGAAATCCACATGACTCGCGGGACCGGGCAAGCCGGCAAGCTGTTCCGGAGCCATCCAGCCCCAGCCGGCCAGCACTTCCAGGCTGATGAGGGCGGGATTGCCGGCAAAGGCCGAGGTGGCCGCGTACGGCGAGTTGCCAAATCCGGTGGGCGAAAGCGGCAGCACCTGCCATACATGCTGGCCCGCGGCAGCCAGAAAGCCGACAAACTCGTGGGCTGCCGGGCCCAGATCGCCAATGCCGCCCATGGAGGCAAGCGAGGTTATGTGGAGCAGAACTCCGCTGGATCGTTCAAAGCGCATGGGGCTATTATCGGCGGAACGCGAGGGGAAACGAAATGAAGATGGGACGCAGAGCCCCTTGGCACGAGGAGCGGGGCGCAGGGGAGCCGGAATCGTAGCGCCGCGCTACGATTCCAAACGCAGAAAGGCCCGCAACCAACCGGTCGCGGGCCTTTCTGCTGTACCGTGCAGCCGCTTACATGCCTGGCTGGTTCGGAGCCTGCTGCTTGGCGTTGATGCGGATGCGCTTGTTCTTCTTGTAGTCCTCGAAGATGCTGGAAGCGAAGACGCTGAAGGCCTCGCCGCGGCGCTGATCGAGCAACATCTCGCGGGTCTGGTCGAAGTTCTTGGCAATCTCGTCGGCCGTGGGCTCCTGCTTGTCCACGATCTTGGCCACCACGCCGGTACGGCGGGCGTTGATGGGGCCGCTGATGTTGCCCACGCTCATCTCCAGCAGTTGCGGAGCCACCTGCGCCACCTGGCCCAGGTCAGGAACCTGGCCAGTGGGATTCACCAGATCGCTCTGCTTCATGGTTGCGCCCACTTCCTTGGCGGCCTTGGCCAGGTCGTTGGAGTTGTGCGCCTTGGTGGCCAGCTCGTTGGTCTTCTGCGCCAGCAGCTGGGGCAGCTGCTCCTCGCGGTAGTCGTCGGCCACGTGGGTCTTCCAATCGGCAAAGCTGGGCGCATGCGCCGCGGCAATGCCGGTCACCTGGAAGATGGCAAAACCTTCGCCGCTGCTGGCGTACTGCGCCGGATCGCCCTGCTTGGACTCAAAGGCCTTGGCCACCACAGCCGAGCTGTCGGCCAGCGCCGGAATCACGCCCGTGGCGCTGACCAGAGGCGACTTGACGGCCTCCAGACGATGCGCGGCCGCGGTCTTCTCCAAGCCGTTCTTCACCGCTTCGGCAGCCAGCTGCTTGGCGTAGTTTTCCTGCACCGCGGCCGACTTCTGGCGGATCAACGTGGCCTGGATAGCGGCCTGCACCTCGCTCAGCGGCTGGGTGTGGGCCGTCTGGCGCTCTTCCACCTGCACCACGTGATAGCCAAACTGGGTCTTCACAATACCGATGTCGTTGATCTTCTGGGTGAAGATGGCGTTGTCGAACTCCGGCACCATGCGTCCGCGCTGCGCAAAGCCGAGCTCGCCGCCCGCGTCCTTCGAACCCGGATCGTCGGAGTTCTTCTTGGCCAGATCGGTCCAGTTGCCACCGCCCTGCAGCTGCTTCTGGATGGCCAGCGCCCTGGCCTTGGCCGCAGCGTCGGTCTTGGCATCGGCATTGGGAGCCAGCTTGATCAGGATGTGGCGGGCACGCGCCTGCTCGGGCACGTTGTAGTCGGCGGCATGCGCGGCAAAGTACTGCTGCACTTCCTGCTGGCTGACCTGCGGCGAGCCGCCCGGCAGATCGTTGGGCCCAAAGGCGACGTAGGTGATCTGGCGCTGCTCCGGAACCGCCGTTGCGTAGCGCGGCGCGTTCTTCTTGAAGTAGGCTTCCAGATCCGCATCCGAGGGGTTGATCTGCTTGCGCAGGTCGTCCACCGAGATCACCGCGTAGTCGAACTTGATCTTGATGTTCTGCTTGCGATAGGCGTCGCGCACTTCCTGGTCGGCAACCGTGACCCCGGCGGTGATGTAGGCCCGGAGACGCTCCACCACAATCTGCCGCTTCACGCCGTCTTCAAAGTCCTTGACGCTCATGTTCAGCCGCTCGCTGATCAGCGAAGCGTAGCGGTCCTGGCCGATGAACTGGCCATTGGGGAAGAGCACCTGGCCATTCATGCCGGTGCGCAGATACTGGCGCACGTCGTCGTCGCCGGCGGTAATGCCCAGCTTGGCGGCTTCCGCCAGCAGGATCCGCTCCTGAATCATCCGCTGGCCAACCTGCTCCTCGACCATGTTCACAATGAACGGATTGTCGGCAAACTGCGGGTTGCGCGCCTGGATGGTGCGGCGGGCATCTTTCTCCACCTCGGCCTGGCTGACATCGTCACCGGAGGAGAGGAAGCGGCTGTACCAGTGCGGATAGATGGTCGCGTAGGCGCCAGCCGAGCTGGAGCCCAGGCCGGTGAGACCGGGAATCAGGTACACCACCATTCCCACGGAAACCACGCCGATGATGACGACGAAAATGGCCTTGACGAAACGGTCGTCCTTGCTTTGCAGGAAACGGATCATGGATGGACTTTAAACCTTCAACTCTCTCGCGCGCTGGCAACAACCTAGCCGGGCAGCAGAAGGATCTGCCGGCCGGCCGCCGCTCAGGCGCAATTCTCGCTCGATGCGATTCTCAGCCATTATAGACGACCGCATCAAGAACGCGTGGGCGGCCGGCAACTGACTTTCCGCCGCTCCGGTGAGGAAGTCCGGACAATCGAACTTTGACGGCAATCCGGACAGCCAATCGCCCCACTCCGGGCATCCTCCCTGCCGGGCAAGAAAAATGGGCGGCCCGCAATGGAGCCGCCCAAGCCTGAATCGGGGAAGAGGTAGATTACCGCCAGCCGTAGTAGCCGCCCACCATCACGTAGGGGTGGTAGTAGACCGGCGGGTAACCGTAGTAGGGGTAGCCATAAGCATAAGGCACGCCACCATAGACGCCCGGACGCCGGTAGAGCGTTGGCCCGCCGGGATAGAGCCCCTGGGCCAGACGAGCCGCCTCATCCGCGGTCACCGGATTCACCGTGACCGGCGTCTTCAGGTGGAAGTCCACACGGGCCTCGGCGGGAATCCAGACGCCTGGACCCTGGCTGGCCGCGCCGGCCACTACGCCTGCGCCCGCACCGGCTCCAGCTCCGATGGCCGCGCCCCGGCCGCCACCGGCCATGCCGCCGATGACCGCACCCAGCAGCGCACCGGTAAAGCCGCTGGCCGCGGTGTGCCCGGCCTTGTTCGGACCCACGGCCCGGAACTCGTCGCTATCGAGCGGGTAGTTCTGCCCGCCCAAGTCCAGCGATACAAGGCGCATGGAGACCACCGGGCTGCCGCCCAGATCGCCCCGCTCCGGGTTCTTCACCTCGGCCACCACGCCATGCACCGTGGCCCCGCGGGGAATCACGGTGTAGCCATTCACATTTACGTCGCGGATGAGGGTGAAATCAATCTGCTCGCCCTGCTTGGCGCGCTTGCTCTCCACCGCCCCAGCGGTCCGCAGCACCATCAAAGTGCCCGGAGGCAACGCGATTGGTCCCGGAGCCGGGTGGAAGACCGGCGCAGGTGGAGGAGCGGGCTGATAACCGTAAGGCGCCGGATACGGCGGACGGCTGGGAGGATACTGCCCATACTGCCCCTGCGGCGGATACTGGCCGTTCTGGCCCTGCTGATTCGGGTTCGGCGGGTACTGGCCGTTCTGCTGCTGGTTCGGATTCGGCGGAGGAGTGGGATACGAGTAGTCCGACGGCGGCACCGGACCCGCATCCTGCTGCTGCTGTTGCTGCTGATTCCGGTCGTTCATCGGGTCGTCCGGGGCCGGCTGGACGTTCTGCAAGTCGCCGGCGGCGTTCGGGTCGCCCACCTTCAGGTTGTTGTGCACCCGGCCCACGCCTTCCACCTTGCCTACAATCGACTCCGCCAGCTTGCGCTCCTCGGCGGAAGCCACGGTGCCGGAAAGGGTCACTTCGCCCTGAATGGTGGCCGCGGTGATCAGGTCATTCTTCAGCTGCGGAGCGGCATCGAGCGCATGCACCACGTCCATCTCAACCTGGCTGTCGCTGCGTCCGGTGGCCGCGTCCTGCGCCAAAGCCACCATGGCGCCTGCCGCCACCACAGCCAACCACGCTACCACCCGGAAAATCTGCTTCTGAAGTCTAGGCCGATTCATCTTCGGTTCCTCTCTCCTTGCCCGGCGCGCCGCCAGCGCCCGTTTGGCGCTGCCGCTTGCTGCCGGGTAGCTCGCCTGCACTTGCCGTTCTGCCCCATTAGACGGAACTTTCAACAGGCTGTCATGGAAGAGAACCCCAAGCCCGGCAAAAAGTTCCGCAACAATTTTCTTCTATTTTTCGCCAGATCACTCACCAAAAACGAAAGGGGAGCTCCTTGAGCCCCCCTTTCCGGCTGTTTTCTGTTCGGGATCAGGCCAACGCCTGATCAAAAGCGGCGTTGAGGTCGGCCAGCCCGGCAGCTACGTCGCCAGTGAGGTGCACCCGCAGCGCCCGGCGTCCGCGCGCCTCCAGAACCGCCAGGTCGCCTGCGGCCTGGGCGTCAATGACGATGCCAAAGCTGTACTTCTGGCCCGGAATCGCCACATCCTGGGCGTGCGCGCCGGTGATCTGCAGGAAGACGCCTGAATTCGGGCCGCCCTTGTAGTCCTGGCCGGTAGAGTGCAGGAAGCGGGGGCCAAAGCCAAGACAAGTAGCCACCTTCTTCGCATCCCGCACCTTGTGGCGGAAGGTCTGGATAGCGGCTTCGTGCGCGGGGAACATGGGCAGGTAAGCGAGGGCGGCAAAGTAGTCGCCCGGAACAATCTGTGCCAGGTGAGCCTGGATCACGCCCGCCAGCGTCTGGGTGGGAGCTGCGGCCTTCAGCCTGGCCGCATAATCCGCGGTGGCATAGAGCTCAATGCCCCGATCGGCGAGAAACGGGGTGCTGGCGGGCAGCTTGCCCGTCTCCTCATACGCCGAGGTCAGCGCGCGGGTCTCGATTTTGGCCGACTCCACATCCGGCTGGTTGAAAGGGTTGATGCCCATCACCGCGCCGCAAACCGCCGTGGCCACTTCCCAGGTAAAGAACTGGCCAAAGACGCTGTAGAGGTTGTCGATCTCGATGGTGATGACCGGGTGGCCGGCAGCGGCCAGAGCCTTGACCTTGGCGTCCTGGCTCGCATCCTGGGTGCCCTTCAGGCGAATGTAGACAAACAGGCGATCGGTACCGTAAGCCGCGGGTGCCGCAATGGCCTCGCGATCTACCGGCGTGACGCCCTTGCCCAGCTTGCCGGTGGATTCGGCCACCAGCTGCTCCATCCACGCGCCCAGGTCGTAGACCTCCGGCGAGGCGAAGACGGTAAGCTTGTCGCGGCCGGCGTTGGCAGCCAGGCCCATCAGCAGACCGATCTGCGCGGCAGGATTCTCCGCAATCGGCTTCTTGGCATCGGCCACGGCTGCGGCCGCCGCGCTGAGCAGCTGGTCGATATCCAGACCGGCAGCGGCAGCGGTGACCACGCCAAAGTTGGAGAGCGCGGAGAAGCGGCCGCCGATCTGCGGGTCGCCGTAGAAGATGTGGCGGAAGCCGTCGGCCTGGGCCACCTTCTCCATCTTGGAGCCGGGATCGGTGACAGCCACAAAGTGCTGGCCGGCCTGACGCGCGCCCACCGTCTTCTGCATCTCTGCAAAGAAGTACTGCTTCAGCACGTTGGGCTCCAGGGTGGAACCGGACTTGGAAGCCACGATGACCAGCGTCTCGGCCAAGTCGACGCTATCGCGCACGGCCTTCACCTGCACCGGGTCGGTGGAATCGACAATGGCCAGCTTGGGAAAGCCCGCCTGCTGGCCAAAGGTGACGGCCAGAACCTCAGGGCAGAGGCTCGACCCGCCCATGCCCAGCAGCACCAGGTGCTTGAAGCCGGAGTTCTTCACGTCGGCGGCCAGCTCGGCAAACTGGGCGCGCGCGGCCTGCTGGCGCTCCACAATATTGATCCAGCCCAGCCACTTTTCCTCGCCATCCGAGGTCCACAGCGAAGCGTCCTTCTTCCAGAATCGCTCCAGGGTGGAATTGGCTTGCCAGTCGGCGACGGTCTGATCCAACACGCCGCGAAGATCGGAGGGAATTACGAGATCGAGTTTCATGACGCCTCAATTTTTTCGTGAATCGCCGGGAAACGCAACCCGGGAATGCGTGGTCGGACCGCCGATCGTCCCTGATCGAGTGCACCAACCGGTCTGAGCTGCCCGGCAACAAGCCATGCCCGCTGCGGCGCAGACTCTAGGCTCGCGGCCAGCTCGGAACAAGGCGGATCAACTCCAGACCGCCCATATCGCGCACCACAAAGTTGGATGCCGTGGCGGGGATGGCGGCAATCGAGCGCGCCGGCAGGTCCACCGCCTCAAAGCCCTCGCCCTCAATCCGCCCCGCGCCAGCTGCGGCAAACAGGTAGCTGAGTCCCGCGGGCTGGCCGCCGAGCGCCGCTGCCGCGATCGCGCCCGCCACCCGCACCCGCTCCACGCGGAAGTACTCCACGTCAATCAGCACGGTACGGTCTGCCAGCTCCACCGGCGGCACTTTACCTGCGCGGGTGTTGAACTTGACGGCCTCCAGAGACTTCTCCACGTGCAGCTCGCGGGGCCGCCCGTAGTCGAACATGCGATAGGTCAAGTCGCAGTTCTGCTGGGTCTCCAGGATGATCGCGCCCGGCCAGATGGCATGCACCGTGCCGGCATCCACAAAGATCATCTCGCCGGCCTTGATCTCTTCCGCGTGCAGGCTCTGCTCCAGGGTTCCGGCGGCAATCTCCGCCTTTACCTGCTCCAGCGTGACGCCCGCCTTGAAACCCACGGCCAGCCTGGCGTCCGGCCTGGCGTCCAGCGCATACCAGCACTCGGTTTTACCGCGCGGCTCGCCGTACTTGTGCGCCATGCGGTCATCGGGATGCACCTGCACGCTGAGCTTGTCGGCGGCAAACAGCATCTTCACCAGCAGCGGCGAAGCCGTCTCCGGCGCGGCCGCTCCTAGCAGTTCCCTGCCCGCCTGGGCAAAAACCGCATCCAGCCGCTGGCCGGCATAGGAGCCAGTGGCTACGAGATTCATGTCGCCGGTGAGCCAGACCTCGCCCACCGGCTCCTGGCCCTCCGGAACCACATGGTCATACCACGGCCGGAGGTCGCGGAAGCCCCAGACGCGGCCCACAAAGCGGGGCTCAATGCGGAAAGGTGATGATAGCGTTCCCATAAGCAGTTCGTTCAACTCCTTCACTGTACAACGAGCAGATTGCAAAACGGGTGGAGATCGGAAAGCGCGGTCAACTGCCGGCCGCCGCAGTGGTTTTCCGGCAGCGCGCCGGTCCGTGCTCCCACTCTAGCAGAGTGATGGAGTCAACAAAATTTTCCTCCCACATCCGTCCCCCGGCGCCGGGGAATTATGCTCATCTCCATGATCCAGTCACCCGTTCTCGACCACATGTTCCAGATGCCGCTGCCCATTGTGGAGAAGCTGGCCCGGCCCGTCATCGTCTACCTAGCCCTGGTGCTGCTCTTGCGCGTCTTCGGCAAGCGTGAGCTGGCACAGCTGAACCCCTTCGACCTGGTGGTGCTGCTCTCGCTCTCGAACACGGTGCAAAACGCCATCATCGGCGACGACAACTCGGTGACCGGCGGCATCATCGGCGCCGTCGGACTGCTGGCCATCAACTGGGTTCTGGTCCGCTTCCTCTTCCGCTCCCGCAAGCTGACGCGGGTGCTCGAAGGCCGGCGCACGGTGCTCATCCACAACGGCCAGCTCGACAGCAGAGCCATGGAGCGCGAAGCCCTCACCCGCGAGGAGTTGCTGGACGTGATCCACCGCAACGGCTATGAGCACTTTGAACAGATTCACCGCTGCGAGCTGGAACCCAACGGCACCTTCTTTGTGGAAGCGCTTGAGCCAACGCTCGTGGACAAGCGCCATAACGAGTTGGTAGCCATGATCGCCGAGTTACGCGGCGAAGTGGCGGCGCTGCGCGAGGCGCGATAGAAGCGAAGGGAACTAGGGAATAAGGGATTGAGTCTCTGACCGCATGAATTTGCACTTTGGCAGCCCAGCTTCCCAGGTCTCGATTCTGAGACCTAGGAAAGCAGTGCCCTCACCCAGCCGCAAAACCAACAACCTACATCCAGACGAGAAAGCGGGTGCAGGAGAAACCTCCCGCACCCACTAGAATGGCGGCCGAAGGCCGCAGTTGGCCCCACCGCAGGTGGCTACTCCCACTCGATGGTGCCTGGTGGCTTCGACGTGATGTCGTAGACTACGCGATTGATGCCGCGCACCTCGTTCACGATGCGGTTGGAGATGCGTTTGAGCACTTCGTAGGGCAGCGGAACCCAGTCGGCGGTCATGCCGTCTTCCGAGTGCACGGCGCGGATGGCGCAGGTGTAGGCATAGGTGCGCTGGTCGCCCATCACGCCCACGCTCATCACCGGCAACAGCACGGCAAAGGACTGCCAGATCTGCGTATAGAGCCCGGCAGCCTTGATCTCGCTGACCACAATCTCGTCGGCGTTCTGGAGCAGGGTGACGCGCTCCGGGGTCACCTCGCCCAGGATGCGCACGGCCAGGCCCGGCCCGGGGAAGGGCTGGCGGCCCAGCACGTCTTCCGGCATAGCCAGGTCGCGGCCGATGCGGCGAACCTCATCCTTGAAGAGATCGCGCAGCGGCTCGATGAGTTTGAGCTTCATGCGCTCCGGCAAGCCGCCCACGTTGTGGTGGCTCTTGATGGTCTGCGAGGGGCCCTTGACGCTGCTGGACTCGATCACGTCCGGGTAGAGCGTGCCCTGCACCAGCCAGTCCACTCCACCGGTCTCGCGCGCAATGCGGTTGGCCTCGTCGTCAAACACCGCAATAAACTCCGCGCCGATGATCTTTCTCTTTTTCTCGGGGTCGGTCACGCCGGCCAGTTTCGATAGAAAACGCTCGCTGGCGTCCACGGCAACAATATTGAGACCCAGCTTCTCGCGCAGGTTTTTTTGCACGCTCTCAAATTCATTCTTCCGCAGCACGCCGTTGTTCACAAAGATGCAGGTGAGCTGCTGGCCGATGGCCTTGTGCACCAGCACGGCCGCCACCGAGGAGTCCACGCCGCCGGAGAGCCCGCAGATCACGTGGCCGGAGCCCACCTTCTGGCGGATCTGTGCCACGGTGCTCTCAATAAAATGGGCCGGGGTCCAATCGCCGGCCGCGCCGCAGATGCCAAAGACGAAGTTCTTGATCAGCTCCGTGCCCAGCGGGGTGTGGTGCACCTCGGGGTGGAACTGCACGGCCCAGATGCGCCGCTCCTCATTGGCAATGCCGGCCACGGCGTTCGAAGTGACGGCGGTGCGGTGGAAGCCCGGAGGCAGTTCCAACGCCTCGTCGCCATGGCTCATCCACACGGCCAACGTCTCCGGCAGATCCTTGAACAACAGCGTTGCGCGGTCCTCAATCACCACCTCGGCATGGCCATACTCGCGCTTGGTGGCCGAGCGGACCTTGCCGCCGGAGTGGTGAACGATGAACTGCAGCCCGTAGCAGATGCCGAGCGTGGGCAGACCCAGCTCCAGAATCCTGGGGTCCGCGGCCGGAGCGTCGGAGTCGTAGACGGAGCTGGGACCTCCGGAGAGCACGATCCCCAATGGATTGTGCGACTTGATCTCATCGAGCGATGCCGTACAGGGCAACACCACCGAAAAGACGTTCTGCTCGCGGATGCGCCGCGCAATCAGCTGCGTTACCTGCGAGCCAAAATCGAGGATGACGATTGTCTGGGTAGCCACACTTCAAGTTTGGCAGGGGGTGGTGCGGGCTGTAAAGACAGTTGGGCAGGGCAATCGGTACTCTGCGCCGCTCACGTTCCCTGTGGTAGGCTGCAAAACAAAGCACTTGGCACAGATGCGCCCCGTTTCCCCGGCGAGTTCCGGCCCCCTGCACGTGGAACTGGTCGCCAGCCGTGCGCGTACCAAGGTGTACGACTCTTTCGCGAGGAGCCCCACATGAAACAAATTGCTCTCGTTGCCCTGCTTGGGATGGCGGCATCTGCAGCGCTTGGCCAGGCGCCGGCTGCCGACACACCCCAGCCCCCGGCCCCCATCGCCAGCTTTGATGCCGCGGCCATCGACACCACCGCCGATCCCTGCACCGACTTCTACCAGTACGCCTGCGGCAACTGGCTGAAGCAGAATGCTATCCCCTCCGATCAAACCCGCTGGGTGCGCTCCTTTTCGCTGCTCCGCGAGCGCAACCGCTATCTGCTGTGGCAGGAGCTGGATGCCGCCGCCAAAGCTCCCCAGTCCCCGCTCCAGAAGCAGTTCGGCGACTACTATGCCGCCTGCATGGATACGGCTACGGCCAACAAGCTGGGCGCAGAACCGGTGAAACCAGCCTGGGCCCTGATCGCCACGCTGAACGGCAGCGAACAGCTTCCCCAGTTGCTCAGCCAGTTGGAAAACCAGGGCATCGACGACGGATTCTTTGAATTCAGCGTGGGAATTGACGACAAGGACTCTTCCCGGCAGATCGCGCAGCTCTACCAGGGCGGTCTCTCGCTGCCCGATCGCGACTACTACCTGGTGGATACGGAGCGCTTCAAGACCATCCGCACCAAGTACGTGGAGCACATGAAGAAGATGTTCGCCCTGGCCGGCGACACTCCAGAGCAGGCGGCCACCGAGGCCGCGGCAGTGATGGAGATTGAAACCGCACTGGCCAAGGCCTCCATGAGCCGCACCGAGATGCGCGATCCGCTCAAGGTCTACCACATCTACACCAACGCCGAGTTGGCCCACCTGGCCCCGGGCTTTGCCTGGCCGGTCTACTTCAAAGCCATCGGCATCGGCAGCTTCAGCACCCTGAACGTGGGCACGCCCGAGTTCTTCAAGGCCCTGAACGGCATGCTCAAGAGCGAGCCCATCGGCGCTTGGAAGAGCTATCTGCGCTGGCACGCCCTGCACGGGCAGGCGCGGCTGCTTTCCCAGGCCTTCTTCGATGAGAACTTCGACTTCTTCTCCCGCACCCTGGCCGGCCAGAAAGAACCCGAAGCCCGCTGGAAGACCTGCTCCACCATGACCGACAACGCGCTGGGCGAGGCCGTGGGCCAGGACTGGGTGAAGCAGAACTTCCCGCCCGCGGCCAAGGACAGCATGGAAAAGCTAGTGGATGCGCTCGAGAAGTCGCTGGCCGAGGACATCCGCACCCTGCCCTGGATGACCGATGCCACCAAGAAGGCTGCCGAAGAGAAGCTGGCGATGTTCCGGCGCAAGATCGGCTATCCGGAGAAGTGGCGCGACTACTCCAGCGTGAAGGTGAGCCGCACCGACCTGGTGGGCAACGTGGAGCACGCGGCCGTTTACGAGCGCAACTACAACTTTGCCAAGCTGGGCCAGCCGGTAGACGAGAAGGAGTGGGAGATGAGCCCGCCCACCGTCAACGCCTACTATAACCCCTCATTCAACGACATCAACTTCCCGGCCGGTATCCTGCAGCCGCCCTTCTTCGACTTCAAGATCGATCCGGCGGTCAACTTTGGCGGCATCGGCGTGGTGATCGGTCACGAAATGACCCATGCCTTCGACGATCAGGGCTCGCAGTACGACGGCAAGGGCAACCTGCACGAGTGGCAGACGGCCGAGGACCGCAAGGCCTTTACCGAGCGAACCGATTGCGTGGCCAACGAGTACTCCGGCTTTGAGGCTGCCCCGGCCCACGCCGACACCCCGGCCCAGAACCTGAACGGCCGGCTCACGCTGGGCGAAAACACGGCCGACAACGGCGGCCTGCGCATCGCCTACATGGCCCTGATCGACACCCTGGCCGCCCAGGGCAAGTCTCTGGACACGCAGATGGACGGCTACACCGAGGCACAGCGCTACTTCATCGGCTTTGCCCAGGTCTGGTGCCAGAACACCACCGAGCCGGCCGCCCGGCAGGCGGCGCTGGTCGATCCCCACTCGCCCGGCCGGTGGCGGGTGAACGGCACGGTGCAGAACTTCGACGCCTTCGGCAAGGCCTTTGGCTGCAAGGTGGGCCAACCCATGATGCCGGCCAAGAGCTGCCGCGTCTGGTAGATTGCTGGCGCGCCCCCGGTTTTGCCGCCGGGGGCGCAGCTTCCCGCAAAACCCTTCTCTCCGGGTTGACCTTCGCAGCTTGGCCACGTCCAAACCGCAACGGTGGATAAGGTTCAATGCAGGATGTTTCGGCGCGGTTTTCCACACGCCGGGGTGTCTTGGAGCAGCCGCCGCGGAGCACGCTTTTTTCGAGTTTGTGGGCAGAGCCAGACAGAACCAGCGTTCCAGCGTACCGGAAGCCTCTGTCTCCCCATGCCGCGCTGATGACCCTCACCGTACAATGACTGTCTGGGGCAGCCTGCCAGAGGAAACTAGGCATAACCTGCCCTCGGCTTTTACAATGCATCAGGGACCCGTCCCATCCCAGCTCTGCTCGGGAACGATCAAACTTGGCGGCTACGCCCGGCCAGGATGAAGGATTCGCATGAAGTTCAGGAAATTCGGCAAGGCACTTCTGATTAGCGCCCTCTCTACTGGCGTTCTACTAGGCGTCTCGTCCTGCATTCAGAGTTACTCGGTCGGCTATATCTATGTCACCGGTACTGTGACGGGCCAGTCGGGCAGCAATGGCATCATCAGCGGCTACAAGATCGAGCACAACACGGGCGGGCTGACCCAGATTAATGGCCTGCCGGTCTCTTCCGGCGGTGCCAACCCGGTGCGCGCCGTCCTGATCTCCGGCAGCCGGTTTCTTTATGTGCTGAACCGTGGCGTCAACGCCAACGGCAACGCCAACTGCTCGGGCACCACCGGCAACACGGTTTGCAACGGTTCCAACATCGAGGCCTTTGCGGTGGGCGGCAACGGCGTTCTCACCCCCCAGGGCACCTACTACACCCAGGGCCTGAACCCCTTCCGCATGGTGGCTGACTCTTCCGGCAACTATCTGCTGGTTCTGGACCACGATGCTCCCTCCAGCGCCGGCTGCACGACGCTGTTCAACACCAGCAGCTGCGGCGACATCACCGTCTTCCAGATCAACTCCACCACCGGCCGGCTTTCGCTGCAGAACAACACCCAGTTCAACACGGCCTACGGTGCTTCGCTCACCTACTTCCCGGTTCCGGCCAATCCCGTCGACTTTGTGCTCTCGGGGAGCAACGTGATCACATTGAGCGGCGCTGCGGGCACCAACCAGGCGGCTTATCCGTACGCCTACGCTGCCTCCACCGGCCAGCTGACCACCACCACCAACGTCAGCCAGCCGCTCGGCATCTACCGGGCTACCGGACTCACGATGGCCGGCGGCATGCTGTACGTGATGGACAACGAGGCGCCGGGAAGCATCGCCACCACTCCCACGCCCACCTCGGTCCCCTGCCCCACCTCCACGGCTAACCCGACCGGTGCATGCAGCATGATCATTCCGTACACGCTGGGCAGCTCGGGCTCGCTGCAGGCCCAGACCGTGGGCCAGATCGCCGACGATCCGACCCTGGCCAACCCCAGCTGGCTGATCGTGGAATCCAAGAGCAAGTACCTGTACGTTGCCAACCAGGGCAACAACATTACCGGCAACAACAATGCCGGCAGCGGCATCACGGGCTACTACATCACCAACTCGCCGGCCTTCCAGCTGTCGTTCACCACGCCGTCCACCTTCGGTTCCGGATCCGCTCCGCAGTGCCTTGTGGAAGATCCGTCCAACCAGTACATCTACACGGCCAATTACAACGACAACACGATTCAGGGCAGCGTGCTTGACCCCAACTCCGGCGTCCTCACCGACATGCGTGTGAACAGCAAGTACACGCTGAGCGGTCCGGCCACCTGGTGCCTGGTCGACGGCCGCACCAACTAGTTCGTCTCTGCTCGATCCTGCCGGCGGCTGCATGCGCCGGCAGGCGCGTCCCGCCCTCCCGGCCGAACGCATTCCAACACTGCCGAATGAGGGCGGCCCTGGCGGACGCCCTTATTCGATTCCCAACCCGACACACCGGCGAGCCCACGGGCCAAATCCCGCTGGGGGGCCCCGAAACGAAAGATGCGCATGAAGTTGAAAAAGTCGAGCCAGTTGATGCTGGTCAGCGCCGCCGGTCTGTTGGCGGCCGGGTTGATCTCCGCCTGCGGAACCCTGACCACCGATTTTGTGTTTGTGACCAGCGCCAAGGCAGCCGGGACCAATAACTACGGAGAGATCAACATCTTCGAGATCAACTCCGAATCCGGAGCCATGCGGCAGATCCCCGCCTCCCCGGTTCCGTCCGGAGGCCGCAATCCCGTTGCGGAAGCCGTCTCCACCGATGCCACAACCCTGTTTGTCCTCAACGAAGACGACAATACCCTGGCCCAGTTCGTCATCGGCTCCGACGGCAAGCTCTATCCGTATGCCACCATCAACACCCCGGGCATCGAACCCATCGCCCTCACCACCAGCAGCTCCATGCTGTTTGTGGTGGACACCTTCCAGCCGTTGCCCTCCTGCACTGCGGTTTCACCCTGCTCGGGCTCGGTCTCGGTGCTGCCGCTGATTCCGGCCACCAGTTCCGCCTCCATGGGCCTGGGCAGCCCGGTGACCAACCCGGCCAACGCCAGCACCTACTGGCCGCTGACCCTGCCTTCGGCGCCCACCGACGTGATGGTGCCGACCGCTGTGACCCTGTCGGGCTCCAACCTGTTTGTGTCCGCCTACGACGCCAGTACCTCCTCCAAGATCGGTTACATCTTTGCCTTTACCGTGGGCAGCACCGGCGCACTGACGGCCGTCGCCAATTCGCCGTTTGCGGCCGGCAGCCAGCCGGTCTCCGTCTCCGCCGACGGTACGGGCAAATACCTTTACGCGGCTGACTTTACCGCCAACAAGGTGCTCGGCTACTCGATCTCCGCCACCGGCGCACTGACGGCGCTCAGCGGCAGCCCCTACGCAGCCGGCAACGGCCCGTCCGCCGTCGTAGCCGATCCGTCCTACGGCTTTGTCTACGTGGCCAACTCCACCGATTCCAACGTGACCGCCTACTCGGCCTCCTCCGGAGTTCTGACCCGGGTTGCCACGTATGCCTCCGGCGTCGATCCGGTGGCCATCGGCATCGATCCGTCCACGCACCACTTTGTGTACACCGCCAACTTCCTCGGAAGCAATATCTCCGACTGGCAGCTGAGCTCCACCGACGGCACTTTGGTGGTGGCTCAGGGGTCGCCCAATGGTACCAACGCCAACCCGACGGCGGTTGCCGCCGTTCCGCACAAGTAGCCGTCTCCGCCGGGCCAGCAGCCGCCGGTTTTGAATCACCCCTGAGGCTTTTACAATAGCCTCAGGATTAACCCAATCAGATTCTCAGGGCTTCGAACCGAAGGCCCGCGACGAAGGAAGCGCATGAAGTTCAGCAAATTGAGCCAGCTCTTTCTGGTCTCTACCCTCGGCCTTCTGGTGGCCGTCCTCCTGACTGCCTGCCAGATCATCACGATCGACTACGTATTCGTGGCCGATTCGACGGGTACCAGTTCCAGCTCCACCGGCCAGATTCAGGTCTTCGCAGTCGACTCGGAGTCGGGAGCCCTACGCCAGGGCGCGTCCACGGTCTCCTCCGGTGGCAACGGCCCGGTCGCCATGGCCCTGACCAGCGACTTCAACAATCTCTACGTGGCCAACGCTTCCAGCAAGAACGTGGTGCACTTCGCCATCGCCTCCGATGGTTCCCTGACCGCCAAGGAGACCCTGACGCTGAGCGATACGCCGGTGAGCCTGGCCGTCAATCCGGCCGGCAACTACCTGTATGTGCTCTATGGCTCCAGCTCCGCCAACCTGGGCGTCTATGCCCTGTCCAGCGGCACGCTCGCGACCACGGCCACGGCCACTTACCCGCTGACCCTGGCCGGCTACGGCACCGATACCATCCTGCCCACCGCCGTCACAGTGCTGAACAGCGGCGCTGAGGTGTACGCAACGGTCTACGACCAAACGGCTTACAACCCCAACGGCTCCGCCACCTCCACCGCTCATCCGGGCTGGGTATTCGGCTTTACCGTGGGCAGCAACGGCACCCTGGCGGGGACCACCAACAGTCCCTACCAGGCCGGCATCAAGCCCTCCGCTCTGGCCGCCGACCCAACCAACCGGTTTGTCTACGTCACCGACTGGGCCTCCAACCAGCTGGTTGGCTACACCATTGGCACCAACGGCGCGCTCACCTACATGCTCAATGGCCCCTTCAAAACCGGCAACGAACCTTCCGGCGTCGTGGTAGATCCGCGCGGCTCGTACATCTACGTGACCAACTCGCTGGACAACGATCTGTCGGCCTACACCATCACCCTCGCCAGCGGCAGCCCTTCCACCCTCGCGGGAACGGGATCGGCCTACAGCACCGACACCGAACCGGTGGCCCTGGCCATCGATCCGGCGCTGGGACGCTTCATCTACACGGCCAACCACCTGGGCAACTCGGCCTCCGGCTTCCGGATGAACACCAGCACCGGCGCACTCTCCGCCACCCAGGCTACGCCGTATCCCACCGATGCCTATCCGACCGCGGTAGTCATCGTGCCGCACGGCAACCACTCGCTGCAAGCCGTGGCCCCGTAAACCGGGCACACTGCCAAACTCCAAAAGCCCAGCCTTGCGGCTGGGCTTTTTGCTTTCGGAAGGGAACGAGGGTACGAGGGGCCAAGGGAACAAGGCACTCAGAGGGCGGGCGAGAATGAGCGATCAAGTCCAGCGCTTCCCTGCGCCACGGCCACGCCAAGAATCCCCAATCGAAAAAAGGCATACCGGCAACAGAAAAGCGGCTGCAAAGCAGCCGCTTTTCTTGTTCCCTTGTTCCCTACGTCCCTACTGAATCCCCCCCGGTCCTTCCATGAACTGCACGTCCTCGGGGGTAAAGCTGAGCGTATGGTCCGGTGGGAAATACTCAACGTTGACGGCCTTCGTCTTCCGGCCGTTGACGAAGATGCCCAGCATCAGGCTGTTGCCGCGCATCACGGAAGCGGCAATGCGGTGGCTCCGGATGGGGCCATATTCGTTCTCCACGCCATTCGGGGCCCAGTCGCGGGTAAAGCGCTCAAAGGTATAGGCCGAGTACTTCTGCGGGTGCTGCTGCCACTGCTGATCGTGCATCCAGATGCCGTAGGCCTGGGGCAGATCGTTAGCCTCTACCGCCTTGAAGAAGTGGTTCACCGTCAGGCGGCCCATCAGATGGTCGTTCCAGCGCCAGGGCCAGTCCACCGGGCGGCCGGCCACCAGCCACCAGCCAATGAAGAGCACAAAAAAGGCCATCACGGCGCCCAGAATCAGCCGGTTCTTGCGCCGCTCCTTGGCTTCGTCGAATTTGGGTGCATCGAGCAGAGTCATCGTCGTTCTCCGTTGACAGGATAAGGGACCAGGGGACTAAGGGACCAGAGAGTAAGGACTCGGGGCTGAAGAGTGGAGCGGCAAACGAGCCCTTTCTGGATGCGCGCTGTCCCCTCCTTTGCCGCGTTCGTTGCGAAAAAGGTGGGACGGATGCGTTTCCTTCTATTTAGACACCGGGCAAACGGGTTGGGTTCCCGGCGGCGGGACGATTTCAGCGGCAAATGACGACGGGCGGCAAGGATGCCGCCCGCACAGCCGGCCAGAAGGCCGGCGCTACACCCGTCCCACCGTCCCGAGTCCCTTAGTCCCTTCGTTCCTACTCCCTGCTGTACACCGTCCGCGCCTTGTCGGCGTGGCGCTCCATGGCCAGCTCGATCAGCCGCGTAATCAGGCTGCGATAGGTGATGCCGCTGGCCTCCCACAGCTTGGGGTACATGCTGATGCGGGTAAAGCCGGGCAGCGTGTTCACCTCGTTGAGGTAGATCCTGCGCTTCGGCCCAGGGTCCATCAGGAAGTCCACGCGCGCCAGACCCGAAAGGTCGCAGGCGCGGAAGGCGGCCACGGCCATCTCCCGAATCTGCCTGGTCTCGGCGCGGGTCAGTTTGGCAGGAATAATCGGCACCGAGCCTTCGGAAAGATACTTGGCCTCGTAGTCGTAGAACTCCTTGCCGGGGACGATCTCGCCCACCAGGCTGGCTTCCGGCGCGTCGTTGCCGAGCACGGCCACTTCAAACTCCCGCGCGCGTGCCTTCTTGCCGCCCACGCCCTGCTCGATGACCAGCTTGCGGTCGTAGCGGGAAGCCTCGGTCAGCGCGCTCTTCAGCTCGGCGCGGTCGTGGGCCTTGTTGATGCCCACCGAGGAACCCAGGTTGGCGGGCTTCACAAAGACCGGGTACTTGAGCGCCGCTTCAATCGTGGCAACGGCCTTGCGCGGGCTCTTTTCCCACTCCGAGCGCAGCAGGGTCACATGCTTGACGATGGGCAGGCCAGCCTCTTTGAACAGCCGCTTCATGGCGTCCTTGTCCATGCCGGCCGAGGAGCCCAGGACCCCCGAGCCCACGTAAGCAATGCCGGCCAGCTCGAAGAGGCCCTGAATCGTACCATCCTCGCCAAAGGTCCCATGCAGCACCGGGAAGACCACATCCACCGCGGCGGCAGCACCACCCTTGGCCGCAGGCTCCGGCGCCAGCAGGGTGGGAATCCCCTCGTGGAGCAGCTTGGCTCCGGGCGTGGCTTCCGGGTCGCCGGCGCGCAGCTTCTTGGCTACCTGGTTCTGGTCGCCCTCCAGCAGATTGCGGGCGTCGCCAGCAGCCAGCCAGCGGCCTTCCTTGGTGATGCCGATCGGCACCACGTCAAACTTCGTCCTGTCGATGGCTTCTAGAATCGATGCCGCCGAAAGCAGCGAGACCTCATGCTCGCCGGAACGGCCGCCAAAAAGAATGCCCACACGCAGTTTCTTGTCCATAGCAGTTCCCATTCTAACTGCGTGGGAAGCGCGGGTTCCCGCCATCCGGCCCGCCGCAGACCCGCTCAGCCGCTCTCGCGCTCCAGCGCCGCCTGCACTTCCTGTGCCGTGGGCATGGAGGGCTGCGCACCCGCGCGCGTTACTGAAAGCGCCGCGGCCGCGGCCGCCATCTGCGCGCTTTCCACCTCCGTCCGGCCCTGGGTCAGGCCCGCGGCAAACGCGCCGTTGAAGACATCGCCGGCGGCGGTGGTATCCACGGCCTCCACCACAAAGGGCGCAATCCGCTCCCGATAGCCGGAGGCTTTGGCCAGTAGCGCTCCCTGTGCTCCCTGCTTGAGCACCACGCTGCGCAGGCCCATGGCAAACAACCGCCCGAGGACCACCTCTTCGCCCGCTTCGCCACCGGCATAGAACGCGGCCTCCGTCTCGTTGGGCGTAAACCAGTCCAGCAGCGGGAACAGGCTGGCTGGCAGCTCGCGAGCCGGAGCCGGGTCCAGCACCAACGGCACTCCCTCCGCATGGCAAAACTGCGCCAGCCACTCCACGGTAGCCAGCGGAATCTCCAGCTGCGTCAGCACCATTGCTGCCGAGCGCAGCGTCTCCTGCTTGGTCTCCAGATATTCCACCGTCACGTCGGCATTGGCGCCGGGGGTCACCACAATGCAGTTCTGCCCGTTCTCTTCCACCACAATCAGCGCCGTGCCCGAGGGATTGCCGGTGACGTCGATCTGCGCCGTGTCAACGCCGGCAGCTTGCAGCCCTTCCACCAGTTGCGGACCAAAGACGTCGTTACCCTGCCGCGACAAGAAGATGCACGGGCAGCCCAGCCGCGCCACCGCCACCGCCTGATTGGCCCCCTTGCCGCCGGAATGAATGGCAAACCGGGTGCCAGGAACCGTCTCCCCAGGCATCGGAATCCGCTCCGCCCGTGCCACAAGATCCACGTTCATGCTGCCCACTACCACCACTGGCTTCATCGCTTCCGCCTCTGGATCGAATTCTATCGAACAATAGTTCCGGCTGTTTCAACGCGTCAATCGGCAGAGCAGAGATGCGCCACGGCAGCGGAAGCCGAACCGGGCTCAGAGGGTGATGAGGCCGGTCTGCAACGCCACCACGATCGCTTCCGTACGATCGCTCACGTCCAGCTTCTCGGTCACGTGATTCAGATGGTTGCGCACCGTGAACTGGCTCAGCCCCAGCGCCGCGGCAACCTCCTTGTTGGTCAGCCCGCGCGCCACCAGCTCCAGCACCTCGCGCTCGCGGTCGCTCAACCCGGCGGACATGCGGTCGTTGGAGAGCCGCTCGGCGATCCGGCGCGGAAACGCCTGCTTGCCCGCAAAGACGGTGCGGATGGCCACCAGAATCTCCGCCGCAGAGGCCTCTTTGTGCACATAGCCCTGCGCACCGGCCTTCACCGCGGCGTGAATCTCTTCATCGAACTCAAAGCTGGACAGCACGATAGCGCGCGCCTTGGGAGCCACCGGCTTCAGCCTCTGCAAGGTCTCAATGCCCGACATCTGCGACATGCGCAGATCCACCAGCACAATGTCCGCAGGGGTTTCCTTCAGCATCTTCAAGGCTGAGGCGCCGTCGCCCGCTGTGCCCACCACATCGATATCCTCCTGCATGCCCAGCAGCGCACTCAGCCCGAAGCGGACAATGGGATGATCGTCGATCATGAACAGGCGAATCTTCATAGTGTTGTCTCTGCGCCGCGCGCCCCGCTGCGCGCACAGACCATCTTAGGCACCGCAAAGGGCATTGGCAAGACAGGCGCGTCAGGGCAAACGCATTTGAAATTGCACTCCGGAGATTCCCTTGGCCAAACAATCTTTCAGGCCCTTTGGAGGAAGGAGCAGGGGCATTCATGCCCCTGAAATCCAATTACGGAGGAAACGGCTTTAGCCGTGGGCCTTTCAGAGCCAAACAAAGCAATGCCCGCGCCTGAAGGCGGATGTTTTAGCTTTCAATCTCAGGGGCATAAATGCCCCTGCTCCCTCCACGCAAATCCAAACAACAGGGCACAATCCTGTAAAGATCCAAATGCCATTACCCTGCGGATTGGGGGTACGGCAACCAGGTGACTGCCACGTAAATCCTTCGCGTAACAGCTCACTCCAGCCCTGTTGCATCCTCAGGAACGGCTTCCATAAAGTCCACCGTCGCGTACTCGCGATAATCGCGCACCCACAAGTGCGTTCCTTCGCCGCTCTTCACGATCAGCTCCGGCCGCAGGTCCGGTGTGCCGCGCAGAACCAGCCGGTCGCCCGGCTTGAGCGCCACGCCGTGCACTGTGAACCGCGTGGCCGTCTGCCCATCCGGCAAAGGATCGAACTGTGCGGGCGGCAGTTGTGCGTCCGCCTTCCACGCGGCAATCGCGCGGCCATTCAACTCCAGCTCAAACTGCGACGCGCCGCGCCACACATCGTAATAAGCGACGGTCAAGGCGTACACTCCCTGCGGCTGCGCGAGCGTAGTGGCAAGGGTGCAGCCCGCTGCCACGCGGCACTCCATTGCCCGGCCACCGGAAGCCGTCTCCCAAGGCACAATCTCGCGCATCTGATAGCCTTCGGCCTGCATAGCTTCGGCCTCGATCCGCCCGGAATGATGCCCTACGCGCCCCTGCGCATCGGCAATGCCTGAAGTGTGCGCAAACCAGTCGTTGACCGCATCGCGCCACAGCGCAGCGTGACCGGCCTGAAAACGGAAGAGCGCCAGCACCTGTTCATAGCGCTCCGCGTCTACCTTGCCCTTCAGCTCCATCCAGCGGCGCTCGTAGCTGGCCGCCTCCTCGGCGCTGGCGTAGTGATCGTCGTAGATGGCTTGCACCATAGTCTTGCCGCTGTGCAGTTTGTAATCGTAGGGCACATGATGGAAAAACAGCAGCAGTTCGTCGGGGCAGGTGGCCAGCGGCTCATACTGCGCAGCCAGCTGCGGCGGATACTGCTCAATGAATCCCGTGCCCGCGGCGCCGCGTTCCATGCCAATGCCGTGCGCATCGGCTCGGAACCACTGGCCCCAGCCGTTGCGCTCCGCCGACTCAATCCCCGGCCCAAAGTGATAGCCAAGGATGTTGGTCAGCGTGCCCATGCCATTCGGCCCGGTGTAACCCTCGTAGACCCGCCAGCTTTCGAGCTGCATCGTGTCGATCGCGGCATCCACCTTGGCGTCATTGCCCCAGGTCAGCCGCGTCCACTCATCGATCACCGCATCCAGCTTCAGATCCGGATTCCAGGCCAGCCGCCCAAATCCATACAGATTGGCCATGGCCATGGGATGATGCAGCCAGTTCGGCTCCAGCCCCACGTTGGTCACGGAGACAAAGCCGCCCAGCCGCGCGCTTCCATCTGGCAGCGGGAAGGCGCGTCCTTCCACAATCCGGCTCACCGGCGTGGAGCGGCCGCCGGCGCGCAGATCCGTGTCGAACACCCACTTCCACATGCTCGGCAACCACACCATGTCGCGCTGCTGGCCGGTGTACTCCTGCGCGGTCTGTAACTCGATAGCCTGATTGCTGTGCGATAGCGCGGCAAACAACGGGCTCACCGCCTCGCGCGCCTGAAAATCGATGGGACCTTCCTTGATCTGCACCACCACGTTGGGCGCAAACTGCCCATCGTAGCGCGCAAAGTTGTCCACGCCCGCCCGCGCGCGATCCGCCTTGGGATCGTTCCAGTTCAAGTGGTTGTCATACACAAAGCCGCGATAGAGCACCACGCCGCCGTGCGGCTCCAACGCATGCGCCAGCGCGTTGGCCGCATCGGCCGGGCTGCGCCCGTAGAAGGATGGTCCCTTGCGCCCTTCGGAGTCGGCCTTCACCGTAAAGCCTGCAAAGTCGGGAATCGCGGCGTAGATCTCATCCACCTTCCGCCGCCACCAGTCCTCAACCTGCGGATCGAGGGGATCGAAGCTGCTCATGCCGCCCATGGTCTGCGGGCTGGTCATGTCCACGCTCAATGCCAGCCGCACGCCCCACGGCCGCATGGCATCGGCCAGACGCTTGAACTCCTGAATGTGCGCAGTGGAGAGCACATCCAGATCGGCATTCACGTTGGTCACGTTGCAGCCGTTGATGCCCACCGAAGCCAGCAGCCGCGCATAAGCCGCAACCCGGCCCAGATCGGCGCGCACGTGGCCACCTTCAAAAAAAATCGAGCGGCCGGCATAGCCGCGCTCCACGCTGCCGTCCATGTTGTCCCACTCATCGGTCCAACGGATGGCCGCGGCGGCGCGTTCCTCCACATGCGCGGGGATGGAGCGCTCGGCACCCACCAGCGCGAGCAGCCGAAAGGTTCCGTACAGCACCGCGCGCGGCGTGTTGCCGCTGATCGTCAACCGCGCATGAGCCGCAGCAAAGTCGAGCGCAAACTCGTCGAGCGTCCGCGCCGACGCCGCGGAGTGCGGCGCGGCCTCCAGCACAATCGCATTCTCCGCACGCGCGCCTGCCGGATCTGGAGCGACGGTGAATTCCCTGCCCAGCATCGCGCTCAAGCCGCGGCGCAACTCATCGGCCGCGCTCCGCTCTACGGCGGAGTTGTCCACCACAACAATGCGCGACGGCACGCCCCGGTACCCATCGGCGGTAACGCGCGCATAGCGCAGCCAGGCCGCCGAACCATCCTCGGCAGCCGCCACGGTTGCACTCAGCAGCAGCACCGCCGCAATCATCTTGCCCAAACCACGAACCATCCCCAAAACCTTTCAACGCGGAGCACGCCGCCAGTTAATGCAAGAACAGTTGCAGGGGAATGCCTTCTCCCATGCGTCGATAGCCTTCCGGCCCGGGATGCAATCCATCGCCTGAATCCGCCGGCTTGCCCAGCCGTTCCGGATCGAGCGGATCGCGCAGCAGGACATCGAAATCGATGACCCCGTCCAGATCCGCGGACGTGCGAATCCACTGATTGAACCGCTGCCGGTCGGCCTCGGTGCGTGCGTTTGGGTGGTAGTAAGCCGAGCCGGCAAAGGGCGTCAGCGTTCCACCAATCACCCGCATGC
>Ga0371490_1000208_pt1 | contig 50002 bp, 42 predicted proteins | sample MB2SIPfraction_FD_207959 | JGI IMG/M metagenome (GOLD analysis project Ga0371490, IMG submission 207959) | Lab enriched peat soil microbial communities from McLean, Ithaca, NY, United States - MB28FN SIP fraction | ecosystem: Environmental > Terrestrial > Soil > Wetlands > Peat | place: USA... | reverse complement strand
ACATCGCATCCTGCTTCTGATCGGTTCCGCGCATCTCTTCCTCCGAGGTGGAAGTTCCTAACGCTCTATAGACGCTTCAACTTCCTCGGAGACTCAACAAAAGTGAGTTTTTCAACAAACTGCTAGAAGAGCAAGACTATACTGGCGGGGAAGTGGCGAGTTGCAAAAGTCAGGCGAGCGTGTCCTTTTGAAAAACTGGGTGTTTCATTGAGCACTATGCAAACGCCGTCAATCGCGGCACCCGTCAGTTCCGAATGACGGCACGATTCTTGGTTCCAACTCGCTCGACCAGACGATGCTCGTTGCCCCACTTGATTCGAGCGAGACTGTTTTTCGTTTCAAACAAATTGCTCCACCCTTGGAGCAACCATGTTTTTTCTCCTCATTCCGACGAATGGTAGCCTGCCTAGAATTCGCTTCGCCGCATCGTGGATGCCGTCAGTCCGAACTGCGAACAAATCCCTCCAAAGACCACTCGCCACATTGAGGATCACGGGCGGCGGAGAGAAGCACAGCGTGAAGTGCATCACTACCATGTGTGACGACCATCACATTTCCCTCCTTTTCTTTTTGCGACTTTTGTGAAAGAGGTCTTGCATGGGAAGCGCTGACGATTTAACATGCAGCCATTAAAGTGGGTGGTTTTGTTGTATGGTTTTGGGTCCTGTTTTTCTAATTCCTTGTAAAGAAGAGCGGCGGTCGACTGGGTGAACGGAAGTAAATGATGGATGTCATGACAAGACATGACAGCGGTCACAGTTTGACTGCACGGGCAAAGGCAATTTTGGGCCACCAAGAATCCTGTTTTAAGACGTATCGATTGGGGGTTTCTATGAAGCGGCGCGAGGCGTGGTGGGCACTTTGCGGTCTCGTGGGAATCATTCTCTTTTCCTTGGCGGTGGCCGCAGGCCCGGCGCAAGGCCAGTCCAAAGATTCCTCGCAGGAGAAGGCGGCGGCCGCACCTTCGCAGAACTCCGGATATGCTGGCGCGGAAGCCTGCAAGACATGTCACGAGGAAATCTACAACGGTTGGGAAAGGACTCCGCACTGGAAAACGATGCTGAACACCAAGGGTGGGCCCTCACACCAAGGCTGCGAAGGATGCCACGGCCCGGCGGCGAACCACGTGGCGGACCCGAGCGATACGTCCGGTCTATTCCGATTTGAGAAAGCGACAGCAAAGGAAGTGAACGACCGGTGCCTGACCTGTCATGCGTCCGGCTCAAAGCAGATGCACGCGATCAATTCGGTGCACGCTCGAAATGACGTGAGCTGCACTTCTTGCCATTCCCCGCACCATGCAGTGGAAAAAGAACACCTGCTGATCAAGACGCAGCCGGAACTTTGTTACACATGTCATCTGCAGCAAAAGGCGCAGTTCGACATGCCGTTCCATCATCGTGTGAACGAAGGTTTGGTCCAGTGCACGGACTGCCACAATCCGCACGGCACAATCAAGCCCAAGCAGGTGCAGACCTCCTCCACGCAGAATGCGATCTGCTTCAAGTGCCACACGGACAAGCAGGGGCCTTTTGTGTACGAGCATGCGCCCGTAAAGATCGATGGATGCCAGGCATGCCATCTGACGCACGGTGGACCAAATCCCCACATGTTGAAACTGAGCAACGTCAACCTGCTCTGCCTGCAGTGCCATACGACTTCGTCCTTCAGCACTGCGCCGGGAGCTCCTTCGTTCCATAACCAGGCGAGCTTTTTCCAGTCGTGCGTGTTGTGCCATTCGCAGATTCACGGTTCCAACTTCGATGCAACCTTGTTCAAATAGTAGGAGCGATAAGCTCTTTTTCAGTTGTGGAGAAGTCAGGCAGGCCAAACAGACGGTAAGCCAGGAATGAGATTCTTGAATGGGGGAGAGAAGAACTATGAAAAGTCGCCTGGGGATTCAGTCGATTCCTTCCGTCATCTTTATCGCGGTGATCTTTCTTTCGCCTGCTGCGCGCGCCCAAGATAACTCCGAAGAATCGAAGGGAATTAATTCGGGCGATTACAATATCCACTCGTCAATCGAATTTGGCTATCGAGCGAACGAAATCAACGGCAACAAGAACACCTACGACACGTTCGAGAACCTCGGTTCCGGCGTTCGCCTCTTCGACTACACCCTGGAGATGCGCTCAATCGATCACAATGGATTCTTGTTCGACAACCTGAGTTTCAGCAACTTCGGATATGGCGGCGATCCAAACGACGTGAGCCGCCTTCATATCGACAAGAACAAATGGTACGAATTCTCCCTGCTCTTCCGCCGCGACAAGAACTACTGGGACTATAACCTGTGGGCAAACCCATTGAACCCGTCCGCGTTGAATCCGGCAGGATCTTTGACGACCGGCTGCTACGTGGGTCCGCCTTCGGCGGCCTTCCCACAGGGCGCTCCCGCATATTGCTCGAGCCCTGCCGTTGCGCAAAACACTTCGCTTCACGGGCTGGATCTCGTGCGCCGCATGCAGGACTACGATCTCACGCTGCTACCGAATTCGGCGGTGCGATTCCGATTGGGGTATTCCCATCTGCGCGACGAGGGGCCCGGTTCCTTCTCCACCGATGGAGGGACGATATCGGGATTCAATGAAGCCTATAGCTACACGACGAATGCGTATCGCGCCGGAGTCGACTTCAAGATTCTTCCCCGGACGACGATCTCCTATGACCAGTTCCTTAGTTACTACAAGCAGGACAACGTCGTCACCGATAACCCCGCCGTCAATCCGCAGAATTTCGGATTTGTCCTGGCAAACACTTCGGGGCTGGGCACGCCGAACGGCACACCAGTTGACTTGGGAAATATTTGGAGCACGCAAACACACGCCGAGACTCTCCCCTGCGCGACCCCGATCGTGACCGGCACGACCAACACTGCCACCCCCACTTGCAACGGATACTTGTCCTATAGCCAGGTAGGCAAACCTCGGAACTACATGCCCACGGAGCGGTTCCGCTTCCAATCGAACTATTTCAAGAATTTCGAAATGTCCGGCTCGGCAGGTTACAACACGAGCGGCTATAAATTCTCTGACCTCTCAGAGTTCGTGAACGCATTCACCTCCCGGACTTCGGAGCGTGGAAGTACGGCGGGCGGGCCGATAAGAAACACACGTGTTTCGGTGAATGCAGATTGGTCGGGTGTGTATTCCGTGACCGAAAAGTTCCGGATCCTCGATTCCTTCCGTTATGACAACTGGCGCACCCCCGGGATGTGGGAGCTCGACGAAACGAATATTTATGGCACTGGATATGCCGGTCTGGCCGGCTTACAACAGAGTCAGGCAGTCTTCAACACGGCCAATTGCCCGTTGAATTCCAACGCGGTGACTTGCCCGCAGCACGCGGCAAGCTCGGCCGCGGATGTGATCCAGGGCCTCGCTTCAACGTTTCTGGGCCAGAACCTGAAATCAAATACTTTTCAGCTCGAATACGACTTCAACAATCGTCTGAGCGGCCACATCGGTTACCTTTATACGAACCGCACCATCGCCCAGTTGGATGCTACTACGAACGGCGACACGGACACCGCGGGGACAGCTTGCTCAGGCAGCATAACTTGCTCGCTGATCTATTATCCGGGTGGGTCGGCCGCTACCGCCACGGCGGCGAATGATTACCTCGCCGCGCGCGGGAGTTGCGCCATGGTTGGCGGAGCTCTGCCCGCCGGCTGCACGCTAAATCCAGACGGGTCGGTGACTTTTGTCGGCCCTGCGGCGGCGAGTCCCACGCGCACTACTACAACCATCAACGAGCATGCGTTGTTGCTTGGGGTTGTCGCGCGCCCCATCGATGCCCTGCGCATCACCGGCGATCTGGAGATCGGTTACAACGACACCTCCTATACGCGGATCGATCCCCGCCAAGTGCAGTCCTACAAGGTCCATGCGAATTACAAACCGCGTCCTTGGGCGATTGTAGATGGCGCGGTTGAAATACATGAAAATCGCGACAACGTGGCCTTTGTCAACAGCCTGGGGCACGACCGCTCGTATAGCTTCTCCACGATGTTGATACCGAATTCGCACGTGTCCGTCGATTTTGGGTACAACTACTGGGACGTTCACACGCAGTCCGATATCTGTTTTAACTATTCCATGACCTACGCTGCTACACCGCCTGCTGTGCCTGTGAGTACCTCTCCCCCCGGAGTGAATACGACTGCTTGCCCTATTCCAAATGCATCTGTCGGCCTGCCATATGGGACGCCACCGACGGGGTCTCTGTCTGGGAATGGGCTGGGGGCGCTTTCCACTTACTCCAGTACCGATCACTTCGCTCACGCCGCTGTGATGTGGAAACCCATGAAGCGGGTGACAGCGATGGCCGGCTATGGCGGCAGCTTTGTTCGCGGCAACACGATTTTCCTGAATCCTCTCACGCCTTCCGGCACACTCAATTTCAACTATCAAAGACCGTACGCGTCGATTGCGATCGATATCTATCAAGGCTTCAGCTACAAAATGTCTTGGAATTATTACGGGTTCAACGAAAAGGGAAGCACCAGCCCATTTGGACTTGCGCCGATTCCGTTGCAGGACTTTAACGGCAGCAATGCCACTTTCTCGTTCCGGTATGCGTTTTGAAATCGAATGAGATGCGGGAAGGGGAATGTGTGATATCGTTTGGCGTTTCTCAGGGGGACGACATGAATCTTCAATCCTTTCGACTCAGCGGGGTTCTTTTGCTCCTGGTTGCCATTTTGTTTTTCGTTTCCTTACCGGCACATGCACAGGGGGAAGCGGCCGCCGTCTTTAAGGCAAAATGCGCGGTCTGCCACGGTCAAGATGCCACTGGCAACGTGCCCATGGGCAAGACACTGAAGGTCCCTGATCTGCACTCCGCCGAGGTGCAAAAACAGACGGACGCCCAATTGACCGATTCGATCACGAATGGCAAAGGGAAAATGCCGGCTTACAAGGGCAAGCTGACCGAAGAACAGATCAAGCAGCTTGTGGCTTACACAAGAGAGCTGGCCAAGAAAAAGTAGTTTTGCTTTCATACAACAGAGCGAAGGAAGCCGGGCTGCCATGTAACTGGCTGTCTCTGTCCTCCGCTCTTTTTATTCCATGAGTCTCCGCGAAAGAATCGGCCCCTGGTTCCGGCCGGCCGTATTTCTTGGCCGAAACCCGTTGACGCTTGCCGGCGCCGTGCTGACCACCAGCTCGGCTTTCACTCTCATTTCTTTTTGGCTATTCGACATTGTAGCTGCGGGCACGATCAATCCCTACCTCGGTCTCATCTTCTATCTGGTTCTCCCGGGTGTTTTTGTCGCCGGACTTGTGTTGATGCCGATTGGCGTGCTCTTGCGGCGGCACAAACTCGTCGAGGCCGGCGAACTCCCGACGGTCTATCCGCAGATCGATTTCACCAAGCCAATGCTGCGACAGGCGGTTGGCTGGGTGGGCGGACTTACGATGGCGAATGTCTTCATATTCAGTTTTGCCGCTTACCGCGGCGTCGAGTACATGGACTCGGTGAAATTCTGCGGGCAAACCTGCCACACGGTGATGCAGCCGGAATTCACCGCCTACTCGAATTCGCCGCACCAGCGCGTCGGTTGCGTGGAATGCCACATCGGCCCCGGAGCATCCTGGTTCGTCAGATCGAAGCTTTCAGGTGTGCGCCAGGTTTTCGCCGTCACATTCCACACCTACGACCGCCCGATTCCAACTCCCGTCGAGCAATTGCGTCCCGCGCGCGAGACGTGCGAGCAGTGCCATTGGCCTCAGAGATTCAGCGGCGACAAGTTCATCGTTCGCACGAAGTATTCGGAGGACGAAAAGAACACGCCGCTTACAACCGTCCTTGTCTTGAAAATTGGCGGAAGAACATGGCAAGGTGCCGCGGGCATCCACGGCCGGCACCTCGATTCAGGCTCACGCATTCAATACGTCGCGACGGACCGGCAGCGGCAAGCAATCCCGGATGTGAAGTACGCGGACGACAAGGGGCAGCAGGTGGAGTTCGTTTCCACCGATGCGAAGCCTACGGCCGAACAACTCGCAGCGGGTGAACACCGCACAATGGATTGCGTGGATTGCCACAACCGGCCCACTCACATTCTCCAATTGCCGGAAGCGGCCGTGGATCAGGCTATGTCGGAGGGACGCATCAGTCCCGAGTTGCCTTTCATAAAAAAGAAGGCGGTGGAAGTTCTGCGCGCAGACTATCCCGACCGCGAAACGGCCAAGCAGCGCATCGCATCCAGCTTGGAGGATTTCTATCGCACTTCGTACGCGGATGCGTTTCGGGATAAGCGGACCATGATCGACACGGCCGTGCAACAAGTGCAAGCCATCTATTTGCGGAACGTGTTCCCCGCTATGAAGGTCACTTGGGGCACGTATCTCAACAATATCGGTCATATGGATTCTCTGGGGTGTTTTCGCTGTCATGACGGCAGCCACACAAGCGCGGACGGCCGCACGATCACAAATGACTGCGACGCTTGCCACACCATCCTTGCGGTCGATGAACCGAATCCGAAAGTGCTGACCGACTTGGGCATGAAATAGCTGCTACCAGGGAAACGGAGCAGCAGCGGCGGATCACTCGATGCTGAGTGCAAGGCATGTAGGGTTTCTCCTGGCGCTGGGGTTTTGCCTCGCGTTTCCTCCCTCGCCTGTCCGCGCTCAGACGAAAACGCCTGCCGATCCTGACGCCGATTGTCTCGCGTGCCACGGCCAAAGCAATTTGAAATCCGATTCCGGCCGCAACGTGTATGTGGACCCCGCAAAAAATCAAGCCAGCGTACATGCCGGACTCAACTGCACGTCGTGCCACACGGACATCAAGGAGTTCCCTCACCCGAACAAAATCGCCAGAGTGAAATGCGGGTCCTGTCACGAAGAGCAGGCCAGCAACATCCCGAATAGTGCGCATTCCGTGCTGGGCGAGCAGGCTTGCGCGAGTTGCCACGGCTCGGCGCACTATGTGCAGCCTGCCGCTACCGTCATGCCACGACAATGTGGCTCCTGCCATGATGACGAAGTGAAAGACTTCCTGGTGAGCGTTCACGGCACAGCCTCGAAGAACGGCGGCCCTTCCTGCCAGACATGCCACGGTCCAGCACACATGATCCAGCCCACGCAGGACCCAGCGTCACCGGTGGCGAAGAAGAATCTTCCGGACACCTGCGGCACCTGCCATTCCAATCCTGAATTTGTGGCGAAGCACCAGATTTCGTTTGCGCACCCGGTGGAAGCATACAAGTTGAGCGTGCATGGACGCGCGGTTGCTGCCGGAAACATGGCGGCCGCATCTTGCTCGGATTGCCACTCCAGCCACGCGATCTATCCCGTGCGCGACGCGCGCGCCAAAATCAACCACTTCAATGTTCCGAAGACGTGCGGGACGTGCCACAGCGAAATCGACAAGGTCTATGAACAGAGCATTCACGGTCAGGCCGTCGCGCACGGAGCGCCCGATTCGCCGGTTTGCACGGATTGCCATGGCGAACACAACATCCTCGCGCCAACCGACCCAACATCGCTTGTGTATTCCTCTCGCGTGTCCACGGTCACCTGCGGGCGGTGCCACGGCGATGAGCACTTGAATGCGCGTTACAACCTTCCCACGGACAGGTTGCCGACCTTCGCGGACAGTTATCATGGTCTCGAGGCCCGTGCCGGGTCACAGCTTGTTGCGAATTGCGCTTCCTGCCACGGCGTCCACAACATTTTTCCCTCGAGCGATCCGCGCTCCACCGTGAATTCCGCGAACCTTGCGCACACATGCGGGGCCTGCCACCCCGGAGCGGGGCAGAAGTTCGCGATCGGCACCGTCCACGTGGGAGTTCAAACACGCGGCGAGAATTCTATCGTGAAAGGAGTTCGATGGTTTTACTGGATATTGATTCCGCTTTCGCTGAGCTTCATGTTCTTCCACCATTTCACGGATTTTGTGCGCAAGGTCCGCTCGAAGCCCAAGATCGAAGGCGCCCCGCAACTGGAACGCATGAACTTGCACTTTCGCATCGCGCATTGGCTGACGGTAGTGAGCTTTCCAACTCTTGTTGTCACTGGGTTTGCGCTGAAATTCCCTGACGCGTGGTGGGCGCAGCCGGTGCTGCTCTGGGAAAGCAAGGTTGCGTTTCGCGGCACAGTGCACCGCATTGCTGCGATTATGCTGCTGTTCTCGTTTGCGTATCACATCGTCCATCTGCTGATTGTTCGCCGCGACCGCGTGATCCTGCGCTATATGAAGCCCGCGATCGACGACCTGAAAGATATGGGCGATGCGCTCCGCTACAACCTTGGTCTGACGGCAAAGCAGCCGGGATTCAGCAAGTACGTTATCTACGTCGAGAAGATTGAATACTGGGCGTTTGTCTGGGGCACCGTGGTGATGGCGCTTACGGGATTCCTTCTCTGGTTCAATAATTTCGCGTTGCGGCATTTTCCCAAATGGGTAGCCGATGCGGCAACGGCAGTTCACTACTACGAGGCTATCCTCGCGACGTTTTCCATTTTGATTTGGCACATGTATACGGTCGTCTTCGATCCAGACGTGTACCCGATGGATCCGGCTTGGATCACTGGAAAAATCCCCTTGGAATTTCTCCGCCACTCTCGCCCGAGGCTGTACGACGAACTGGTCAGGTTGCAGCAACATGAGGAAAGACAAAGGCGGGAATTGCAGGAGAAACAAGAGCGCGAAAAGAACCTGCAACCACAGTCGGCACAGCAAGAAGATCGGGGAAAACCCCCGGAGGACTCCAAGCCCCCCATGGAAGGCGAGTAAGCCTGCCTACTTTTCACTTCGGTGTTCAACGTAATGGGTGTGGGCGGCCACCATAATCTGTCCGAGGCTCAGGCCGCCATCTCCGGGCGGCACTTCTGCTTGTGTGAACACTTTGAACCCAAGAGTCTCCAGTCGCGAGCACAAATTCTCGGCGAGAAAAACGTTTTGGAATGTGCCCCCACTCATGCAAACTCGCTCCAGGGCGTGCTGGTCGCGCAACATCACGGCCAACTGGACGAATGCTTCCACGAGTCCATTATGAAATCTTCGGCTGATCGTGCCGACCGGGACCTGACGGCGCAGGTCTTCAAACAATCGCTCGAACAATTGGAGCGTGTCGAAAATCCAAGTATTTCCTTCCGCCCTTAGCTCAATCGGATAAGGCGTCGCATCAGTTGAGCCACCAATTGCCGCTTCCAATTCAATCGCAGCCTGGCCTTCGTAGTTCACGTGAGTTCGCAAACCCACCAGCGCGGCTACAGCATCGAAGAGGCGTCCGCAACTGGAGGTCATGGGAGAATTCACCTTCCGCGCCAGCATTTGCAGAATTGTGCCAACTTCCCGTTTATCCAGTTGGCGGACAAACGGAATGGGCAGGCTCAGAAACTCACGTCCCCAGTGGTGCGCAAGATATGCCACGGCCATGCGCCAGGGTTCTTGAATGGCCTTCGCGCCCCCGGGCATGGGGACATAGTCGAAATGCGCCGTGCGCTCGAAACCGATGTAATCAGCCAGGAGGACTTCGCCGCCCCAGATCTGGCCGTCCGTTCCGTAGCCTGTTCCATCCAGAGAGAAACCGATCAAGCGGCCTTCGAGATGATTCTCCGCCATGCAGCTTGCGATGTGCGCATGGTGATGTTGCACGCCGACGAGGCACACGCCTTTTTGCGCGAGCGCCCATTTTGTCGAGAGATAATCCGGATGCAGATCGTGGGCAATCACGCGTGGCCCGATTTCCAGAATTCGTTCGAAGTGCTCGATAACGTCTTGAAAGAACCCGTAGCTCTCGAGATTTTCGAGATCTCCGATGTGTTGGCTCATGAATGCGTGACGGCCTTTGGCGAGGCAAATCGTGTTCTTCAACTCACCGCCAACGGCCAGTATGGGCGGCAAATCCTCGTGCAGAAACATGGGCACAGGAACGTAGCCGCGCGAACGGCGCAACTGCCGAATTTTACTTGCAGCCGGCCGGACGACTGAGTCGTCGCACCGCCACAGGATGTCGCGATTGTGCACGAGAAGAAAATCGGCGAGGTCATGCAGGCGTTCGACTGCTTCCCTATTGTCGATGGCAATCGGTTCTTCACTCCGGTTTGCGCTGGTCATCACCAGGGCGCGGAAATTCCCTTTTGCAAACAGCAAGTGATGCAGCGGCGTATAGGGCAGGAACAATCCGAGTTCACGATTGTGCGGCGCCACCTGTTCGGCAATTAAGCATCTCGGCTTTCTGTGAAGGAGCACGATGGGCCGCTGCGGCCCTTCGAGTGCTCGGCGAGCCGCTGCGTCCACTTCGCAGAACGCCTCGGCTGCGGCGACATCAGGCACCATGACGGCAAAAGGCTTTTCGACGCGAAGCTTGCGCGTGCGAAGAAGCTCGACGGCGGATTGATTGGTTGCATCCGCCGCGAGATGGAATCCGCCGAGTCCCTTGATTGCGACGATTTTTCCGCCGTCGAGAAGTGCGACTGTGCTTGCCATGGAATCGTGTGCCGGAATTGTCTTCCCGTCCCGATTCCACAGCTCGACTCGCGGGCCGCACTTCCAACAAGCATTCGGCTGCGCGTGGAAACGCCGGTTGCGCGGATCATCGTATTCCGCCTGGCAATCCGCGCACATCCGGAATCCCGCCATGGAAGTGAGCGCGCGATCGTAGGGAATACTTCTCACGATAGTGAAGCGCGGCCCGCAATTTGTACAGTTGATGAACGGATAGAGATAGCGGCGATCCGACGGATCAAAAAGCTCGCGCAGGCAATCGTCGCAGACGGCCACATCCGGAGAAATCAGCGTGCGAACGCTTTCGTCCCGTTCGCTTGAGAGAATCTCAAAGCCGTCCTCGCGGCTGTTCGGAATCTCTTGAACAAGGATGCCGGTGATGTGGGCGAGCGGCGGAGCTTCCGCCGGCAAACGTTTGAGGAATTCGTCAACCGATGCGGCGGGGCCCTGCAATTCAATCGTGACGCCAGCGGGAGTATTGAGGATGTGGCCGGCGAGCGAGTGCTCGCCGGCAAGCCGATAAACGTACGGGCGGAATCCGACCCCCTGAACGATTCCGGAAACCTCAATCCGCCGCCGGACATTCATGCGTTCACTCAGCCACGCGGAGTCACATGCTCGGTCGGGACTTCCGCGCGGCGTTTCCCGAGCCAATGGCGCCATTCCGGCATGCCCGCGCCGGTATTGCACGACACTTTTACAATTTCAATCTGCGGATGAACGTGGCGCGCATTTGCCTCCGCCGCGGCCAAATCGAACGGCACATACGGCAGCAAGTCAAGCTTCGTCAAGACAAGCAACGCCGACTTGAAAAAAATGGACGGATACTTCAGGGGCTTGTCTTCGCCTTCTGTTACGCTCAGCAAAACAATCTTCGCGGCTTCACCAAGGTCGTAGCTCGCCGGGCAAACAAGATTTCCGACATTCTCGATAAACAGCAGATCGAGATTCTCAAGCGGCCAATCGGCCAGCGCACGCTCGATCATTCGCGCGTCTAGGTGGCAGGTTCCGCCTGTCGTAATCTGCTTCACGGGGAACCCATAGCGCTGCAAACGCGCCGCGTCGTTATCGGTCTGAATATCACCCGTAAGGACTGCCACTCGATCGTTCCGGTCGAAACCTTCGAGCGTCCGTTCGAGAAGGGAAGTTTTTCCCGACCCCGGCGAGCTGATCAGATTCAGGCAAAGCACACCGTGCGTGCCGAAACGCTCGCGAAGCTCGCCGGCAATCCGGTCGTTCTCACTCAGCACTTTGCGTTCGAGCGGAACGCGGTTCATCTTCAACCTCCAGGTAAGCGATCTCGAGTTCATCGCCTCCGACGCACTCGGTCTGCTCCGCCCCACATTGCGGGCATGCGGGCGCGAAATCTTTCACTTCGAACACGCCCTGGCAAGCTTTACATCGAAAACGTAGCGGGCAGATTTCGATATCGAGTGCGAGGCGCTCGAGATCGGTTTCGCGAGTCAGCGCTTCGAAGGCGAATCTTAGCGCCTCGGGATTTACGGCGGCAATCTCGCCGATGCGAACGCCCACGCGGGCCGGGCGCGCTCCCGTATGTTTCTCCAATTCCGTGCGGACCGTTTCCAGAATCGACGTGGCTATTCCCAGTTCGTGCACAAGCGCCTCAGCAAATTCGGGGCAATTGATCGCCGGCGAGCATGTCCACCACACGCGCCGTTCCCAGCGCCGTGCGCATTGTCACAAGCTGCGGATGCTTTTCGGTGACGCTGCCAATGACCCGCGCTTCGCGGCCCAGCGGATGCCGCCGCATTGCTTCCACGACGCGCTCTGCCGCGCCCGGCTCGACAATCGCGATTAGTTTCCCCTCGTTTGCCACATACAATGGATCGAGCCCGAGCAATTCGCAGGCGCCTCTTACTTCCTCGCGCACCGGAATGGCGCGCTCGTCGATCTCGATTCCCACATTCGATTGCGTGGCAATTTCGGTCAGCGCGCTCGAAAGACCTCCGCGCGTGGGGTCGCGGAAACATCGAAACGCAGCTTTTGTGCCGAGCATATCCGCGACGAGGCCGTGGAGCGCCGCCGAGTCGCTTACGATGGCGCTCTCGAATTCGATTCCTTCGCGCTGCGCCAAAATGGCGATGCCGTGCTCTCCGATCGAGCCATTCAGCACAATCTTGTCGCCGGGGCGCGCATTGCCTGCGGAAAGCTCGACGCCCTGCGGCACAAGCCCGATGCCGGACGTGTTGATGAATAATCCGTCGCCGCTGCCTTTTTCGACAACCTTGGTGTCGCCCGTGACAACGGAAACTCCCGCGCTTTCCGCCGCGCGCTGCAACGATTCCGCCACGCGCCGCAACACTTCCAGCGGCAGACCTTCCTCAATGATGAACGCGGCGCTTAGATAAAGCGGCTTGGCTCCGCCCATTGCCAAATCGTTGATCGTTCCGTGGACCGCCAGCGACCCAATATCGCCGCCAGGAAAGAATAGCGGCTTGACGACAAACGAGTCGGTGGTGAACGCCAACCGCGAGCCGTTAACCTGGACAATCGCCTGATCATCCAGCCGCGCCAATACGGGGTTGTTGAACGCCGGAAGAAAAATCTCGCGGATTAAATCGGCGCTTAGCTTCCCGCCGCTTCCATGGCCCAGTAGCACAGTGTCTTTCGCAGACAGCGGAACGGGACAGGCGAGTCCGGCAAGGTCCTTGGCATACTCAGCCATTCACTTTGCCTCCGGCAAGTGCTGCGTGCCTGCGGTAGTGATAATACGCCGCACAGGCGCCTTCGGCGGAGACCATCGGCGCGCCAATAGGATTTTCGGGCGTGCAGCGCGTACCGAACGCCGCGCAATCCGTCGGCCTCTTCAAGCCTTGCAGGATCAGCGCGCTCATGCATTCGGGAGATTCCGAGGTAGTGATGCCTTCGAGATCGAAGATTCGGTCCGCGTCGTGCGCGGCAAACTCAGCGCGAAGCCGCAAACCGCTTTGCGGGATCATCCCGATGCCGCGCCATTTCTGGTCGCATACTTCGAAGACGCGCTCCAGGATTTTTTGGGCGGGGAGGTTTCCCTCAAAGCTCACCGAACGCTTGTATTGGTTCTCGGCTTCGGCGCGCCCCTCTTCGAGTTGTGCGACGAGCATCGAGATTGCTTCCAGCAGATCGATAGGCTCGAAGCCGCCGACCACGATGGGCAGGCGAAAATCCTGGCTGAGTTTTTCGTATTCGCGATACCCCATCACCGTGCAAACGTGCCCCGGAGCGATCAGGCCTTGCACGCGATTCTGCCGCGAACTCAGGAGCAATCGCATCGCCGGGGGCACCAGCACGTGCGACGCAAGCATCGAGAAATTTTCGAGGCTCTCTTGTTTAGCTTGCCAAACAGCCATCGCGTTTGCGGGCGCAGTGGTTTCGAATCCGATGCCGAAGAAAACGACGCGGCGGTTGGGATTTGCTCGCGCAATCTTCAGCGCTTCGAGCGGCGAATACACAATGCGCACGTCGCCGCCCGCAGCCTTCACATGGAACAAATCCGTGCGCGAGCCAGGAACGCGCAACATGTCACCGTAGGAAACTAGCGTTGTTCTCGGGCGCGAGGCAATCTCGATGGCCTTGTCGATTGTCTCGAGTGAAGTGACGCAAACAGGGCAGCCCGGCCCATGAACAAGCTCGATGCCCGCAGGCATGAGCTCGTCGATGCCATAGCGCATCAAGGTGTGCGTTTGCCCGCCGCAGATTTCCATCAGCACCCAGGGGCGAGTGGCGCGGCGCGCGATCTCATTTACTAAACCTCGCGCAATTCGTTCGTCGCGATATTCGTCGATATACTTCATTGCACGCGACCCCTTGGCTTCTGGGTGCGCTCCGGAGAGCCTTCCAGCGAATCTTTGTCCACGGGTTCTTCGGCGGTCAGTTCGCCTTCAAGAAGCCCCGTTTTCTGCAGCAGCTTGAAGGTTTCTTCTGCTTCTTCGCGATCCACTCGGCTAATCGCAAAGCCGACATGCACGATCACGTAGTCGCCTATCGCCGCTTCAGGGACAAAATCGAGGCATGCTTCCCGAACCACACCGCCGAATTGCACGCGGCCATAGCGAATGCCATTGCGCATTTCGCTATCGAGAATTTTCCCGGGAATCGCCAGGCACATTACCGCCTCCTATTCGGGACAGCTTTCGTGGAGCGGGCCTCTATCCTGAGTGTGCGGCCAAACCGTCGAAAAAGGAAGCCGCAGAAGGAGACCGAGTGTCATTGTCATCGCGGGGCACACATCCCACTCTGGGGACACCAAAGCTTGTTGATTCCATATTCTATCATCTTCGACTTCAACCGGAATGAGAGCAATCCGCGAAGTGGCTCCGGTGGCGGCGAGAGAGCGCAAAAGTGGCGCGATTAGGCGCTTCAAACGAGAGTTCCAGATACGGCCACCGTGAACACACTTCCGCAGCGTCGGGAGCTGCCCCCGCTGGGTCTCGATATGGAATGGATTGCGAGCTGCTACTTTTGCAGACTGCGGATGTAGGTGACCAGGGCCTTAATCTGGTCCGGGGTCAGCCCCTTTTTCGAGAAGGCGTGCGTGGCCTTCTTTTCCTTGCCGCCGTTGGCGATCATGTCGGTGATTTGGTCGTCCGTCATTTTCTTGGCATCGTCCCCAACCAGGCTGGGAGCTTTAATGGCCGGCTTGCCCATCGCGTCGGCACCATGGCATGGCGAACACTTTGCCTTGAAGATGGCGGCGCCATCTTCGCCAGCCCATGCCGAACTTGGCGCGAGAACGATCAACGTCACAACGAGTGTCAGGACTGCTACTGCAAGGATTCCAGTTTTCATGGTCGCTTCACTCCCTCTCTTCCCATTGAAGTCACCGCTGAAATAAGTCCGGCCCGGCTGGGCCATCCCGCTTGGCTGGGACGCATGATACTCCGTTTGGCGTGCGCGAGTCACCTCTCCTCGGTGCAGCTCTGGCGGGCCAGGAGTCGCCCGAGGGTGGGCAAGGGCGAGCCCTCCGCAATTCGAAACCGCCTGCTAGGAATCCGTTTTGCAGAAACTGGGAAGCATGCAATTCGGAATGCTCAGACCGGCCTCGCAAAATGCGGCGGAGAAGGCTCACACTCCGCGCATCGAGTATGCTAGATTGTCAATGCTGTTGGAGCGTCAACCATTCAAATGAAACAAACATTAGGCCGTCCCGCTCTTTTCTTCCTTCTTATTCTTGGAACCATTCCGCTGGGTGCGATATCTTCCGCGCCGCCCGCGGACAAGCTGCTCGATGCAATGCAGCGTGAGTTGAAGCGCGCCACAACCTCCCTTGCGAAATCGGACCCGGCCCCTTATTTCTTGTGCTATTCGGTGGCGGACACCGATTCCTCCGGAATCATGGCGACGAGCGGAAGCCTTATGCTTTCCACTCGAATGCAAAGGCGTTTCGCCGACGTGATGATGCGCGTGGGCTCGCCCGCCCTAGACAATGCTCATAACCAGAGCCGCAGTTCCGGAATCAGTTCCGGCACGCTTCCATTGAACGACGATGTGGATGCCGTCTCGCGCGTTCTGTGGCAGCTCACCGACCGGGAATACGAGCAGGCTTCCGGCGCGTTCTTGAAGGTCAAGACAAACCGCGCCGTCCAATCGGAGGAAGAAGACAAGTCGCCGGATTTTTCCCAGGAACTGCCGCAAACTCATCTCGACGAGAGCCATGCCCGCGTCTCGTTCGACCAGAAAGTTTGGGAGGACCGACTCCGGCGCCTTTCAGCCGGTTTTCGCAAGTATCCGGAGGTTTATAGCTCGATCGCGATGTTCCAAACCAATGCCACCCGCACGCTTCTTGCCACAAGCGAGGGCACGGCCCTGGTTCGACCCGGAAATGTTAGCCGCTTGATTATTCAAGCGGAAACTCGCGCCGATGACGGGATGGACCTGATGCGAGTCGAGTCTTTTCAAGCGGCGTCACCCGACCAGCTTCCTTCCGAGAAAGAGTTGGCGGGGAAAGTGGATAAGATTGCCACGGATTTGAAAGCGTTGCGCGCCGCGCCCGCCGCTGAGCCTTATGCAGGCCCGGCCTTGCTTTCCGGTAGGGCGGCCGCAGTTTTCTTCCATGAAGTCTTGGGGCACCGTCTCGAGGGCCATCGCCAACGCGATGAAACGGAAGGGCAGACGTTTACGAAAAAAGTGAACCAGCAAGTGCTTCCCACGTTTCTCACCGTCGTTGACGACCCGACGATCAAGGACCTCAATGGCGTCAAGCTGGCGGGATCCTACGATTTTGACGATGAGGGCGTTCCGGCGGCGCGCGTGGTCGCCGTGGAAAATGGCATCTTGAAAAACTTCCTAATGTCGCGCATGCCCATCACGAACTTCAGCCATTCGAATGGACACGGCCGCCGACAGCCCGGCTTGATGCCCACGGGCCGCCAAGGCAATCTGATCGTGACGTCCACGAATTCCGTGAAGGATGCGGAGTTGCGCCAGAAATTCATCGAAGAGGTCAAGAAGCAGGGCAAGCCCTACGGACTTTACTTCGAGGACATTCAAGGCGGATTTACACTCACGCAGCGAGCTCTGCCACAAGCGTTCCAGGTAATTCCCGTCATGGTCTGGCGCGTGTACGCCGACGGGAAGCCGGACGAACTCGTGCGCGGCGTGGACATCGTCGGCACGCCGCTGCTTTCACTCAACAACATTATTCTCACCGGAGACACGCTCCAGGTGTTCAACGGCGTTTGCGGCGCAGAATCGGGGCAGGTCCCGGTGGCAGCCGCTGCTCCTGCGATGCTTTTTTCCGAGGTCGAAGTTCAAAAGCGCCACAAGGGGACTGAGCGGCCACCAATTCTGCCGCCGCCGGGATTCGAGAACTCCGCGCCACCGGCAGCCGCGAGTGCAGCGCCTCCGGCGGGAGCCAAGCCATGAGAAAAACTCGGGTGAGAATGTTGAATCTCGCGGCGCTCTTGGCTTTCCTGCTGGCTCTCCAATTTTGCGCGATCCCTACTGAGGGCCAGCAGAAGAATCCCGCGCCAGATTCCACTGTTTCGGCCAGCGCATCTTCGGACACGATTCTGCGGGCGATGCGCGAAGAGCTAGATCGCTCGAAGGCGCAGCTCAAGATGGACAACGTGCCCGCGCCGTACTACATCGAGTACCGGCTATCGGACACGGACACTTACGAGGCGGAGAGCGCTTTCGGCGCGCTGCGCGAGGAACAACGGTTTCATGTTCGCAATCTGCGCGTCGTTGTCCGTGTTGGTGACTACAAGCAAGACAGCTATTTTGGTCCGGGAATGGGAGTGGTTGACCTCGCGCCGCTCGAGAACGATCCCATCGCGCTGCGCCATCAGTTGTGGATGGCAACGGACCGCGCTTACAAGTCCGCCAGTGAAGCTTTGGCGATGAAGAAAGCGACGCTCCGGCAATACGCGGCCGATCAGCCGTTCGACGACTTCGCTCACGCCCCTGCCTTGCAATCGATTGGACCGCTCGCGAAACTTGAATTCGACTCGAAGCCGTGGACACAGTTGATCGAGGAAGCCACGGCGCTCTTCCGCGCCGATCCAAAGATCGAGCACCTCTCCGCGACCGTCAGGTTCCAGGCCGTGAATCAGTATTTTGTGAACACGGAAGGGACGGTGACTCGAAGCGGCTACGCCATGTATTCGCTCATTCTTAACGGGTCCACGCAAGCGGAGGACGGCATGCGCCTCGAGCGCGCGCCTTATTACATCGCCGCTAATTTGAAGGAAATGCCTTCACCGGAACTAGTTCTGGCGGACACGGCCAAGATGATTGAAACTCTGAAGACTCTCCGGGAAGCTCCCGTGGTCGAGGAGGATTATCGCGGGCCGGTGATGTTTTCTTCCGATGCGGCGACCGACATTTTTGCCGGGATGATCGGCGGCAACGTTCTGGGTAACCGGCCCAAGCCGGGCGAATCGGTGCGCACGACCGGAGACTTCGCGTCGGCCTACAAGAGCCGCGTTCTGCCGACATTCCTGTCGGTGATCGACGATCCCACAATGAAGACCTTCCAGGGAAAGACTCTGACGGGAAACTACGAAATTGATGAGGAAGGCATGCGGGCCGCGAAGGTCTCTGTGATTCAGGATGGCGTGCTCGTGAATTATCTTATAGGACGAGAGCCGATTCGCGATTTTCCGGAATCGAATGGCCACGGACGCGCCGCGCCGGGCATGTCTCCCACTCCCTCCGTCGGCAACTTGCTGGTGCAACCAAAGGACCCGATGCCTCCTGAGGAGATGAAGAAAAAACTGATTGATATTTGCCGCCAGGAGGGCAAGCCCTTCGGCTATTACGTGGAAACACTTGCCGGCTACAACCCGCGCTTGCTCTATCGCGTTTACGAAAAGGACGGCCACGAGGAACTCGTGCGCGGCGCTGTGTTCGATGAACTGGATGCGCGCACTTTGCGTAGCAATCTTATCGCCGCCGGAAACGATCCTCTCGTCAGCAATCGCGAAGGCATGATCCCTTCCACCGTGATCAGCCCGTCGATTTTGTTCGACGAACTTGAAGTGAAGCGCACCGACGAGAAGAATGCCAAGCTTCCCGAATATCCTCCGCCCGAACTTACCTCAGCGCACTAATCTTCGCCTCAGCCGCGCGCTTATCGACGCGGGAATTGGACGTGCAACCCGAAACGCGCAGCGATGGGCAGACCAAGCTGAGGGACAGGCGTTGCCGCGGTTGAGTACTGCTCGTTGAACAGATTCTCGACAGCGGCGAATAACTCCACTCCGCGCGCGAACTCGCGCGATGCCATCACGTCGAGAACGAAGTAGCGGCCCAGAGGATACTGATTCAGATCGTCGTCGAATTGCATTCCCGCCATGCGCCCGTTCACCGAAACCGAAATGCGTGAAGGATACGTGTAGTGCGCCTGAAACGTGAGGACGTTGTGCGGCACCTGAGCGATCCACCGGCCCACGAGCGAGGGCACCAGTCCCGGAGAACTGGCCACAGTCGCGTCGACATACTGATAGCCGCCGGAGAGTTGCAATCGATTGGTGATATGCGCAGCGGCGTCGATCTCAAATCCCGGCGCGTTCGTCCGCCCCAGGTTCTCCCGTTGGCGCGTGATGAGCGTTGGCGTTGTGGCGAGCGTGACATTCGCGACCGGATTGATAATCTCGTTGAAGAAAAATGTTCCGCGCACTTCCAGCCGGTGATTGAATCCGTTGACGTCCACGCCTGCTTCGCCGCCTGTCAACCGCTCGGCGCGCAGGTCCGCATTGCTCTCGGTGAAGACGTTGCCTTGCCGGAACGACCGATAGAGTTCATTCAATGTTGGCGCGCGGAACGCTCGATCGATCGCGGCAGACCACGAAACATGCGGATCCACTTGATTGACGATGCTGAGGCGCGGGCTGAACGCGTTCTCGCTGCGGTCGGCATACGTTGCGCTCGATTGCGGGCAGAGTGGCGTAATGGGCGTACATACTGTTGACGCATCGAAGTTGCGCCAATTGTCGAACCGCGCGCTAGCCGCCACAAGCCAGTGTGGTGCAACTTGGATCAAGTCTTCGCCAAACACGCCGGTCGTGCGCTGGCGGCCTCCGGCGGAGACATCCGATGAGTTGCCCCCCGCGGAAAACAGCATCTCATTGCTGCGGCCAATTTCTTCGTGCTCGTCGAATCCTGCCACAAGCGTCTGGCGCTTTCCCGCGGCGCGAGACCACACAGCCGAACCTCCCGTCTCCTGCGCCGGGACCCTTTGCAAGTCCGTCAGCGTTTCGCTGTTCCGCGAAGTGGCGATGGAAGAAAGACTCTGATGATACGTCTTACCTTCGCCGTAGAAGCGCAGCGTGAGCGCGCCGATGTCGCCGAGTTGCAAATTCGCGCCGAGCGCGCCCTCGCCAATCCGCGTGTCGTTCGTCTGAAGCGGCGTGCCGTTGTTGCGCGTCTCGTCGAAGTACCAGCCGCGCGCGAAAACCTCGCTGGCTGCGCCAATTTTCTTTCCGACCATCAGGTCCGCCGTGTCATGCTCGGACCCGGCTTTTGTGTCCACGCTGCCCCGGTCGGCAGTAGGAACGAGGATGTAGCCATCCGTGTGAAAAACTTCGCCGCCGAATGTGGACTCCCACCGGCCGGCTTGGCCGCCCGCGGATATCGAAAGGTCCGGCGTGTTCTGGTTGCCGTAGGAAGTTTCCAGCGAGATCCCCGCAGGCTGGGTGGCGCGCGTGCGAAATGCAAGCACGCCTCCCAGCGCGTCGCTGCCGTAGAGGGTCGATGCGCCTTCCTGCGCGACGTCAACGCTCACAACGGATTCGGCCGGCACGCGGTCCCAGTAAACCCATGCCCCGAAAGGATCGTTCAAGGGAATGTCGTCCTCGAGAACAAGCACGCGGCTCGCTCCACTGGAGCCAAGGCCCCGCAACGAAACTCCCTGCGTCGTCGGATTTGCCGTACGGCTGCTCGACCGGCGGAACAAGCTGAATCCGGGAACCTGCCGCAACGAGTCGTCCAGCGTGAGCGCGGGCGTTGCTTGCACGTCCTCGCGAGTAAGCTGGATATCGCTCTGCGGCGAATCGCTCAGTCGAGTTGGGGTGCGCGCCGCCGTCACAATCACCTGCTGATGGATGGGCATTGGCGCAAGAACAATCTCGATGCGCGCCACACCGCTCGAAGCCGCATTCCATTCCTGCTCTGCCTTTTCGAATCCCTTCGCGACGATGGCAATCGTTCCTGAATTTTCGGGAACGTGGTCAAACGCGAACGCGCCAGAAGCGTTGGTCCGCGTCGTTGCGGAGAATCCCTTGGCGCGCAATTCAACTTGCGCGCCTTGCACCGCCGCTCCCGTCGCGTCGCGGATCGTGCCTTCAATGTGGCCGGGGCCGAGAGTCTTCTCATAGATGGCCTGGGCGCGCTGGTAGAGTGGCTCCGCTTCGGCGTGGCGACCCTGTTTGCGATACAGGGCCACGAGATTGTTCAGGGACTTTGCTACGTCCGGATGTTCGGGGCCGAGCGCCTTTTCCCGGATGGCGAGGGCGCGCTTGTAGAGCGGCGCTGCCTCGGAGTAACGGCGCTGGTTCTCGTAAAGGACAGCGAGGTCGTTCAACGACGTGGCCACGTCCGGATGTTCGGGGCCAAGAGCTTTCTCCAAGATGGCGAGGGCGCGTTTGTAGAGCAGTTCTGCCTTGGCGTAGTGACCCTCATCGTTGTACAGGGCCGCAAGATTGTTCAACGACCAGGCTACTTCCGGATGGTGGGGGCCGAGCGCCATCTCGTAGGTGGCGAGCGCGCGTTTGAAGAGTGGTTCCGCCTCGGCGTAACGGCCCTGCTGGCAGTCCAGCGTAGCGAGGTAGTCCAACGGCGAGGCAACGTTGACGCTCTCAAGGCCAGAGGTTTCCTCTGCGATACGGAGCCACTCTTGGGCGAGAGGGGTGGCCTCAGCGAACTTACCTTGCCGGAAGAGCTGTTCGACCTGCGCTTTCAACTCTTCCGATCGCTTTTCCTGCGCGGGAGGGGACTGCGCGGCCAAAGGCGTGAAGAAAGCGCACACACGCAGGCAAAATCCAAGAAAGCACTGCAGAGAGAGTAGGGGTAACGACGATCGAAATTCGCGCATTATGAAACCGCCTCGCCCAGTGAGAGCAGGTCTGCGGCCTGCGAATAAACGGTGCAACATCGAGATCCAATACTGTGGAGGTAGTGCGAGCGATCCTGCCCGGAATTTCCTTCTTGATCTAGAAAACAGCATCGTAATGCACGCGTCGATAATCGCCCCACGCTATTCTACCTGCGCCAGCGGCAGTCGCAAAACCGTGGGCTCGTTCACATTAGCGAGCCCGTCAGGGGATGGCTGGCGATTCTTGGCGGGCTTTACGCCGACGCGGACATCCTGCCGGACGCGTCCGAGGCGATCAAGCGGCGAATCGTGATCGTTCAGAGTGACGATCTCCGATTCTCGGAGTCCTGAAACTGGACCTCATCGGATCGGCAGTTGAGCGTTGAGGAACAGGGCGCACGTAGGGAGGCGGTGAGCCCGAGTGGTATGCTATCTTGACGGCGGGGAAATTCAACCTAGTTTGGAGGGGCCTATGGATGCGCCGGGGGAGCGTCGAAGCGACCGCGTATCGCTTACATTGCTGCTGGAAGCTTCCGGGAGGGACATTCACGGCAAGGAATTCAAGGATCCTGCCACCACGCTGCTTATCAACCGGACCGGGGCCGTCATTGTCACCGGGAAGGACCTGGCGCCCGACCAAACGATTCATCTTCGCAGGCAGGCGCCGAGCGAGACTCATCGGCAAGGCATGGTCCGCGTGGTCGGGCAATTCGGGCGGCAAAAGGACGGCTACCTCTACGGGATCGAGATTCTGGACGATGCCACAGACCTGTGGGGGGTGGAATTTCCGCCGGTCGCGCAGACCCCGGAAGCTGTCGCGCGGATGCTGCTCGAATGCACATACTGTGGCACCCGCGAAGTCGTTTACCTCAATGAAGTGGAACTTCGCGGGTTCGAAGCGAACCGAGGTACGGCGCGCCACTGCAAGACGTGCCGCGTTCCCAGCATCTGGACGCAAGCGCCACATGAGGACGTAAAGAAACTCACCAGCCAGGCGGCTCGCAAACGGCGCGCGGCAAATGCCGAGGGCGAGGTCCCCGAGAGCGGAGAACGCAGGGCGCGCGAACGAACGCGGCTGAAGACGCGCCTCACGGCTTGCATCCGGCAGGCCGGCTCGGACGACGAATTGGCGGTCTGCGAAGACATTTCGCCGCTAGGCATTTGTTTTCGCAGCAAGCGGCGTTATGAAGCCGAGATGCTGATCGAAGTGGCTGTTCCTTATGCGCCGGATTCCGCGAACATTTTTCTCCCTGCGCGTGTCATTTATTCGGAGGAAATTCCCAAGGCGGGTTTATTCCGGCACGGAACGGAATATCGCAAGATCGGTCCACGAGCCCGGTAAGACTTTCGCGCCTCGAATCGCTTGCGCGAAAACTTAGTGCACCGCCGGAGCAGTCCGGCGTTCGCTGGCGCGTCGTGCGTGATAGTGCATCGCGATATTCAGGTGCACGTTGCCGCTGGGAGTCTCAAAGCACAGGATCGTGGCTTCGGAATCTTGTCCGGATTTCGCGCCTTGCTCCTCGGTGAGGATCTCAGGCGGGCGGACCTTGAATTGGAAGCCGCGATCGTTGAGTTGCGTGACGGCGTTGCCGATCACCATGTTGGCAAGCTCGCAAACCGTTTCCGGCACGATGGGCTCCGCAGGGTCCACATCGCTCCCCGCAAGGTAGCTCGCAACTTGCGTCGCGGCGCGCGGCTCCATGTCAAGAACGATGCGCCCTTCGATCTGCCCGCGGAACGTGACGACCGCGGCGAGACCCTTGCGGCGATAGCCTTCCTCTTCCATCGTGAGGTCCACGATCTTCGCCGGAGCTTTCATCATCTCGGCGAGAACGGCATCAAGCGAGTCAATGAATGGCTGGATTAGGTCCATCCTCATCGCGAGTTCTCCCCTTCCGCGCTGACCGTCGCGGTCACGCCGTCGTCGTTCAGAACGTAACGGATGATTTCGTAGAGAGCCTCGGGCTTCACCGGCTTCTGAACGAAATGGCGCGCACCCTTCTGGAGCGCGGCCAGAATGTTGTCCTGATAGCCGACGGAAGAGACCATGACGACACGCGCGTCTGGATGCTCCTGGACGATACGGTCAACCGCTTCGATCCCCTCCATCTGCGGCATCGTGATGTCCATCAAGACGATGTCGGGGTTTGTGCGGTTGTACTCCGTGATGGCCGTGTATCCATCGCCGGCTTCGCCAGCCAATTGGCCGCCGAACGACTCGACCATTTTGGCGAGGCTGCGCCGCGCGAAGACGGAGTCGTCCACGATCAGATAGCGGACCGGCAGGTTGTCTTTCTTTCGAGTTAATGCTTCAAACTGTTTCATGACTCTCTCCTTCGCGAAGCCCCTTCCGCGACAGATTCGTTGGCAGGCGATGCTGCCACGACCGGTTCGGTTGGTGGCCGATCCGGTACGCACTTGGATTGCAAAACACTTGCAAGGCTGGAAAGCGAAACGATCCGCGAGGCAAATCCGCGGTCAATCGCGGCACGCGGCATGCCGTCGACAACGCAGGTGTCGGGACTCTGCACGATCGTCACGCCTCCCGCGGCCTGGATTGCGCCCAGACCTAGAGCGCCATCGTCGCCCATTCCCGTCATCAGGACTCCGATTGCTCTGCTGCCGAACTCTTGCGCAACCGAATTGAACAGAACGTCCACGGAAGGACGGCAGCCATTGACTCGCGGCTGGTCAACGAGGACGGCGATGTCGCCGTGTTCCGCTCGTCGCACCTTCATGTGCCGGTTGCCCGGACAGATCAACGCGCGGCATGCCAGCAACAAATCGCCCGAGCGAGCCTCCCTCACTTCGATGGCGGAAGATTCATCCAAGCGCCGGGCGAACATGTCGGTGAACCCCTCCGGCATATGTTGCACAACCAGCAGACATCCAGGGAAATCCCCCGGGAGCTGGGAGAAAAGATATTGCAGGGCGTTCGGCCCGCCCGTTGAAACGCCGATCGCGACAATGTGTGAGGGCCATGGGTGCTGCAGCGAGGGAGCCCGCGCCTCTTTCTGCCTCGGCGTGGACACCGTCATGATCATTTTGGGCGTGCCACAGCCAGCCGCGACCTTGATCTTTTTCGCAAGTTCCATGGCGATCTGATCGAGGTGGCCCGATGCAGCAGTCTCCGGCTTTGCCACGAAATCGAACGCGCCGAGCGCAAGCGCCTTCAAGGTCAAAGTGGCGCTTCTCTCGGTCTGCGCACTCACGATGATCACAGGAAGCTTGTATTTGCGCGTGATCTCGCGAAGCATTTCGATGCCGTCCATCCGCGGCATGTCCAGATCGAGGGTCACCACGTGCGGCCGCAGTTCTTCAATCTTTTTCAATCCGAGCGATCCGTCCATCGCCGTCCCCACGACTTCGATGGAAGGGTCGCGCTGCAGCACCTGCGGAATCAGTTTCCGCATGAGCGCCGAATCATCTACCACGAGGACACGAATTTTTTGGGTCATGCTGTGGCCCCCAACGCGGGCATTCTTGAGAGATACGAAATCACTGCCGGAATGTTCAGAATCAGCACAACCGTTCCGTCGCCCAGTATGGAAGCGCCGCTGACGAGCGGAGAATTCACAAGCCGGTCTTCGAGCGCTTTGATGACCAGCTCCTCTTCTCCCATCAGGCTATCCACTGCCAGGCCGAACTTCCGGCTTCCCGCACCAATCACGACCACGTAGATGCGCTTCGCTTCTTCAGCCGTGGTTTGCGGCGCCGGCCGGTCCAACCGATCCAAGCGGACGAGCGTCAAGACTTGCTCGCGCAACTGAAAAACTTCACGGTCGTCGACATGATGGATTTCATCAACCGCGACTCTTGAAATCTCGACGACGGAAGCAATCGGCACAGCATAAAGTCGGCCCGACACGCGGAACAAAAGGGCTTGAATACTTGCGAGAGTGAGCGGAACAAGAAGCCGAAAAGTCGTGCCTTTGCCCAATTCGCTCTTCATCTCGACTGTGCCCTTCAATTTCTCCAGCGCCGATTTGACCACGTCGAGACCAACGCCCCGCCCGGAAATCTCCGTCACTTCGTTCGCAGTGCTGAAACCCACGGTAAAGATTAAATGAAGGGCTTCGGCCTCACTCAGGTGGAGTGCTTCTTCTTTCGAGATAATTCCGCGCTCAATGGCCCGCTGAACGATTCTTTCGCGATCGAGCCCGCGGCCATCGTCGGACACTTCGATCACCACCTGTTCGCCTTCATGGTATGCGTTCAGGCGGATCGTGCCCCGCGCGGGCTTTCCGGCGGCTTCGCGTTCCGGTCTCGATTCGATCCCATGATCGGCAGCGTTGCGGACCAGATGTGCGAGGGGTTCGGCGAGATCATCGAGGATGCCCTTGTCGAGGTCAGTGGTCTGTCCCGTAACTTCGAGGGTGATATCTCTGTTTCGCGATTTGGCGACATCACGGACAACGCGGGGAAAACGGCGAAACAACTGCTCGACCGGCACCATGCGGATTTTCATCACTGACTTTTGCAGTTCACCCAGTACACGCGACTGGAATGCGACCGCATCCGAAAGCCGTCCCCGGAGAGGGTCCTTTGAATACCGGCGCTCAAATTCGGAAACCGTCCGTTGCAACATGGATTTGCTAATGATCAGTTCACCGACCAGATTCATCACGGCATCGATCCGGCCCGCATCTACACGCAGCGTGCTTTCTGCGGCAGCGTGCGCGAGACTGGCCGGCGCGCTTGCTTCGTGAGTCTCTCCTTCGTGGCTCCCGGCATGGTCCGCGGCCTTGATTTTGACGCCGGCGGAGACAACGGCTGCTTCGGATTCGAGGAGAATCTCGAGAAGATCCCGCGGAGTCGATTGCGGAGCGGTCACTTTCTCGACGGATATTCCTGCAACGACAGAAGGCACACGGCATCGCTCGCGTATCCAGTCGGCAGGTCTGTTGCTGGATAAGGCTGCTTCGATCAGTTCGACAGGCTCGGTGGATGCGCCGCCTTCCGGATGGATGGCCAGAATCTTTCCCGAGGCTTGGAGCGCCTTTCGGACAAGTTCAAGTGCCGCCGCGGGCAGGAGCGCCTCGGGATCGAGGCTGAGAGCAATGTGGTAGATGGTTTCGGCGCGCCGAAATGCCTCGACGATCATCAGATTTTCGTATTCGGTCCACTCGAACTTCGCCTGGGCGCCGGACTTCGGCGCCTTCGTTTCTGGTTTGCGAAGCAACCGATGAATGTGTTCCCGCAGAGCGCCGCCCGCCGGTGGCTGCAAGTTGCTACGGTACGCCGCGAGAATCTCGTGAAACGTGTCCGCGGCAGTGAGGACAACTTCGGCAAGCAGGCCAGTATTCTCTTTGGCCAATTCGGGCACCAGCACGTCTTCCAATTCGTGCGCCAATTCGCTCAGTTCGCGGAAACCACAGGCAGCGGAATCTCCTTTCAGCGTATGCACAGCCCGGCGCACGCGACGCAAGCTCTCTTCGTCGCCCGGCCGTTCCTCGAGGGCAAGGCCAGCTTCGTTCATCCCCTGAAGAATCTCCGCAGCGCTCTCAAAGAAGACGTCGCGGAGCTCGGAAGAGCGATCGTCGGAGGAGAAGCTCACTGTGCCCCCTCGATTCGCTGGTACACAGTCGCGTTGTTCTCATGAACCATATGGTACTTAGTTGTCAGTCCGAAAAGGCTCTCGGCATGGCCGACAAACAAAAAGCCCTCGGGATTAAGACATCGGTGGAATTTTTCAATCAGGCGCTTTTGCTCAGCCTCGTCAAAATAGATCATTACGTTGCGGCAGAAAATTGCGTCGTTGCGTTGCGGCAAATATTCCGTTTTCAAGTTGTGGAAGTCGAATTGAACGAGGTTTTTCAGAGACTGTTTGACGGCATACTTGTCGCCGACTTTGTCGAAGTAGCGCAGGCGGCACGTGTAATCCACGGTTTCCATTTGCGATTCGCTGTAGACGCCCTGCTGGGCGGTCAGCAGCGCCGAGTAATTGATGTCCGAAGCGAGAATCTCAACCTTCCAAGGAGGAGGGATGAGTGGCTTCGGAGTCGGCATTTCGAAAGGCAACGGATTGCGAAGGTAGTAGTAGGCCAGCGCGTCGCAGACCAGAATGGCGAGCGTGTAAGGTTCCTGTCCCGTCGAACAACCGGCGCTCCAGATCCGCACCGACCAATCGCGCCGTTCCTGTTTCCGCCTCAAGATCTCTTCCAACACAACCTTCTGAAACAGGTCGAGCTGAGGGCGAATGCGAAAGAAGCTCGTTTCGTTTACGGTCAGGTTCTCGAGCAATGCGACGAGTTCCTGCTTGCCTTCGTGGCTCGTGAGCAGCCGGTAGTAACTGTAGAAGGAGTCCATCTGGCACGCTTTCAGCCGGCGTTGCAGACGGTCGCGCAGGAAATGCGTGCGGCGTTCGTCGAAATACATGCCGCATTCCTGGTAAACCAGGGTCTGCAAGAGCTTCAATTCGGCTTCAGTAAGCGGGACTTGTGTTGTGAGTGTGGACATTCATCCCTCGTTGTCGATGTTCCCGCGAATGGTCTAAGAACTTCTTTCCATACTGCCCACGGGAACAGCGGCAGCGGAATCAACGGCTTCCTCCAGACCGCGCAGCTCCCTGCTTTGCAGGATCCTTTTCAGGTCGAGCAGAATGACAAGCCGCCCCTTCAATTTCCCCACGCCCGTGATGTAGTCCAACTCACCTTCGGGGAAAACCGTGTGCGGCGCCTCGATTTCAGACGGCGGTATCCGCAGGACTTCCGAGGCTGAATTCACGATAAGGCCAACGGAGCGGTTGTCCACCTCGACGACTACGATCCGGTTCTTGTTGTTAGGCTCGACCGACTTCTCGCCGAATCTCTTCCGCATGTCGATGATGGGTATGATCCGCCCACGGAGGTTGATCACCCCCTCGATGTAGTCCGGCGCATTCGGCACCGATGTAATCTCAGGGACACGAATGATTTCCCGTACGATCGAAATGGGAAGTCCGAACGTCTCGCGTCCAACTCGAAAGCCAACGACCTGGATTTCTTTGTCCATGGTCTCGTTGTCCGATCTTAGGATCGAATTGCTTCTGCGAATTCTTCCGGAGCGTGGCGCTCCGGTTCCGTCGTCAGGCGCCGAGAACCAAAGCGCCTGCTATCCCCGGAGCGATCATCCAGGACGAACCGGTCCATGGATTCCAAAAGCGCCCGGGAGAGTTTCGACATCTGTTCTGCGGCAGCGGCTAGTTCGGTGGAACTCGAAGTGGACTGCTGCACGAGTTCGCGCATCCTCTCCATCGCACGCACGACTGCCTGCGCTCCGGAAGCCTGCTCTTCCACCGAGGAGTTGATCTCTTGCGTAATTTCGGTCAGACGATTCGTGGCCTTGGCGATTTGGGCTGAACCGTTGGACTGCTCCATTGTGGCCGCGCCGATTTCCTGCGAGAACTTGTAAACCTCCGAGACAACATCGGAGATTTTCGCCAGTGCACTGCCCAGGTCCTTGTTGCGCGACAGCCCTTCCTGGACCATGGCGGTGCTATGTTCCATGTTCTCGACGGCTTCTCGTGCTTCCTTTTGAATGCCTTGAATGAGCTCGGAGATTTCCTTTGTGGATTGCGTCGATTTCTCGGCGAGCTTCCGGACTTCTTCGGCAACAACCGCAAAGCCAAGCCCGTGCTCTCCGGCGCGAGCCGCCTCAATCGCAGCGTTCAGCGCCAGCAGGTTCGTCTGTTCGGCGAGGTCGTCAATCACTTCGATGATCTTGCCAATGTTGTCGGCGCGGCGGCCGAGGACGTCAATGATTTCCGCAGTGGACTGGATGGCGTGGCTAGTGCGGTTGAGGCCCTCCGTGGCTTTTTCCATCGTCGTCATGCCTGTCTGGGCTTCTTCGCGGGAACGGTGCGAGATATCGACCAGAAGTTTTGCAGTATCGGCGACGCGCTGAATCGATGTGACCATCTGATCGATCGACGCGGAGGTTTCCGCAACACTGGATGCCTGGACCTGCGTGTTCTTCACGACGTTCTGCACGTTGATGCTCATTTCATGCATCGTGCTCGTTACTTCATCGATGGCCGAAGCTGCCTGCACGCTGACCTTGGCTGATTCATCGGAAGCGCTCGCCATCTGTCCAGCCCCGCTGGCCACTTGGGACGCGCTGTCTCGGACTTGGCGAACGATGTCGCGGAGCCCACGAAGCATCCGCGCAAATGCCTTTGCCATCGTGTCTTGCTGGGACCGCGGCTGGATAGCAACGGACAACTGGCCTTCGGAAATCGCCGCAGATACGTCGGCCATTTCCTTCAAATGCGAGATCATTTTGTTGAAGCTCTCTGCGAGGGTGCCTACTTCATCGTTGCGGTGAATCTCGATGGTCTGATCCAGGTCGCCCGTCGTTCCGATTTGTTGCGCCACATCAATCAGGTGATACAGCGGCTCCTTGATGGATTTCGCGGTGTAGAAAGCAACCATTCCACCCAGGAGGACTGCGAGCAGTATCCCGACCGTCATAATGATTGTGCTGATCGTCATGGCCGTTGATGCCGATTGGTTGGAATCGTCGAACGCCTTACGAACGGCTCGGTTGGCATCGTCGAGCACGCCCACCGATTTATTCACCCACGCAGAAGGGTCGTGCTGCAAATAGAAGATCTGCAAATCAGAGACAGTGGCATCGCCTGAATCCACTTGATGCCTCTTGGCGATCATCTGTTTCGCGAAGTTCTCGGCCCAATTGCGTTCGTTTTCCTCCACCTGGGCAAGAGAAGCGCGCAGGCTTTCCCCACTTGCCTTTGCTTCGCCTGCTTTCAGGAGTTGTTGCAGGTCGTTGATCCCCTTGTTGGTCCTGTCCTCGTCGCGCAGGTCACCGCTTAGGAGGTAGTTGCCAAGATACAGCCGGTTCTCCATCACCTGGTAACGGGCGCTCTCGATGGCTCTCACGTCTTCCAGCGTGGAGGCAACCGCATCGCGGGCACTTTTTTCCCGCGTCACCGTGGCGATATTGATTATGAACAAGACCAACATAATCGCCAGGATGGCTCCGAATCCTAGATAGAGCTTCTTCCCAATCGTCATTTGAAAACCCTCCACTCCCTGCCCATCAAAAAGAAATCCGCCCCTGCCTTTCGGAGGGGCGCTAGTTCGGATCGTTGAATTCAAATTCGATGATTTCCGTTGTTTCCTTTGGCCCAGGTTCAAATCGGTACTCATTGAGGGCTTTAAGAGCTGCGCTGGCCAGTAGTGGACTACCGCCGATCACCCTCGTATTTGTCACCCGGCCTTCGGCAGAGATCGTTGTTTCGATCTTGACCTTGCCGGAAATATGCATCTGCTTTGCGAGGGGTGGATACTCTGGCGAAACCCTTGTGCGAACCTTACGCTTCACCGACTCTTCCGCAGAATTCTGGGCCGATACACTGGGTGAAAAAGTTGCCGAACCACCTAAGAACAAAGCCAATCCCAAGCTTATAAGTCCAAATCCCACTTTCATTGACCTCTAACCTCCCCCGAGGGAGAATCCCAGCGAAGGAAAATGCAATGACGATGCCATGATCGGATCGTTCTCCAAGGACTGAAGTATCTCAACAACAATGGTTCTAATGGCCTGATTTTGAAGAAGTTATTTTGGAGAGTGCAGTTTCGTATCGGCGGAGAATGAAGGAAGAACTGTCTCACTAGCCCGGCCGCAGACGCATGCGAGTCTCAGGTTGCGACAGGCGGCCGATTACCAGTTAGGGCAACAGTTCATGGCACATTGCTTGACTCAAAATGAGATTGCCCCGTAACCTCTTTATTGTATTCGCGAAGCGCGCTCGAACACCCGTGCTTCATGCGTGCATTAAAACAAAGTCGCGAACCTCTTCTTCGTCTCGATGGCTCAATCGAGAATCTCCTGACTCAATTCTCAGCTACAACCCTTGAGCTTAACCCAGCCCTAGGCACACAGGAGTTTGCCAAGCGCCTGGCCGCACGGGCGGCCCAACTGTTAGGAGCTCGGGCGGCCGTTCTGGCGCTCGTGTACGAGGGCGATTGGCAGATAGCAGCACTTGCAGGCCCCGGGCATAAATGGGATACGACTACCCAATCCCGCCTGGCGAGAGTGCTGGCCGAGAAGGCGAATGCTCCCACGGATGATTTGCGCTCCGGTTCTGTCACGAAGCTGCTTGGCCACGATGTAGCGGAAGCCCTTGGATGGGGTGAGATAACCCTGCTTCGCCTGGTGGGCAGCGAAGGAGGACTGCTGGGGGTACTAGGCCTTGTCGATATGGGACATTCCCTTTCCGACACCGAGCGCCTGCTGCTAGAAGCCCTGGCGGGCCACGCCTCGGTTGCGCTCGAGAATGTTCGTTTGTTCTCACGGATCGAAGAATCGCGCAGGCAATGGGTCGAGGATTTCGACGCCATATCGGACTTCATCATTGTTCACGATGCGGAATGCCGCGTGCAGCGACTGAACCGAGCCCTTGCGGACGTTTTGAAGGTCCGCCCTGCAGATGCGGTTGGCCGCGACATCGGCAAGCTGCAACTCCTTGGGTCACCCCAACAACCTGGCCGGTGCCCGTTCTGCCGAACTCCCGGTTCGGCACAGAAAGAGTTCATCCATCAGGCTGGTGATCGCACCTACTTGGTCTCGGCGTCGCGCATTCACGGTGGCAGTGAAGACAAGCTGCGCACAATTCACGTCCTCAAAGACATCACCGACCGCCGCGAAGCAGAGCGCCGCTACCGCCGAGAGCGGGATTTCAACAAGAATATTCTAAACAACACGCAAAGCATGATCCTTGTGCTGGACACAGCGGGCCTCGTCAGCTACGCGAACCGGCGCTGCTTTGAGGCGGGATATGTTGAACAAGACGTGCTGGGCCACCCGTTGGTCGAGGTTGTTCCCCCGTCTCGCCGCCCCTTGTTGGCCGAAGGCCTCGAACGAGCCCTGAAGGGAGTGGCGGTCGATAACCTCGAAGTCCCGGTCTTCCGAGGGAATGGCACGACAGGTCAATTCTCGATCAGCCTGAGCCCCATGCGAGACGAGACGGGCGAGATCAACAGTGTCGTCGTTGTAATGACGGACATCACCGATGCCGCAAATCTTCAGGCAAAGCTGATGCACACGGAGAAGATGGCGGCCCTCGGTCAACTTGTCTCGGGCGTGGCGCACGAGGTGAACAATCCGCTTGCGGCGATTGTCGGTTTCACGGACTTGCTTCTCGAAAACCCCGAGATTCCCGAATCTGCCAAAGAGGAATTGCGCGTCATTCTTCAGGAAGCGCAGAGGACGCGCGTGATTGTCCAGAACCTTCTCAGCTTCGCGCGACAATTGCCCGCGCAGCGGGAACCGGTGCAGATAAACACGGTGCTGCGGCAAACGCTGAAGCTGCGCGCTTACGATTTTTCAAACCACGGAGTCGATCTGGCCGAGAGCTACGACGAAACCTTGCCGCTTGTAGTCGGCGACCCGCAGCAACTGCAGCAAGTTTTTCTCAACATCCTCAACAACGCTTACGACGCCGTCCAGGAAACACGGCGCCCCGGAAAGATTGAAGTCACGACATCGCTCAAGGAGGGTCGCATCGCGATCGCCTTCCGCGACAATGGACCCGGTATTCTGCATCCCGATCGCATCTTCGATCCATTCTTCACGACAAAGGAAGTCGGCAAAGGCACCGGGCTGGGCCTGAGCATTTGTTACGGGATAGTCCGGGCTCACCACGGGGAAATTGTTGCGAGCAACAACTCCGAGGGCGCGGGCTGCACATTCATCGTTCGGCTTCCTGTGGCCGACAAGGAAATGGAGTTGCTTTCCGCAGAGGCCGAACAATGAACGAAGCAAGCAGGGGGGCGCCTGCCGCGAAGCCGAGGATCCTCCTCATCGAGGATGAGCCGTCCGTTGCAGCGTTTCTGAAAACGGCACTCGAACGACACGGATATGAAATTGTCTCGTCGGCTTCTGCCGCCCAGGGGCTTCAGTTGCTGGCCACCGGAGATTTTCGAGGCATTGTCTCCGATTTTCGAACACCGGGTGGAATCACAGGTGCCGATGTTCACGATTGGATCTGCCGCCATCGCCCCGAGATGGCGGGGCGAATCGTTTTCATAACGGGTGACACGGCGAGCGACGAAACCGTGGCATTTTTCGCCCAGGCCGGGACCCCCTGTATTGAGAAACCGTTCCGCGTTCATCAGCTCATGGCCGCGGTCGACAAAACAATAGGAAAACCATGAGAGACGAATTGAAGTTGCGCTTCTTGATTGTGGATGACGAACAGAGCATCCGCCGGCTTTGCATGACGGTCGGGCAGGGACTTGGTTTCCTGTGCACCGAAGCAGAGACGGCAGAGACCGCCCTCGAGTCGCTTGAAACGGCGCCGCCCGATATCGTCGTCACCGATTTAAAGCTTCCAAGCCTCTCTGGCGTGGATCTTCTCAAGAAAGTGAAGGAGCTGCTGCCACGCACGGAAGTAGCCATCATGACCGGCCACGGTTCCATCGAATCGGCCGTCGAAGCAATGCGGCAGGGAGCCTATGACTACATCGAGAAGCCGTTCCGCGTGGAAAAGCTTCGCCAGCTTTTGCAGCGCATGGCGGAAAAAGTTCGATTGGTCACGGAGAACCAGTTTCTTCGTGAGCGCGTAAACACAGAGACGCAACTCGACGGCATTGAGGGAACCTCCACGAAGATTCAAGATGTGATGCGGATGGTCTCTCGCCTCAAAGACACTCGAACACCTGTGCTGATCGCCGGCGAGAGCGGAACAGGAAAGGAGTTGGTTGCGCGAGCCATCCATTTCCGCGGGCCGCTTGCTCAGATGCCTTTCATTGCTGTGGATTGCGGAGCGCTGGTGCCGACGCTGATGGAAAGCGAGCTTTTCGGCCACGAGAAAGGCGCATTCACAGGGGCGCTGAAATCCAAGGCCGGCCTTTTCCAGGCCGCGAATGGCGGAACAATCTTCCTGGATGAAATCGGCGAGTTGCCGCTCGAAATGCAGGCTAAATTGTTGCGGGTGCTGCAAGAAAAAGAAGTGCGGCCTGTCGGCAGCAACGACAAGGTTCCCGTGGATGTGCGCGTGATTGCGGCTACCAATCGCGATCTTGAAGCAGCATACCGCGCGGGGACGTTCCGGAAAGACTTGTATTTCCGGCTCAATGTCGTCGTGGTTCACCTCCCGAGTTTGCGCGAGCATCGGTCCGACATTCCGCAACTTGTTCACTGTTTCCTGGATCGCTATGCGCCTGGCGAGAACATTCAGGTGACGCCCGCGACGATGAAGAGTTTCCTCCAATACGATTGGCCAGGGAACGTGCGTGAACTCGAGAACTGCATTGCCCGCGCCATCGCCTTGGGCGATCACCGCATGATTGATTTGGCCGACCTTCCCGCTACGATTCGCGGCGCCCAGGATTCCCGGTTAGCGGGTGAGGACGCGGCTCAACTCTCCACAACTGCGCTCGCCGACCTAGAGCGCATGACCATTTTGCGCGTGTTCGAGCAAGTCGGCGGCGACAAAGCGCTCGCCGGGCGCATGCTCGGCATCAGCCGCGCGACGCTTTACCGGAAGCTCAAGCGCTTCAACATTCCTTTGCGCTCGGCCGAAAAACATCCCGTCGAAACCACGCACTAACTCACTTAAAGACCCCATCCCGCAACCTTGTGTCATGCTCGGGAGGCTTGGCATTGGGCGCAGCATTGAGACGCGGGTGTATCAGCCTGAGACGACCAAGACTCGTTTCTCGAGTCGCCTCCACTAACTGCCAGTGAATCAGTGACTTGGAATGGCCTTGGAACGAAATTCTTTGGCTGCACTCTTGCAATCCTCTCTGGGGCAAGAACTTTGTGTCCGTCCACGCGCCTAGACCGAGATGGATTTGGGGTGGCTCCCTGGCGGGCGCATAAGGTGGGCCGCGGGCGGCGAAAGGATCGGCAACCCTGTGTTGCGTGAACTCGGAATCGTTTCGGTTCAAGCAGGGCAGACATGCGTGGAGAAGCTAGCGCAACTCTTTCCCGGTGCTTCATCCGTGCGAATTCCGGTTCGCGTGTTCGCATCGGGCGATGGACGCCGAGGATTGCAGGAGCAAACGGTGATTGAATTTGGCACGGCGCGCGAAGTTCTTTTCTCTTCGACACTTCCGTTGGAATTTGAAGATCAACTGCAGCTTGTAAATTCAGACGGCTCGCTCGACGCCCGCGCAATCGTGGTTGCTGTCCGCTACCACGACGGCCGCAAAGCGGTCGCCGCTCGTTTCGTGGGCGAAGTCGGAAATTGGATCATCAAACCATGACCTTGAAAACATTCGGCACAACGCTGCAAATCCCCTCCAAACCGAAGAAGGTTGATTCCGGCGCGCCGCGCCCAGCCGATTTCGCCGCTCTGTGGGCTGAGGCGCGGCTTGCCTATCCGCTCTATACGGCCCTCGCGGGACAATTCCAGTTCGGTCCGCTTCCACACCCGGCGGGTGAATTGCCACCGGTGCGGCCCACACGCGACGTATTCGATCGCGACCTTCAGTGGCTCGACTCGATTGACAGCAAGGTTCGCGCCTTTCAAATCCGCCAGATTCCGCCCGACGTGTTGAACGCGAGCGATCAAAGCCTCCGCGCCCTGATCCGCCGGCAGTTGAGAAAGCCGGATAAGACGACTGTCGATCGCGACAAGATCGACTTCCTGCTTGTGCAGTACTTTGCCTTGTGCGCTCCCGAGGACCTCTATCGCAGCGAGATCACGCTGAAAGACGTTGCACACGTGATCCAGCCTGTGCTGGCCGAAGCGGACGCGACGCCGCTTGAATGGTGCGCGCCGTTGGATGAAATCCTCGTGAAGCTCGAACAATGCCACAGCTTGCGCGACATGATGGAAAATGGGCTACTCGAACAGGGCCGCTTGCTCAAGGATTCTGCCGGATGCATGTTCTATGACCCGGCGGCGCTCGTCGCATTTTGCCGGTTCAATTTCCTCCTCCGGCGTGCGTTCATCCGGATGCTTCACGCCGATTTGGCCGCTGTCCAACAGGCGGTTGACGCGCTCGAGTCGCAGGGCTTCAAGACGGTGGATTGCCGCCGCGCCGGGTTCTCCGCGGCCGAAACGACGACACAACTTCGCTACTTCTACGAGAATTGGCGACAGCCATTTCAAAAGGACTACACGGAAAGCTCGGTTACCCACGCCTTTGAACAGCTTCTTGCTCTTCGAGCCGATCTCGAAGAAGCGCTCGGCCACGGGCAAACCAGCGCAGCGCCTTCCTCCGCGCCAATCGCGCAGACTGAGCCGGAAGCGCCCGCGAAGGAACCGGAGAAAAAACCGGCTCCAGCTACAACCCCGGTGCCGCAGGCCGCGGTGCAGGTCACTGCGCCAACGCCTCCAGCACCAAAGCGCCCGGAGCAAGACGTACCTGCCGCAGCGCCGCCGGTAGCGTCTCCCGCCCACGCGGAAACCGGCAAGGCCGCACAGCCCGCCGCGAGCGCGCCATCGGAAAGTGTGGTTGATCCGGAGAAATTCCTGGAAGCAATTTGGGAGCAATTAATTGCTGCGCCGCCGTCTCGTGGCCGTTCGATGTCAACCGTGGTGCTGCAGGATACGAAAGTCCTGCTTTCCTCCTGGGAAGTCGCGGCATTCGTCAGCGAGGGGGGGCAGGAATCGGAGGACTTGCGGCGCGCCGTTGTGGCGCGAGCACTGCTGGCCGTTGCAATGGACCAGCGGAAGCGCTCCGGTGAGGCGAAGGCTCTTACATCCGCGCTGACCCTGGCACGCAGCGAAGTTTCATATTTTCAGGGCCGCGTCGAACAGGCCAAACGAGCGAAGAACACGGAAGCCGCCGTAAATCTGGGAATCAGCACGAAGCGATTGCTTTCCTTCATCGAGGAAGCGGAGAAACTCCAGCCCTAAGCTAGGGAAGGGAGCATGGGAATTTTGAATCACTCCAGCGTCCTGATCATCTCGGACGACCCGGAATTCGCGCGCACGATTGTGGCGCGATGGCAGGCGGAGCGGCACGTCCCAGAAATCACGCTGGTCACTGGCGATGTGTGGCGTCCGGCGGGCGCGACGGACCATGACTTGGTGATTGTCGGACCAGTGCGCGAAGGAAGATTGCCCGCGATTCTTCCCGTCCTTGTAAGTGCGCCAGGCACAGCCGTCCTATGCGTGGCCAACGAAGGAAGAGATGTTTCCTTGCTCGGAGCCGAATATCCGAGTTTGCTCATCGTGCCGAAGCAAGACGGGTGGATGAGGACGTTGATCCTTTTGTCCGCGGAAGCGCTTCGGCGCGTCGAGGCGGTCGCCCGCGCCCAGCGCGCGGAACGTGTTGCGCTCGAATGCCAGCTCGAAGCGACCCTCGGCCGCTACATGCTCGAAATGCGCCCGAGTGTGAACAATACACTGACTTCGATTCTCGGCAATGCCGACTTGCTTTTGCTCGAGCCAGGACAAGTCTCAGGAGAGACACGCGGGCAAATTCGTACGATTCACACGATGGCGCTGCGGCTCAACGAGATCATGCAGCGTTTCTCATCCTTGTCGGCCGAGATGCGGGCAGGTGAGAAAGAGTCTCAGCCTGAGACAGAGACAGTGTCTCGCGGGTAGGCGAGCGGTGACAAGAGGTGTCCTGGCTGGCTGTAAAGGCCATGAATAGAAGGAGTTTACAAGGCAGTCGCAAGACGCGAAAACCGAATGTCGGCTGGCTGCCCAGTTGCATTTATTTGGCCGGATATCCGTGTGGAGGTGCGGCAGTGGTGACAAAGGTCCTCGTAGTGGATGATTCACAAGCGGAAGTTCGGCTGATGCAGTCGATGCTGCAGCAGGGTGGTTTTGTTTCCGTGGGGATCTCCGACCCCACCAAGATTGAGGAAACGATAGAGGAAGAGCGACCGAATGTCATTCTGCTCGACGTTGTCATGCCGCAGAAAAACGGCTTCCAGGTTTGTCGCGAGCTAAAGAGCCAGGATATCTACTCAAGGATTCCAGTGATCCTTGTGACGTCGAAGACGGCGCCGAGCGACCGGTACTGGGGCGAGCAGCAGGGTGCCAACGGTTACGTTGCAAAGCCGTTCACACCCGAAGAGCTGATCAATGCCGTAAAAAGGTTTGCCTGATGGCCAATGAGCACGAAAACACGAACCTGCCCGTCGATCTCGAAGCAGGCGAGTTCCTCGAGAGCGAAACGTTCTCCGAGGAACGCCAGCCCGAGCGGCAGTATTGCGTTTTTCGCGCGGGCCGCGAGCGATTCTGCCTTTCCGTTTTGGAGGTCGAGGAAGTGGTGGATTGGCCGATCGTGACGCGCATCCCGCTGGCGCCCGCGTTCTTGATGGGGGTTTTTAACTTGCGAGGAACAATCGTGCCGCTGGTGGACATTGCATTCACGGAGGGTCGCCGGCCCGGGCTGCTGCCGAAGCATGTGGTCGTGGCGGCGCTCAAAGGCGACGCGCAACGCGAGGACTTGCGGCTGGGGATTGCAGCCGATGAAGTAATCGGGACTTACTCGGCGACGGAAGAAGCTTTGTTGGACCAGGCGCCGAGTGATGTGCCCCATTGTCGCGGGATGTTGCGGCACGACGATCGTCTGGCGCTGGTTGTGGATCTGCGCCGGCTGACCGACGTCTTTCCGGTTCCAGTGATTTGAAATGCGGCGTCTGCGGGGTCGGGAAGCCAATCTGGGTCAAGGCGTTTACAGGAATACTTGGATGAGCGGAAGAGTTTTGGGGAGGAAGTCATGAAAGGTCGTTTGAGTTCGACAATCTGGTTGCTGGTCTTCTGGATCGGCCTGGCGCTGTTTGGAGTTTTGGGGCTGGCGTATCACGCCGGCAAAAACTCCGGCGGGCTATCCTTGCTCGATTTCGGCTCGCTGCCGGCAGCCTCCAGCGGAGCCGTGCTCGGCGCGGTCGCCCTGGTGTTCGCCGGCGCTCTCACGGTTGTGTATGTGCTGAATAAGCGCGTGCTCAAGCCCGTGGATGAGCTCGCGAAATTCTCCGAGCGCCTGGTGGCCGGCGACGTTCGCGCCCGCGCGGAAATCGAGAGCGAGGACGAATTCGGGTTCATCGCGGAGAACTTCAACCGGAGCGCCGCGAAAGTCGCGCATGCCGTGACCAGCCAGCAAGCACAGGATTCTCTCCAGCGGAGCATCACCGACTTGCTCAACACGATCAACCAGGTGGCCCGTGGCGACCTGACCATCCGCGGCAAGGTCACCAACGACGCGCTCGGCAACGTCGTGGACTCGGTGAACTTCATGCTCGACAACTTCACCAAGGTTCTCGAGCGCGTGCGCAAGGCCGCCATCGACGTCAGCACAAGCGCCAACCAGATTCTCGAGGCTGCCGATGATATGTCCGCCGGAGCCGTTCAGCAGGACCAGGAAATCACGAACACTTCTTCGGCGGTGGAAGAGCTGACGGTCTCGATGAAGCAGGTGTCGAACAACGCCGAGGCCAGCGCCGAAGCAGCGCGCCGCGCTCTCGACGCCGCCGAACAGGGCAACCGCGCCGTGCGCGATACGCTGGAAGGAATGCAGCGAATCCGTTCCTCGGTGCAGGCGACCGCAAAGAAGATCAAGTCGCTCGGCGATCGCTCGCTGGAAATTTCGGAAATCATCAACGTGATTAACGACATCACCGAACAGACCAACCTCCTCGCGCTGAACGCGGCGATTGAGGCGGCCCGCGCGGGCGAAGCTGGCCGCGGGTTCGCGGTGGTCGCCGATGAGGTCCGCAAACTGGCCGAACACTCCCGAAGCGCGACGAAAGACATTGCCGCGCTCATCAAGGCGATTCAGGCGGAGACAAACGAAGCCGTTGTCGTCATGGAGGAAGGAACGCGCGAAGTGGAAGTGGGAGCAAGTCTGGCGGACCAAGCCGGCAAAGCGTTGGAAGCGATTTCCAGCGTGGTGCGCCAATCGGCGGAACTTGTCCAGGAGATTTCGCTGGCTTCCAAGCAGCAGGTGCGCGGCACCGAAGGCGTGGCAAACGCGATGCAAATCATCTCCGGCATTACGCGGCAAACCACCCAGGGCGCAAGACAGACCGCCGCGACCGTCGGAAACATGGTCAAGCTTTCCGAGCAGCTCAATGAGGCGCTGGCGCAATTTCGCTCGCAATCGGGGCGTTCCACCGAGGCGGCCGAGGAACCGCGTCCCACGGCGCCGGTGGGGGCGAGCCGATAACGGCAGATTCGCGTTGCGGCGTGAAAACGCCGGGACTGGCGAGTGCCGAATATGAAACAGCATTCCGTCACAACCGCAAGGCTCACCGAGTCTGAACTCGATGAGATCCGCACGCTGATCGAACAGCGCTCGGCGATTCTATTCGACGCTTCGCGCGAGCGGTTTTTCTCGACGCGCGTGCGTGAATTTCTTGCGGAAAAGTCCCTTTCGAGCGGGACGGACCTGCTCCGGCACGTTCGCAGTTCGAGTATCGAGTACGAAGCCCTGCTGGAAGTGCTGCTCACGCAGGAGACGTCGTTCTTCCGCTATCCGGCGGTGTTTGAGGCGTTGGAAAAGAAAATTCTCCCGGAGGTGCAGGAAAAGAAATTCTGGGAGAACCCGCGCACCTTGCGGGTCTGGAGCGCAGGTTGCTCGACCGGCGAGGAACCGTATTCGATCGCAATCACACTTCTCGATACGTTGAAATTTGCCGAGGCGTGGGATATCGAAATTCTTGCCACCGACATCAGCCGAAGGGCGCTGCGCCACGCCGAACGCGGCGTCTATTCACGGCGCAGCTTGCAGGATGTTTCTTTGCGTCAGGTGGAATCCTACTTCACGGCAACAAAGCACGGCTTTCAGGTGAAGCAAAGGATACGGAAACTCATTTCGTTTGCGCAGATGAACCTGGCCGAATCGGTGTACGTGGGCAAGCTCGACTGCATCTTTTGCATGAATGTGTTGATGTATTTCTCGGAGGAGCGGCGGCTATCCATTCTGCGCCGTTTCTATGACGCGCTCGAACCCGGAGGATATTTCCTGCTGGGTCATGCGGAATCGCTCTCGAATGTCCCGGTGAAGTTCGAGCCGGTCGTTCTGGGAGATTGCCGGCTCTATCGCAAACCCGTCGTGGTGGAAGCGCGACGCGAGCCGGTACTCGCGGAGGGAGCATCGTGAGCGGGCCGGATCAGGAATCGGTGGAGCTATTCCTCCAGGAGGCTTCCGAAAACCTCCAGTATCTGCGGGAGTATTCCGGGCTTTTGCAGGAGCCTCAGACAAAGCCCGAGGATCTCGAAAAACTTTACATCGCCTCGCATACATTGGCTGGGACATCGGCCAGCTACGGTTTCCCGCAGTTCTCGGAAGTTGCCGCAAAAATCGCGCACATCTTCCACTACGCGATGAACGCGGCGCTCACGACGGACATGCTGGGTCCTCTCACGGAATTCATCTCCGATGGGATTTCAGTTCTCGAATTTGATCTCCTGCAAATCAGTTCGACCGGCGCGGAGACATCGGATGATATCGCTGCATTCAAGCAACGCTATGCATTTGCTTTTCCCGCCGCGCCGGAGGCAGAACCTGCTGATGAACAGGACGCGGGCAGCGCCGGGGCAGGGGAGGCAATCCCGGAGGCTCTCTCCGGCCCATCGTTCGCGGACAATCTCCCGCAGGATGGCGAGGTCCCCGACGAAGTTCTCGAATTCTTCATTCCGGAAGCAGAAGAGCATCTCCAGGCTGTCACGGAATGCCTGTTGGCGCTCGAAGCGCATCCGAACCCGGAAGACATCCACCGCCTTTTCCGATCGATGCACACGGTAAAGGGCTCGGCGGCGCAGGTGGGATTGCACCGGCTCTCCGCTGTCGCGCATCGCGTGGAGGATTTAATCGGGCATCTTCGCGATGGCGTGCTGCAACCTGGCGCGGAGATTGTGGATCTGTGCCTGGAAGCTGTCGATGTTTTGAAGAAGTTCCTCCACCGGCAATGGGCGAGCGACGCGGAAATGCGCGCCGCGGTCGATCCGTTGCTGGCGCGAATCGCGGAATTGGCGCCGGAAGAACCAACCGAAGAGCCTGCTGGAGCGGAAGCGGACGCCACAGCTCAGGTTTCGGCATCGGAGGCAGCCCCATCCGCGTCGCCCGAGCGGCCTTCTGCCGCGCAGGCCTTGCCGCAAGCAAAGTCCGTGCGCATTTCCCTCGAGCGGCTCGACCGCATGATGAATGCCGTCGGAGAACTGGTGATCAACCGTACGCGAATGCTCGGGCGCCTCGCCGAACTTTCCAAACTCGTCGAAGTTCTGAATTTCTCGAAGGGGCGGCTTTCAGGGAAAGTTTCCGATTTTCAGGACAAGCACGAATTCAGCCGTCTGCGCGAGCCATTGGTTCCAGGCAACCAGCTCATGCAGATGGATACCTTCCGCGGGGGCGCCCGGAACCTTCCTCCGGTTACGACAAACGACCTGCTCGAGTTCAGCGAACTCGAGATGGATCGCTATGACGACTTCAACATTTTGGCGCGGTCGTTGACAGAAATCTCCGCCGACGTCACCGAAGTCTTGACGCAGCTCGAAGGATTCATGGGACGCGTCGATTCCGATATCGACGAGTTCACGAAACTTGCGCACCACCTGCAAGACGAAATCACGGCGGCCCGCATGGTGCCCATCGGGAATCTCTACACGCGGCTCTCGCGCACCGTGCGCGACGCCGCCAAGGCCACTGGAAAACCGGTCGAGCTTTCGCTCGAGGGCGCCGAAACCGAACTCGACAACAACATCATTCAGCACATTTCCGATCCTCTGATTCATCTCGCGCGCAACGCCGTCGCGCACGGGATCGAAGATGCGGAAACGCGGCGGCTCGCCGGCAAGCCCGAGAAGGGCCGCGTCACCGTGCGCGCGTATCACCGCGGGAATCACATTTACATTGAAGTCGAAGATGACGGCCGCGGGATCGACTACGAAAGGGTTCGCCAGAGTGTGGTGGATTCCGGCGCGATGTCGCCGGTTGCGGCGGCGGAACTCTCGGAACGAGAACTCCGGGAATTCCTCTTCCGCCCGGGTTTCTCGACCGCATCGTCCACGTCGGAAATCGCGGGACGCGGTGTGGGGCTCGACGTGGTGCGCTCCAACGTTCACGCAATGAATGGCGAGATCGAAGTACATTCCGAGGCAGGACGGGCCGCTTGTTTCACCGTGAAAGTGCCGCTGACGCTCATCATTTCCCAGGCGCTTTTCGTCCGTTGCGGCAGTTCCGTGTTTGCATTTCCGCTTGCCGTGGTCGAAGAGATCCGCCGGCTGCGCCCGGAAGAAATCGACGACGTCGGCGGCAAACTTTTCACGCGCGTTCGCGATGTCGTCACGGAAGTCGTGCGCCTCGATCTCCAGCTTGCGTTGCCTGCGCTGGAACCTCTGAATGGTTACTTTCACATGGTGATCGTGAAAGTGGCTGGCAAGCACGTCGGAGTCGTCGTCGAGGAAGTTCTGGGCAAAGACGAAATCGTTATCAAAAACCTCGGGGATTATCTGCGGCGCGTCAAACTATTCCCCGGCACAACGATCGCTTCCGACGGCAGCTTGATTTTGTTGATCGACTTGAACCGCCTGGTATCCACGGACATGGCGGAGCGGCACGCTTTGCCGCCATCGTCGCCCGCGGCGCGTGTTTTCGCGCCGGGTGCGGAGGCGGTGGCCGCCGGGAGCATTCCCGCCGAGGCAGTGGATCCCGTCGCGAACGAGCGAGTTGTAGTTGTGGCGGATGATTCGATCAGCGTGCGGAAATTCGTTGGGCGAATGTTGGAGAAAGCCGGCTACCGAGTGAAGCTGGCCTCCGACGGCCTCGAGGCCTCCGAAGTGGTCGCGCAAGTGGGATGCCACCTGGTCATCACCGACCTCGAAATGCCGCGAATGAACGGTTACGAACTGATGGCTCACTTGCGGCAGGATCCATCCACGCGGCGGATTCCAGTGTTGGTGGTGACGTCGCGCGCAGGCGCGAAGCATCGCGACCGCGCTTTGAAGGAAGGCGCGTCGGGCTTCCTGACAAAACCCGTGCAGGAGGAACAACTGATTTCAACCGTCGAGAGCTTGATCGGGTCGGCGACCCTTCAAGGCCGGCCGGCGCTCGGCGTGCCACTGCGGCAGGATTGAGATGACAAAGGAGTCCGAAAAGAAGATTCGAGTTCTCGTCGTGGACGATTCTGCCTTCATGTGCAAGGTGCTGGAGCAGATCATCAACTCCGACCCGCAACTCGAAGTCACAGGCCAGGCGCGCGACGGACGCGAAGCCGTCACGCTCGCCGAAGCGCTGCGTCCCGATGTTATCTCGATGGACTTGAACATGCCGCACGTCGATGGATTGCAAGCGACCGAGTTGATCATGGCGCAGAATCCGCGGCCCATCGTGGTTGTCAGTTCCGAATCGCGCGAGGGCGCGGCGAGTACCTTGCGGGCCCTGGAACTCGGCGCAATCGATTTTGTTCCCAAGCCATCGAGCGGCGTGGACCTGGACATGAAGAACATCAAGGAGGAACTCACGCGAAAGCTCAAGATGGCCGCAAAGGTTCACGTCGTGCGTACGGCAACCCTCTCGAAGCTTCCCGCTCCGCACGCGCCTCTTGTGCCCACACCAGGATTCGCAAGCGGCGTGGCGGCCGCTTTTAAGGGCAGCGGGAAATTCCCCATGGTGGTGATCGCAGCTTCGACCGGCGGCCCGGCCGCAGTGATGCGCGTAGTGGCCAGTTTGCCGAAGGAGTTTCCAGCAGCAATTTTCCCGGTGCTGCATATGCCGGCGGCATTCACGAAGCAATACACGGCGCAACTCGCGGAGGTCGCTCCGTTGCCCGTGAAAGAAGCGGAAATGAACGAACTGGCCGAGCCGGGAATGATCTATTTGTGCCCGGGTTCGCATCATCTGCGACTTTCTCCAACTGGAAGGATCGCGCTCGATGCAGGGCCGCGAATCGATGGGTATCGCCCCTGCGCCGACGTGGCATTCGAATCGATTGCGGTGTACGCGCGCGCTCTGACCGTTGCCGTCGTGCTGACAGGAATGGGGAACGACACGGCCAAGGGCGTAAAAACCGTGAAAGCGGCGGGAGGCTATATCGTCGCACAGGACGAAGCTACCTCCATGATCTTTGGCATGCCTGCCGAGGCGATCAAAACGGGAGTCGTGGATGAAGTGCTCCCGCTCGATGAAATCAGCGCCGCGATCGAAAAGCGGATCACGAAACTGTGCCGGCTCGCTCCGGTGGGAGTGCGATGAAATTCGCGTTCCAGGACGGCACTAAAACCCGGCCTCTGCGCCGGGCCGAACAGGTGATTTTGTTCATCGTGGCGAACCGGATGTTCGCGATCGCCGCCGATTCAGTGCAGGAAATCCGCAGCACCGATAGTCTGGGAGCCGCGGCAGTGGAACTCGAACAGGCCGAATTGCCGAAGGTGCGCCACACTTTCGAACGGGGACATCGGACCTACTACATCGTGAACGCAGGCATGCACTTCGGCTTGCCGGTGACGCGTCCCACGCTCGTGCTGGTCCTCCGGCAATTGCGCGCCGCGGTTCTGGTGGACCGCATCGAGCGCATGGCGGAGATTCCGGCAGTGTTTTCGCTCCCGCGCGCGTTCACGGGCAAGGAGCGTGATTGGTACCGTGGGCTGGCTTACATCGACGACCAAGTGATTCCCGTGATTCGCCCTGCCGGATTTCTTACGAGAGAGGAATTCCAGCGCCTTGACCACGTCATGGAATCGACTGCGAGCCACCGCGAAACGGAAGGAGCAGTGCAGGCATGATCGAGGTGGACAACGCCGGCCCGAACTCGTTCGTCCTCCTTCAGGTGGGCGAACGCCGCTTCGCTTTGCCTGCTGACAACGTGGCGGAGCTTGCGCCTCCGTTGCGCCTGCACCAGTTTCCGCACACTTCGCCGCTGGTCGCCGGAGTGATTGTGCGCCGCGGCCACATTGTGCCGGTGTACGACGCTGGACTTGTGCTGGCGGGCAAGATTCCCTCCGTGCACCGCTTTTATCTGGTTGCGCGGCGCGAGTTCAGCGACGCGACTGAGTTGAGCGCAATTCCCGTGAACGGAGAGTGCGAACTCACAACCGGCGAAGTGCAGCCGTGTTCATCGGAACGACCGAGTTACATTTCTGGAGAACTCACGGTCGGCGAAGAAACCCTGGATGTGCTGGATTTCGAGAAGCTGGTGACGTATCAGAGCGCGAAGGGAAGTGAACCGGCTGCGGCGGAGGCCCGTCGATGAACGCGCCTCTGAATCCCCCGCGGATACTGCTGATCGACAGCAATGTTTATTTCTCGAAGCGCCTCGGCGATGCCCTGAAGCAGCAAGGATTTGATGTGGTGCCATGCACGCAAGCCTCCTACGCGCTCACGATGCTCGAGTGGAACATGCCGATGGCAATTATGTGCGCGACGAATTTGCGCGAAATGGGCGCGCTTGAAATGGCGCCAATCCTGCGTGCCGACCCGAACACCGCGAATATTCCGCTGATCGCTATCGGTGGAACCGGCGATCAGGCCCTGCTCGAAGCCTATCGCGCCGGTTGCGACGATTTCGTAGACCGTCGGCGCCCGCCCGGCGACATCGCCGCGCATGTGCGGAGTTTCCTTGTAAGCCGCCAGGATGGCTTTCAGCCGACCCAGATGCTTTCGAGCGCCGAGACGGATTTGAGCGGCAGCCTTTCGCATCTCGACCTGCCGGGAGTGATCCAGATGCTCGAACAGGCCCGGCAGACGGGCGCATTGCACATCAACGCTTCCGACACAGATGGAATTATTTTCTTCGAGGGCGGCGCGATCTTCCATGCCGAGTGCGGCACTTTGTTCGGCGACGAAGCGGTGACTCAGATCGTCAGGACCTGTCAGACCGCCGACAAGGGTGTCTATAAATTCGTGTACGGCGCGGCGACGACGCAGAGGACGGTGCTGCGGTCGGCAACGGACTTGCTCCTCGATGCCATGCGCCAGATCGACGAAAGCGAACGCGACAAAGTGGAGAAGGAGTCGTAATGAGCGAGACACAAACACTCACGGCTGCCCGCACTCCTACTGTCTATTTCATAGACGACAGCGCGACGATGCGCGAAGTGATCAAAATCGCCTTCCGCAAGGAAAATATCCACGTCATTACGTGTCCGGACGCCGCGTCGGCGATGGCGCAGTTTGCCGAAGCCGCGCCGGATGCGGTGATCACCGACGTCATCATGCCGGACAAAGACGGCTACGAAGTTTGCAAGTTCATCAAGGAAAGCGAGAATCTCGGCAAGACACCCGTGATACTCATGTCGGGCGTGGTAAACCGCACCGTCGCCGAGAAGGCCATGGCGGTGAAAGCCGACGAACTCATACGCAAACCTTTTCAGCCGCACGATTTGATTCAACGAGTGAAGAGTCTGATTAATCCGGACCGCGCGGGCGCTTCTGCTGGCGAAGCTCTGGGAGCCGATTCCGGTGAAGCTGGGCCGCGCGCCCCTGCCCACGTTTTGTCGGGCCTGTTTTCAACGCCCCCCGTCACCCAAGCAGCGGGGAACCCTGCATTTGCGCGCGCTGAATCTCCTGTCGCCGTGGCGCCGCGGCATGTGGGTCCGCCTGCCACGCACTTTCCGCCCGCGCAAGTTCCGCAACGCACTGCGGCGCAATCCACGGCCGATATCCAAAAACTACGCAACGAGATTCATCGCCTCGAGATGTTAGTGAAGAAACTGCAAGCAGAACTGGAAGCAGACCATCAGTACTGCACAGCTCTCGAAGCCCATATCAAAACCCTGCAGGAATCCGATTAGCGGGTCGTTGGTCTCTGACTGACGCGTTATTCAAGAGTTCCAAATCGTTGCGGCGGTATAATGAACCGCTTTAATTTGCCACTCACAGAAAACGTATGGCGCACAATCTACCCCGCGTTTGCTCTTGGCTCTTGTTCAGCTTGATGGTCTTTTCATCCCCACTCGAGGCGCAGACACCAAAGAGTCCTGCCCGAAGTATCGCTCTGCCCCCTGAGTGCCAACATCCATTTCGGGAACTTTATCGATATAGTGGAGGGCAACGCCTCGGCCTTCAGGTCGAGTCTGGTTTCTGTCGCATCAACTTAGCCAATGGAAATGTGAAGAAGTTTGGCAGGTTGGAGGATATAAAGACTGTTGCTCCCGCACCGAAAAGCCTATTGGTTGCCATCGTCAGCGGGTTCTATCGCCTTGCGATTTTGAATGACATGGGTCAACCGCAATTTCAAGGGGAGCTCGATTCCAGCGGCGCGCCCGCCATTTATTGGAGCAGTGATGAATTGCACGTGGTGGTGCTGAGCTTTCCGGATGAAAGTGATGAGGCAGACACGGCCACGATTGTTGACCTCACCCACGAGACGATGAAGAGCATTGACTTCAACCCCCCTGTTCCAGTTCGGTTCGACACGAAATCGGAGACCATACGCGCGGAAACGGTCAAGGACAAGACGCAAAAAGTCGCAATTTACGACCTGGATGGCAAGTTGCTGCGGCATGAAGTCCCACTGAACGCTCAGAGAGAACGCATCGCCTCACCAAACCGCACATACTACTACTTTCAAAAGCATGAGATTGGCGAGGGGGATACCTCGATACGTAAGAGTTCAAGTGACAATGTCATCGTGAAGTTGCCAGAGTACAAAACTCTCCACGCCCGAAACGTCGCACTATGGGACAACCCCGAATGGAATCCGGTCGATGATGATTTGCTCTTGGGTCTGTATCTCGACGCTGGAATCCGAAAAGAAAGCAACATCGGTGAAATTGATGTTTTCTCGGTTTCCCAAGGGAAAATAGTCAGAGTTTTCCAGGTGGGAGAGAAGGGCACGCCTGCGTATGGCTGGTCGGGGGACGGCAAGTATGTTGTCCTATGCGAATTGGAATGCTCGTTCTATTCTGTTCCCTAAAAAACTTAAAGGCAGTTCGTTACTCCTCTGGCAAGGTCTGGCGATAGTCTTATTGACCCTGCACGAGATGCGCCCTAACCTGAGGGTACCTCTCCGAGCCAGGTGAGCCGTGTCTAGAAGTTATCTCATAAACACATTTAAGCCGTTTATTGGTTGCGAGTTATGCAAACTAGCGTAAATCGAGAGCATGGACTTAACCGAGACGCAGTGGGAGAAGCTCAGGCCGCTGGTGGCTCCGAA
>Ga0371490_1000206_pt1 | contig 50594 bp, 53 predicted proteins | sample MB2SIPfraction_FD_207959 | JGI IMG/M metagenome (GOLD analysis project Ga0371490, IMG submission 207959) | Lab enriched peat soil microbial communities from McLean, Ithaca, NY, United States - MB28FN SIP fraction | ecosystem: Environmental > Terrestrial > Soil > Wetlands > Peat | place: USA... | reverse complement strand
CCTCGATCCACGTGCGTCCAGCAGCTCGGACGCTTGAACGCAAAGGAGCGGTCATGACGTAACCGAGCGGAAGCTCTCGATAGCCAGCCGGTGCAAGTCCGGTCCGGGGAGACGCCAGGGTCCTCGGTAGCGAAGCCCCCGGCTTCGGTTGAGAGGCCGGGGTCGAAGCGGGGTGGAGCAACTGGCCGGTCCGCAGCATGAAGCGAAGTCTGCAGCGTCGTCAAGGATTCCCGCGTTGAGCGGGGAAGTGGGGGAGCCGAGCCTGTGTGGATTTGGCGAAGGCCATGGAAGGCACCAGTGAACCTGGAGTGGGTGCCGAGGGACCCCCCGGCGTAGGGGACGTGGAACGGTCAGAAGGTTGTCGAGGGAACTGGAGAGGCCCTACTCGGCCCCGGTCCTGCGGGGGTCGGGAGCGAGCTTGCCTATAACCGGTGACCCCGGGAAGTGGTCGGCAGCCGAGAGGGAGTCGGAGGGGGCCGTATTAGTGATGACGAGCGGGACAACACAACCCGTCCTGAGCGAAGGGCCCCTGCTTCATCGATGCACGACGACGAAGAGAGGAACGCTGATGAGTGCCGAGATCTCGGCTAGGACCGTCAGACAGGCCGACGGCCTGGACCCCGTTCGAGCCCTTCAACGCGTGCTTTATCGCAGCGCCAAGCAGGATCGGACACGTCGCTTCCACGCCCTCTTCGACAAGCCCGCCCGCAGCGATGTGATGTGGAGGGCATGGGTTGACGTGGCCACCAACCAAGGCGCCCCCGGTGTCGACGGCGTGAGCATCGCCGATATCGAAGCCGGGGGCACAGAGTCGGTGCGGGCCTTCCTCGATGGGCTCTCCGGGCAGCTTCGGACCGGGACTTATAGGCCGAAGCCGCTGCGGCGAGTGCACATTCCCAAGCCGGGCAAACCAGGGCAAGCCCGCCCGCTCGGCATCCCTACTGTGGCCGACCGGGTGATCATGACGGCCGCGAAGATCGTGCTCGAGCCGATCTTCGAAGCCGACTTCCATCCGGTGAGTTTCGGGTTCCGCCCGAAGCGCTCGGCGCAGCAGGCCCTCGAAGCCGTCCGCCAGGCGGCCAATCAGGGTCGGGGATGGGTGCTCGATGCTGACATCAAGGCGTGCTTTGACAACATCGACCATGACGCTCTCATGGGTCAGGTCGAACGCCGGGTTGTCGATCGGCAGGTGTTGAAGCTGCTTCGTAGTTGGCTGAGAGCAGGTGTGTTCGAAGGTGGAGTGGTCTCTGACGTTGAGGCCGGAACTCCGCAAGGCTCGCCTGTTTCACCCCTGCTCGCCAACATCGCCCTCCACGTTCTCGATGAGGCATGGGTCCGGACCGGATGGCGATTGGGGAAGCTGGTCCGTTTTGCCGATGACTATGTCGTCCTTTGCGTCTCCCAGGAACGAGCCGAGCAGGCCCGTGACCTGGCTGAAACCACCCTTGGGCCTCTCGGGCTGCGATTGCATCCCGACAAGACCAGGATCGTGGACATCAGGAACGGGGCAGAAGGCTTTGACTTCTTGGGATTCCACCACCAGATGGTGAAGTCTTGGAAGCAGCCGGGTCGCTACTGGCTCCATAAGTGGCCGTCAGCTCGGGCCATGGACTCCATTCGAGTCAAGGTCCGGGTCCTGACGTCTCCGAGTCGAGTCGGAGCCGACCTCGGCGTGGTAGTCGAAGATCTCAACTCCGTCCTGCGGGGCTGGGGCACATATTTTCGGCAAGGCAACTCGTCATCCAAGTTCGGCGCCGTCGACGCTTACGTGCACGAGCGGATGGCCAGGCTGGCCAGCAGGAAACACGGGCTCCGAGGGATCAACTGGCTGGACCGCTTTACGTGGGAATGGCTTGGCAACCTCGGGATCTACCGTCTCACGGGGACAGTGCGCTACCCGACCGCGCATGCGCTGCGATGAACGATGTCGGAGAGCCGTATGCCGGAGAACGGCACGTACGGTTCGATCGGGGGCCGCTGGGGATGTCGGAACTTACGGCGGGACGGAACACGCACCCGGTGGGGAAACCCGGTGGGACTGAGCCCGTCCCGACCTACCGGCGACGCAGAACCAGCGGCCTACCTCACCGCCGAACCACTGACGGCGGTGGAGATCGAGTTCTCGAGAGCTGCTATGGCCGCGGGCGTCACCTGAGCTCGCTCGAGTGAATATCGGGGCGCGCTTGACCAGAGGTCCGTGCTAGCTGGGATTGTCAGCGCATAGGTGACGGCGTCTGCGGCTGCGCCTGACCGCAGGGAGACGTTCAGGTGACAGCGAGAGGAAGGCCGCGGATCTTTTCCAGGGCGGCTCGGAAGCCTTCCCGAAACGGCCAACGGGAAGGCGCCCGAAGCGTCGGCGTCCCCGCCCGGTTTACGAGTCGGCCGGGCACCGAGATGAGCCTTGTGCGCATGGTGCGCGCCACGACAGGACGGTGAGCTTCGAGCTCGATATCGCCGAGCATCTGGGTCCAGCGCATCAAATTGTGGGCGAGCACCGCACACAAGAGCCAGGCCCCATTCGCCCAGAAGTTCCCAGACGGGAGGTGACAAAGCCCCGAGCCCTCTTTCAGGTCCCTGATGTCGAGCTCGACGACGGCGTGGTTGCGGTGGAAGGCATCGAGCTCGGTGGCCGTTCCCTCGAGGTCGGTGACAAAGGCGAAATGGCGCCAGTTCGGCCAGAGTGTCGCCTGTGCTCCGACAAGCCGGGTGCGGCGCACCACGAGGCGCAGTCCCTTGTAGGTCGTCTCGGCGACCTGGGCCTCTCCCTCATCTGGGTAGGCGATCTCGACCCAGGTGCCCTCGTCGATCTCTTCGATCGCCCGGGCGATGGGGACGTTGTTGGCTTTCACGGCCATGGTGAAGCTGACGCCGAGGCGGCAGAGGCTGGCGAGGATCTCATTGGACCAGAAGCCCGAGTCGGTCCTCAAGATGATCGCTCCCGATGCCCCTGCCCTGCGCAGACGGGCAACGAGCTCTTCTACAAAGCGCCTGGCACCGCGACAGGTGTTCGCCGAGCCCTTGCGCATCCGGGCATGGATCACCTCGCCAGTGTCAGCTCGCGAGGCGAGGATCGGGTGATAGCCGAGGACCTTGGTGTATCCGTAGGCGGCGCCGGACTTGTGCTTGCCCGCCACCTCGCAGATCGTCGAGTCGAGGTCGATCACCATTCGTGCGGGAAGCAGCACGTTCGACCAGACACGGCGGAGTACCTCGGCGAGCACGGCATCTAACTGACGGAGGTGACCGAAGCTGAAGGCCCGAAGGAAGGTCCCGAGTGTGGAGGGGGCCATCACCTTGTGGCAGAGGACGTTCTCGGTCGCACCGGCCCTCAGTATGTCGGCGTGGTCGATGTGGCTGGCTCCGGCGACCATGGCGTGCACCAATGTGAGCACCTTGCGTCCGGGCAGAAAACCGCCCTCGCGCGAGGGGATGTGCACGAGGGAGTTGATCAAAGACTCGAGACCGAGCTTTCTCACCACGCTTGCCACGAGAAGCAGGCCGGCGTTAGCGACGAGATTGTCCTCGTCGAATGACACTGCGATCCGATCCAGACCGCGCGATACTGGGCTCACTGAAAGTGCCTCCTGCACTTGGGGCTTTGAACGGCTTGGACACCGTCATCTTCCCAGCGCAGGAGGCCTTTTACGCGGATGCCCCCAGCGTGATCAGGTAGTTAGGCTGTGGATCCAGGCTTAACTAGACGGCGCGAGGTCCTCGGGGTTCCAGCTCCGCTCTGTCGCGACTGCCTTCACGACTGGGGGCTGCGACATATGAAGCTCGTCTGAGAGTGCTCGCTGTGACAGACCATGCTTGACTCGATACGCGACCACGCTGGCGAACGCGTGGCGATTATGACAGCTGAAGAGAAACTCAAGCAGCTAGGGCGATATCTCCCAGCACCTCACAGCAGAGCGGTTGAGGGCAAGGAAAGTAGGGGTCTAAGGGAGTTGCGCCCTCGTGGTGGTAAGAGTCGTTGGCGTCCCCTTTACCAGCAGATCGGCCAGGAAACCTATGTGATCCTGGCCGTCGCCCCTGAGGTTCAGACTGATCAAGCGGGGTACAACCGCACCGTTAGGCACGCGCTGGAGCGTTTCGCGGAGGTGGAAATTCAGATGGCCGCGTTCCCGGGGTAAAGCACGCCGGTTGGACAGTTGCCGTCACGAGCGGTGCGGACATCCGGGCGCGAATCGCTACCGGAGTGCCGCCGTAGAGGGTGCCGGCCATGGCCCGCTTCCGCCAGGGAACGGGCGAGTCGTAGAGCTCTTGGTCGTGTTCGCCATCAGGACGAGGAGCAGGCTCAAACAGAGCGCCGCGAGCACCCACCAGCGACGCGAGTAGGTCGCTTCGTGCTGTTCAAGGGGCGTGGTGGCGAAAAGTTGCATGGTCGAGGTCCTCTGCAGCTATCGATTCAGTTGGGCTGTACGAGCCGGAAGATCGCCCGCGCCGTCGCTCGCTGGCGGCCGTGAACGAGTCGGTCGGGTGTAGAGGCGACGGGGACTCGTGTCGGTGTGACCGCAAGCCTCGGGAACAGAGCGGCAGCGTTGCCTGAGTGAATTGCGGTCCTCGCCTCGGGTGACAGGGCGTAGGTGTCGAGGCCGTTTGCGAAGTACTGGACGCCAGCCGCGGGAACGAAGGGCCAGTCGCTGCCAAAGAGGATTCGCTCCGGCCGCGCGAAGGCGAGAAGGCTGGGGAGCGCGGCTGGGCTCGATGAGAGGGCGGTATCGAAGTAGAAGGAGCGGAACTGCTCCAGGATGTCGAGGGTGGAGACGTGTGAGTCGGCGGCGAGCGACACGGCGAGTCGATGTGCCGCATAGGGTACGAAGCCTCCGGCGTGGCTCAGGATGAACCGGATGTGCGGATAGCGCGTGAGCACGCCATTGCGGACGAGCAGGTACGCGGCTCTTGTGGTGTCGAGGAGAAAGTCGGCTGCGAACGGGGGAATCCCTGTGACTTCCGGTCCTGGAAGCACGGCCGGGTGGACGAAGGCGACCGCTGAGCGCGCCTCGAGCTCTGCGAAGAGCTCGACCTGTTCGGGTGAGCCGAGGTAGGTCCCCGCGGCGTTGGCGAGCAGGATTACGCCGTCGGCGTTGAGGTGGTCGAGGGCACGAACCGCCTCGTGTGTGGCGGCTTCCACATCGGGCATCGGAACGGTCGCGAAGAGGCCGAAGCGGTCAGGCCGGTCGGCGACCAGACTCGCGACGAAGTCGTTGACGTCCCGGGCGATGGGGGCCGCTTCTGTTCGATCTCGCGCAGGAGTGGTTCCCGGGGCCGAGACGGACAGCATCGCCGTCGCGACGCCGACGAGGTCCATCAAAGAGAGTGCGTCATCGAGGGTCCACTTCGGGATGGCGCGACCGCCAGCCTCACTGAGGCCGCGACGTGCCAAGAAGGCCGCGTACTGGGGAGGCACGACGTGGTGGTGGACGTCGATCCGACCTCTTGGGGGGTTAGTGCCGTCGTTCATGCGTCATCTCCATCGTGAGTGCTACGTGCCGCGCGTGCGTGTCTGGTCTTGGTCGCTTCTTCGGGAGCGGAGGTGCCCGGTGGCAGTGGGGGGAGGTCGCTGGTGGCCAAGGAGAGCGCTGCCTCAGCTGGGATGCCGAGCGCCCGCAAGAACAGCTCTGCGGTGTCGGACCCGGCGTCCCGCCAGGTCCGGTGTCCCTCAAGGACGAGCGATATGGCGCCAAGGACACTGCCGGACATGGCGACGACTGCTGATGGCACCTGTTCGGGCCGCAGGCGGAATCGGCCGATCTCCGTACCGAGCTGGATGTCACGGGCGGGCTCGCCTTCGAGGAGTCCTCGCAACGTGAGCGAGGTCGCTCCGAAGCGCACGAGGAAGCGACCCCACAAAGGTTCCTCATGGGCGCGACGGACGAAGAATCGGATGCCGTCCGCAACGCGCCGCGCGGGATCGTTCGTGATCGCTGCCGCCGCCACGATGCGCGAGTCCATCTCGACAATCAGGCGGGTGGCCACCTCCTCGAAGAGGTGGTCGAGGGACCCGACGTTGTTGTACACGGTGCCCCGCGCCACGCCCGCCGCCTCGGCGAGCTCGCTCACGGTCACCTGGGGCGACTCGTGCTTGGCGAACAGCTCCAACGCTGCCTGGCGAATCCGTTCCTGAGCTGTCTTCATGTGTTGATCATAACTGTCCAAAATATAATGGTCAATCCAAAAGTTAACTTGACTTGTGAACAGATATGTTCAATACTAGACGAAGATGAACGTAAACCAACTAGGTTCATGAGGGAAGGACCACTCAAATGCGGAACTACGACAGGATCAATGCGCCGGCACCGGAGCGCATCGACGAGAAGCGAGCCCACATCATCGGCGGTGGCATCGCCGGGCTCTCGGCTGCTGTTGCGCTGGTGACCGACGGCCAGATGCCGGCGGGCAACGTCACGATCTACGACTCGCTACCCGTCGCGGGCGGGTCGATGGACGCAGCGGGCGATGCCACGCACGGGTACACCTCTCGGGGTGAGCGCGAGCTGGAGGCGTGGATGGAGTGCCTTTGGTACGTGTGCAGCAAGGTGCCCTCCATCCAGACGCCAGGTCTGACCGTGCTCGACGAGACCTATTACGCCAACGTCCGCGAACGCATCCACTCCCACTACCGGCTCATGCACCACCAGGGCGAGCTGTATCCCTCGACCGGTCCGCTCATGTCGGTGCACGACGCCAAGCGGATGGCCGAACTGACTCTTACGCCGGAGGAGGAGCTCGAAGGGATCTCAGTGGCCGACTGGTTCAGCCCCGAGTTCACGACGTCCATCTTCTGGTACTGCTGGAGCACGATGCTCGCCTTCCGGGACTACCACTCCATCATCGAGGTCAAGCGGTACCTCGCTCGGTTCATGATGTACGCATCCGGCATCACCCATCTGAAGGGCATCCTGCACACGGAGTACAACGAGTACGACTCGATCATCAAGCCGATGGTCGTCTGGCTCCAGTCGCTGGGCGTGCAGTTCGAGATGGGCACAACCGCCGTCGACATGGATCTCGTCGAGGACGGCGACGACACTGTCGTGAGGGGGCTCACCGTGCAAGACGCCGGTGGCGAGCGCCACATCGAGCTCACCCGCGACGATCTCGTCTTCTTCACCAACGGTTCGCTGACCCAGAACGCCACCATGGGCCACACCCATACCCTCGCGCCGATGAACACCGACACCAGCGACCGGGGCTGCTTCACTCTCTGGGAGAAGCTCGCGGCCCGAGACCCGAAGTTCGGGAACCCCGCGGCGTTCCTGTCCGACATCGACAAGACGAGCTGGATCTCCTTCTTCCCGACCATCACAGGTGATCGCACTTTCTTCGACTACATCGAGGCGAAAAGCGGTGACGCGGCGGGGACGGGCGGTGCCATGACTGTCGTCGACTCCAGTTGGAAGATCAGCTTCGTTCTCTACAACAAGTACTTCCCGGACCAGCCCGATGACGTCAACGTCTTGTGGGCCTACGGGCAGTTGAGCGACGTTCCCGGCGACTTCGTCAAGAAGCCGATGCAGGAGTGCACAGGCGCCGAGATGTTCGCCGAGCTGCTCTACCACTGCGGTCTGGAGGACAGGATCGACGACATCGTTGCGCACGCCACGGTGTCGACCGCGATGATGCCCTACATCACCTCGCAGTTCATGCCCCGGAAGATCTCGGACCGACCGAAGGTCATCCCCGAAGGCTGCGTGAACCTTGCCTTTATCGGGCAGTTCGTCGAGCTGCCTCTCGACGTCGTGTTCACCGTCGAGACCTCCGTTCGCACGGCGCTGATGGCCGTGTGGGGCCTCAGCGGACTCCAAAAGCCCATGATCCCCGTGTACGAGCCCGCCTTCGACGTGCGCGTCCTCGTGTCGAACCTCAAGGCAGGCCTTGGGATCGATGAGTTCTCGCTCTCGCAGGTTCCGCGCCTCCTGCAGTCCGCGCCGTCTGTCGGCTTGATCGCACGGCACATCAGCGAACTTCCCGAACTCCCGGTCTGAGAGCGGACAAGAGTCAGGTCCGTGCACGACATCGACACACGGTTCCCGTCAAAGCGGGTGGTCAGAACGGGAGCAGGCAGCGGTCTCGGCAGCGCCATGGCTCTCCGCCTCGCCAAGCGACACTGGCACATCTAAGCCGCACCGTAGCGCTGCAGCATGTCACGCGACGACCAGCCGGCGAGTCGCATCAGGTCGCCCTCTTCGCGACCGCTGGCGAGCCACGAGTGAGCAAAGCTGTGTCTGAACATGTGCGGGCGAAGCTCGGGGATGCCAGCCGCGTGGCAACGACGGCGCAACATCTGCGCGATGCCCGATTGCGTGAGTTGCTTGCCGCGACTGCCGAGCCACAGCCAATCGAGGTTTGCGAGCGAATGCAGTGATCTCGCCTTCTCGTAGTTGCGAAGTGCCTTGCGCGTCTTGACGCCGTAGTCAACCGACCGGCCGCGCCGACCTTTACCCATGACGCGAATCTGCGGCATGTCGCCGGTGTCCACGTCTGAGAGTCGGAGGTTGGTGATCTCACTCAGCCGAGCGCCAGTGTCAAAGAGCAGCGACACGATCGCGGCGTCGCGGTAGTCCTCGAACGTCTTGCCCTCGCAGGTCTTGAGCAAGAGTCTGAAGTCATCGTCCTTCACGATCGGGACCGGGGGAGCGGTGACGGACGGCGGCGATATGTTCGCCATCGGCGACGCCGTGATCTGTCCGTCTTCCTTCGCCCAGCGGAAGAATTGCTGAAGCGAGCGAAAACGGACAGCGGCCGACGCGTGGCTGCGCCGAGTCAACTGGTCGTCAATGAATGCTTCGACGTGTTCGCGACCGATGTTCCGAAGGTTCCGCGGCATGCCACGTTCGGTCAAGTAGGTGTCGAGCAGCTTCGCGGCCTCGCGTCCTAATACGAGGCAGACGGGGGTGACGGTTTTCCGACATCGATCGCGGACATGTCTGTGGCCTGCCCAGCGAGACTGTGCACCTACTTGGAGTCCTCAGCCATCTCGAGGTAGCTCAGATAGAAGATGTCTCCTACCGTCTGCGGCAAGGATGCCGTTAACCTTACGGGTTGGGGGGCGGTCCATAGTTCGCCCACGCTGTTGGCCGACGGAAGGACTGGGTGAGGTGCGCACCGAGGTTTATTCGGATGCCGCGAGGTCCAAAGGGTAGGGGGCACTGATGGCATCCGGGGCCTCCCTCATCGGCCGCGACGGTGAAACGGCCCAGATAGAGCGGTTCCTCGACGCGCTGTCCGAAGGGTCGCGGACCTTGCTCGTCGAAGGCGAGATCGGCGTCGGAAAGACAGTCCTCATGCAGCGGGCCGGCGAAATGGTACGCGCCCGGGGATACACGTTGTTGGTGGCGACGCCGGTCGAGGTGGAGCTGCCCTTGGAGTTCGCGGCTCTTGCTGACCTGCTCGAAGCGGTGCCCCGGGCATTGGTCGATGCTTTGCCGGGTCCCCAGCGACAGGCCGTCGACGTTGCGGTGCTCCGCCGCGAGCTTTCCTTGAGGCCGGTTGATCCTCGCACGATTGCGACGGCGGTGCTGACGGTCGTGCGCCAGATGGCGGCTGAGCGCCCGGTGGTCCTTCTCGTCGACGACACGCCTTGGCTCGACGCGGCTTCCGCGCGCGTGGTGTCGTTCGTGATGCGTAGGGCCGGCTCTGCGCCCGCAGGGCTGATTGCGGCCGCGCGGACGGAATGGTTGGCGGATCGCCCGAGAACGGCGGTCGACGTCCTCGACCCCGACCGGGTGGAGGTCGTCCGGCTCGGTGCCATGAGCGTGGGGGCTCTGCGCGAGCTGTTGCAAGCACGGTTGGGCCTCGACGTAAGCCGGGCCAGGATGCTGCAGCTGCACCGCACCTCCGGGGGCAACCCCCTGTTCGCCATGCACCTGGCCGCTCAGGCGCCGCGAGGACCGAGTCCAGATGCTCCGACGTCCACGCCCGATGAACTGTACGGACTTGTCAGCGAGCGTTTGGCGGCGCTGTCTGCCAGCGAGCGAGATGTCCTCCTGCTCTCGGCGCTGTGCAGTGGCCCGACCCATGAGCTGATGCGGGCGGCCGCGGTTGCCCCGGAACGGGCTGATGACGACCTCGATGCGGTGGTCCGCTTGCGCATCCTCACCGAGCACAACGGGGGTTTGGACTTCTCCCACCCACTGCTCCGCTCCGTTATCGCCGGCGCAGCCACCCCCCGGCAGCGCCGCGCAGCACACTCCCGTCTGGCTGCGGTCGTGGATCGCCCCGAGGCCCGCTTGCGTCACTTGGCCCTGGCAGCGACCGGCCGCGACGAGACGGCGGCCAGCGCAGCCGAGGAGGCCGCCACGGTTGCTGCAGCGCGGGGAGCCAATGAGACCGCCGCCGACCTGGCGGAGCTCGCGGTCACCCTCACTCCCTCAGATCGGCCGGACGACCGTCACCGTCGGGTCTCGCTCGAGGCGGAGTGCAGGTTCGCGGCATTGGACCCCGCGCAGGCGTGCTCCCTGCTCGAGGATGTCTTGGAGGCTCTCGAGCCTGGTCCACGACGGGCAAAGACGCTCCGCAACCTGGCCAGGTACCAGGCATACGGGGGCCGGCCGCTCGAGGAGTGGGAGGTAATGCTCACCTCGGCGCTCGACCAAGCCGGGGACGACGACTCCCTTCGCGCGGGGATCTTGCACGACCTCGGTTTCGTGGCGGGCAACACGGGGGACGCGGCGCGGGCGATGGCATACTCTGCAGCCGCCTTGGAATGTGCGGTGCGAGCCGGCGACCGCTTGACGGAGGCCCAGCTATGTGCCGCCGACGCCTTTTCGAGGTTCTACAGAGGCGAGGGTGTGAGAGAGGATCTGGTCGCTCGTGCCCTGGCTGCGCCGGCACCACCAGCCACGGTCAGCATGGAGCTGCGACCGCGGTACGTGATCGCCCTAATGCGAAGCCTCAGCGATGACCTCGATGGTGCGCGCAGTCTGTTCGAGCAGGAGTGCACGACAGCGAAGGAGTACGGCATCGAGACGACCCTGCCGATCCTGCTGCACGGGTTCGCCCGTAACGAGGCGTACTCAGGCAATTGGGCGCGCGCCGAGTCGCTCACAACCGAGGGCTACGAGCTGGCGGAGGAGGCAGGCAGCCCCGCGGGCATCGCCTTCATGCTGACGGCTCGTGCCTTGGTGCACGCCTACAGGGGACGGGTCGAGGAGGCACGAGCCGACACCGAACACGCGATGGAACTAGCAGTTGCTCAGGGAGTTGCCACAGTGATCCCGTTCGCCTTCTACGCCGTTGGGCCTGCACTGCTCTCGATCGGTGACGCCGCCGGCACCCACGAGCTCCTCGGACCCTCAGCGTCAGTGTGCGCCGCCGGGATCGGCGAGCCCGCGCTGGTCCGCTTCGTCACCGACGACATCGAGGCGCTGATCCGACTCGGTGAGCTTGGTGCCGCCGAGAAGTCACTCGCCCCCTACGAAAGTCGGGCCGTCGAGCTCGGTCGAGGCTCGGCGATCGCCGCGACTGGGCGTTGTCGCGGGCTCCTCTTCGCTGCCCGTGGTGAGCTCGGTCTCGCGGAGTCCGCGCTCGACGCCGCCCTCGAGGTGCACCGAGGTTTGCCAATGCCTTTCGAGGAGGCCAGGACACTGCTAGTGGCGGGCGAGGTCCATCGCCGGGCTAGGCACAGGAGCCACGCCCAGGGCCGACTGCAGGCCGCGCTCCAGATCTTCGAGCACCTCGGTGCCCCACGGTGGGCAGAAAGGGCTCGAGATCAGCTCGGCCATCTCGGGATACGTCGAGCTCGGGCCGGCCCGGGGCTGACGGCGGGCGAGCAACAAGTCGCCGACCTAGCCGCCATCGGGCTCAGCAACTCGCAGATCGCGGCCCGCTTGTTCATGGCGCAGCGCACCGTCGAGGCGCACCTGTCACGCGTTTACCGCAAGCTCGGTGTGGCCACCCGCACGGAAATGGTCCGGGTGCACCTCAAGTCGGAGCGGCCCGGGACCTGAGGACCGCTACAAACGTGCGGCATCTACCGATTCACGTGCCGGGTGGCACCCCTACCATCGCCGCATGGACGCCCCCGGTTGGGAACCGACTCTCCAGTGCTTGCTGGCTGAGCGGTTCGTCCCCCGGTCGACCCCGGAGGTGCTCGCGTCAGTCATAGCCAGCTGCACTGCGAGCGGGCAGGATTCGGGCATCCGCCTGCTCCAGGCGATCTATGTCCCTGACGACGAGACCTGCTTTGCACTCCTCCAAGCTTCCACGGCTGAAGACGCGGCCCTGGTCGGCGCGCTTCAGCGACTGGGCTTTCACAGGGCCAAGGCGGCGCTGAGCATCCAGCTCGGCAGACCTGGCGATGGCTGAGACGCGAGACCAGCTCGTCGATCCTCGGATGGATGCGCCGTGACCCGGCCAGGCATCCCTGCGACAAACGTGCGGCATCCACGGATTCACAGAAAGCTGATCGGCCTTACCCTGCACTACGCGCGTTCGACGGCACCCGAGTACGCACTGCGATGGGATCACCTCGTCGTCAACTTCGGAAGAGGGTTCGCCGGGGAAGGATGCCTGCGCGTTTGTACGACTTCGCAACAGCAAACGGGGGGAAACATGTACCGCATTAGAAACAGGGCCGTCGTGGTAGCGAGCGTGATCGCCTGTGTGACCGCCGTAGTTGCTGGCGTCGGGCCGATCGGCGCCCTCGCGGCAGTTGGACCAGCGCAGGCGCGGCAGACGAACCACTACCCGTACAGGCTGATCATGCTGGCCACGCTTGGCGGACCTGAAGCTGGCGTTGGCAACGGGCCGTTCCTCGGCAACAGCGCTGTGGTTGCCGGCACGGCCGACACCGCAACTCTCGACCCCTACGGCGCAACAGACAACAGCTCCTTCAACGGCGACAAGTACGTGCAGCACACTTACTTGTGGAGCCACGGCGCCCTCACGGATCTGGGGGCTCTCGGCCCCGACCCTGCCAAGAACAGCAGCTACGCGAACTGGCTCAGCCCGCGGGGGGCCGTGGCCGGCCTCTCGGACAACGGCACGATCGACCCGCTCACCCACAGCGAAGAGGTCGACGCGGTCGTGTGGCAGGACGGCAAGATCACGAACCTCGGCACCTTCGGGGGCAATGAGGGCCAGGCGTTCGGGATGAACAGCCAGGGCGAGGTCACCGGCGGCGCGGACAATGCGACGCCCGACAAGTACTCGATCCTCGGGGACGGCCAACAGACCCGCGCTTTCCTCTGGGCGAACGGCCACCTCCGTGACCTCGGCACGCTCGGCGGCCCGGATAGTTTGGGCTGGTTCCTCAACGATCACGGCCAGGTCTTAGGAGTGTCGGACACGAGCGCGACGCCCGATCCGGTCACCGGCCAGCCACCCGCCTCCGTCTTCCTGTGGCAGAACGGCACGATGCGCGACCTCGGCAACCTCGGCGGCAGCGTGCCGACATTCGGTGGCCTCGCCGCCTTCAACGATGCCGGTGAGGTCACCGGCCAGAGCAACCTCGCAGGCAACAAGATCTTCCACGCGTTCCTCTGGAACGGGCACAAGATGATCGACCTCGGCACTTTCGGAGGGGCCCTCTCGAGCCCCACCTGGATGAACGACCGCGGCGAGGTCATCGGTTGGGCCGACCTCCCCAAATACCTGGGGCCGAACCTGGGTGAACCTGGCGACCAGATGTACCAGGCGTTCGTTTGGGACAACGGCGCTGCGACCGACCTCGGCACCCTCCCCGGCGACAAGTGCAGCACCGCCTGGGGCATCAACGACGAAGGCGTGATCGTCGGCGCCGCCGGAGTATGTCACGGCGCCGTCGACGCGTTTATCGAGCAGAACGGCAAGATGGTGAACCTCAACACCCTGGTCGCGCCCTCCCCGCTCCACCTCACGAACGCGTTGTCCATCAACGATGCCGGGGAAATCATCGGAGAAGGCATGCTGAATGGGAACATGCGCACCTTCATGCTCATCCCAAACAGCAACTGATCGCGCATACTCACTGAGAACAATCTCCACGCACATAGAGCTGGTCGGCTGTGGCCTGCAGCACGCGCGTTCCGCAGCTCTCCGATGCGCGTTGCAAGGGGACCACCTCGTAAACGAGCTTCGGACGGCTGTCCCGTGAAAAACGACACCCGCGTGTCACACGAGTTCGAGACAACAGACAAGGGAGGAACATGTACCTCATTAGAAGCAGGGCCGTCGTCGTGGCGACGGTGATCATCTGTACGACCGCCGTTGTAGCAGCAGGAGGTGCGACGACGGTGGGGGTGGCGTCGGCGAGCAGCAGTCGCTCGGTCGCTACGCATACGGCCCATGTCGTGCGAGCTGGAGCGAACACGCCTGATTACGGAGCGCAGTACCCGTACACGCTCATCGACCTCGGTACCCTAGGCGGTCCGAACTCCGCTCCCAACGATCCAGGGATCAGCATCTCCCCGAGCGGTGTCGTCGTGGGTTCGTCCGACACGCCCGCGCTGGACCCCTTCCCGGGAGACCCAGCGTGTCTTGAAACCAATCCGTGCCACAAGGCCGATGCTTTCGAGTGGCGCAACGGCGTCATGACCGACCTGGGCGCCCTGGCGGGCTACCAGTCGGGAGTGTTCGAGGTCAACGCATCGGGAGTCGGGGTCGGGATCTCAGAAACTGGCGTCCTCGACCCGCTCACCGGGTCCCCTGAGACGCACGCCGTCATTGCCGTTGGCAGTCGGCTGATCGACCTCGGGACCCTCGGCGGCAACGAGAGCTGGGCCAACTCCATCAACGACGAGGGACAGGTCGCCGGCTGGGCCTCCGATACCATCGCCGACTCGTACGCTCATTCCTTCACCGGGAGCGCGACCCAGGTGCGCGCGGTCATATGGCAGGGCGGGACGGTCCGCGACCTAGGCACGCTCGGCGGTCCGGACTCGATCGGAGTCTTCATAAACAACCTCGGGCAGGTGGCCGGAAACTCGTTCACCAACGACACTCCGAGCCCCATCACCGGTATCCCGACACAGGATCCGTTCCTGTGGGAGAACGGCCACATGATCGACCTCGGCACACTCGGCGGCGACTACGGCGGTGTGAACTGGATGAACGACAGCGGTGAGGTCGTCGGCTGGAGCGAAATCGCCGGCGACGCAGCCGCCCACCCCTTCTTATGGAACGGCTGGCGGATGATTGACCTCGGCACGCTCGGTGGCGCGGGAGGCTTCGCGAACTGGGTCAACGACAACGGCGACGTCGCCGGCGCTGCTGAACTGAGCGATGGAGCCTGGAACGGGGCGCTTTGGACCCACGGCAAGGCAATCGACCTGCCGCCTGTAGACGGCGCCCCCTACGCAGACGCGGACAGCCTCAACGACCGAGATGAAGTAGTCGGTAGCGCAGATGACTCCAAGTTCAACAGCTTGGACGCCGTTCTTTGGACCGGTGGATCGGCCTATGGCCTGAACGCCCTCGTCGCTCCTTCGCCACTGCACCTCCAGGAAGCTTTCTACATAGGCGACAACGGAGAGATCGCTTGCTATGGCAGCCTGCCGAACGGTGACACGCGCGTTGCTGTGCTCGTCCCGAATAGCTGGGTGCCGCTGCCAGCGGCCTCGACCACGGCCGGTGCGCCATCGGCCGCCGGCTCGGGGAACGGAGGCGCAACTGCATTCAGGCCCGCGTTGCAGGCTGCAGGCCGTGGCAACTTCGCATTCAATGGCCTCCACGGACTGTTGGCAAAACAGGCGCTCATCGGGAAAGGCATGCTCAACGTCAGCAGGCGCAGCCTCCTGCTGACGTCCAGAAGCAACTGATCAGCCTCATCTGAGACACCCGGCCAGGGCCAACGCCGTGATTATTGGCGGTGGCTACATCGGTCTCGGTCTTGCACGTGCAAATGCGACTGAGCGCGACGGTGTCGGAGCGCCCACGACGCACCTGATCAGTGTTTCGGGTGCTGAACGAGCAGAAGTGACCTTCCGGCGCGGTCTTCCGGGACAAGGGGAGGCCGCGCCGGAAGCATTGCCGTGGGCAGTCGTCGCCACCGATTGCACCGCTGTTTGTTCATCGCAGCTTCGGCGGTCTGGCCAGGGGCCGCTTGCGGCGTTGGCAGTTCGCCCGCCGGAGTTCTGGTCTCTCCGCACCTTCCGCTCCCTCTTCGAGCGCACAGAACGTCGCCCCGAACGACCGGGTGCGTAGCCAGGTGGAGTCGCACCTAACGACGGTTCCGGGACGGTCGGCTGATCAGCGCGTAACGCCGATTACCGCGTTCCAATCAGCTGCAGACACTGCGTCGTTCTGTCGGCGTGCCCGGGGTAGTCCTCGTGGATCGGTTTGCCGCGATTCTTCCAGTGGTGGCTCCTCGGATTCGAGCGAGTCACCGCGTAGGGGCCTCGAGCCGTTCCCGATGCAAGTCGCTCAGTAGCAGGCGCCGGCCGTGAAGGTCGGGTATGCCCACCCGTTGTACTCGAAGTTGGTGCTCGATAGCGAGGCTTGGTTCTTGGTCAGGCTCCAACCAAGTACACGAGTGCCACTGGCCCACTCCTCGTACGTCGGGGCCCGGTAGAGCTTGCCGCTTTGCATCGCGGTGCTGAGCACTCCCGAGCCCTTCCATTGCCCGGGCGAGAGCACCCAGGTGTGATCGCCACCGACGACATCGCCGTTGCTCTCGACGGTGGGCGGCGAGGAGTCGTCGTACACGAGGACCGCCGGGCCGCCTGACGTCGCTTCGACAAGTGAGACGGCCAGCCCGCCCAGCTCATTGCCCGAACTGCCTAGCTCTGAGAGGACTTGGGCGATGCTCGGGGCGTTGTCGACCAACGTTGCCAGCACCTTGCCCGCCTCGCTCGACGCGCTGGCGCCCTTGAGGGCGGAGAGCGCCGCGAAGAACCCCTGGTAACCGACGGTCCCCGGCGCCTTGACATCCAGCGTCTGGTAGTCCGTGGCGTCGCTGCTCACCTCGCCAGACCAGTTGTTCAACGCCACCGCCCGCAGCTCCCATGGACCGGGGACAGTGCCGACCGCCAGCGTGAAGTCATAGGTGCCGTTCTGGTCCATCGCTACGTCGATCGACCTGCCGCTGGGCATCGACAGGGCGCCGATCGGCCAGATCCTCACCTGCGAGTTGCAGATTGCGACCCGCGCGCCCGTGGTGACCGCGGCGTTGTAACTCATGCTTGGTTGTGGCTCCAGGAGGACGTGCGCATCGGGGACGGGTTTGCCGTACTCGGTCACGGTCAGTGTTCCGCTCACGATCGTCATGCCGTCGGCCGGCACCGAAGACTGCGCCAGCTTCAGCTTCACCTTCATGCCAGTGTCGAGCGTGAAGTCTGCCCGTGCGTTCTCGCCGTCCGGCACCGACACGCTGGTGCTGGAAGGCTTGTACTTGGCGTCACCCGCCCCCCTCGGCACTCCTGAGGGGACGACCTTGTAGTCGCCCGCCTTCACATCGATCGCGTAGAAGCCGGTGCCGGCCTGCACCGCGCTCGTGCCACCCGAGGGGCCGGTAGCAGTCACGGACGCCCCAGGCACACCCTGGTGGTCTTCGTCTTGCACGTAGCCGCTGATCGTGCCGCCTGGCTGGTCGGAGTTCCACAGCAGGAAGATCAAGGGCGCGTCGTTGTTCTGGCGGTTGATGACGCCCGCCCAGCTTGTCCCCCGAGGCTCGACTTTCACGTCGCAGCTGGTGGTGTTGGTCCCGCAGCCGGAAATCACGTCGCCGCCCATGACTGACCAATCCAAGTGGTTGTAGACGCAGGCCTCCTCACCGCAGGCCACGGACCTTGAGGTTTGCAGCGGTTCCGGGCCGGTCAGGCGGAACACGCCGTGCTTGCCGGGGTGAGTGAACAGTTCGACCGTGCCACCTCCCGGGATGTTCATGTCCTCCGAGCCGGTGTACCAGTAGCTCGGTACTGGCGGGGGCTTCGGGGTCGTGCCTCGGGGGAAGAGCACCACCGCAACACCTCCCACGGAGACTGGCGGGACGCTCAACCCCATCCCGAGAGCGGCAGCGCCGGCTAAGAGGCCGAACCTCCGACACATGCTTGCCCTTGCCGTACTCGTTCCGAAAGAACCTCGCCGAACAGCAGTCATGGCTGTCTCCCATACGAAGTGCCCACGAAGCAACTCACAATTATGGAGCTTCGGTCGGATCTGGGAATAGGGTCGAAGGTCCCAAGACCTTTCACGCTGGGTCGTTCAACCTGTGGCTCCTCCTAGCCGGTCGTTCACCAGTTCAGCCCGCCCACTCCGGGGGAGTCGAGGGAACCGAACGCCGAGGTAGGCATAGGAGGCTTTCTCGCGAAGCATCTGCAAACCCGATCCTGACGGGACGCTTCAGTATGCGTCGGCTTGCGACGCGCACCGAACAACGCACGGAATGCCGGTGCACTCGAGCAGCCCCTACAGCCCCGATTGACGGTTCTTGTTCGTCCTGACCCGCTCCGAGCGCCGAATAGAAGTGGCTCACCCGCAGCGGAGCCGGGTAACCAGCTGGAGCCCAGATCGGTCAGTTATGGGCAAACAAGTTCGATTGTCGGAGGGCTGTCAAGAACTCCTCATAGATGCGGGAGGATTCGCCGATACATCACCTAGAGGATCGCTGGAGCTCAAGCCCAGGTATCCACTGTGCCCCGAAAGAAGAGGGGAGACCATGAACAAGAAAGCCTCATCCAGCGACAGCCGTGAAGCTCGAGGTGTGCGTTTCAGGCTTCTCGCAATGGCCACCTTCCTGGCGATGGCAGCGGCCACTCTCTCAGCTATTTCGTTGTCTGTCCCCCCGGCGTCTGCCGATGTCGTGCCCAACCTCACCGTCACGGTCAACCCGGACGGCTCGTTGCACGCCGCCTGGAACATGTCAGGCCAGGACGCAATGGAGTTCCTTTACGACACTCCCCAGGCTACAGATGGCCGTCTCACCGAGACCTCCTCGTTCGTCGATTGCGGCAACGGCGATGTGGCCTGCTGTCCACACGACAGTTGGTGCTGGGCTTCCCAGGGCGTCCCGTTGTACTGCTACTGGGTCCTCTATCAGGACCAAACCGGTGACTGCCCGGGCCACTGGGACCTTGCCAACGCCCAAACGACCGACGACACCGACCCGTTGCAGATTGGCGACACGTACTTCGTCCAGGTGCTGGTGGCCGATAGCTGCTTTGTGGCCGATACGTGCAGCGGCGGGGTGCAGCCCCTCTACTGGTCCAACGTCGTCCAGATCGTGGACAACCCGCCCGTGGCCTCGACCACCACGACGACCTCTACCACGACGACCACTACCTTGCCCTCGCCCGGTGTGTCGGTGCCTGCGAAGTTAGCGGACTTCCCGACGATGCCCGACAACGGAGCGGTGAACTGCGAGGCCGACAACTACTTGGTCCAGAACTACGACCTGGCCGCCAATAGTCGCAACAAGCAGGTAACGTCGCTGGCGAACGCAGAGAAGGACCGCGCTGCCGCAGAGAAGGACCTCGCCACCGCCACTGGTCAGCAGGCCGACAATCTCAGAGCACAAGTCCAGGCACTGAACTGGGACATCCAACAACTGAACAGCGTCATCGCAAAGCTCGACGCTGGCTTGGACCAGATCAATGCTGCTGTTCGGGCCCAAAAGCAGTCGTGCCAGAAGACGACCAAGGCCGACCCGGATCCGGGTCAGGTCGGTCCCTTCGTGGTTCCGCCCATCCCGGACAACGACACGGCCTTGTGTAACAAACTCAGACCCCGAGCGGAGTACCTGAGGAGCTCGCTTGCGAAGCTCTACGGCAACAAGGACTTCGACGCGCGCTTCAATGTCAACAACGAGGTGCGAAAGCAGCAGATCGAAACGCAGATAGCGCTTCTAGAACCAGAGTTCCGCTTGAAGTACCCAAGGGCGCTCAATGCCTGCTCATCGTATTGAGGGGGCCTGCGTGCAGCGTCTTGCGTCAGGAATTCCGCTGGCCGGGAGCTTTGTCGAGAAAGCGCGCGAGCAGCATTACGGGTAGCTCCGGTGACACGGACCCCGATGGGTAGGGTGAACGGGTTGTGCACGGCGTTTCGCGTTGACTAGCCGCAAACTCAGCGAACCGACGCCGAACAACCCTTATGTGGCGATAACGCCCCTGGTCGGCGGTTACGGCACACGTACAGATCGATGGGATTGTGCGCTCGACGGGACGGCTCCGTAGACGGAGGACGCGGTATGCCTGCGCAGGGCAAGATGTGGCCGATGGAAGCGACTCCTCCGCTACGCGAATCATCGATCGACGTGTTCACGGCCGAGGAGCGCCCGGAACTCTGGGAGCGGGCGCGCTCCCTCTTCGAGGGCGTATGGCCGGAGTACAACAACCACGGGAACCACACCGGAAGGTACTTTGGAGCGCTAGTTCCGCGACACGCGCGTTTCCAGGTGCTCCTTTACGACACGGACATGGAGTGCATCGTCGCTCGAGGGAGAACGATCCCCTTCCGATGGGACGGTTCGCTCGAAGACCTTCCTGCAGGAATCGATGCAGTGGGGCTACGCGCGATTGACGACCCGCGCCCACCAACCGCGCTCTCAGCCCTTGCGGCCGAGGTGACCGCAGACCAGCAAGGGCGAGGCCTGAGCCGTCTCGTGATCGAGGCGATGGCAGCCGCTGCCCGTGAGGCCGATCTCGCGCCTCTCGTGGCTCCCGTCCGCCCGAGCTGGAAGGATCGTTACCCGCTCACCCCGATCGACCGGTACGCCACCTGGAAGCGCTCGGACGGACTGCCACTCGACCCTTGGCTGCGGGTGCACGCTCGGTTGGGCGCGACCGTCTTGCGATCCGAGCCACGGTCGCTCCAGATCGAGGCCCCGGTGGCCGAATGGGAGCGGTGGACTGAGATGACCTTCCCGGAGGACGGAGAGTACGTCTTCCCGTCTGGGCTCGCACCCCTCCGCGTTCGCGACGGCATCGGCGCCTACTGGGAGCCGAACGTCTGGATGCTTCACGAGTTGTAGCTGTCGCGGGCTCACATTCCGGCCCTCGCCATCATTCGCGGGCGTCGACTGTGCCCCGACCGCAAGGCATCGGCGATGGAGGGCTACCTCACCTTGGTGATCGGCTTCACCGACACCTCGATGATCGGCTTCCCAGTCCTAGGTCCTATCGGCGAGATCTGCAACGACGACCCGTTCCGACTGCCGTCGCTGCGGCTCCCGAGAGGTCACGGCGCGCATTCTGGAAGACATTCGGTGCGGGCCGACGACCTTTCCGGTAGGGATGGCGAGCGTGCATTCCGAGAGCGCCCACTTGTGCCCGTAGCGCTTGCCAAGGCCGTTCGCCTCCAAAACGGCGGTCACGCTACGTCTTCGGCGGAGGAGGATCGAACGGCGTCGCGAAAGAGCGCCTCGATGCTCTCCTCGTCGAGGCCCGCGCGTCGCGCCTGTGCCAGCCAACGTTGCAGGCTCTGGCGCAGCGGTCCGTGGGCGGCGAGCGAGTCGTCGCTCAGAGTCGTCGTGACGAAGATGCCGATACCCGGCCGCGCGGCGACGAGACCGAGGTGCTCCAGCTCCTTGTACGCCTTCAGCACCGTGTTCGGGTTGATCGCGAGGCTCGCGACCACTTCCTTCACGGTCGGGAGCTGGTCGCCGACGTCGAGGAGTCCGAGGCGGAGCGCGTGGCGGACCTGTTGGACGACCTGTTGGTAGGGCGCGACACCCGAGCGCTTGTCGAGATGGAATTCGATCACTGTTTGACTCCATGGTTATCTAGGAACCTAGGTAACCATTGACCATGGCCGAGCGTCTGTCAAGGCAGGGCTGCGAACCCCGCCGCGCCACTTACCGTTATTGATCGCCTTCCACTTCCGAATTTGATACCGCATTCGACGATTTGCGACCACTCACCATCGTCGTGGAGCCGGACGAGACCGGTGATCTCGTCGTTTCCGTCCCCGCCTTGCCCGGCCGCTTCACCCACGGCAAGTCCCTAGACGAATGCAGGCAACGCGCCGCCGAGGCTATCGAGGTCCATATCGCCGGGCTATGGGCTGACGGCCAGCCGGTCCCCGAAGAGGTCGGCACACCCCAGCTACTGACCGTCACAGTTGCAGCTTGAGCCTTCGGCTCCCAGTACCTGACAAGGAATCTTGGCGAGTCCCCTGCACTTGGCGAAGCATGCTCGAGGAGCGGCAGGAAGCCTGCGAAGATGGTTCGACTTGACTATCGAGCGGAGGTGTAACGCCCATGGCTGAGTGCGTCGTCGCCGGCCAAAAGTTGGTCGTGAAGCTCAGCACCAAAGAAAAGCTCGAAGCCGTTCACACGGATGTCAGTGTGCCGCTCTCGTCGATTCGCTCGGTCGAGGTTGTCGAAAACACCCTGGACTTCATCCACGGACTCCGTGTAGGAACGGGCATTCCGGGATCGACGGCGATCGGAACGTTCACCTCCTCAACGGCAAAGATCTTCGGCGTGATCCACCACGGTAAACACCGCGGCGTTCGCATCATCCTCGAAGGTGCCGACTTCGATGAGATTCTGATCGGCTGTGACGACCCTGAAGCGATGGCATCCGCCATTCCTGTCTCGCCGTAGCCGCCCTGTCGACCCGGCGATGGCACCTCGTGGGGTAGATGACGGCCACGTTATTGCCGCCTGTGGCGTCCAGCAAGACTGCCCTGAGCAGGCCATTCCGACCGTCCACCCGCCAAAGGCGGCCATCTCGCGGCCACCCCTGCTACTGCTTCGGGCGAACCTTCGAGGTCCCGCTGGCGGAGCCGGAAAGCTGATGACCTGGACTTCTCTGGCGCGCTCGGAGGAACTCGAATCCCCAACCTTCTGATCCGTAGGTAGCTCAATACCGTCGCTGCTCGTATCAGATTGTCCCGTGCAGTCGCATTTTGGCCGGTCCAAACTGCCGTCGCGCGAGTCGTTCGCTACGGCGTGCGACCGCGTGCGACGCTCTGGGACGGGTTTGTTGGCTCGAATGTTGGCTTTTTTGCCGACAGGGACAGGGCTTCAGTGTGAGTAGCAGTCGTGAGTTCGTCAATCCAGATTGGTCTCACTGTGGGTCGCGCTGCGGGAGCATGAGAGCGAGCCTCCGAGGCCTTCGACCGTGTCGGCGACCGGTCGGGTCTCGTGTTCGTGGTCGCCGCTGAGCGCTACGCCATCGAGGAGCGGTTCGGCCTCGGGGCGTTCCTGTCGATCACCGGGCGGAGCGTCCATGGCGCCGGTCTCGTCGTGCCCGACGACCTAGCCGAAACTAGGGCCGAGGTGCTCCGGGCTTGGTGCGCCTCGCATTTCGTCGATACGCCTGCAGGTCCCCGGCCGTGGGAGTGCCTGACGCTCTCCGAGTTCGGCGGAATCGATGGTCTGATGGGAGTGTCGCTCACTGGACTCCCGGGTTTCGTACGCTGAGCGGCGAACGAGGAGACCTTCGGTGCGGTCTGTCCGCTCGAAACTATCGAGTGCCTTCACATGCCGGGCGAATGAGGGTCGCCAACTCCGTCAACCCGGCAGATCATTCGGCTCCGCGGACTCTGGATCGATTGGATCGAGGGGTATCGACACGAGCGAGAGCACGTAGTCGTAGAGGAGCGACGCACCAGAGCGAATACCGTCGACGTCGACCTCACGGTCGTCGAAATCGGGGCTGATGTCGACCTCGATCTGGCCCCAGAATCTCCCGAGTCGGGCGATGATCTCGCGCGCCTCTGTGAGGAGATCGAGGCTCACCTCGTGCCCGGGGTCGACAATGTACTTCGCCAGCTCGTGTGCGACATCGTTGCGCTGAGCGCGAAGCGCTCGCAGCAGCTCCACGTCGCTCTCGCCGAGGGCTTCGTTCTCGACAAGCCAGGCGACCGATGCGTCGAAAATGCCGGAGTCCTTCGTGACTCGCGCGAGGACTTTGTGCTGATAGCCCTCGTCGTAGGTGTAACCGTTCTCGTTGAAGCCGATGAGGTAGAAGTCCTTGACGGCCGTGACGATGTCAGAGTGGATCAGCTCCCATGCAGTGAGCATCGTCGCTGCGCGCATGAGGTTGGCCGCCACGTTCTCCGGCAGCAGCTTGAACTGCAGGCGCTCGGGGTCCCATCTCTGCGTCATCATTTCCACATTCTCAACCATCGTGGGTTCACGGTGCTCCTCGGCTCGTAGGGCCTCCTAGGGGAGCCAGCGGCCGAGACCGGGATGGGGATCAGTGCTACGCGGGTGAGACACCCAGGGTCGATACTTGGAGCCATCTCACACTCCCTCGAATACCACGATCTGCTGAAGGTCCCTCGCTCTGGGCGCGAGGACAGTATTTGCTGGCTGCGCTTTTACCGAGGCGATCCGTGCGTGGCGATCGTGACGAACGTCCCGGGCAACCCGGCCTACTCCGTCACGAACATGGTGTCCAAGGTGGCGGACCACATCGCCAAGCGATTCTCCGTGGACATTGCCGAGCTCGTCCTTTTCGAGATCTGGCCGCGAATCGAGTCACACGAACCGAAGATCCAGCGTGTGACCTTCACGAGCGACAGTAAGGAGAAGCCACCTGGTTGGCGGAAGAGTCGAGATCGATCCGCGCTCGACACGTCGCCCTTTACAGGTTCGCCGGAGTGGTGGTCCGCGCAGCGCACAGACATCGAGACTCTCGTCGGCGAATCGCTCCCTGACCTACCGAGCCACGAAACCCTCTACCAGAGGGTGTTGGCGCTTGGTGGAGGCACCAGTGACCAGGCAGTCCGACATTTGTTCGCGGCAGTCGATGTTTGGGAGCTGCCGTCTCCTCATAATCCCTCTAGTTGCCACTGGATCACCCGCTTCAGGTCGATCGAGGAGAAGTACGGACCCACCGAGCGGGACCGGCTTCAGGCTGGCCGCGAGTCCCTCGACGGGCTCACCTTGGATGACCACCGGAAGTGTCCCTTCCACGCGGCAGACTGGGCGGCTGTCGCCGACGCGAGCGTGCACATTATCGAGGAGCTCGGCAGGCGCGATACGGAGGACTACCTGAGCGCTGTGGGCTCGTCTGGGCTCGCTGAGCCCGAGCTGATGTGGCTCGAGTCCCTTTTCAGGGACCCGGTGTTCATCGGTGGCGGCAGCTACACGAATGGTCAGCACCGGGGCTGCGCGTTGCGGTTCTCAGGAGCAGAGAGGGCGGCGGTTGTCGTCGGCTACGAGTTCCTCGACGAGTTCAGCACCGACTGGCAGTACGAAGGCGAATGGTGAATCTCGATATCGCTGGCCTTGAAGTGGTCCCGCTCCAGTGGTCCGTGCAAGCCATGCAGCGCGCGTTAGAACGGGTTCGAGCGACTGGCTGGAACGATCCGGTCGGAGGCTTTGCGGCCATCGGTGAAACCCTCTGGTGGATTGGGGTGGCTGGCGACCGCCTGCGTACCCAGTACGAGCGCTCATTCTCCAACGCGCTGGCGGAGGAACCAGAAGGTACCGATCGCCTTCTGGCGGGGCTTCGATTCGCGAGGAACCGCATCGGCCACGGCGTCGACGAGGTGAACTACGTCGCTGCTACCGCGACGGAGTCGTCGAGTTTTCGCGCGACGTGGATATGGAAGCCGATGGCTGAGCGCCCGAGCGGGAACAACCGGGGGTGCGCTGAGTACCAGTCAGATGTCGCTGGCAAGGACGTCGTCCAGACGCTCCTTCGGGCGAGCGTCTTCCTTGCCCAGGTCGCCCAGCGCGTCAGTGACCACCGCCCGTGACGGATGGGCGGGCGGCGTGAGCACACGCGGACGCCGGAGTGCCGCGGCCGACAATCGACAGATGGGACTCAGCTGGGAAGGGCGGTGAGCCAAACGTCGGCGAACTTCAGCGGTGTCTTACGGCAGGTCAGGGAGTTATCCGCACGCCGACGGACGAGTATGGACGGCAGCGTCCGCGGGATATTCGCGGGATAAGACATTCCCGCTAAATACCTCTACCGCAGCCGCAGGACGAGAGCGCGAGGAGACCCAACACCGCGTCCATTACCAGAGACCGCGAGGTCTGAACGACCCCTGCGGAGATCGCTGAGATCCTTTACCGGTCCACAGGGCCATACATACCCGTGGATCCGTGAGATGCAGCCCACCGGGCTGTCCCGTACTCAAAGTGCCACCACTCGGAACGAATGCCGACGAACCCTTGCTCAATCATCGTCCAGTAGAGCAAGCGGCGAAGGCTGCGTTCGGGACTGTGCTTGTCTTCGAAGGCAAGCAAGTTCGCCTCTGGGATGAAGGCATCGAAGGATGTCCCGAGGGCAAGGGCTCCACCATCGAACGTGAGCGTCAAGTCGACTGCACCTCCCGAGACGTGAGGCGAGGGCCTCGACGGGTCGTCGCTGGGACGCGCAACAAAACCGGGCGGGAGGTCGGGATCCGCGTAGGCCGCTGCGTAGATCTCGCGTTGAAGCGCGAGCGGTCGCCAGGCATCGAAGACAGCAAGCCCGAAATGATGCGGCAAAGCATCGACTGCCCCGTAAAGCCGGTTCACTACTGTCTCGCGAAGAGCTGAGGTCGATACTGCGTGTACCCACCCGGCGTGCCAATACGCAGACAACAGACGTACGCGTCGGTGCTCGATCGGCGTCAGCGACTCCCCACTGGGCTCCGGAATCGCAATCGGTTCGAACGGACTCAAGACTTCACCCTCGGGCAAGGGGCGAAGGTGGAGCGAAACCGTCATCGACTCCGTCGGCGTTCGGGTCAACCCCCCGTAGCTGACCTTGCTGGTCATCGAGCCACCCTCTCGACGCGAGTGCTGACACTCGAACATCTGTCCACTATCGTGGCTGGCACACTTCTCCGTTTCCGTTTTCTCTTAGGCACGAGGTTGGATCAATTGGCGTCGGCGTAGCTACTAAAGCTGCGTACAAGCGCCGCTGAACAGCTTCTCCGGCCTTCGCGGTCATGTCGGAGGGCTATTGAGCATTGCCTCAGCGGCGAGGTAGAGCGACCTGACGGCGCGTATCGCCGACCGAATCTCTTGCAGGTAGTTAGCGGCCGTAAAGGATTGACGCAGAGCGCCGAATCGTTCATCGGAAAAGCTGATACCGACAGTCTCCACAGAGCAACCGTGCGGCAACGCCAGCATCCGAACCGCGTCTGCGTGCTGGTAAGGGAGATAGATAGACGATGTGACAAGCAGGATCGCGTCATCCGGACCAACGCGAGCACAAGAGTCCGCCCAGTACGCATAGGTGTCTGCCGTGTTGGCCCGCCGTACAGTGGGCTCGGGTGACGGTGCAACGACCAGCTGTATCGTAGTTTCAGCATTGTTCCAGGTGCGCACCAGCGCCAAGCCAAATGCGGAGCTCGTCTCGTCGCTTCGATGTTCACGGACTGGCCCACTGAGGTCAAAGGCAGCAGCCAGACCCGCTTCCATTGCCTCCATCTCATTTGACTTGTCCGACAGGCCGAGCGCCTCTATCAGGTCAATCTCATTTCCGCCCAAAGGTCGATACGCCGTCAGCGCGGCGACCGATCCAGTCTGGAGTCCGCCACGGATCAATTCGGCGGCATAACGGGGACGCAGTAGACAAGCTCGTACAAGACCACCAAGGATGAGAACGTGACTGTACGCGCGTCTCCGAGGAGGAGTGGTCGCGGTCAGTCCCAAGGCAGCCGCCGCATCCAGAACAAGACCGGTCGTGACCTGGTCAAAGTCTGCTGGCACTGCGAGATTGCGCTCCGCTCCGACGCGAAAGTCCCAGTGTTCGGCCGAAAAGTCGTCCATCCACGCGAGACGCTCCGCCACTGGGCAGTCCGGTGCCCGCCCGCCAAACGCCCGTACAAGCGCACCGATCGGCTCGTTGCCTAGCCACGCCTCGATGCTCTCAACAGTCGCCTTGGGAAATCTGGCTGCCTCCCCCCAAGCTGGAGGCGTCACCGGTACGAAATGGGTCATGAGAGTCTCCTCACTACAACCGACTGGGCACTCCGGTCTCCATGCAGACGACATCGAGAACGTGTTGGTGCCGTCTCCAACACTCTGGCCAAGTTCGCTCTTCGGCCGTCCCCATCTTGATCCACTCCAGGAGCCTCTTGTTCGTGCCGCTTCTTCGTGGCCTCAAGCTTGTGCGAGATAGGGCAGGCGCTTACGGGGGCAGGCCCATTACCTAGGGACGCCGGTGAGCGTGTCATTGAATGCTCAGCCAGTCACGCTACAGCGAGTGAAGCCATGTTTGTGGCGTGCTCTCGCAGCGCAGTCAGCGGCGCGGTGGGTGACAACCACCGGCCTTCCGTAGGCAGGTGGTCCAGGCGAGCGCGAGGTAACGGAGTGAGAAACACCTCAGGAATGTCTTCAAGGTCGACAAGACGCAAACTTGAGCTCGCATCCGCATAGCCGGCGTCCTCCGTGAAACCTAAGACCACGACGTCGACACCTTCGTCAGCGAGTTGCCTGAGTGGACCTGAAAAGGCTTGACCGTCGTGCGAGGCGACGACCAGACGACAGAGTGTGCGGTTGGCTCGCCGGTCGGCGATGTGGTCAAGAATATTCTTATCAACGTCGCTATCACCGATCTTGGGCTTCACGAACACCCCAAACCCGAAGCCACGCAGGGCTTTCACCCAACGTCCCAGCTTTTGCGCAGATCCCGCGGCAACGTTGGTGAACACGCAAGCTTCGACATCTGAACAATCGGCCGCCAGATCCAGAAGCCAACGACCGACGGCGTCAAACCTTGGGCGTTCCATCGGACAAGGTTGGCGTCCCAGGAGGCCAGCCAGGGACATGTCCAAGTTCGGGGCATCCCAGACAAGCAGGGTCAGTGTGGTAACTCCGTCTTCGGGACAAGACTTCAAATCGGACTCGGAATGCATGAACTCCTCCTCGGTTGGTAGCGCCTCTCAGCTACTCATCTCTGAAGACGTCCCGAGCCGGCAAGCCGCAACGACAGAAGAAAGGCAAATCGCCGGAAGCCGACGAGGATCGGACTGCGATAGGAAGCCGTCCATCACCGTTTCGCACTCTGGCGCGACGACAGCGAAGAGGTACCGTCACCAGCAGCAACGCGACGAGAAACTGGCGTACGACGAGGTTCATTCTGATGTGCTCGGCGCGCCGGCCGGACACTCCACGAACCGGTCATGCGGGAGCCGTTGACGCTCTTTCATCTCATCAGAGACGATGCTCCCGTCGACCATCGGGAACGGGCCGAGTAAAGGAGCGGCGCCGCTCCAGGCAGGAACTGCGAAAGCGATGGGCTGGGCCTGAGCAGCAATCCGTGGTAGTCGGGCACCTATCTCTGCGCGGACCCAACCGTTCAAGTCTTCGGACCCTTCCAGGGAATCCGTGTGCAGGCCAGGATTCAGTAGGACGATACGGTCGGATTTGCAAGCTCGGTCGGCAGGCGATTCACCGCGGCGCTCGAGCAGCCGCCGGCCAGGAAGGTCCTGAGCCTCCGCGCGGTTTGTCCCGCTCTTCAACTAGGGCCAAGGGGATTACCATGCTTTCCGCAGGAGACCAAAGACCAAAAGGTGCCTATGAATGACCTCAGCCACTAATTGGTCCAGCTCTGACCTCCTGAGAGCCCTGGCGATCATCTCGCTGACCCGGTGTTGATCACGAGGTCCACCCTCCGGTTCTGCTGCCGACCCTCCGCAGTGTTGTTCGAAGCCACAAAGTTGGTTGCTCCCCGTCCGACGGCGGTAAGACGACCAGCCGGCACGCCGTCGGCTTCGAGGGCGGCAGCAACTGCGTCGGCACGAGCTTGACTCAGCCAAAGGTTCCATTGGGATGTACCTGTTGAGTCGGTGTATCCCACAACGCTTGCGGAGGCGGCTGGATACCGGTTCGTGAGGAGCGCGGCCATCTGTGCGATGACCGTCGCGGCCTCGGGCTGGAGCGTGGCCTTGTTGAGTTCGAAGAGCACCGGGTCGGGCAACTGCTCGATCACCTCACCGGGAGGTGCGGGGATCGACACGACCCCAGGTGTGCGAGGCTCGGTCATCGCCTGAAGTGGCCAAGAGAGGATCGCCTCCTGGAAGCCGTCCATCTGCCCGCCGACGTCTGACACGACATGCCACCAGAAGTCACTCAACGCCTCGAGCTGCTCGTCTGACTGCGCGCCCACCGTCAAGAAGGCGACGTTCCATCCTCGCAGGTCAGGCAGTACGCCGGCGTTCTCCAAGGTGTTGGCCGTCGAAGCCGGCTCCTCGAGAAGGCTCGCATCTTCGGCAAGGTCCACGGGAGGGGCGGCCTCGAGGCCACTTGACATGATGAGAGCATCGACGTTGCGACGCCCGAGCGAATGCAGGTCACCCTGCAACACCAGCAGCGCACCAAGAACATTGGAGGATCCGGTATCTCGGGCGCTGTCGCTCGCCTCGAACTTCTGGATCATTGTGTGGATCGCACACGCTGCTTGGATGCGCTGGAAGGTGTTGTTCGGTCCCGTGGCGACCGCCAGAGCACTGAAAACAACGCGATCACTGTCGGGCGTTGCACCGGCCGTGGCAAGCACCACCTCTGCTCCCCTGGCGTATGCAGCCGCGACCATGGCGCCGAAAGCTTCCGTTCTGGCTGAGGAGGTGTCTGGACGATGTGCGGTGACGTCGTCGAGATCCAGGTATACGGGCGTGTGTGGCCCTGGCAGTGCAGTGTTCAGACACCCCGGCGATGCCGTCGCCGTCGGGTGGCCTTGCGATGTGCAGCCGGCCAGCAGTCCGGTGATCGCCGTTGCGGCAATTGCCATTACGAGGGCGGTACGGATATGGATTCTCACTTGAGCTCCTTTGTCAGTCCCGGGCGGTAGTCGCCCTTGCCGTTGGCAGATCGTTCAGACCTTGTCGCGTCCTGTTCGACGGAGTGCCTGGATGCGACCTCCTCGTCCTCGGCCCCCGTGGCCCCGTCGCTCTCCAGAGCGGGGGAGACGAGATCAGCACTCGGGTAGTCGTAGGTACGAGCTAGCGCTTCGAGTTCTGCACGGCGCGCGTCGATCTCCTCGAGTACCTGGAGGATCCGCTTGTCCGATTCCGCGTCCAAACCAGACAGCTGGTCTTCGTCGGAGAAGACAGCCGCCGTCTGCGGGTCGGAGTTCTCGGTGATGCCGACGTAGAGGGCGGCAGAGCTCGCCCGCTGTTCGGCGTATGTCTTGTGCACCACGGCCTTCGTCGTGTTGCACCATCCGATCGCGCCTGCCAGAACGTCCGCAAAACGACCCTCACGTTGGCCGAGTCGCCAGACGAGGAAGCGGTGGACCTGCTCGAGACGACACCGGGCGCTTCGGGCAGCCACAACCGCCTTCACCAAGGGGTCCCCGAATCGGTAGCCGACAGCGAAGGCCAGCCCATCGAGCAGGAGCTGAACGGCTGCGAAGGCCGCCATCGCAACCCCGAAACCGACGTGTCCGGCTGAAACACCTGCCAGAGCCTCCTGGGTCGAGAGGTAATCCGCCCGAAGCCAGCCCAGAAGGCCGACGAGAGCCAAGGCGGGAACGGCGAGCGCGAGAACAAGCACTGCTTCGCGGCGGCCAACACGCTCGGCGGGGTCCCGAAGCTTGCGGGATCGAGCATTCAACTCACCTAGAACATGAAGAGCACCGAGCTGACCTAGTCCCAACACGCCTGCCACCATCCAGGTGGTCGTCGTGGACAGCCCCATTAGTTCGAGGACTGCTTCGGCAAACGCGATGTCGCCGAGACCCAGAACCACAAGCAACGCGAAGCCGAAAACGGCCGAGCGTCGCCGGTCGTGTCGGCGCCCGGCGTGCTCTTCGCCGAGGTTATTGACTTGGGATTCCGTCTCCAGCTTTGCCGGCGCTATGGCGGCCTCGATCTTTGCGTCGCGTTTCCGGAGCTGCAACAGAGGTGGGCCGAGGCGACGAAGCCGGCGCTCGTGGTAAGCCGAACGGTGGTAGAAGTCGGGCATTACCGCGGCCACCTTCGCACTGGCGACACGGTCGATCAGTACTGCGGCAGCGGGTCGTGTCGCGCCGTAGTCGACGTCCACGCTGCCGGCAACCCTGGCGCCGGTCGCCTGTCCTTCAGCGACTGCTGAACGAACGTCTTGCGCCCATCCATTCAACATGCGGGCAGTCGGTTGTGGGATGTGTTCTGTGGCCATCAGGCTGCTTCCTCCTGTCCTCCACCAGTAACGACCACCGTGGTCTTGGGATCGGTGTCGAAGAGCACGTCGTCGCAAGTGACCCACTCCGGCAATCCAACGACCACGTGATGGGCGACGGGCCGGGCTCCGTGCTTTCGCCGCGAAAATCGGAGCCGCCATGACCAGTAGCAGTGCTGGCAGGCTTCCCCGAGAGCGTGGATCTGCAGCGCCATCTGTCGCAGTGGTGCGACCGCAGCCGCGCGCAGAGCAATCGCTTCTTCAAGTTGCGCTCGCATCGAGGACACAGCCTCTTCGGCTCTCACAACGCGCTCGGCCGCCAGACGGGCCCGACGGCAGGCCTGGGCGGCGGGGTCCTTCGCTGCACTGGGCTGCCCTCCCGCCCGAGAAGGATGCGGGGGCACTGCTTCTTCGGCGTGTTGGAGTTCTTCGGTGAAGGTTCGTACTTCTGCCTCGCGCTCAGCAATGAGGGCTCTCAGCCGTCGAACAGTGGCGTTGTGAGGTCCAACGGTTTCTTGAGCCTCAACGCCGAGTAACTCGAGCGTCGAGGTTGTGGAAGTCGCGAGTTCGTGCAGGTAGGGCGGATACCACTCACCGACGTCCCAGACTGACGAGGGGAACCGCTCACCTCGCTCCCAGATGTAGGTGGGCGGGGGGGCGCCTTCTCCGGGAGCACGCACGTTTCGAAGGCCGTCCCAGACACCCCGATACATTGCGCGCCGCTCCAACCCGCGTCCAAGGATCAGCAGTTCGTTACGCACCCGTTTCTGGTTCGTATCAGCCATGTCCTCCTCCTCGCTCCCTCGACGATCGAGGGACAAGAATGAAGACGTCGTCTACACGGCAGTGGCAACGACAGAGCCCGCTACCTGTCGGGTCTGGCTCGAACTCATCTAGCGTTGCACCTCTTTTAGGGCTGATCTTCGGAGGATAAACACGTCGCCGAAAAGTGACGAAGCCTCCAGCAGGTCGCTACCTCGATTTGCTTCAGCCTTGCCGACAAATGAAGTGCGACCAGGCTTACGAGGCTCTACGCAGATCCCGGAGGGCGCTTCGGGCTTCATGGTGCGCACTGAGGGCGGTATAGATGCGCACCGCCTCCCTCAGGTGTGCACCAGCATCGGCGAAACGTGAGCCCTCGTCCTCTTCGGTGCCGCTTTGATAGTTCGGCTCCAGCAGCAGTCGGCCAAGCAGAGCATGAGCATCCGCCAGCTCGGGTGCAACGTCAACCACTGCGGAAAACTCACGCACCAATGTCGCCAGTTCGGAGGCATCATTCAAGCCCAACGGCGAATCCCGCCAGCGAGTGAGTACGTCGCCGACCAGCTGCGCCCATGCCGTCAGCAGCTCGGCCGACCAGTCGGCCTGGATTTGCGCGGATTCCTCGACTAGTTCCTCGGCGCGGATCGCGAGGTCGTGCTCACCCGCCAGACGGAGCAACTCGGCGCAGCGATGCCATCCCTCTATGCTTACCTGGCGCTGCCCGGTGGCCGCAGCGGCGGCGGCCCGCTGACCTGCCCGCAGACCTTGGCTCCGAGTCACCCGGGCGATTGCGCCACGGTCCAGGTCAGGCAGTCCGTCGACTGCTATGTCTACGACGATCCCCCTTTCGGCAACCGTCGCTAAGACAGTCGGCTCGGCGGATTGAACAGTGACAGTGGCAGCCGCGAGTGGGAGCTCGGAGCCGGCAGAGACTACTCTCAGTGGCGCACGGCCAAGCACTACTCCTTCCCGAGTCAGAAGCCGCACCGATATCTCCGCGAGGTCTTCGTCTTCGATCCCAAGGCGCAACGGAAGACCGACCCAAAAGGAGCCTGGGATGTGACCGGATCCACGGCATGTTCCGCCAGCGACCAGCGCGTTGGCGGCGTCCCCCATGCGTACCCACACGTCGCGAACGTCTGCTCCCCAAGCAAGCGGAACCGAGGGGCCGGCCGAGGGTGTAGGCGCGCTGCTTGCACTTGATGGGGCAGCTTCATAGCGAGGCCCCACCAACAGCAGTTGCTCTTCTTGAGTTCTCACCCTCTCCTCCGCCGATAGAGCCTCGTAGAGCCTTCGCCATCTCTTCTCGATCTCGTCGGCATCCAGCGTCTCTGTCGGAGGCTCAAGCCACGCAACGAGTTGGTCCAGGCGATCTGCTGTATCCTCGCTTCGCTGTCTCAAGCCCTCCTCTTCCAGTACGCCTCGAACAACTCCAACACGCTCCCGAAATGCCCGGCGTGTCTCTGCTCTCAAGCCGTCCACCAACACGCGGTAGCGGTCGCTCGTGCACGCCACAGCAACAAGCGCCGGCAACACCGCCCAGGCTCCCCTTCGGACGATGCGCCTCGCCGCTGGATGATCAATTCGCTGGGCGTGCAGCACCGCGTCCAGAGTCACTAAGGCACTGGTCGGACGTCGATGCTCTTGCAACAGTTCGCTCGCTGCAAGCCCGCTCACCGCCTGCCACGCAGGGCCTGGTACGACGCTCCCCTCCTTCCTGTCTCCGAGGCGCGCGCTCAGTAACCAACCGGCAATCTCGGGCCCGAACAGACTGGCGAGGAGCGGCAGGTCCTCTCTGGGCGGCGTGCCCTTTGGCTCAGTCGGATATACCAAGGCCTCCACAAACCGCGTTGGATCTGCTGCGTCCACCGACAGGAGTGTCGCACCTAGTCGGACAGTAACTGCACCCGCTGGGCCCGGGCCAACACCCACGACCGTCCAACAGTCATCCCCGTCGTCGAAATCTAGGTCACCCCTCATCGATTTGTCCCTTCTCAAGCCAGTCCTCTAGCGATATCCGTGCTGACTCAGTTATCTCGCCTCGTGTCACTTGAGCGGCTAAATTCCTCTTAATCAACTGCTTGAGTTTGGGATGATGGCTGTTGTGCCACATGCGTATTGCTGCATCGGTCACCACACACTTGTCATGGTTGAGTCGACCTTCGGCCGTCGCTTCCACCATTTGTGCAAGTTCCGTACCCGCGACGTCATCGTCCGTAACGTCATAGATGAACCAATACATACATACGATGTAATTGCGGCGTAGCGTTGTGTCCCCGCCTCTGAGCTCTCCAGCCAACCTTATTGTCTTCTGTAGCTCCCTCAACGAGAACGAGTACGTGTGCTCACTTGCGCGCTCCAGTTCAAGCAGAACCTTCCGATGCTCGTCCTTATTGTCTTTCGGGTGGAATGTGCAAACTGACTTACCGGCGATGAGGGAGGCCCTGAGAAGGCAGAAGCCAATGGAGGCGTCGTCCTGGTTTAACGCATTCGCTCGTAGCCGCTCAGGATACAGAGGCGATTCGCGGAAATGCTTCTCCAGATAATTTGTCAACGCGTGGTTCGCGGTGACCATGCTATATGGCAGGACGTTGTGATCATCGGAAAGGATCTGGGTTACGTTGCTAAGTAACTTGAGACAAGCCGCCTGCCTCATGTCCTCCCACTCTGACTTAATCCCGGCAGACCGCGCCCACGCACGAGCCTTCTTCTCAAGGCGTGGGAGGAGCTCAATCAGATACGACTCCGTGATGGCTGCGCGTTCGGCCACGGCCGCAGGGGTTCGCGAATCGCCTAGCTCGCGAAAGCGTGCCCCAAGTTCGTTGAGCCGCTTCACTAGGCGATCGTTCTCCTCATCCCACGGCATGGCGGCCCCTTCGCGCGACGCCCACGGAACCTCATGATAGAGGAGCTGACATGAGCGGTTCGATTTCGTTATCTCCGGTGGAGAAAGCAAGCACACGTCCAGCAAGAGAAGACGCCACGAAGTGGTCCGTCGCAACGACGAGCAGCCTGGTATCTGCGTAGGCTCATGACGGCGACAATTGGGAGCAGGGCTCTGGAGGTCAGATGGCGTTGGATCTGGAAGATGAACGGTGGCCTGTCTGGGTTCCGCCCGCTGACGCGAGTCAGCGGATCACCGATGGATACGGACAGATTGCCCGTTTCGTATCCGTGAAGTCCCTGACCGGACTCCGGGACCTCTCCGCCGGGGTCAGGACTGAGGTCGAAGGGGAGTGCTCCGGTCTTCCGACGGAAGTGAACCGAATCATCGCGGCAAGGCTGTATCGCCAGTTGAGCGACTGTCGAGTTCGATATGACCGGGCTCCATGGCATCCTGGGTGGGGCCAGCCGTTGCGGGACCCCGGTTGGGTGCTCGCCCCCAGGGAGACAGCTACCTGCATCGACTTTGCTCTGCTCTATGCAGCCATGTGTCTTCGCGAAGGACTCGCTCCCTACTTGGTCTTGCTGCGCGGTCTTCGCGCGCATGCGGTGGTCGCCGTAGACCTGGCACGCACCGATCCTCTACGCCAGGCGGGACATCCCGAGGGTGCGGAGGAAGAACCGAGCTCGGGTGTGTTCCGAGTCGTGGCGCTGGAGTCCTTCATCAACAATCCGCTCATGTTGCTCGTGGATCCAACCTGCTGCAGCGCGACCGATCATCGAGACTTCGAAGGGGCTGTAGATAACGCCATAGCGGCTGTTCGTGACGAAGCCTACGAGAACATCCACCTGGTCGACGTCGCCCTTCGGCAGCGCTGTGGTGATGACCAACTCGGACCTCCGGGAAGTCGAGGGGCACTCCGACACCCGCTGCCGACTCCCCAGCGCGATATTCGGCTGTTCCCGAGTCATGCGGCGACGTTCGCGACACTGACCGATTGGTCAGGCACGATAGTCGCTCTCGGACCACAGGGGGTCGGCAAGAGCGAGCTCGCACGCCGCGCCGCGGCAAGCGTGGACAGTGGTCGCGGCTGGTTCCTCGCTGCCGCAAACAAGGCCGCGCTGATCAATGCCTTGGCCGCGGCCGAGCTTCACGAACGCGGCTGGCAACTCTCGGATCTGGAGGGGGCGGATCGCGATGGTTTCGCTCGCGCCGCGCTGACACGACTTGCCAGCACAGACGCTCCATGGGCAGTGGTGGTCGACAACGCCGATCGAGGACCGGCTGAATTGCGGGGATGGCTGCCCGAGCCCGACCCCGAAGCCAGACAGCTCGTGATCGTAACAACGACGAACCCAGATTGGCGCGACTCCGGACTCGAAGTGCTCGACATCGAGGCGTTGCGCGCAGACGAGGTAGCCGGATTATTGAAAAACGCGGCACTAGTGAAGCTGGCCGCGGGACGGCCGCTCATGATCAATGCCTTTGAGGCTCTTCACCTTTTTCCCCGTCTGTCGTTGGAGGAACTGCTCGACGCGCTGGGCGCTCCCGGAGATCTAGACGACCCCACGACTGGCCCTCGCGTTTACTGGGACCTGTTGCGCGGAGCTTTGACAGCGCCCGAGGTAGAGGCGGCATCCGTGTTGGCATGGCTGCCGCCGGAGCGAACGCCTCTCCGGGTGTTGGCAGCAGTCGACCGTCGGAGCGGTCCAGCGGTTGACACACTGACCTCCGCTGGGCTTGTCGGCCGTCTCGGGGGGCCTGAGCCAGCGGTGTCGTTGCACAGATTGTTGGGTCGCGTCATACGCGACGACGTGAACCGTCGGGGTGAGGACACCGCGACTGTGACCCGTTTGCTAAGCGTTCCCGACGCAAGGAGTTTGCTGATGAGCGACGGCGACGTCGACACGACGGCCGCTCTTGCAACGAGCCTCGACGACGGCAAGTCTCCTGCGATTTCGGGATGTGACAGACGCGCGTTCGGAGTGGCTTTGTGGGCCCTTGGCGCGATGCAGGAAATGCACGACACGACCAAGACTTCTGCGGATACATTCGGTCGAGCGCTCCGTCACCTCGACCAGGCGGACCCGCAGAATCACTCGTTCATAGCCGATTGCCTGCACGGACAGGCCCGTGAAGTGAACCAGCATAACGTTAAGGATCCCCAGAAGGTTGCTGATGCTCGCCGGAATATAGGACGAGCGATCGCTCTGCGTGACCCCAAAGACGCGGGTGGCATAGGCAAACATCAGGCCCTGGAAGGGCTGCTTCGGCAGCGTCACGCCGTGAACACTATGGGGTTCGGAAGCCCCGAACAGTTGGCAGAGTTGCACGCGGCACTCGACATCCTCGAGGATTCGTGGATCCGACGACAGGAAGCCATGGGAGCCGACCATCCACTTGTCGACCGCGGTCTGTTCAACCGTGGCGGGATACGGATCGACCTTGCTCAGCGCGAGCCGGCTAACGCGGTTGAATATCTAACCGTGGCCGAAGAAGTCTACACAGCGACCTTGGATTATCGAACCCACACCTATCGGGATCCTCACCCTCTCACTGCCGCCTCCCACTATGGGCTCGCGGTCACCTGGTACTACCGTGCGCTGTTCGATGCCTCTGTAGACGCTGAAACGCTGTTGTTCGACGCCACGAGGGAAGCCTTCATCTCGCTCGACCAGCGACGGGACACGGACGGTGGCCACGACGGAGACGACGCCGCCAAGTCTGCGCGCCTGTTGAGCAAGATCGCCCTAGCCCGCTGTCTCCGGGCGAAAGGACATGACGATCTCGGGGCATTCATAGCCGAGGTCGACCGCGAACTCAAGCCATAAGCCAGAAGAATCTCGAACGCGTCGTTGCACCACCATCGCGGTGGGCGTCTATCGAGAGAGCGGCCGAGAAGAGTGCAGCCGCCATTCGAAAGGAAGGGGCCATGGCAGAGATATTGCGTTTGGACGCAGGTCGGATTGCCGACGCGTTCGAGCGGGCGGGGGTACGGTACCTGAGTGGCGGTGACGGTGGGTTCCTAGCTCTGTTCGATCCGCCCAACGCTGAAAAGCCCGCCTTACACGCGACGTTCCACGCCGCGGGCCCAGATGGTGATGTCCTCGCGGTACGCGTCACGATGGCGCGGCTGTTCGTCGCCGACGATCGGCTACAGATGCTGGCGGCGATCAACACCTGGCATCAGGACCACCGCTGGCCAAAGGGGCATATCGAGTACTTGCCCTCCCAGCCGGGCCGGATTCCCCTGGCCCGCCTCGTGGCCGAGCACCACGTCTCGTTCACCGCCGGAGTGCACGATGAAATGCTCGACGAGACTATCGAGGTGGCGTTGGCTACGTCTGTGACTTTTCTGAGCGCTCTCTGTCCCCCGCCACGGCCGGTGCAGGAAAGCGTCTCCGCCGAAGAGCTCGAGGAGTGGTTCTCGGATCTCTGAGGTTGGTGTCTTTACCTATTAGTCGGTCCATCGTTGCGGGCCCATTCCGCGGAACGTCTTATCTACCGAACGGCGTCCGTGAATGACTCGGCACCGCGACCAAGAAAGGATTCATCATGGGAGACAAGCAGGAAACCAAGGACCGCCCTCATCCCTACGAGCAGTATCCGGGCAAGACCGCCCCGAGCCCGGTCCAGGTGCTGGGCAACACGGCCGTCAAGGGCGCGGCAAAGGGTAAGTAACTCCAGACGTAGCGGGACGGCGATATTTCTTACCGTCCCGCTACCGGCATTACTCCAACCGAGAGAACGACAAGTCTCGCACAGCAACGTCATTCGATCAGTTCAAACTACCTACCCACCTGCTGTCCTAGCCGTTGCAATGGCATGTCTCGCGAGCTCAGCTTTAACGAAATCTCGTCGCACAGTCTGCTAAGGGTCGTGTACAACGCCCTCAACTTGCAGGAACGTGATTATGGACTCCGCATGCCCTCGGTTCGGCCTGCAGTTCTTCTCTCCCAGGAACTGCTTCACATGGCCGCGCGGGCTAATTTCGAGGCAGTAGGTGAGGCGACCGAGGTACTCGACTCCGACCACGTAGCAAGCACCTTGGGACACGGCCGGGACGAAGGAAGCCAAGCAGTTGCCGAGCCGAGCGGCCCAGGCATTCAAGTCGACAGCAGTGCGGGGCAAAACGATACGTAGGTCACCGACTTCCGCTCGGTCGACGCTGCGGAGCCGGGGTGGGTAGAAGAACTCGTCGGCTGTTGCTCCACCCCTAACCAGCGGCGCTCGAAGAGGTCGCGTGGGGACGTGCGGCGCACGCTGACGCGACCCGGGTGCACTGGCTTCCCTCGGTGCCAGGACCCGCGGGTCACGCGTCGGCGCGCGTGCCTGGAGAGATCGTGGGTCGACCGGTTGGTACTCCGCGATAAGACGGCCCAACTTGGCAAGTCGGCGCGGAGGACAACGCGGCAGTTCGGCCCTCACGAACGTCCAAGCGTGCAGGATGGTCGCGAGGTTGCCCGTCCCTCCGGCCTGTGAGAGGGCGTCTTTCGCGACTGAGTGCACGACGTCAGCTCCCCACTCACGGCAGACGGCGGCGCCCAGACGGAGGTCTTCGAGAGCGAGTTCCTCAGGCGCTCCGTCGTCGGGAACAGGCGGGCGCGGCGTACTGAGCAGATCGGCTATTTGGTCGGGCTCGAGCACGCCGGCGGCCATGCACGCAATGGCGACAGGTCCGAGATCAAGCGGTTGACCTCTTCTGGCGAGACAGCGAGCTAGCGCGGCGACGACCGGCTTGGTTGCTTTGCGGCGCGAGAATGCACACACCGCGCCGTCGCGCGCAGTGGCCGCGCCGAGAATCTCGGTGGCCCACGCTGGAATTTCGCGACGGCCGAGTGTGCCGTGCTCGTAGCTGGCGCCGAGCAGCGGGAACCTCGTGCCACCAAGCACTTCGACCAGCCCCGCGTCGGAAGGATCACTCGGCACCCAGCATCCGCTGTCTCGGGCGTAGTCGATGATCCTGGCGATGAACTGCGCTTCGGCGTCCTCGCCAGCCCCGGTTCTGGAGATGGCACCGCTCAACAGGAGGTCCACCACTCCGGGCCGGCGAGAAATGTCGACCGCGCACCGCCGTTCGCCGATCACCAGGCCCACGTGCATGCGGCCACCGCCTTGAGACACGGTGAACCTCACCATGCTGGCTCCTCCCTTAGGGGTGGGAAAAACGGCCTCCATACTCGAGGCTGCCTTCCTCCACTCGATTCGTTCATCAGTGGCGAACTTGGACATTAGGGTCATCTAACCACAGAGCGAACACATGTTCTAGTGGCAACTCAGCGGTTCCGGTGCTCCGCAGGCGCGAAGCGGAGAGGCGGGGGGAAAGTCCCGCCCATACGGCGATACAACCACTTGGTGCGGCATTTTCGTCAGGCTGGCCAGCACGGCCAACACTGAACGAATCCGGGCGGGACGGCCTTATCGGCATCGTCTGGCCGGTCACAGCGGGAGGGGTCTCCTGGCCAGAGTGCCGCGCCACCTGCTGCCAGTCAGAACGAAACCACGACGCTTCGATAGGAGTCGAATGCCTACGCCGCTATAGCTGAGTCGTGTCCCCGGACATCTCCTCAACCAGCTGCGGAGGCACCGGCGACCCGGCAGGGCTGCCTCAACACGCGGTCCCTGCACGGATCGCCGCCACAGCGAGGATCTAACAGTCCGGAACGTTCGGATCGACAAATGGCGTCCCGGAAAGGCTCCCGGAGGTCTGGCCATCGTTGAAGAAGGCGTCCGCGGATGCGTAGTAGCCGTTGTCCCAGGGACTCTGCGCGATTCGATACCACCAGGTATCCCCATCTTGAACCTGGAAGCCTTGGACTTTACAGGAGATCTGGACGGTGGTGTCGGTTGGAATGGTCGATCCAGCCGTTCCGCCAGCGTCCAGGTAGTCGGTCCAGGTGTGCACGACGCTACCGGTCGTCTCGGGGTAGGTGATGGCTGGCGGAGGGGGCGGTGGGGGGGACGCACCCACAACGGTGAGGGTGTTCGACGTGACGGAGCCGATTGTCACCCAGACCTGGTCCCCCACTTCGGTGTCGTAGCAGGTTGCAGCGTTGTCGAACGTCTCCGGCTCGGTCGCCTCGTAGAGATTGAAGCTCGCGTCTCCGCCGCTCGCGAAATTGCAGGTGTAGGTGTACGAACCAGGGGAGAAACCGTTGAGCGTCATCGAGATCCATGAAAGATGAGCGCTGCTCCAGCTGATCTGGATGGACGGAACGGGCCCCGATGATGGATTGGTACTGGGCGGCGTGCAGGTGGCGTTAGCCGTGAAGTCCTGGGGGATGGACTCAAGGGCGAAAGTCGCCATGTTCTGGACCGGGGCTCCCTTGGCGGTGAAACACAAGTAGTCGCCGCCCGTGGGGATCCAATGGCGGAACCCGTCGCTCTCGACCAGATAGGAGGCCCCGGTCGAGGGATCCCTCACGATGGTGTTCGCCGCCACAACCGGCAGTCCAGCAGTCTGGCGGATCCACGAGAGGTGGGCTGCAACGCTCGAGCCGTACTGGGGGCCGCTTAGACCACCCGGGCCCGTGAAAGCAGCGTCGTCCACGTATCCCCCCTTTAGCAAGGCAACGATCGGCGAGCCTGAATCACCTTCCGCCGGGTACGACGTCGCAGCAGGGATGGGGTCGAGGCAGACATCACTCGCGCCCCCACAGTTGCTCTGCACAACCCAGTCACCGGGCCTCGTGGCCTGTAGGAGCGATCTTGCATTGTGCGTGATCTGGTTCCAGCCGTAGCCGAACCACTGAACGTCGGTTCCGGCTGGCACGGCTGACAACGAGAACGCCAGCGGAAGCGGGGCCGAGTTCGACGGTAGAGGAGCCTGTGGACCTATGTGGAGCAGCGCCAAGTCGTTGACCAGGTAGTTGTTCGCCTGGCGATAGTCCTGCAAGGCCACGACACGATCCACCGAAGCAGTTGCGCCTTCTTTGTCCGCCGGCGATGACTTACCGATCAACAGGAAGAAATCATCGGCGGGCAGGATGGCTCCGGTTCCGCCCTGCCGCACACAATGAGCTGCGGTCAGGACCCAGGACTGGGAGACAAGCGCCCCGCTGCACACGCCATTGGAACCAATCTCTACGAGCACTGACCAGGGTGGGACTGGATTCGGGCTGACCCCGCCCCCAACGGCGCCCGCCGGCACGCAGGCTAGAGCGGTAATGCAGGCCACGGCAGCTACAACTGCTACTAGGGTCCTGCGAACAAGTCTCCCAGCGGCTCTGCGACGCTCACGAGGAGCATCCCCGACAGGGCGGCCGTGCTGCTTGGGATCGCTGAAGGCTGCAACGCCCCAGGCGCGCTTGCTGGAAGCCTCCCTTGTGCTCTTGCGCCCTCTCTCCCGAGGAACCATTGTTCCCTGTTGCACCCGTTTCTCGGTCGTGTCAGACATCTCCTCCTCCTCCTCCTCCTCCTCCTGAATCCGCCCTCGCCTGTCGAGGAACAAAAATGAAGACGCCGCCTACGAGGCAGTGGCAACGACAAGCGGGTGCAACATGGGCGCTTGACCTTCTTCACACACAAGTTGAGCCCTTCGGTCGGTCCGTTCGAGGCTCCCGTTCGATGGTGGTTGAGGATCTCTGAGTGCCAGCGCTTCAAGGTGTTGCCGAGTGATCGGATCTCGGGCACCTCGTCGGCGAGACAGCCGGCGATCGCCTTGTCTAACAGCACAGCGGCGACAACCGGATCGTCGGTGAGATAGACGTCACGCACTGACTCCGATCTGCCAACCACGCCCCGAGAACGGCGTCGTCGGGGTCGCCGAGGCGCAGCCCGAGCAGCATCCTCGAGCTGCCGCGTTCGTCGAGGCGTTCGGTTCCAGAGAGAAGAAGCTTTCGGATGCGATAGAGCGGGTCGTCCTTCCTGCCCCGGTGACCGAGGAGATCGTTCTGCACCCGTCTGCTCACGGTATCGAGACACCGGTTGGCGACTCTGACGACGTGAAAGGGATCGGCACGCGCACCGCGTAGTCGAGATGCGGGCTGAGGCCGGCCCGGTAGCACTCCACTAGATCGGTGGCGACGACCCTTATGCCCTTCAGCCACTCCTCGTCGGTACTTACGCACCATCTGCGCAGCTCTTTGGCGGCATTGCCCTCGACCATGTCGATGACCAACTTCGCGTTCAAGTCGACCAGACCGGTGGCGTAGATGATCGGGTGCTCCCGGTTGGCCTTAAGGAAGGACGTCTCGTCGACACCGAGGACGACGACTGGTCCCACGCGTGCCGGGTCGTCAACGAGCGGCCGTCCATGTCGCTCGACGGCGTGCATGACAGTCCACCAGCACACTCCGAGCTCGTCGGCGACACCGGAGACCGGCCGTGCCAGCTCGCCCACCTGGCGGCAGGCCTCGATGCCGGCGCGGCAAGTGAGCAGTGCCCTCGGCGGCACGTGGACGGAACGCTCCGTCCAGGTCTTGGCTGGGCACTCCACCTCCCGACAACGCCAGCGCCGCTTGGACCACACCAGGCGTGCCGGTCGCTCGAAGCAGGCGAGGTCTCGTATGTTCACGCGGACGCGGTCTTGGCACTCGGCCGGCACGCCACAGCTCCAACATCCCGTCACCGAGGCGGTCGTCTGATCGCGATCACAAGCTCGTCCTCGCCCTCGGTGACCTCGAACACCTTGAAGCCCGCGAGTCCGAGCAGTGCCTCCGCCAGACCAGTACCTTCACTCATTGTCAGCGGTCTCCTCGTCGTCGATGTCACGTCGACACCAACGATGTCGGGGCCCCGTGACCCCAGTGGCGGATGGCCTGCTACCTCACGATCCGCAGTTCAACGCGAAGAGCCGGAATACCTGGACCGGATTGCCTCCCTGGGCACGTAACGCCCAAGTTTCCGGACCCCTGGCTCTTGCTGGTCGACGCCCGAGCAGCAGCGGCAAGTTGCGAGCGGTTAGATCGTGGATTGGCATCGACTTCGAGTCGGGGTTACGCACCCGGCTCTTGCCCAAGTCGTGGGACAACTTGTTGACTTTCAAGCCCGCCGCCCTCGCTCTCGTCGATTGGCCAGTGCCGTACGTATGACCGTCCGGTTGCCTGCGAACGGCTGACAAGCGAGAGAACGATTGACGATCTCATCGTCATTGATTGGCATCCGCCGGTGCCCTCGGGGAACCAAGACGATTTGGAGGTCTTCGACACCTACAGGTCCTGGCCGCTCTTCGCCCCTTGAAAGAATGCGGATTCATTGGTTAGAATCCGCCGCATGAAAGTGACGATTACCGTTGTCGAGCCTAAGCAGTCGCTCGATTCGCCCGAAACCTGCTGCGAGAAATGCGGCGAGCGCTGCTATGAACCGTGTGGCTGCACGAGTCCGGTACCCCCCGGTTCGGCCGCCGAGGTGGTTCAGCTTCGGGACGCCTTGACACCACTTGCAGGTCTCTGAGGCTCTGCGCCTATGCGCGGCCTCTGCTAGCCAGCACCCATTAGACGAAGTCAAATGACGCCATCCAGCCTGGTCCTGTGCGGTCAGTTGGTTAGGCTGGCACCTGATGTTCTTCTCGTTGCCGACCAGGTAAGTGGCGTCGAAGCACGACTCGAGGACGTTCCCGAAGTTCTGGATTGTGTCCAGGTCGCACTGTCATCATTCGCAAAGCCCGCAGTTCAAGAAACCATAATCGCCGCGGCCGCGCCCTTCGATGCTCAGGTCGCGGAGGCAATAGCTGGACTGCGGCCTGCCGGGTTACTCATCTCCCCCATCACTGCCTCGAGAAGGCTGTTGGGCCGAATCACGACACCTGTTCCTACAGCGGCCTATTCCGAATCTGTCGTCTATTCAGCGAGCCGATGGCGGCCATCGGAGCCCTTGAATGTTATTGCACAAGGGGCGCAACAGCCTGACGCAAGTCGTGCCCCTTCTCTTCCGTTAGATCTTGACCAGCATAGAGGATCGTATCTCTCGCCAGGAGAGATCGCAGAAGCCTTGACCCTGGCATATGGAACGACCGCATCAGGACGCAAGCCAATCGCCTCAGCAGGGGCACTTTGGCCGCTCGTGCTTCACGCATGGCTTCCAACTCCTTCGAAACGCGCGAACTTACACTGGTTTGATGATCAAGACTTACGCCTCTACTCGACTGCGACAAGCTATGACTTTGCAAGTCTAGGTGCGTGCTACCTTCAGGACTCCTACATCATTGCAGCCCTTGAACGACGAGCTATCCTGCTTAACATTTCCGCTGATGTATCGCGAAGCGCGCAAAAATATGGCGATCGCTCGGTCCTGTTCTGCGTGATCGAAGCTGGCGCGCTAATGCAACGGATCTCAGACTCTGCGGCATCAATGCGTATGTCGGTCCGCCCTTTAGGCGGCTTCTATCCCCAGAAACTAGCGCTAGCTCTCGGGGAGGTTGACCCGCTACTTACCGTCTTAGTTCTGAGAATTGACGATGGCCCCGAATCCTGTGAAGCGATCGCTCGTTCATGAGCTGGACAAACTTGAGCTAGCAACCACGCCTGGATCTGTCCTGATGGCCGGAGGCGCAACCATAAGGGCCTTCAGTCGCTCTTCTAGTCGACTCATTCAAATAGAGGATGTCAAGTCGATGGACATCCCTCGGATTGTTCATTTGCTCGTCGACGAGGGCCTACTTGAGTCTCCTTCAAGGACGAGCCTCAAATATTTTACCATGCCAGGAGCTCGTCCCGGGATGGCCATCGAATGGCATCCGTGGGAGCTTCTTGAAGTTCTGAAGCAACACGTGTCGGCCGCGTTTGTGACGAACGTGGCCGCGCTCCTCCTTCCCTCTACTTCCGGAGAACTCGAAGAACGAGCGATGTTGCTTGAGAGGTTTCTCGCCAATCTCGAAGACCCAGTACCGCAACTCTACGCAGCCTTGCTGTTTCAGGGATTGTCCATCGTTGATTGCTCTCCCACTGAGGCGCTCTGGCGAGCGTTATGGGGAGAACTTCCTGCTGGTTGTGGCGTGATCGATTCAGGTGGTGCTTGGCATCTGCGAGCAGACGTGGGGCCATTGTCCCCTGCCAGGGAGGCCCATAGGCAAGCCAGCCGATGTGCTTGCGTCCATACTGCGCATGTGACGAAGAGCATCACACGCTTAGACGATCCAACCGCCGTCGGGTCGGGGATTGGATGTACAGATGAGGAGGCGCGAGGAAGGGCAATAGGTGAGGCCTACGAACGGCACCTTGCCGGTCTGGTCCCAAGCGAGATGGTCTTCGAAGCATGCGGCGCCGAGATTGGAAATGCGCTCGATCCAAATCTGTTCATCTCATATCTCCCTGAGCAGTACCGACAGTTTCCGGAACTACACCCGTATTCGCCTAACGAAAGGCGAGTTTGGGTACGAGCCCGAGCGTTGAACGGTGAAAGCTGTGCGATCCTGGCGGACCTGGTTTTCTATCCATTTGGGTCTTCGGAGGTAAAGTTGCACACAACCGCTAATTCGTCCGGGATGGCGGCTGGACTCGTATTTGAGGACGCCGTCACGGCAGGATGGCTGGAACTGGTTGAGCGTCATGCGTTCATGAAAATGTGGCTAGGGCGCATCGTGCCAAGACGCATTGTATGGACAGATGCGCAGATCGCGAAGTTTGAGCAGGATCTCCAGTTGGCTGGATGGAGCCTTGATCTCTTTCAGATCAGCGACATCGAAGCCGAAGGAGTAGTTATGGCGGTCGCTCATATGGGTGACGCTGTCGTGCTCGGGGCGGCTGGACACAGTTCGCCGATCTTGGCGGCCAGGAAGGCTGTTCAGGAGGCGTGGATGGGTGTCATGTTCAGTGTCCCTGATGAGGAAGGGCTTGAGTTCGATGCGGTCCGTCTTCCCTCCGAACACCGGCGCCTGTACCAGTGGGGTGCGCATGCGCGGGAGATTGATTTTGTGCTCGACGCAACCGAGAACATCCATCTCACGGAGCTGGAGCCAGCTCGGCCAGTATCTGAGGATGCTATTATCGTGTCCTGGCCCAAGTGGGCTAGCGCGCCCCTTGAGGTCGTGCGCGTCCTGCACCCTTCGCTCATTCCGATCACATTCGGCTTTGGCCGAGACCCACTCGGGCGACCAGATGTACAGGATCTCGTGGCGGGACGACCGCGTCCGCTATTTCCACACCCGTTTCCATGACTGACAGTTCGCATAGCCCCTCCGATCGGAGCCCTGATTTCGGACGAGAAATCGGGGAGGTGGCAATATCGGCATAGGTGAAACCGACGGTCGCGTGGCCGGCTCGCAGCGCCCAACTGCGCCGCGTCGGTATGCCTGGAAACCGTGCCTCGGCTCGAAGGCCTGTCGCGAACGAGGCCTCATCTGTGCGCCGCTCAAGTTGCGTCTTTAGCCATGTCGCGGGGTTGAGTCGGCGGGGGAGTCTCCCTCCGCCGCTCGACGAGATACGACATCTGACGTTAGTCCGACCAGTTGGAGGTGACCTCTTCGCAGCAATCGTGGTCACGACAAGTTGGCGACCGTCATGGGTTCGAGCGCTCCGCGGGTGAGCTCTCGGCGTGGCTGACCTGGGTCCACGAACCGTTCACGGCCCGAACAGTTACCTCTGGCAGGTTTCGGATGGCGAGTTGCGTCGCCCTCTGGCGCCGCCTTTTGCCCCTGGCTCTTGACGATCGACTGAAAGAGCTGCCGTGCCGCTTCACCGCATCCGTCCGCGATGTCAGACAAGTACGCCATCGGCATGTGTCCGAGGGTGACGCTCATCGCCGCATTGACCACGCTCGCGCACACCTCCTCGAGGCGTTTCTCCTCATCGCTACGGCGTCGCAACATTCAATCCTCTCCTTTTCATTTGTCCTCCGCGTTGACCATAGGACGTGAATTTGTGGATCCCGTAGTTCTACGCGGGGCGGGTTAGCGGCTGCGCGTGGGAACTGCACCGGCCGCCCGCGGGAAGAACTTGGTGACCGTTGACATAAGCCGCCGAGTGTGCTTTTCGCCTGGCTCAGCCTGGTTCCGCCGCGCGTGAGCATTCGCGCTACCATCTTCTCGGCGCGCCATAGTGAATCGAAGATATGGAGACTGAGATGGTGAATTGTTTATCTCGCAGCGCCACTGAAGGATGTCTCCTCTGCGATGGTCGTCTTCCGAACTACGCCCAAGGCCCTGCGCGATGAGTCCCGTCCCCGTCATGTCTTCTGTGCGAAATCTGTTAGGGAGGATTCCGCACTGGGTGAGCAAGATCCTTATTACATGGCTCAAGTGGTTTTGGCGACTTTCCAGAACCGGGAAAGTACTAATGACCGCAATCGAAATCGGTGGCCTTTGGCTTGCGACCGCGCATCTGCCAATGAATGCTTCCTCCCAGAAGACAGTCCTAGACGCTTGCAGCCTTGTGCTGGGCTTCTTACTCATAGGGGGACTCTTGTTCGCCGGCTCGTCACGTTAAGCGAACCATACGCCTTCTTAAAGCATGGCAGCTTTCGGCACTAGCTGTACGGTATGAGCACGCCCCAAGCCTCTGTTCCGCGTCCTCAAACTAGGTGCGGGTTGCGTTCTTTTCACAACGACGACAGCCTCTACCGGGCGCCGCTCACGCCATCTCTCTCTGCGCAGCTTCGAGCAACTCCACACAGGCTCCGGCCCTCGGCTTGGAGAACCGGAACATGCGACCTGGAGACAGCTGTCTTTCGGCTGAAGATATCGGGGCGGAATGAGACGAGGTCCGACCAGGTCTTGTCGAGATCGACATCGTCTGCCACGAAGGCTGCAACAGCTTCGCCGAATTTTGCCTCACCTTGACGATAACCGGCATCGCCACGTGGGCCGTGGCCCATGGATACGATGCATGGTCTCCCTTAAGGGGGCAATGCGTCGACTCTTTGCCCTCAGTGGCTTCGAAATCCGACACGTCGCCTCGGACATCGGAAAATTGGCCGATAGCCAACAGGAGGGTGGCTGGGCAGTCAGGCACACCTATTTCTTGCCGGTACCCCTACAGTTCGCGCACTTCCCCGTTCCGCCGCATTCACCGTGACGGAGCTTCATCGTACCGACCATTCCGGTACCGTGGCAGTCGGCGCAGCGCCCAGTTCCGCCACAGGCGCGGCACTTTTCCATCGCCACCTCCTAAAACTAGTACGAGAATCACACAACGGGATCAGGATAGCCAGAATTTGGCGCCGACCCGAGTGGATTGGCCGTCGCGCTCACCGACGTACAATTCGGCCCGCGATCCGCGCCGTACGGAGCGAAGCTGCTGCCGAGCTATCAGCAGGTAAGCGCTCATAGAAGCAGGACCTTGAGTCCGGAGAACTAGGCCATCTGATGGACGAGACCCGTGAGGTCATGGGTCAAGTCGACCTCAAACGTCCCATCCAGGTCTCGATGCGAAGGTCGTTCCGACCTTCGCTGGGCGCTGGGTGAACGTCGGCTGAGGTGAGCTCCTGCTGGTCAGCGCGGTCGCCCAGCTGGTCAGCCCTTCCTCCGCGACAGGGCCCCGATGTAAGGTCGCGTTCCAGGGTGCATTCCTGCAACCGCAGGGAGCTGACTAGAAGGGGCAGCGGTGAACGACTCACAGGAGACACTGATCGAGGGAGTCATCATTGAACCGCTCCCCGGTCATGTCTTTAGGGTGAAGACCGGCGCGGACCCACCGCGCATACTCTTTGGTTCTGTCGGGCGGAGAATGCGGTTTATTAAGCCCAAGCTCCTGCCCGGTGACGTGGTAGTAGTCCGGGTGTCCAGGGACGACACCGCGAAGGGCAAGATCGTGCTAAGGACCAGGGTTCCGGAGGCTGGGTCGGGTTCATGCACCTGGAACGGGACGAGTTGGGTCTAGCCACTGAATGCAAGAGCCCTGCTCAGACCATTACTCCTCGCACTGCTCAGAGCAAGCCCTGCGCGACTCAAGCCTGTTTTCAGGACTCGCTTTGCCTGATCGGTAAACCAGCCGAATTTGCTTTTTCTTAGCCCGAAGGCTATGCCCAGGTCGAGGAAGGTTGGCTATGAGCGGACCAAAGTCGGGCCAGTACACGGTCGTATCCGCTGAAGAGCTCAGAAGAAGGCGGCTTGCGGCAGCTCTGGATCGACATGAACGAACACTGAGCGCCGTAAGCGTT
>Ga0371490_1000205_pt1 | contig 50595 bp, 45 predicted proteins | sample MB2SIPfraction_FD_207959 | JGI IMG/M metagenome (GOLD analysis project Ga0371490, IMG submission 207959) | Lab enriched peat soil microbial communities from McLean, Ithaca, NY, United States - MB28FN SIP fraction | ecosystem: Environmental > Terrestrial > Soil > Wetlands > Peat | place: USA... | reverse complement strand
AAGGGACGAGGAAGCAAGGGGCGCAGGAGCTGACAGCAGAAGGCGAGAAGCCGAAGGCAGAAGGCGAGGAGCTGAAGGCAGAAAGCTAAACGCTGAAAGCCCGCAGCCAAACCACGCTGTCATCCTGAGCGAACGGGACCCCAGGCGCACTCTGGGGTCCCCAAAGAGCGATCTTGGCTCTTTGGGGCAGAGCCTGGGGGTGGTGAGTCGAAGGATCTGTGGTTGCTTTTCAATCAGCTCCCACCCCAACAAAACCCCAGGCCAAAGGCCATCCGCTGCATGCACCGCAGCTGCCTAGAACTGGAAGACTGCCTGGAACGAGATGCGGCGTGCAGCCGAGGCGGTGGAGAACATGCCGCCGGCAAGGCTGGTGGACTGGCCGAAGTACTTGGAGCTGACCGTGCCCACCGGCTGGCCGTAGTCGATGTTGTTGAACAGATTGAGGGCCTGGGCGCTGAAGGTGAGCGAGTACTTGCGGCCGGTGTTGGAGCTGCCGCCCATCATGCCGCCTCTCATCATGGGAGCCATGGGCCCCATCATCATGCCGCCGGGAGCGCTCTGCGGACCGGTTGCGCCCTTCAGCTTCGGTCCGATGCCGATCGCGCGGCTGACGCGCAGATTCACTGCCACCGCCGCCGGCCCGTTGCCCAGGCTGCCGGGAATGAGGGTCTCCGTCGAGTCCGGGATCATGTCAAAGCAGCCGTAGCTGGTTTGGACGTAGCGCGGGGCGGTGGCAGCGGGTGCGCTGGTGCAGGCGCTGGAGGCTGCCATCGCCGGCCGGTCGTTGTAGAAGTTGTCGCCGGTCAGGTCGTAGGGCGAGACGAAGTTATACGGGCGGCCGGACTGCGCCATCAGGAACGGATTGAAGACGATGTTCCACGGCGCGGTGTAGGTGCCCATCAGAAACACCTGGTGCCGCGACCGCCACGCGGAGCGCCGGTAATCCTCCTTGAAATTCCAGGAGTTCGAGACGGTTCCGGTGATGGAGTGGGTGCTGGCCAGCGTGTAAAAACCGCTGAGGTTGAACTTGGGATTGATTCGCGCATTGAGGTTGGCGATCAGTTGATTCTGCTTGAAGATGCCCTCGGTGTCGTATTGCTGGACGATGCCCAGCGCCGGGTTGGGGCGCGTGCCGGTCAACGTCGAGCTGCCGTAGAGGAAGGTGCCGGGCAGGTACGCGTTGGCGTCGCGGGTTAGCGTCTGGTGCGTGCCGTAGGTGCGCAAGCCTGTGATGGCGAGCGAGGTGGTCTTGGTCACCTGCTGCTCCAGCGAGAGCGATACCTGGCCCGCACGAGGCGATTTGTAGCTGGGCGAGAGCTCGACGATGGTCTTGGCCTGGGTGGAAGCCGTGCCGCACGAGGACAGGTTGATGTTGGCCAGGCTGTTCGGGTCAAAGCAGGTGGCGTTGGTGATGGCGTACTGGGTCTGGCTGCCGGCTTCGCCGCTGTAGCGGTGCAGGTTCATGAGATTGCCGAAGTTGAAACGGTCGTAGAAGAATCCGTAGCCGGCGCGCAGAACGGTCTTGGATTGCGTGCCCTTTTTGTGGCCGTCGAGTGCGTAAGCCAGGGCGACGCGGGGACCAAAGTCGCTGTGATCGCCGATATGGTTCTGCGTCTCCCAGCGCAGGCCGCCGGATAGGGTCAGGAACTGGTTCGCCTTCCAGTCGTCCTGGAAGAAGAGCGCACCGTCGAAGTCTTCGGCTTCCACGGCGTTGGGGCCGGTGGTGTAGTCCAGGGTAGTGGGCAGGCCGCCGTCGGCGGCTATCTGCGCCCATGTCTTGCCCTGGAGCAGGTCGTTGCGTAACGCCAGGTAGCTGGTCAACGAGGAGAAGTTGAACGAACCATTGAAATTGCCGTTGCTCCAATTGGCGTCGCGGTTCCAGCGCAGCCGGGTGCCGAATTTGATGGCCTGCGGACCCAGGGTCATGGTGGTGATGTTCCACAGTTCCATCTCGTCGGAGTGGTCGTGGGAGCTCTGGCCGCCGTTGCCGCCGTCCGTAAAGTAGCCGCTGACGTTGATCGTCGGCGCATGGGAGACCGGGGTATTCGTGGTCATGTCGCGCTCGTATTGGAAGCGGGTCTCGTTCACAATGCGGTCGTTGATCACCCAGGAATCGCTCAATTGCAGGTTGTTTTCCGTGTAGACGTAGGAGTTGGACTGCGAGGGCAACTGCTGCGAACCGATGGAGCCGGACTGGGCGTAGCGCTCGTACTGGTAGCGGGCCGTGAGGGTGTGCTTCTGGCCCAACTGAATGTCGATGCGCGGGGATGCCGAGGTGTGCGTCGAAGGGTTCAACAGGCTGCCGGCGGTGGGAATTGGGTTGCCGTTCGCGTCATAGTTGACGTAGTACTGGTTGGTGGCGGAGTTGAACTGGGGGTAAGCAACCGTGTATACGCTGGCGTTCTGGCTGTTGCGCTGATCGGCGTTGAAGAAGAACGATGCCCGCTTGCCCAGCGAACCGGAAAGGTTTCCGTTGTACTGGATGCTGTGGTAGGGCACGACCTCATTCGCCGGTATAAAAGGGTTGCCGGTGTTGAAGTTGTTGTCGTTGCCCTGCATGAAGAAGCGGCCGTGGAGCTGGTCGGTGCCGGGCTTGGTCAGGATCTCGATGCGGCCGTAGCCGAGGTGGTCGAACTCGGCGGAAAACGGGTTCTGATTGACGCGAATCTCGCGGATCGCCGACTTGGGCGGAAGCTGGCCGCCGCTGAAGCCGCCTACGTAGATCTCGCCGCCATTGGGTCCGGCGGCGGGGCCGGCCAACGCCGTTAACTCATTCGAAAGCTCGTCGGGATCGTCGGAGAGCGCATCCAGATCCTTGTCCTTCAGCACCACGGAGCTGGCGTTGTTCTCCGCTTCCACGGAGACCGTGGGCGTGTCCTCGTCGGTCACCGTCACCGATTGCTGCTCCGCCAGAATCGCCATGGAGATGTCCACGCGCTTCGATTGGCCGGCCAGCAGGGGGAAGGCGGGCGATGCGGCGGGCGAAAAACCGTCGGCCGCGGCCTTCACCTTGTAGGTGCCGGCCGGCAGCCCGCTGGCCTGGTACGCACCGGCGGAGTCGGCCGTGAGCAGTGCCGCGGTCACTCCGACGGCATTCACAATCGTGACCTTTGCGCCCGGAATCAGTGCGCCGGTAGGGTCGGAGATGACGCCGCGTACGACGCCGTTAGCCGTCCTGGCCGTTGGGGCAGCCGGATGCTGTCCCGCGGCTGCCGGAGCAGCCGTTTGAGCCTGAGACGCGAGAGCCAAAGCAACCAAAGCAAAGAAAGAAAACAGCAAAGAGCGCAGATCTGAATTTTGTGTCATGGATCGATGGCCTGTCGTGTTGCTTCGGCCAGCCGGAGAACAGGGCACCGGCCGGGGTTGAAAAAATGGGAGGTGAAAGAACCGGAAGGACGATTTTCGCTCTGAGGATGCACCTGAGCCATGGGCGCAAAAAGACGCTGCGGTCAGGACCATGTGCCACATTCTGCACACACTCCGGCCGGGCGCTTGCTTCGCACCACGTGGTACAAAGGACTACGGTTGAAAACTCCCCAGAAGCGAATTGCAGGTCCGTTTGGCTCAAAATTTCATGGTTTTTGGCCCTACTCAGGCACCTTGCACAACCAGTCGTACAATCGCTATCGGCTTTGAACAAAGAGAGTTACCGTTCCCAATCCCCAGAGGTAAACGTATAACCAGCCGACAAAAAAATTCCGCTTTTCCTATGGACGCACCAGCGGAGCAAAATGTTCGCAGTAAAAAGAATCTGTGCGACAAAAGCGTACCCCCGGGAGTACCGCAGCGACGCAACGAGGGAGGCGCGAGAGCGCCACAAGCTGGAGTAACCGGCTCGATTCCGCGGCAAACTGCGTCCCTGACCACAGGAATTTGGACGGTGACATCTCGGCATCCCAGGCCTCAGTAGCGAGACCTGGGGTACCCAGTGCCCAGTCGGCGTTACTTCTGCATCGTGCTCAGCTGGTCCAGAGTGTGCTTCAGGTCATCCAGCTTTTGGCCGGCCTCGGCCAGACGTCCTTCCGAGGTTAACCGCTGGTAATCGGCAAAATCGCGATTGGCCTGGCCGACCAGCGCACCGAGGTTCGCCGCGGGTTTGGCTGCGGCGGTGGCAACGGTGGTCTGCTTGCTCCCGTTGTCGGCCGCGGCGGCGCCGGCATCGGCGCCAAAGAGCTGGCTGAGCGCGCCCTCGAATGTCGGAGCGTAGACCAGACGGTCCTGCAGCGCCAGCACCACCAGACGCAACTCCGGCATGGGGCTGTGCTCCGCCTTCAGGTAGATGGGTTCGGCGTAGAGCAGCGACTTGCCAAAGGGAATCACCAGCACGCTGCTGCGCGTGACGCTGGATCCGTGCTGGCTCCAGAGGGTTAATTGGCCACTGAGCTGCGCGTTCTGGTCAATGCGGGCATCGATCTGCTGCGGTCCGTCCACCAGCCGCGTCTTGGGGAAGTTGAAGACCGCTGCGGTGCCGTAGTGCGCGCCGTCTGAGCGTCCCGCGATCCAGCCGATCATGTTGTTGCGCTTGGCCGGTGTGAAGGGCAGAATCTCCACAAACTCCAGCTGGTCGCCGCCGGGCAGCTTCATGAGCACAAAGTTGGGCGCCATGGGCTGGGCCTGCTGGTCGCCGTCGCCGCTGGCCCCGTTCTCGCTGGCCACCGTCCACTGGTCTTCGCGGTTGTAGAAGACCTCGGGATTGGTCATGTGATAGAGCCCGTAAGCCTCGGCCTGCAGCTCGAAGAGCATCTCCGGATAGCGCACATGGGCGCGCAGGCTGGTGGGCATCGCCGAAGCGTCTTTGAACAGCGACGGGAAGATGGCGCGCCAGGCGTTGATGATCGGGTCCTGGGTGTCGAAGACGTAAAAGGTCACCGTGCCTTGATAGGCATCCACCACCACCTTGACGCTGTTGCGCATGTAGTTCACGTTGCCGTATTGCGCGGAGTAGGGGTAGGTATCCGAGGTGGTGAAGGCGTCCAGCATCCACTGCAAATGGCCCTCGCCATCGATCACCAGATAGGGATCGTGCTCGAAGGTGAGAAAGGGCGCCAGGGTGCGCACGCGCTCGGCCACGGTGCGGCGCATGAGCAGGCGGGTATCGGAGCCGATATCGTCGGAGAAGGGCACCTTGGTCAGATCGCCGCGATCGAAGGCGATCAGGAGCCGGCGCAGGAAGCCGCCCATCTCAATGCCGCCGTGGCCTTCGTAGCTGGTCAGATTGTTGCTTTCGCCCTCCGGATAGTTGAACTCCTTTTGCCGGGTGTGGACGTAGACATCGGTGTTGGTCATCTCGCCAAAATAGATCTCCGGCCGCTTGACCACCAGCGAAGAGGAGGCGCTCTGCACCGGCATATTGGAGAGCAGCAGCGTGGGCAACCCTTCGGCCGTGAAGCCGTTCACCGGATTCATGGTGAGCCCGTAGCCGTGGGTGTAGATGAGCTTGTCGCTGATCCAGTTGCGGCTGCTGTCGGGCAACTTGTCCACGTTCAGCTCGCGGGCGGCCAGCATCACCTCGCGGGTCTGGCCGTCCAGGGTGTAACGGTCGATGTCGATGTCGGGAAAGTTGTAGTAGGTGCGGATCTCCTGCAACTGGCCGAGGGTGTCCTGGAGCGCGTGCCAGTCCCACAGGCGGATGTTGGAGAGCGTGGCCTGGCTGGCGGCCACATCGGCCGGAGCCACGGTGGTGTCGGCCGGGAACTCGCTTTGTTCAAAGCGGTCCAGCCCCCAGGCGCGGCGGGTGAACTCTATATTCGATGCGATGTACGGCGTCTCGCGCACCAGCCGGTTGGGATTGACCTCGAAGGTGGTGGTATACCAGCTGGCCACCACCACGCCCAGATAGCAAAGCACGGCCGGCAGCACGGCCAGCACCAGCCAGCGTCCGCGGGGCTGGAAGAGCGCCGCGCCCAGCGCGATCATGGCTCCGGCCACGAGCGCCACTACCACATAGAACAGGCCCCCGGCGGCGATGTGCGCTCCGGTATAGCCCACGCCGTCATAGATGGTGTGGTGCTCAAAGAGCATCTCAAAGCGGGACAGGAAGACGCGCGCGGCCACCGCCATCAGCAGCAGGCTGGCGGCCAGCGACAGGCCGCGCCAGGGCAGGCTGCGAGCGCCGCCCACGCCCTCGCGCAGCATCTGCGCGCCGCCTGCGGCCAGGAAAAAGAAGCCCGTCAGAATGGTGAGCAGAATGGCGATGGCGAACAGCCATCCGGCCAGAACCTCCCACGCCGGCAGGGTGAACAAGTAGAAGCCCAGCGGCTGGTTGAAGATGGGGTCGGCCGGTCCGGAGGCCGCCGGAGCGTAATGCCAGAGCATCAGCGTCTGCCATTGGGCCGCCATGGCGCCGCCACTGATGAGCGCGGCCACCACCGCCAGCGCCCCCGCTACCCAGCGCAGCACGCGCGCCACCGGCAACTCCACCGGCTGGCCGCCAAAGACCAGGGTGTGCGACTCCGGCAGCCGCGCCCCATGGGTGCGCAGCTGCAGCAGAAACGCGCCGTAGAGAATCACGAAGGTGGCCCCGGCAAAGAGGCCGAAGACGCTCCACTCCAGCGTGAGCGAACGCCAGAAGACATCGCCATAGCCGAGCGAGCCGAACCAGAGCAGATTCACCCACCAGCCGAGTGCGGTGCGGCCGGCGAAGAAGAGGACTGCCAACACCACGAGTAGGAACAGAAAACCGCGGCGAGGCCGCTGCGACGACTTGTTGGCGGGCCATTCGATGGTGACGGGCATGGAGAACTCCTCGGTACGGCGTGCGGACGATCAACGTCGGGTTCAACCGCGCCGCGAGAGGGAGGACGCGGCGGGATTACAAATAGGGTCTACGGTGGAATTGTACAGCGGGGATGGAGGCCGGACGGCTGGATTGCAATGCTATAAAGGATGCGACCGACATTAGGCTCAGGAGAGGGCGGAGATGTTGCTGGCCATGGATTGGTGCATTATTCCTAAATGGGTATAACATATAATTAAGGGTGCTCTCAAGCCGCTGGTTTGGATCGGTTCGGCAAAGCGCGATCTGTTGGCCATGCCCGATGCCGTGCAGGAGGTCTTCGGCTTTGCGCTGTATGCAGCGAGATCGGTGGAATGCATCCCGCCGCGAAGCCGCTGAAGGGCTTCGGTTCGGCAGGCGTGCTGGAAATGGTGGAAGACTGGTCGGGCAACACCTATCGCGCGGTTTATACGGTTCGTTTTGCCGATGGGGTGTACGTGCTGCATTGCTTTGAGAAGAAGTCGAAGCGCGGCATCGAGACGCCCAAACGCGAGATGGATCTGATTCGCGAGCGGCTGAAGATTGCCGGCGTCAAGGCGCAGGAGGCGAAATGAAATCCAAGACGAAGACAAAGAGCGCCTACGAAGAGCTAGGCTTTCCCGATGCCAACGCGATGGAGGTAAAGGCGAAGCTGGTGCTGCAGATTGCTGCGCTGTTGGCCGAGCGCGGCTGGAGCCAGCAGGAAGCGGCCAAAGTCCTGGGCCTGGCCCAGCCCAAACTCTCGCAGATGCTACGCGGGCAATTTCGCGGCATCAGCGAGATTAAGATGATGGATTGCCTGCTGCGGCTGGGCTGCGCGGTGAAGATCGTAGTCGACCCAGAGAGCCGCAAATCCAGCGGGCGCGTGGAAGTGGTTGCAGCCTGATCGCCCAGCCATTATCGACCTCTGCACCCATCTGAATCCTCACCCGGAAACTCCAGGGCATTGCGGCCGGATCCAGCGTAGAATCGGAGCGTCTGGAGTCACAGCATGCCGATTGCCCAGCCTGCTCTTCCCATGCGCGCCTTTCTGGCCGGAGCGCGCCGCAAACAACCGGAGTTAATCGCTTTCACTGAGAAGCTGGTGCGCGCCGAGTCGCCCTCGAACGACAAAGACGCCGTGGACGCCTGCATAGCCATGGCCGCCGAGCGCGCTCGCGAGCTGGGCGCTCGCGTCAAGCTGCACCGGCAGCGTGGGCATGGCAACCTGCTGGAGGCGCGCTTTGGCCCGCGCGTGAAGGATGCCGCCAAGCGCGTCATGATCCTCGGCCACCTGGATACGGTGTGGCCCATTGGCACGCTGGCCACGATGCCCTTCACCAAAACCAAGGAAAGGCTCAGCGGTCCGGGCGTGCTCGACATGAAGGCCGGCGTGGCCATGGCCTTTGCGGCGCTTGAGATTCTGACGGAGGCCGATCTGCTTACCCGTGAGATCGTGCTGCTCTTGAACAGCGAAGAGGAGATCGGCAGCCCGGTTTCGCGTCCAGTAACCGAGGCGCTGGCGGGCACCTGCTCGGCGGTGTACGTACTGGAAGCGGCGCAGGGGCTGGCCGCGAAGACTGCGCGCAAAGGTACGGGCGAATTCCGCATCGACGTCTACGGACTGGCCGCACACTCCGGCGTGGACTTCGAGAAGGGCGCGTCGGCGGTCACGGAGCTGGCCCGCATTATTGAAACCGTGAGCGCGTGGACCGACCGGCAGCGCGGGCTGACGGTGAGCGTGGGCGTCATCGGTGGCGGCAGCAAGACCAACGTCGTCCCGGCGCATGCCTTTGCCGAGGTGGATGTGCGCATTGCGCGCAAAGCCGATGGGCCGCGCATCGAGCGCCGCTTCCTCTCTCTCAAGCTCCAGGATCCGCGCTGCACCTTGGTGATAGCGGGCGGCATCAACCGGCCGCCAATGGAGCGCAAGGCCGGCACGGTTCGGCTCTACAAGCGGGCGCGCGCGCTGGCTGCCGGGCTCGGCTTCCAGCTGGACGAAGCCGCCACCGGCGGCGCGTCGGACGGCAACTTTACCGCCGCGCTGGGCGTGCCTACGCTGGACGGCCTGGGCGCGGTGGGGGCGGGCGCGCATGCGGCCCACGAGCATCTGCTGGTGGAGCACCTGGCACCACGCACGGCGTTGCTGGCGGCGCTGCTCTCCAGCTAGACAATTCTGCTGCATGCAATGCCCTGCTACACTGCGGCCATGCACCGAACCGGAACAGGAGGGAATCTTTCCTTGGTATCTCGCATGTTGTTGTTGACCGTTGTGGCCAGTGCCGCAATTGCCGCAGCCCAGACCACGCCCAAGCCGGCCACGCACCATCCTGCCGCTGCCTCCCACACCGCTGCGGCGGCTCCTGCTCTGCCGCCCGGCGTTCCGCCCGTGACGGGGCCGGTCAAGCCGCTCATCTCCTTGCGGTATCAGGAGGTCGCGATCGGGTCGGGTCCCGTGGCAGAACCCAACAAGGTATACAAGGTGGCTTACACCGGCTGGCTGGCTGCTGACGGCACTAAATTCGACGCCTCCGCCGATCACCCACCACAACGGGTCTACGATCACAATCTGCAGATGGTGAAGGGCGAGGACGGCAGGCCAAAGATGGAACCCGGCCAGCCTTTTCTCTTCGTGCAAGGCGCGGGCCAGGTGGTTCCCGGCTTCGACAACGGCTTTGAGGGCATGCACGTGGGCGGTAAACGGCGGCTGTTTATCCCCTGGCAGCTGGCCTACGGTGCGGCCGGCAAGCCGACCGGCGACCCGAAGAATCCCGGCATTCCGCCCAAGGCCGATCTGATCTTTGATCTGGAGCTGGTGGACATGATCGATCTGCCCCAGCCCAAACCCAATCCCACGCCCAACGCATCCAACCCACAGCACTGACGGGACGGAGCAGGCAGGCGGGTTCAGCCGCTTTTCTGCTCCTGAATTCCCGCTTCTCTCCGTGACAGGGCTTTGCTGCCGCGCTACCATGGCGGTAAAGCCCGCAGGACCTGCGGAGCGGCCCCCGCGGTCCCGGAGCACAAGAGAGACGCCATGCGCCACATGGTTCGTTTTGTTTGCGCTGTTTGTCTATTCGCTGCAGCCGTGCTCATTTCCGCGCAGAGCGTCGATCCGCCGGTGCTTCGTCCTCATCCCCAAAGCAATGGCTCGGCCAAACCCGCGCGCGGCACCCTGCTGATCCGTTGCGATCTGGCCTGTGCATGGAGCTTTGATGGCGACGCCAAAAGCCCCATTGATGCCAACGGCACCATGAAGATCTTCGCCGACCCCGGCCAGCATCTGGTGGTGGCCACCGCCCAGGACGGTCCGGAGCGGATGGAGAAGGAAGTGGACATCGAAGGCGGGCGGCAGACCCTGCTGCGCGTGGATCTGCAGCCGCTGCGCGAAGCGCGGCTGAAGAATCAGACGCCCGTCCAGCAGCAAACTCCGGTTCAACAGCAAACCACGCCCACCAGCAGCCAACTGCAGGCGCTGGCAGAAGAAACCTACAAGAAGGGCGACGCCCTGTACGACGAAAAGCGCTACACCGAGGCCTTGCCGCTCTATATGGCTTCCTGCGAGGGCGGCTATGCGCAGGGCTGCAACGATTCCGGCTATCTGTACGATCATGCTCTGGGCATTACTCTGGACTACGACCGGGCGCGCGGTTACTATGTGCGCGCCTGCGACGGCGGTTACTCCGCCGGCTGCAACAACGTGGGCTACATGTACGAACATGGCCATGGCGTGCCGGTAGATTACGACCGCGCCTTCAGCCTGTTCCAGCGCGCCTGCAACGGCGACAGCGCCTCCGGCTGCAACAACCTGGGCACGCTCTATGACGACGGCCACGGCGTGACGCAGGACTTTAACCGCGCCCGCGATCTCTACAGCCAGGCCTGCGACAAAGGCAATATGTCTGGCTGCAACAACCTGGGCCTGCTCTACGAGGAGGGCCACGGCGTGGCGCAGGACCATAATCGCGCCCTGCAGCTCTATAACAAGGCCTGCGATGCCGGCAATACGACCGCCTGCGACAACGCCAAGAAGTTGAACAAATAGTAGGGTGCGGGAGTTCAGGCTCCAAACCAGCTCTCGGCAAGCGCCTGCTGGAGCCGGCCTTCCAGGTAGCTCCACAGCGCTGGGCAGCCGGCCTCGATCTCCGGACGCAGGCGCGCGATCACCCGCTCGTAGCTCACCTTGTGCTCCCGCCAGCTCTGGCCGTTGTTGGCCAGGTTGAGAAACACCGGCATGGCGCGGTCCAGGGCATGGGCAAAGCGCGATTCCGGCGTGCGCGCCTCCTCGAACTCCTGCCACAGCTCCACAAAGGGCGCGGCCTGGCTGGCGGGCAACAGGCTGAAGACGCGGCGCACCCCGGCCAGCTCCTGGGCGGTGCGTTGCGCGGCGTCTACCTGGGCATACACCATCACGTCGCCGGCGTCGATCTCGCCCACGTCGTGCACCAGCAGCATGCGCACCACGCGATCGATCTGGACCGGCTCCATGGCGTAGGGCTCCATGGCCAGCGCCATCAGGCAAATCTGCCAACTGTGCTCGGCCGAGTTCTCATAGCGCTCCATCCCGGCCGGTTTGGTCTTGCGAAGCACCGCCTTCAGCTTGTCGACCTCGATGAGAAACTCTGCAATCTGTGCAATGGGCATGATGGCTCCGGGGGAATGACGTTAGGGTTCAAGGGTTCAAGGGACCAAGGGAACTAGGGAACTAGGGAACGGGCGAGCGTTGTCGTTGTACGCTGCGCCGCAGGTCGCGCAGGCTGAAGCCGATGGGCACATCCCACAGGTGGCTGTCGGGCTCACCGAGCTTGATCCCGGAGAGCCGGATCGCGGCCTTGCCCTCCAGGGGACTGGTGCGGGTCACAGCCAGGTTGATTTCCAACTCCGGCGAATACCAGAACTCACGCGTGGAGACCAGCGGCTGCTGGTTCCCGTCTACACCCGATTTCAAGGTGGTGGTCTCGCGGCTGCCGGTCACATACAGACCTTCGATGGTGTCAGAGCCCAGCAACTCCCGGGTCATCGTCTTGTTGCTGCGAGCGTAGTCGCTCTCCTGCGGCGGGTCAAAGTAGGTTTGCGGAGAGTAGTCGCACAGAATGCACTGGAAGGTGTGGCCGTCGCAAAAGAGCCGTGTGCGCGTTACCGGATCGTACAGATGCAACTGTTCCAGCGGGGCCACGTCCTTGCTGCCGGAGGGGACAAAACGATGAATCTCGCGATAGAGACGTCCCCGGCTGTCGCGGGCCAGCACCGCGTTGATCCGCTTGCTCACAACGTTTCCGTCGGCCAGGGTCCGCGTCCACTCGGTGGTGGTGTGGGCAAAGAACGGCTTGCCGGGTATGGGTAGAACCGTCACGCCCGGAATGTGGCCTGGCGAGGTGTTGTCAGGCCCGCGCACAGCCTCCTGGGCAGCGACGGTCAAGGCGAATAAGAATGAGCAGGCCAGTAAAACGAACAACAGGCAGCGCATCGAACACTCCTCGCGACAGTGGCCCCATCTTAGCAGACGCCTTTCCGCCGGCTCAGTTCCTCCGCCGGCCCATCCGCGCATATCCGTACGGGCTGCGGTGCGCTATAACCGCCCATCCGCTGTAGACTGAGGGCACGCAATGAAAGAAGCTACAACCACTTCGAAAGAAGATTATCTGAAGACGATCCTGGAGGCCGAGGCCGAAGGGCACACCGTGATTCCAGCGCTGATTGCGCACTGGATGAAGGTATCGCCCCCGGCCGTGACCATGGCCGTCAAGCGGTTGCGCCGCGACGGGCTGGTGGAGACCGGCCCCAACGGGGTTCTGCGGCTGACTGAGGCCGGACGCGCCACCGCCTATCGCACTGCCCTGCGCCATCACCTGATCGAGCGCATGCTGAGCGAGATCTTCGGCATGGAGTGGTACCAGATCCACGAGGAAGCCGAGCGGCTGGAGCACGCCGTCTCACCGGTCTTTGAAGCCAAGCTGCGCGAAAAACTGGGCGAGCTGGGCGACTGCCCCCACGGCAACGCCATTCTGCCCGCTGCGCCCGCCGTGCGCCGCCAACGGGGCGAGCGGCCGCTGACGGAGGCGATTCCGGGTACACGCTACACCGTCGTCAGCATCCAGGAGCGCGATCCGCTGCTGCTGGCCTATCTGCACCAGGCCGGAATCGGCCCCGGCGTGGGCCTGGCCGTCAGCAGTTACAATCCAGACCAAACCATCTCCATTCAATTGGATAGATCCCAGACCGCGCTGGGAAGAAGCGCCGGGGAAGCTGTCTGGATCCGCGAACCCATCCCTGTATAATTCTATGTAAACAGAAAATAGTTAACTATGGTTAACTTGCTGTGGCATACTGTGTTTGATGAGCAGCCTGATCCTGGTTCCGACGCCTATGCAGATGAATGCGCCATCTCCGACGCTGGTCCACGAGCCCTCGCTCCCCGAGGTGCATGCCAGTGTCCGCGTGGTCTCCACCGGCGCAACGTGGCGCCGGTTTGCCGGCTTTGTGGGCCCAGGCTTTCTGATCGCCGTAGGCTACATGGACCCCGGCAACTGGGCCACTGACATTGCCGGCGGCTCGCGCTTTGGTTATACGCTGCTGTTCGCCATCATGGTCTCCAACCTGATGGCCGTCCTGCTCCAGAACCTGAGCCTGAAGCTGGGCATTGCCACCGAGCACGACCTGGCCCAGGTCTGCCGCGAAGCCTTCGGGCGGCGGGTCAGCCTGTTTCTGTGGATCGGTGCGGAGATCGCTATTGCCGCCTGCGACCTGGCCGAGGTCATCGGCTCGGCCATCGCCCTGCAGTTGCTCTTCCATCTGCCGCTCATGTGGGGCGTGATCATCACCGGCACCGACGTGCTGTTGCTGCTGGTGCTGCAGCGCTGGGGACTGCGCTACCTGGAGGCACTGGTGATCACCCTGATCGGGACCATCCTAGTGCTGTTCCTGATGCAAATGGCCTTCTGCCATCCGGACCACTGGATGGCAGTGCGCAGTTTTCTGATTCCCAGTTCCTCGATCGTCACCAACCCCGACATGCTCTACATCGCTATTGGCATTCTGGGCGCCACGGTGATGCCGCACAATCTTTATCTGCACTCCTCGTTGGTGCAGAGCCGCAACTATGCCCGCACCTCCGAAGGCAAACGCGAGGCCATCTGGATGGGCAAGCTGGACTCCACCCTGGCGCTGACCCTGGCCCTGTTCGTAAACGCTGCCATCCTCATCGTTGCCGCAGCGGTCTTCCACCACAGCGGACACTTCGAAGTGGAGGCGATTCAGGACGCTTACCAACTGCTGAGCCCGCTGGTGGGTACGGCCGGAGCCAGCACCCTGTTTGCCGTGGCCTTGCTGGCCTCGGGCCAGAACTCGTCCATCACCGGCACGCTGGCCGGACAGGTGGTGATGGAAGGCTTCATGCAGATCAAGGTGGCACCCTGGCTGCGCCGCCTGCTGACCCGCCTGCTGGCTATTATCCCCACCGTCATCGTGGTGGCCGTCACCGGCGAACAGGGCACGGAAAAGCTGCTCATCCTGAGCCAGGTGATTCTCTCCCTGCAGTTGAGTTTTGCCGTGGTGCCGCTGGTGCTGTTCACCAGCAGCCGCAAATGGATGGGCGAGTTTGTGAACTCGGCCTGGACCCGGCGCACAGCCTGGTTCACCGCCATCGCCATTGCCGCCATGAACGCCTGGCTGTTGGTGCAGATGGCGATGGGGAGAACCTAGCTTTCAGCGGCAGGCTTCCAACCGACAGCGGCACTCTATTCGAGAACCGTCTTTTGGCTTTACCGCTCACAGGTTGAGATTCCCTCCGCAAGGACCAGCTGAAAGCTGAAAGCTGTACCATGGTTGCGATGAAGGTTCTCTCCGCAGCTGAGATGCAGGCCTGCGATCGTGCCAGCGCAGAACGATTCGGTGTGCCCACGCTGGAGCTGATGCGCGCCGCCGCGCGCGCGGTTGCGTCCTTTGCCCGCGCGGAGTTTCCCGCAGCCCAACGCGTGACCGTGCTCTGCGGCCGCGGCAACAATGGCGGCGACGGCCTGATGGCCGCGCGGCTGCTGGCTGCCGAAGGCATTGAAGTCCACGTGATTCTGCTGGGGCCGCCGGAGGGCTTCCCGTCCGATGCCGCCGTGGCCTGGACCGAACTGCTCGACGCGGCAAAGCCCGGCACAATCCATACCGTGGAAAGCTCGGCGCAACTGGAGTTGCTCGATGCGCTTTTCCACACGGACCTGCTCATCGACGCGGTGCTGGGCACTGGCTTCAAACCGCCCATGCGCAAGCTGGCACAGTCGGCCATGGAGCGCGTGAAAGCCAGTGGCTCGCCGGTGCTGGCCGTGGATCTGCCTTCCGGCTGGCCGGCAGACTCCACTGCGGCCACCGAAGAAGAGGTTTTTCCGGCCGATGTGGTCATCACCTTCACCGCGCCCAAGCCCGCCCACCTGTTTGGCCAGTTGACGCGCTGCTGGCGGCAGCCGGTGGTGGTTGCGCCCATAGGCTCGCCGGATGAAGCCATTGTTTCCACGCAGAATCTGGGCTGGACAGCCGACGCCCTGGCCCTGGTGCAGCAGCCCCGCGCGGCTGCGGCGAACAAAGGCAATTTTGGCCACGTGCTGGTGGTGGGCGGCAGCTTTGGCACCAACGGCGGCAAGGCCGGGGCGCCGGCCATGGCGGCTCTGGCGGCGCTGCGTGCGGGAGCCGGGCTGGTCACGGCTGCTGTGCCCGCCGCGGCCATGCCGCTGGTGGCCGCCGTTGCTCCGGAGCTGATGACCTGGCCCATGGAAACCGCGCCCCACGGCGGCATGACGGAAGCAAATCTGGTGCCCCAGCGGCTGGACCCGCTGCTGGCCCACAAATCGGTGCTAGCCGTCGGTCCCGGCATGGGGCAAGAGCGCGAAACCGCCAGCTTGCTGGCCGGTCTGCTCACCAGCACTAAGATTCCCACCGTTATCGATGCCGATGCGTTGAACATACTGGCCGCCAAGCCGGTTTTGCTCAGCAAGCTGGCTAAAAGCCGCACGCTGGTGCTCACGCCCCATCCGGGTGAGATGGCGCGGCTCAGCGACTCCACCGTTGCCAAGGTGCAGACCAACCGCCTGGAGGCTGCCCGCGAGTTGGCCGCCCGGCTGGGCGCCATCGTGGTGCTGAAGGGCGCACGCACGGTGGTGGCCCATCCCGATGGCCGCGCTGCGGTGAACACCTCCGGCAATCCGGCCATGGCCAAAGGTGGCTCCGGCGACGTGCTCTGCGGGTTGATCGCGGGCCTGGTGGCGCAGCATCCTGCCGAGCCCGGTCTGGCGGTGGAAGCCGCTGTCTACCTGCACGGGCTGGCCGCCGACCTGAGCCTGAACGCGCGCTCGGCCGATGAGCACACCTTGCTGGCCACCGAAACGCTGCGCCAGCTGGGACGTGCCTTCCGTACACGGCCCACGGAGCTCTTTCGCCCCGATGGGCTAACCGGCTATGTTTGTTTGGCAGGGCGTTGCACACGGCCAGGCGTCAGGCGCAGCCGCGGTGCGCAGTCCGGCAGGGCAGAGCAGAGCGAGGGTCATGATGATTGAGATTGCCGAGGCGGCCAACAGCCGCAGCCACCAGTTCACCACCTCCAGCGGACTCGACACCGTTGAGGTGGGACGCAAGCTTGTGGAATGGCTGGCTCCGCCGCAGCTGCTGGTGCTGACCGGCGACCTGGGTACCGGCAAAACCACGCTGGTAAAAGGCATTGCCGAAGCTCTGGACGCCGCCGAAGCCGAAGAGGTGACCAGCCCCACCTTCACCCTGCTCCATGAATATGACGGCGCACGCCACGGAAGGCCCGTGAAGCTCTTCCACCTGGACGTCTACCGCCTGGAAGGCGAGCGCCAGCTGGAGACCCTCGGGCTGGACGACCTGTGCACCGACGATGCGCTGGTGCTGGTGGAGTGGGGCGAAAAGTTCAAAAGCATCCGCAAGCGCGCCACCGGCGAGATTGTGATCCGCTCGCTGGGCGGCGATGCACGGCAGATTACGGTGACGCTGAAAAGCTGAGGACAAGGGAAGGAAAAGATGCTGCGGTTGCCGTTTGCTGAAGTGCAACAGAAACTCGAATCGGTTCTCGTCAAGCTGGGTATGGACGCGGATCGCGCCAGCACCTGTGCGCGGTTGTTCTGCGAGACCACCCAGGACGGCGTATACACCCACGGCCTGAACCGCTTTCCGCGCCTGGTGAAGACCATCCAGAACGGCTGCGTGGACGTGAAGGCCAGCCCCCGGCGCGTCTCCGGCTTTGGTGCGCTGGAGCGCTGGGATGGGCAGAAGGGCCCCGGCAACCTGAACGCGCTGGAGGCTATGGACCGCGCCCTCGAACTCGCCCGCGCGCACGGCATGGGCTGCATCGCGATGGGCAACACCAACCACTGGATGCGCGGCGGCACCTACGCCTGGCAGGCAGCCGATGCGGGCAGCATCGGCCTGTGCTGGACCAATACCATGCCCAATCTGCCGCCCTGGGGCGGGCTGGACCCGGTCTGCGGTAACAACCCCATGGCCATCGGCGTGCCGCGCGCGGCTGGCCCGGTGGTTCTGGACATGGCCATGTCGCAGTTTTCCATGGGCGCCATCGAAAAATATCGCAAGGCCAGCGAACTGCTACCGGTGCCGGGCGGCTTTGACCCGGAGGGCAACATCACCCGCGATCCGGCGGCGATTGAAGCCTCACTGCGCCCGCTGCCCGTGGGCTACTGGAAGGGCTCGGGACTCTCGATTCTGCTGGACATGACGGCGTCGATGCTCTCGCTGGGCCGCGCCACGCACCAGATCCCAGCCGACTCCCTGCGCGAGGCCGGCGTGAGCCAGATCTTCATCGCCATCCATCCGGCGGTGCTGGGCCCCACCGACGAGTGCGAGCGGATTGCCGACGCGGTGGTCGCCTCCATCCACGCCTGCCGGCCGGAGCAGGAGGGCCGCACCGTGCGCTATCCCGGCGAGCAGACACTCAAGCTCCGCCTGGAGAACCTGAAGCTCGGCCTGCCCGTGGAAGAAGCCACCTGGGCCGAGATCAACGTCCTGTAATTCCGCATCCGAATATCCTCAATCGGATGGGTGCCTGTCCCGGATCCCCGCGGACAGGTCTTTGTCCGCGGGGTGGACCCTCGCCGCGCATTTGCTTTGGGTCGCGGTCCGTTTGAGGGGAGCCATCGTAAGACTAGCCGCTTTGCCGAGGGTGTCTATTCCACCGGCCGTGCCTGGCCGTTTTTCAGGCTCTCTTCGATCGTGGTCCTCACCTTCTCGTCGTGGTCGTGGAAGGCCTTGCCGATCTGGTCGCCCATCTTGCGCATCTGGTCTTCAAACTGCTTCATGGCGGCATCGTCGATGTGCACGTTCAGGTGCTCCAGTCCGGCCATCTGCGCCTGGCCGAGCTTGCGCTGCAACTCGCCCAGCTTGCGCTCCAGCTCGCCCAGATCCTGGGGGCTGATGGTGGCGCCCTGCTTGGCCTTCAACTCGGCCAGAGCCTTGTTCACGTCGGCCATCTCGTTGGTCAGGTCCGGCACCTTTACCTGCAGGTTCACGTGCATCTGGCGGAACTGCTCGGCCATCTGGCGAGCCTTCTCGCCCTGCTCGCGTCCGGCCTCGCGCATCCGCTGCTCCAACTCGGCAGAGCTGGCGCGGGAGGCTTCCAGCTGGGCCACCGTGGCTGCGTCATCCACCACATAAGCCTTGCCGCCGTGGCGGAAGAGCAGGAAGTGGCCATGGGCCATCTTGCGGGCCTTTTCCATCTCCTCCGAGGTAAAGCCCGGCATGTGCTGCCGCTCGTCGCTCACCAGTGCATAGGGCTCGCCGTTGGGAGTCATGCCGAAGGGCGGCCGCATGTGCACCACGATCCGCCGGTCCTTTATCTCCGGGTTCACGTCCGCCATCATCAGCATTGGGTCGCCCGGTCCGGCGCCATCGGGTGGCGGCGGAGGCATCATCCCTGGACCCTGCGGCGGCAGGGGCCGCATAGGAGAGCCTGGCGCCATGGGAGGAGCTGGCGGCATGGGAATCGGGGGCATTGCGGCATCCGCAGGCGGCGGAACTGCTCCCGGCTCGGCCGGCGGGGCGGGCGGACGAACTCCCTCCACCTGGACGGTCGTTTGCTGGTCAGTGGGTTTGGTCTGGTCCTGCTGGGGAACCGCGGCATGCACCTGCACCAGCGCGGCGGAGGCTAACAGCACCAGGGGCGCCACCAGTACGGCGGCCAGCGCGCGGCGGCTGGCTGTAAAGGCCTTGGTAAAACTCGACTCGTTGAGCAAACGCTCGATGCGGTGCGACAAACGGCTTGGCTGTGCCATGGCAACTCCTAATCCTGTGGGGCGCGGCAGGGCCGCGATTTCAAGCAAGAGCTGAGCGTAGGATGTGCGGCTGGCTGCGGCTTCCAGTCCGGCGCGGTCGCTGATCGCTTCACCCAGTTCGGAGAGCCTGCGCTTGAGCCACCAGCCCAGGGGGCTCGGCCAGACCAGCGCGGCGTAGATGCTCGCCGCCAGTTGCAGATAAAAATCGCCCTGGCGGATGTGCGACTGCTCGTGCGCCAGCACCACGCGCAGCTTCTTCGGGCTCCAGTCCAGATAGCCCGCGGGCAGCAGCACCGCCGATCCCACTGTGACCGGCGAGGCAATCCGCTCCGAGGCGCGCACCCGGATGCCGGCGGTGGCTTCGCTCTCTACAGGATGACTCTGGAACCAGAGGCGCAGCGCGGTAACAAGGCCCACCATCAGCCGCAACAACAACGCCGCCGCCACCGCCAGATAGAGGCAGAGAGCCGCCAGCTTTATCCAGGTGGGAAGCTGGCGGGGAGCGGGCTTTGCAGCGGTTGACGTGGGTTGAACGGGTTGCACCGCTACGGTTTCAGCCGGGTACGAGGTGTCGAACTCGTAGACCACCTCGGGCGCTGCCAGGTTCTCGACGCTGCCCACCACCGCAGCCGGCTGTTGCCCGGCCTTTGGCGCGGCCGCGGCAGGCGCGGCAACAGCAGGCGTTGCAGCGGCGCGGCGGCGATTCTCAAAGCGCTCCGGCCAGCGCTCGGCCAGGGTCTGCGCGGCCCAGTGGCGCGCGCCTGCCCAGGCTTGCGCGGCGAGGTTTGTGGCGCGAGCCTCTACGGCGGCCGGCAGACGGAACTCCGCCGGAACCAGCGGCAGAGCCAGCGCCGCCACCAGCACCAGAGCCCAAGCGGCCTTTTCCGCCACCACATTCGTCACGCGCAGCAGGCGCAGCACGCCAGCCACCGCCACAGCGGCCACCAGCGCCCGCACGGCCGCCTGCCCAAAGACCAGAATCCAGCTTGCGCTCATGGCTTTTCCTCACTCTCTGCGCCTTCTGCCGCTTCGCCCGCCTTACGCTGGGCCTCGGCAATCAGCCGCGCCAGCTGGTCCAGTTCCGTCTTGTCGAGCGCCTCGGCATCCACCATACCCACCAGCAGACTCTCCATGGAGCCTTCGCAGAACCAATCCACAATGCGCTGCACGGCGCGGCTGGCCACCTGCTGCGGGCTCTCGGCCGGCTGGTAGAAGAAGGTCCGGGCCTCCACGTGGTGCTGCAGGTAGCCCTTCTCCTCCAGGCGGCGCAGCACGGTGCGGATCGTCGAGTCCTTCAGCGGGCGGCCCAACTCTTCGCGTACTTGTTCGGCGGTCATGGAACCAAAACGCCAGACCAGGGTCAGGATGCTGCGCTCCAGTTCGCCCAGGTCGGAAGGATCGTGCTGTTGTTCTGTGTTACCGTTCATAGTGTTACTGACTGTAGCACAATAAAACGGTGAGCGGAATGTTTTTCTTTTCTCCTGTGGAAAACGTGTGGGAAAGAAATGAACGTGCGAGGGGAGGCGAGAGTGCTTCCTGCCGACCTTGCTCCGCAAAGACATTACGCACCGGACGCTGTATTGCCGCTGTGATCTAATCTAATCTCACAAAATTAAAGACCTGATTCTGCATTGTGCGTCAGCGCCATACTTGCGGAATTATCGTAGTCTTCGCGCTAAGAAGGACGCAAGATGCGTCGCACATCGGTAAGAAGCACGCGGCGATTTCGGAAGAGGCAAGGTTCAAACCGCATTCCTTGGACCAGTCTTGCGATGTACCAGGAGAAGAAAAATGCTTTGTGCGCAACTTTTGAGCAGGAGAACGAAGAACTCGCTGAGGAAACCTGGCCGTTGGGTTTGCAGCCTTTTGGCTGGTTGGTTAGTGTGCTCGTGCCTTGCAAAGCTGAGCTGGGCGCAGGAATTTACCTTATTTCAGCGTGCAGAGGTACAGAGCATGCTCCAAAGCGTCACCGACGACGTAAAGCAACAATACTACGATCCCCGCTTAATCGGTTTGGACTGGGACGCGAAGGTTCGCGAAGCGAAAGAAAAAATCGATAAGGCTGAATCGCTCAACCGCGCGCTTACCGCTGTTGCCGTCGTGCTAGACAGCCTGCACGATTCACACACGGCATTCCTGCCCCCCGGGCGGCCTTATAGGCATGAATACGGCTTTTTGATACAAATGATCGGCGATCGTTGTTACGTGATCCACGTCCGCCCCGGTAGCGACGCAGAGGCCAAGGGCCTTAAGCCCGGCGACGAGATTCTGGCGGTCAACGGTTATAAGCCCACGCGCGACGATTTTTCCAGAATGCACTACATGTTCTGGATTCTTAGGCCACAGCAAGGCCTTCGTTTAAATCTTCGCAGGCCGGACGGCAGCGAGCGACAGATCGACGTGACGGCAAAGTTCAGTGAGCTTCAACGAGTGAGAGATATCTCGGGTAGCGGGTTCTTCGACCTCATCCGCGAGATGGAGGATGAAGAACATCTCGTTCGCGTACGGTATGAGGAGCGGGAAAAGAATCTGCTGATCGTGAAGTTCCCCGAGTTCCTACCTTCTGTAGCGGAAGTAGAAACAGTGGTCAAGAAGATGCGCAATTACGAGGGAGTTATCCTTGACCTTCGCGCCGATCCCGGGGGTAGCGAAGATATGCTCATCTCGCTACTTGGCGGAATGTTCGACAGCCCGGTGAAAATAGGCGACCGGGTGCGCAGAAACGGGACCAAACCGATTGAAACCAAGCCGTTTCGTCACGGGTTCAATGGCAAACTTGTGGTCCTTGTCGATAGCAACTCCGCATCCGCGGCAGAGCTGTTTGCCCGCTCCATCCAACTGGAAAAACGGGGAGTTGTCATGGGAGACCAGACCTCGGGGAAAGTCATGGAGGCGGAATATTTCGGCCACACAACCAGCGGCGACACAGGGGGCGCTTATCTCTACTACGGGGCCGAGATTACTACAGCCAGTCTCATTATGACCGATGGCAAGAGCCTGGAGCATCGCGGGGTGGTCCCGGATGCGGTGGCGCTTCCAAGTGCGCAAGATCTTGCGAATGGCTGCGATCCTGTGCTGGCAAAGGCTGCGAGACAGTTGAAGGTGGAGATGAGTCCGGAGGAAGCAGGGAAGCTGTTTCCTTACGAATGGCCGAAGGATTGATTATGATTTGAGAAACCAGGTTGCAACTCTCCCGTACACGAGAACGACAAGGCTTCCATTCAACATGTCCACAATCGCGCTGAATGGAGGCTGCCGATCACGATGCTGGAAAGCGTTGTTCTACGCATGCGGTTGTCTCTGCGATATCTAATCCAATTCCATAAAATCGAGGACCAATTCAGGCTTGTACACCAACGCCAAAATCATGCGTTGAAAAAGAAAAGCCCCCAGCACGCAGCCAGGGGCATCTTCTACTCGGATTGCTCCAGCTAGTAGCTAGAAGCTAAAAGCTGCTTTCTACTTCACGCGCACCTTCGGCTCGACCGAGAGGCCGGGGCGGAGGTTGTGCTGCGAGTCTTCGTTCTTGAGGTCGGTGAAGTCGATGCGCACGGGGACGCGCTGCACCACCTTTACGTAGTTGCCAGTGGCGTTCTCCGGCGGGAAGAGCGAAAGCACGGAGCCCGTTGCGCCGCCGATCTGGGTCACCTTGCCGTGGTATACCTTGCCCGTGGAATCCACCTCGACCTCGGCATCCTGGCCGGCCGCCATGTGGCGCAGCTGGGTTTCCTTGAAGTTGGCCGTCACCCACAGATCTTCCAGCGAGACCAGCATCATCAGGTTCTGCCCGGCGCCGATGTTCTGGTTGATCTCCACGCTCTTGCGCGTGACGATGCCAGCCACCGGAGCCACGATCTTGGTGTAACTCAGGTTCAGCTTGGCCTGTTCCAACTGAGCCTTGGCCTGTTCCACCTGGGCCAGAGCGGCCTTGGCGCGGGCGTTCTGCGCCTCAATCTGCTGGGGAGCGGTCTGGGCGTACTTCTGCTGGGCCTGGGACTGGGTGGCGCGCTCATGGGCTACGCGAACGCCATCGGCAGCAGCCTGCTGACCGGCCTCGGCATCAGCCAATGCTGCCCGGGCGGCATCGGCTGCGGCCACGGCGGCGTCAAACTGCTGCTTGCTGATCACGTCCTTGGCCACCAGCGGCTTGTAGCGTTCCAGATCGGCCTGGGCCTTGGTGTTGTTGGCGCGGGCCTCGGCCACACGGGCCTTGGCGGCCTCCAGCTGCCGTTCCGCCTGCTCCACACTGGCGTGTGTGCCAGCCACATCGGCATCGGCCGAACGCAGGTTGCTGCCCACGTTCACCGTGGTGATGGGCACGGCCACATGGGCCGCCGCAGCGTTGGCGATTGCGGTGTCGAGCGCGGCCTGGGCGTTATCGACGGCAACCTGATAATCCGCCGGGTCCAGCTCGGCGATCACGTCGCCGGCATTCACCTTCTGGTTTTCGTCCACATCCACCTTGATCACGTGCCCGTTGATGCGCGAGCTGATCTGGATCAGGTGACCGGAGATCTGCGCGTCGTCGGTGTCTTCCGAAAAGGTGGAGCGCCACCAGAGGCCGGCGGCAACCACCGCCACGATGGCCAGCACGACGACCAGAATCACGCGCCGGCGGCCCTGCGGCTGCTCGGCTGCGGTCTCGTCAATGGCTTCGGCGTTGGCCGGGTTTGGGTTTTGATCCGCCACGTTTACTTTCCTCCCAGATAAGTCTTGTAATGCTCGCCAGCGCCCAGTGCACGGGCCAGGCTGAGCTTGGCCATGTTGTGCCGGTAAAGGCTGGCGACGTACTGTTCGTTGGCCTGAGCCACAGACTGCTGCGCCTGGCTGACGGCCAGGTTGTCGCTGACGCCGTTGGCGTAGCGCTCCTGCGCTTCCTGGAGAACTTCGTTGGCCAGCTCCACGCTGGAGCGGGCGGTTTCCACCAGCTTCTCGGCCGAGGCAATGTCCAGCAGGGCATCGCGCACATCGGCATCCACCTGGGCCTGGGCGTCGCTTTGCTTGGCCTGGGCCACGTTCAACTGTGCCTGGGCCTGCTGGGCCTCGCCACGCAGTGCGAACTCGCGGAAGAGCGGGACGCTGACCGTGCCGGAGGCCTCGCCGGAGCCATGCGAGTGCGCGAGGGTGGTGCCAATGTCGCCGTAGTCGCCTGCAAAGTGTACCGTGGGCAGGCGGTCGGCGGTGGCTGCCTGGCGCTGCTGGCGGGCGGCCAGCGTCTGCTCCACGGTGGCAGCCAGATCCTTGCGGTTGGCCTTGGCCTCACGGATAGCGGCTTCGGTATCGATGCCGTCAAAGGGCGCGTAAGGCTCCTTGTCGGTGAGCGTGAACTGCTGCTTCAGCGGCAGGCCAATGGTGCGGGCCAGCGCCAGCTTGTCCTTCTCCAGAGCGTTGGCCGCCACAATCCGCTGCTGCTCCAGGCTTTGCAAGTCCACGCGGGCGCGCAGTTCGTCGAGCAAGGGCGCGGTGCCGGCCTCGTGGCTGGCCTGGGCCTGGCTGAGCGAGACTCCGGCCGTCTTTACTTCCGCTTCCACGGCCGCCAGCCGGGTTTCGTCGGCCAGCACCATCAGGTAGGCATTGCCCACCGTCAGCACCACCAGCTCGCGGGCGTCGGCTGCGGAGAGCTGGGCGGCGGCAAAGTTGTGCCGCGCGGCCAGATAGTTGCGCAGCGAGGCCACGTCCACCAGCGCCAGATCCAGCTGGGCGCGTACGTCGGTGTAGCCGAAGGGACCGAGCGTGGTGGGGAAGCCCTTGATGCGCATGCCCTCAGCGGGCAGATCCACCTGCAGCACATTCTCCGAGGCCTTCAGGTTTACGGTGGGCAACAGAGCCTGCAGCTGGCTGAGCCGCTGGCCGCGCGCAGCCGCCAGTTGCTCACTGCTGAGAATCATGCCCAGATTGTTCTTCAGGCCCCGGGCAATGGCGTCGTCCAGCGAGAGTTCCAGCACCTGACTGGTAGCCTCGCCCACCGCCACGCTGCCCTGGAAAGGATTCGCCGTCTGCGCGGTTGCGCATGCGGCAGCCGCCAAAGCCACGCCGAGCGCAGACCCGGCGGCTAGGGCACAAAATACGCGTTTTCTTTGAGATATCAAAGGATCAACCTTGTTCCTGTTCGCCCATCCGACCTGCGGAAAAGGCACAGGATAAAAGATGCGCCGCGTCCCGGGGTGGATTCTTAAATAGATTGTATCGAAATTCCATCGTCGCGTAATCTGCCCCGTCCCGGAACCGTGGGAGCAGGAACGGAAATGGGCATTTTCGGGCTTATGCCGCAAGAGGAATTCACAACAAAAGCCGGAGCTGCGCGCTCCGGCCTTAGATGGGTTCACGCTTGGCCTTAGTGGCCCTGGGCTTCCAGGTATTTTTCCACTTCCAGTGCGGCCATGCAGCCGGTGCCGGCAGCGGTGATGGCCTGGCGGTAGCGGCGGTCCTGCACGTCGCCGGAGGCAAAGACGCCTGGAACCGGTACGCCATTGTGGGTGCAGATCACGTTGTTTACGGTCTTGATGTAGCCGTCGTTGTCCAGATCCATCTGCCCGGCAAACATTTTGGCATTGGGCTCGTGGCCGATGCCGAGGAAGAGGCCGCTGACGGGCAGCTCACTGAGCTGGCCTGTCTTGGTGTCCTTCAGCCGCAGGCCCTTCACTTCCTTCTCTTCCACGCCCAGCACCTCGTCCACCACGCAGTTCAGGCGCACGTCCACCTTGGGATGCTCGTGGACGCGGTCGATCATGATTTTGGAGGCGCGGAAGGCGTCGCGGCGGTGCAGCAGGGTGACCTTGCTGGCGAAGCGGGTGAGGAACAGCGCCTCCTCCATGGCGGAGTCGCCGCCGCCCACTACGGCAATCTCCCGGTCGCGGAAGAAGAAGCCGTCGCAGGTGGCGCAGCTGGAGACGCCGTGGCCCACCAGGGCGCGCTCGCTTTCCAGGCCCAGCCAGCGGGCGCTGGCGCCGGAGGCAATGATCAGGGTGCGGGTCAGAATCTCGCCCGCCGAGGTTTCAAGCTTGATGGGGTTCGTGCTGAGGTCGGCTTTGTGCAAATGCGCGGTCTGGAACTCGGCGCCGAACTTGGCCGCCTGCTGCTTCATGTTGCTGATCAGTTCCGGGCCCTGAATGCCATCGGGCCATCCGGGAAAGTTTTCGACCAGGGTGGTCATGGAGAGCTGGCCGCCGGGCTCATGGCCCTCCAGAACCAGCGGTTTCAGGCCGGCGCGGCCGGTATAGATGGCCGCCGTGAGCCCGGAACATCCGGAGCCCAGAATGACTGTTTCGCGAATCTCGCTCATGATTTGTTTCCTGTTCAGATTGTAGATGCGGCTCAGGCGCGGGAGGACGCAAGCGCGGGACGAAAAAGGCATTGCATGCATGCAGTTGTTGCAGAGAATGAAACCGGAGGGCAATGTTGAGCCGGGCGCGATGACCGACGCGCCCCTCGGGGGCGCAGTGCAAGTAGCCCAGGGCATTCCCGTGCCCAGAGCGTAGCGAAGGCGCGGGGTGCCCTGGGAATGTAGCCACCGAGTCAGCCCGCGCCCTGTAAGGGCGCGGTGCGGCTTAACCAAAGATGTAGCGGGGATCGCATCCGATTTCATGCAGCTTCAACATGGCCAGGAACTCAGCTTGAAAATCGCGTTTTTTGTGATGTTCAGCCTGCTGCTCGATGTACGCTACGGTCGCCGCCACCTGTTTTCAACCGATCGAAAACGCGCCGTACCCCTCTTGCCAGGCGAAATGCGGTTGCTGGATGGTCTTATGCATCCACAACGAGGAACCTTGTTTGACCTCGCGCATGGCGTCTGCCACGGAGATGGTGGATGGCAACGACAATAGGATATGAACGTGATCAGGCATGCCGCCGACGATCAGGGTTTTGCATCCATGTTCCCGCGCCACACCGCCGAGGAAGTTCCATAAGCGTGGTTGGAGATCGGGCGCGATCAGCGGACGGCGCTCTTTGGTTGAGAAGACGCAGTGGTAGAGCGAGGAGCAAAAGCTGTGCGGCATGGTCGAAGAAATCCTACCGCGAAACATAGGCTAAGCTGCAGGAATTTTGTGGAGAATGCACCGCGCCCCTTCAGGGCGCGAACCTTCGTTCACATGGCCATCCCAGGGCTGCCGCAGTCCTCGCTGCGCTTCGGGCTGCGTTGCCCTGGGCTATTCGCATAGCGCCCTTTCAGGGCGCGCTTTCTGATGGCGCCGTTGTTCTGCGCAGTAGCGCCGACCTCTTGGCCGGCTGTGGCGTGGACCTCGCAGTCCACGCGTGGTATGCGGTCCACGCGAAATGTTGGTCGACCGGAAGGTCGCCCGTACAGCCGCTCGGGAGAGCGGTGCTACCATCAGCCCTTGGCTTGGATGCCGGCCACAATTTTTGCTCCGTGGAAGCGGCCGTTTTCGATGAAGATATCGTTGGTCCTGGTGCCGCCCACCAGCACGCCGGCCAGATAGATGCCGGGCACATTGGTTTCCAGCGTCTCCGGATCGATGGCCGGGCGACGGTCCGGGCCGTCGAAGCGGATGCCCACCTTCTCCAGAAAGCCAAAGTCGGGCCGGTAGCCGGTCATGGCCAGTACAAAGTCGTTTGCCAGGGTCTGGCGGCCTGCGGGCGTCTCCACCACCACGGAATGGGGGCCGATCTCCACCAGCCGCGAGCTGAACAATGCCGGAATCTCGCCGGCCTGGATGCGGTTTTCGAGGTCGGGCTTGATCCAGTACTTTACATGATCCAGCAGTCCAGCTCCGCGATGCACCAGGGTCACGCGCGCTCCATGCCGCCAGAGCTCCAGCGCGGCAATGGCGGCCGAATTCTTTCCGCCCACCACGACCACGTCCAGCCCGGCGTAGGGATGGGGATCGTTGTAGTAGTGATGCACCTTGGAGAGCTCTCCGCCGGGGATCTCCAGGCGGTTGGGCAGGTCGAAGTAGCCGGTAGCCAACGCGATGCGGCGGGCGCGGAAGAGCTCCGGGTGGCCAAAGCGGTCGGAGGTATGGACGGTAAAGTTGCCGTCGGCGCCCTCGATCCGCTCCACCCGCCGGTACGGACGCACGTCCAGCCCGTAGAACGCGGCGGCCTTGCGGTAGTATTCCAGGGCCTCGGCGCGGGTGGGTTTGGAGTTGGCGCTGGGGAAGGGTACGCCGCCAATCTCCAGCAGCTCCGAGGTGGTGAAGAAGACCATATGGGCCGGAAAGTGGAAGAGGGAGTTGACCAGGCAGCCTTTTTCGACCACCACCGTACGCAGGCCAGCCTTCACGGCCTCCATGGCTGTGGCCAGTCCGTTGGGTCCGGCTCCCACCACCAGCAGATCGAAGAGAGTTCCGTCTTCAGCAGTTCCGGGTGCGCTTGCGGGTCTCATAACAATAGATTAGGCCATCGGCAGGGTTGCCGGTTGTGACAAGGGGAACGCGAGAAGGAAAAAGCGCGGCCGACGCAGTATGGGAGGATGGAACAGATTCTTTCCGCAAAAGCTTGAAAAAATGCTATGTTTCCAATAGCCCCGGTTGTACGCCGTTCACATTCGATCAGGTGGAGGCCGAACCCGAGGGCTTTTTGTTGATATGCCAACCGCAATTTTGATTGACGGTGGTTTCTTCCTGCGCCGGTTCCCGGCCTGTTATCCCTCTCGTGAAAAGACAGATGCCAAGGTTGTGGCCAGAACTGCGTTTGAGCTGGCGCTCTCGCATCTGGAAGAAAAGTCGGCCCACAGGTCCGTACGCCACGAGCTTTACCGGATCTTCTTCTACGACTGTCCACCGCTGGCCAAGAAAGCGCAGCTGCCGAAGACGCGCAGGGCTATTGATTTCTCCAAGACGCCCCAAGCGGTTTTCCGGCTGGCGCTGCATGATGAGTTACGCAAGCAGCGCAAAGTGGCCCTGCGCTTGGGCCACCTGCTGGAACGGGCCGAATGGCAACTGAAAGAGGGGCGGTTGAAGACGCTGCTGGATGGCAGCACGGACTTCCAGAGCCTGGCGGATGAAGATTTCGAGTACCGGACCCTCCAGAAGGGGGTGGATATGCGCATCGGGATCGATATCGCGTCCTTGGCTTTCAAACGACAAGTGGATCAGATTGTGCTGGTTGCAGGCGATTCTGATTTTGTGCCGGCGGCCAAGTTGGCGCGCAGGGAAGGGATCGATTTCATCCTCGATCCGTTGTGGAGCATTATTCACGCGGAGCTTCACGAGCATGTGGACGGCGTTCGATCCACGTGCCCGAATCCGGCGCAGAGCCGGGAACACTCCGCTCCAAGTGCCGGCGGCCGGGCATCCTGAATGCCTTCAAGATCAGGCGGAGCGCGGTTCCATTGACTCTGGGCTCTCGATCAAGTATTCTGTAGACCTTGCGCGGTGTTGCGTCTGGAGTCTCGGTGTGCTCACCCGGACTCATCTGAAAGCAGCCTTTTTCAGGCACTTTTGGAACGGACCCGAGGCTGCCGGGCCTACAATGGTCGCCCGGTTTTGCTCAGAGCCCCTCCGGGGGCAGGCTCCCGCAGTTCTCACCCGAACAGCATTGTTTGGTAGTGGGTAGAGGTTCAGGCCCTTTGTTCCTGGGTATTGTCCTGGGACGGGGGCTGGCGCGTTGCGCATGGTTTTTTGCGAAGGGGCAGGAGAGAGATGTCGACCTTTATTCCGAGCGGCAAGGATATTGACCGCAAGTGGTATGTTCTGGATGCTGACGGCAAAACGCTGGGACGGCTGGCCACCAAGGCTGCCGATCTGCTGAGCGGCAAGCTCAACCCCCAGTATGTGCCGTACATCGACGTGGGCGATCACGTGATCGTCATCAACGCGGAGAAGGTCCGTTTGACGGGTCTCAAGTCGCAGTCCAAGCTCTATCGTCGCTATACCGGCTTCCCGGGCGGTCTGCGCGAAGAGTCCTTCACCCGCCTGCTCCACCGCAAGCCCGAAAAGATCCTGGAAGAAGCGATCAAGGGCATGCTGCCGAAGACCAAGATGGGGCGCAAGATGGGCTCCAAGCTGAAGGTCTACCGCGGCGACAAGCACCCCCACCAGGCGCAGGGCCCGGTGGCGATGGAAATTGCATAAGAACAGCTATTAGCTGCTGGCTTTTAGCTCCTTGCCACTACATGCAGGAGCGAACATCCTGGACGAAACCAAGACTCGGCCCAGCATGGATAAAGCTAGAAGCTAGCAGCTAGAAGCTAGGAGCTATTTGGAATGGCAGATCTGGTTCAGTATTACGGGACGGGCCGCCGCAAGTCGGCCATTGCCCGTGTCTTCCTCCGCCCCGGAACCGGGGAGTGGAAGGTGAATGGCAAGGGATTTGACGAGTATTTCGTGACCGAGCAGCAGCGCGCTTCGGCCAAGAAGACTCTGCAGGTGGCCGAACTGGCCGCCAGCTTCGACGTTGTCACCACCGTGCAGGGTGGTGGTGTGGCCGCGCAGGCCGACGCCGTCAAGATGGGCCTGGCCCGCGCCCTGGTTGTCTTCAACCCCGAGCTGCGCAAGCCGCTCAAGGCAGAAGGCCTGATGACCCGCGATGCGCGCCAAAAGGAGCGCAAGAAGTACGGTCAGAAGGGCGCCCGCAAGCGCTTCCAGTTCAGCAAGCGTTAATCTTCAGCTTCTAGCTGCTAGCTTCCAGCTTCTAGCCCGTGCGATTGCCGGAACGAATTTTCTCCGTACGTATGGAGGTTCGTTCCCGGCCAGGCCGGCTAGAAGCTAGAGGCTGAAAGCTGGAAGCTACGTTTTTTCATCTTCCGCAAGCGCGGACTTAATCCGGGCCCGGCGATCACTCGCCCGGATGCCTATAAGGAGGCCGAATGGCCACGATTACCATGAAGGAGCTGCTCGAAGCTGGCGTTCACTTTGGGCACCAGACCAAGCGCTGGAATCCGAAGATGAAGGAATATATCTTCGGTGAGCGCAACGGCATCTACATCATCGATCTGCAGAAGACGCTGAAGCTCTTCAAGGACGCTTCCAAGTTCGTTACCGATCTGACCGCTTCGGGCAAGAACATCCTGTTTGTCGGCACCAAGCGTCAGGCACAGGACGCGGTGGCTGAGGAAGCCAACCGCGCCGGCATGCCCTACATCAACAACCGTTGGCTGGGCGGCCTGCTCACCAACTGGGTGACGGTGCAGAAGTCGGTGAAGCGCCTGCAGGAGATCGACGAGATGGCCGTGGACGGCCGCTACGAGCTGCTGACCAAGAAGGAAGTCATCCGTCTGGAGCGTGAGCGCAAGCATCTGCAGGCCAACCTGGCCGGCATCAAGAACATGAAGCGGCTGCCGGACGCCCTGTTCATCATCGACTCCAACAACGAAGCCATTGCCGTGAAGGAAGCCCGCAAGCTGGGCATCCCGGTGGTTGCCGTGGTGGACACCAATTGCGATCCCACCGTGGTCGACTACGTGATCCCCGGCAACGACGACGCGCTGCGCGCCATCCGCCTGTTTGCCTCCAAGATTGCCGATTCGGCAGCCGAGGGTGTGAACCTGATCGGCGACAAAGCCTTCGTGGAGGAAGCTCCCGCTGAGGTGGTTGCCGAGGCTCCGGTTGAGGCTGCCAGCGAAGATGTCGATCTGGAAGCAGCTCTGGGCGGTGGAATCCGCAAGGCTCCGGCAGTTGCCGAGGAGCCCGAGGCCGTCGAAGGCGCTCTTTAATCTCTCGTGCGCCTGAGGCGCACCGCAGGAAGAGCGTGGCCGAAGAGAGCGCCACGCTTTTCTTTTGCCGGATGTTCATCCGGCGTAGTTAATCTAGCTCTGGCACGGGTGCCAGGACATTCCGCCGGGCGATTTTTTGGTCGCGCCGGCAAAAAGTGAGATGAGACAGTGAGCGAAAAGATCGATGCCAAGCTGGTCAAGGAACTCCGGGAGAAGTCTGGCGCGCCGATGGGCGACTGCCTGAAGGCTCTGCAGGAGACCAAGGGCAATATCGAAGATGCCTTCGTTGTGCTGCGCAAGCGCGGCATGGCTTCGGCCCAGAAGAAGGCCTCGCGTACCACCAACGAGGGCTCGGTGGCCACCTACATCCATGCCGGCGGCAAGCTGGGCGTGCTGCTGGAGCTCAACTGCGAATCCGACTTTGTGGCCCGCACCGAGGACTTCCAGGACCTGCTGAAGGACATCTCGATGCACATCGCCGCTGCCGATCCCCGTTACGTCCGCTCCGAAGACGTTACGCCCGAGGATCTGGAGCGCGAGAAGGAGATCTTCCGCGCCCAGGCTGCCGCCACCGGCAAGCCGGCTCCGGTGGTCGAAAAGATCGTCGAAGGCAAGATGGGCAAGTTCTACGAAGAGGTTTGCCTGCTGGATCAGCCCTTCGTCAAGGACCAGACCGTCACCATCAAGGAGCTCATTGCCCAGAAGGTGGGCAAGCTGGGTGAGAACATCACCGTCCGCCGCTTTGCCCGCTTCAAGGTCGGCGCTCCCGACTGGACCATCGCCACCACCAAGCCGGCTGAAGCCGCGCCGGCCGAGTAAGTTTTCTACTCGTCGCAGCAAGTTCAAAACGCCCGGGTTCGCCCGGGCGTTTTGCTGTCTGGGAAACCTCAAAAGCAGAGCTCGGTTGAAAAGTAGCTAAAATAGCTATATTATCTAGAATAGCTAGTATGGAGGCAGCCATGGTGACCGTTAAGTCCGCAGAAGCGCAGAACCGCTTCGGTCAATTGATCGATATGTCGCAGCGCGAGATCGTCACCGTTACGCGGCATGGCCGTACGGCAGCGTTCATTGTTTCTCCGCGCGATATGGAAGAGCTGATGGATGCACGCCGCAAGCGCAGCCGCGCCGTGGCCGAGATGGAGGCGTGGAGCGAGGAAGCCCGGCGGAGCCAATCTCCAGCGCAGGCCGCTGCTGCCGCGCAGTTGTCGGATGAGGACGTCCAGCGCATGGTGCATGAGCTGAGATGATCGTTCGTCGCGTGGTTTTCGATACGAGTATGCTGGTGTCGGCTGCCCTGCGATTGGACTCGATTCCTCATCGGGCCCTGCTCCGCGCCCTCGCATCCTGCGACCTGTGTGCGAGCGTCGTTACTCTGACCGAATTGAAAGAAGTGTTGGCGAGGGAGAAGTTTAGCGCGTACCTCGCGGCCGATGCGCGTAACAGGTTCCTGCAAACCATCGAGAACAGCGTTCTGCGCTTTGCGGTAGAGGATGAGGATCTTCTCTCGCTCGATCCTGCCTGCCGCGATCCCAAGGACAATATCTTTCTGGCTTTGGCAGCCGTCTCCGAAGCAGGAATCCTGATCAGCAGCGACGAGGACCTATTGGTGCTCGACCCGTGGAATGGAGTGCGTGTAGTGCGGCCGGCGGAGTTTCTGGATATAGCGGAATAGGGGGGCTTGAGAGCTGGGTCATTTCCTTGATAAGGAGCTCCTACCCTCCCGGGTCCCCGAATGCGAGGGGCACCCGCCATGCGAAATACTCCTCAGCTGTCGTTCTTATGCTTACATCTTCTGTTGCTTCGCGGCGATCAACCGGGCCTGAAGGCCACGATCCTTCGAAGAAAAACGCGCTTTCAGGGGCATGAATGCCCCTGCTCCCTCCATCCAACTTTCCACGAAGGACGCGAAGCGGGCTGCCGCACCGCAGGTGCCTGCTGCATGCAATGCCCGCACGGCAGGTGCTTAATTCACCGTCAGCACCAGTTTGCCAAAGTGGCCGCCCTCTTCCATGCGCTCAAAGACGGCGCGGGCTTCGGTCCAGGAAAACTCCTCGCCCACCGGGCGCAATTCGGCTAGCGCAATCGCGCGGTTCAGTTCCACAAAGTCGCGCCGGCTGCCCACATAGATACCATGAATGTGGGCCAGCTTGTGCAGGAGCAGGGGAATGGGGAAGGGTTCGTCGGAGGGGGCGAGCACGCCGATCTGGGCCACGGTGCCGCCAATCCTGAGGGCCTTGAGGGAGCGGGCCAGGGTGCCGGCGCCGCCCACTTCCACCACCAGATCCACGCCCTCGCCGCCGGTCTCGTCCACGGCCCAGCGCTCCCACTCCGGGTTGTCGCGATAGTTGAGCCCGGCGTCCAGGCCCATGCCGTGGGCCCGCTCCAGCTTCTCGTAGCTGGAGCTGATGCCGAGGACCCGTGCGCCGCGCAGTCGCGCCAACTGCAGGGCAAAGATGGCTACACCGCCGGTGCCCTGGATCAGTACTGTTGATCCGGGTTGCACGTCGGCTGCCTTCAGCGCGTTCCAGGCGGTAACGGCGGCGCAGGGCAGGGTGGCAGCCTCCTGGAAGCTCAGGTGCTCGGGGATGGCCACCAGGCCTGTTTCGCGCAGCACAACGTAGTCGGTGAGCATGCCGTCCACGTCGCCGCCCAGGGCTCCGCGGGAACGGATGGCGGTCAGCGGTCCGTCCAGCCAATTCTGCATGAAGATGCCGGCCACGCGGTCGCCGGGCTTCCAGGCGGTAACGCCCTCACCGACGGCTACCACCTCGCCGGCTCCGTCGGAGCAGGGGATGCGGGGCAGGCGCATGCGCGGACTGTATTGCCCGCGGATCAACAGCAAGTCGCGAAAATTGAGAGAGATGGCACGAACGCCCACCAGCACCTCGCCGGGGCCGGGTGTGGGCGTGGGTTTTTCGACAAACTCCAGATGCTCCAGACCAAAGGATGAAAACTGCCAGGCACGCACGGCTTGCTTCCTCCTGCTCGCGCACGCGGTAATCGGGCGCAAGCCAGTTTTCGGGACGCGAAACTACCGGGCCCCGTACAATGAAGATAGGACCCCATTGTGGGAATGTAAATCCAAGGAGGATTCTGATGTCTGAAGTACCCGCCGCTGGCTCCGCTGTGACGGCCGAGGAACTGAAGCGCCTTGCCGCCATTGAAAAGGCCAAACGCGACCGCCAGCGCCAGGAGCTGAGTCTCCAACGGGAGTTCATTCTCTCCCAGCGCACCTCAAGTCCGGTCCGCCGTCAGGCTCTGGAAGCGGCTTTGCAACAGATCGAAACCCAGATTGCAGGGCTGAACTAGGGCCTTTGCCATCGGGCGACGTTTTGGCCGGATAGACTGCGGCCTTTCCGGTAGAGGGTGTACTGTGCGGCCAGCCCGCGCCCGCTCTCCTTACCTTGCCACCGTCAGCCTGACCTGTGTGGATTGATCCACGCGCACGCCCGCAGCCGGCGATTGTGCCAGCACCGCTCCCGGAGGAACTGGAGGCGCGGGCGGCTCGTTGCCGGTGCCCACATGGCCCACGGCGACGTCGGCGGTCCTGGTGACTGCCTTGATGCCTACCTTGGCCAGCGCCGCCACGGCGCCGGTAGCGCTGGAGCCCACCAGATCGGGCATCACGTAACCATCGGGCACAACATCGTCGGGCGCGGCCACCAGCAGATTCACGGTGGGCCGTTCAATGTCCTGGGCATGGGCAGGAGGGTCTTGGGCCAGCACCGTGCCTGCGGAGAATTTGGCGGTAGGAAACTGCACAGTTGCGCCCACATCCAGGCCGGCGCGGCGCAGTTCCAGTTCGGCCACGCGAGCATCGTGGCCCACCGTTTCCGGAACGTCCACCTTTTGCGGCCCCAGGCTTTCAGAGACGCGCACCTGCCACTCGCGGCGCACCACCGTGCCCGGCGCCGGCGCTTGGGAGAGGATGTGCCCGGCGGCCACGTCGCCCGAGTAGTAACGATTATCCACGGAGAGGGTGAGCCCCAGGCCGGCGGTCTGCGCGCGCGCATCGGCCACGGTCATACCTTTCAGCGCGGGCACCTGGACCTCAGCCCCGTGAATGGCAAAGTGCATGGTCACGATGGCCGCGATCAGCGCAGCGCTGACCAGCAACAGCAGCAGCGACGCGATCTGAAAAAAATTTTTAATCCCCCGGATGTTCATCGTCGGTCGAATTCTGCCTTCCCTCTAGCGAAGATTATCGGTGGCCGGCTCGGGATGGATGGTGACGCGCCGCACTTCAGGACAGAGGAGCTTGAAGCGGTCTTCCAGGGCGGTAATGGCCTCGTGGACCTGGAGCATGGTGAGCTCGTCGGGCAGGGTGCAGTGGCAGCTGATGGAAATGTGATCGCCGGCGCGGCCCACCAGAATCTCATGCACATCCAGAATCTCGGGAAACTGCTGGGCGGCCTCCAGGAGCGCCTGCTCGATGCGGCGGATCTCCTCCACCGTCTCTTCGGGTTGCTCGATGGTGGCCGGCTCGCTCTCGATATGGGTCAGGATCGCGTCCAGCTCCGGGGTGGCGCGCAGAATCTCGGCTTCCAGCAGGGTCACAAACTCATGCGCCTTGACCAGGGTGAGGGTTTCATCGAGTTCCAGATGCTGCTCCACGCGCAGCTTGCCGTGCACGGACTGGACGCTGAGGTCGTGGACGCTCACATTGTGGCGGGCGGCGGCGGCGCGCACGCGGTCAAAGATGCTCTCCGCGCGGGCCATGCGCGGGACCGGGTGCACCACCACATCGGCTGCGGGCAGGATGCGATGCACGGCGTCGGTGGCGGCGTCGACCAGCTCGCCGGTGTGCTCAAAGGTGTAGCGACTGGGCATGGCCAGGGTCAGATCCACAAAGTGGCCGGCTCCGGCGCGGCGCACGCGGGCCTTCTCCACGGCCAGAACGCCCTGCACGCGCTCCACTTCATGCACCAGATTGGCGCGGGTTTCGGCGGGAATGGCATCCAGCAGCACGGCAATGGTTTCCTTGCCCAGCAGGATGGTCAGGCGCAGGATCATTACTGAAACCACCAGCGCCGCCACCGGGTCGGCCAGCCGCAGCTGATACACGCCCACCCGCTCGCCAATCCAACTGGCAGCCAGTCCGCCCAGTACGGCCACGGTGGACCAGATGTCGGAGGCAAAGTGGAAGGCGTCGGTGGCCAGGGCCGGACTGCCGGTGGCTTCCGCCACCTTGCGCAGCTTGCGCGAGCGCCACCAGTCCACGGCGATGGAGGAAAGGAGCACGGCCACAGGCCACACCGAGTGGCGCAGCACGGTCTGGTTGTGGAAGATGCGATCCAGCGCCTCGGCAATGATCCAGGCGCAGCTGATGGCCATCAGAATGGCTTCGCCGAGCGCGGAGAGATTCTCCACCTTGCCGTGGCCGTAAGTGTGATCCTCATCGGCGGGCTTGTCGCTGACGCGCACGGAGAAGTAGGTGAGCGCCGCGCCCACCAGGTCCAGCCCGGAGTGGGCCGCATCCGAGAGCACGCCCAGGGAGCCCGAGAGCAGGCCGGCGGCCAGCTTGAGCACGGTCATGGCGGCGGCGGCCAGCATGGAGTCGCGCGTCACCCGCTGCTTGGCGGCGGTCAACTCTGCCAGCTGCATGGGCTGCGGATGTGCAGTGGAGGAAGCCATGGTTCTCCAGCCTACGACGTACGGCGCGCGGTGTACAAGCCCGCGATGCCGAAGGTGTAAGGCTGCCAGCTGCAATCGGTATAGCCCACCTTGCGCATCAGCTCCAGCATCTGGGCTGGGGGCGGGAAGTTGCCCACCGAAGTGGGCAGATAGCTGTACGGTCCATCCTGGCCGCAGATGAGCCGGCCGATAGCTGGTAGCACGCGGCGGAAGTAGACGGCGTAGGCCTTGCCGATGAGCCCGCCGGGCTCGGAGAAGTCCAGAATGCCGAGCTCGGCGCCGGGCTTGAGCACGCGATGGAACTCGCGCAGACCGGCCTCGTAGTTGGCCAAATTGCGGAAGCCGAAAGCGGAGACGATCAGATCCAGCGACTCCGGCCGCAGGGGCAGATGCAGGGCGTCAGCTTCCACGGGGACGGCATACGGCAGTCCGGCTGGCCGCGCCGCCCGGCCAAACTTGCGCGCTCCGCGGCTGAGCATGGCGTGGGCAAAGTCGGCGGCGATGATCGGCTCAGCCCCGTGCGGACGCCGCTTCAACAGCGCCATGGTCATGTCGCCAGTGCCGCAGCAGATATCCAGAATGGCCGCTTCGGGCCGCTTCAGAATCGCGTCAAAGCGGCGCGCCGCCCGCCACCACCACAGCCGGTCGATGTTGGCACTGAGCACGTGGTTCAGCAGATCGTAGCGCGGAGCGATGGAGTTGAACATCTCCGCCACCGCGCGTGCGGCGCTGGCCTCGTCGGTCACGCCTTCGGGTTTGGCTCCGGTTGCCGGCATTTTTCCTCGTTCGGTGCAGGGGAAGTCTGTATCCATGGATCGCTCTTCCCATAGTAGATGGAGAGGATGATTTTTGCGCTCCGATGGCGTTGATGGACCTCGTAACACGAATGAATTCTTTGGAGCTGGTATATACTTTTAGTATCTATCAAAGCGGGAGGTGGGAAATGGCGACCAAACCCATTGTCGAAACCGATGCAGCGGAAGCCAAACTCTTCTGGAATGGCCGCAGCCAGGCCGTGCGCCTGCCCAAGCAGTTCCGCTTTGAAGGTGACCGCGTGCGCGTCCGGCGGATGGGCGCTGGCATCCTGATTGAACCGATTCAGGACGCGAAAAACGAGTCTTTTGAACAGTGGCTTGCGCGCATCGATGCCTTGCGCGGCGATGCGTTTCTTCCCGAAGACCGTAATCAGGAACTCGCACCAATCCGCGAGTACTTTGAATGACGTACTCGCTCGACACCAATGTCTGCATTGCATTTATCAACGACCGCTCGGACCGGGTTCGTGCGCGTTTCAATCAAGCACGGCTGGCGGGCGCGCGGTTGACGACTTCTTCGTTGGTTGTGCATGAGCTCTGGTACGGCGTGGCCAAAAGCAATAGGCCGCAGCAAACTGCGGAGGCTGTGGAAGCGTTTCTTGGCAAATATCTGACCATCCTGGAGTTTTCCGCGCCGGACGCCAAAGCGGCCGCGGAACTGCGCGCCGGGTTGGAGCGCCAGGGAAAAGGCATCGGCGCCTACGACACCCTGATCGCCGGGCAGGCCTTCGCGCGGAACTTTATTCTGGTCACGGCGAACACGCGCGAATTTGCCCGCGTGGACGGCTTGAAGCTGGAAGACTGGTCGATCTAGGGCCTCGGCGTATGTTGGATTCGTACTCTCCCTGGTCTCAGAATCGACACCAGATTCACCCGGCGCCACGGAGAATCAATTGAAAGCAATTCTTTACACTGATGAAACTGCGAAGAAGTTTGTCGAGAGGTTTTGCGATCATGTCCACTGGCTGGTCAGTGTCCGATATATCTTCAAAGTCCTTTTTGAGGAAGAGCAGCCGTCCAACCTTCCCCTCATGCAGAAAACAGCATCTTCGTTCTTCGCTGGCCTGAATAGGATTTTGCAGGAATACCTGCTCTTGGAATGCGCCAAGCTTACTGACCTCGCAGAGACTCACGGCCACAAAAACTTCACGGTCGATTCACTTGTCAAAGGCATCAGCTGGCCAACAGATACGTTAATCCTAAGCAAGATGGTGTCATTGCCAGCTGAGGATAAGGACATACTGAAGGAATTGAAGTCATTGCAGGCCGTTACTGAGAATTTCAGAAATTATATCAATTCCGCGAGAAACAAACTCCTTGCTCACTGGGACATGAAAACCGTCCTATCCGGAGCTACCCTTTGGGAGTTGTTCCCCATGGGTGAGGATCAGAAGTTCTTTGATGCGCTACAGAAAATTTGCAATATAGCCCACGAAGTTTGTTTCGGTACGATCTACGGGGACATGATACCGACTGGCCCTGGAGATGTCTTCTGCTTAACAAAAACACTTCGACACGCTGTCGCATTTGATGAGGCATTATCAGAGAGTTCTGGACAAAGCAAGACATGGCTATACTCCTGTCTGCATAAGACAGGGCATAAAAACGTGTGACTGTTGAGCGGGAGGCCGTTCCCGCTCAACGCCTCTCTACTTCTCTCCCGCCAGCCACTTCCGCGTATTCAGCAGTTGCCGGTTGTCCAGCGCCCAGACCTTGCCGGTCATCTCTTCCGGGCTCTTGCCCTCGCGTTCGCACTTGTCGTACTCGCTCTGCATGGCCTGCATCTTGGCGTCCAGATCGTCTACAAAGTTCAGCACCAGGGCTTCGGGAATCATGGGCAGCTTGGGCGAGCCGAACTCCAGCTTGCCGTGGTGGGCCAGAATCATGTGCACCACCAGCGTCCTGAGCCGCTCCGGGAAGCCCGGCAGCTTGTCGATGGCGCGGTTCACCATATCCACGCCGAACTGAATGTGCCCCAGCAGGATGCCTTCCACGGTGTAATCGAAGCCGACGGTCCAGCTCAGCTCGCGGGTCTTGCCAATGTCGTGCAGGATGACGCCGGTAAGCAGCAGATCGCGATCGAGCAGGGGATAGTGCGCGGCCACGCGATCGGCCAGTTTGAGCAGGCTGACCACGTGTTCGAGAAGGCCGCCCAGCCAGGCGTGATGCAGTTGCCGCGCAGCCGGCGCCTCGCGATAGGCCGCGCGCATGGCCGGCTCGTCGAGCAGCAGGAGCAGCAGGCGCTTGAGGTCGGCATTGGTGAAGCTCTCGATGGTGGAGAGGAGATGATTCCAGAGCGCGTCCACGTCGTAGGTGGTGGCGGGCAGCAGGTCGCTCTTCTCCACCTCGCCTGGAGCCGCCACGCGCAGCTGGTCGATCTTCATCTGCACGCGCTCGTCAAAGCGCGAGGCCGAGCCGCGCGCCTTCACAATGTCGCCCTTGTCGAAATCCCTGGCAATGCGCGGGTCGTTTGGCTCCCACACCCGGCCCTCGATCTGGCCGCTGCGATCGCCCAGCATCAGATTCAGGTAGGGCTTGTTGGTCTTGGTCATGCGCTGCTGCTTGGCCAGAACCAGAAAGAAGCTGTCAAAGCTCCGGCCCTCGTCGAAGGCCGCCACGTCGGAGATGTAGATGTCTTTCATGCTCGGAACAAGCTTAACGCAAGCGGGTCAGTTGCCCAAGCGGGAAGGAGGTTGGCCGGATTCAGCGGGCGTGGCACAGTTCGAGGATGGGCTCGCCGAAGCGCTCCGCCTTGGCCGGGCCCATGCCGTTCACTTCCAGCAGCTCGTTGGGATTGCGGGGCCGCGCCGCGGCAATGCCGCGCAGGGTGCGGTCGTTCAGGATCATGTAGGCCGGCAGGCCGAGCTTTTTGGCCTCAGCCGCGCGCCACTCCCTGAGCCGCGCGGCCAGAGCTTCGCCTTCGGCATTCAGCGCAACGGGCTCATCGGCGGCTTCGCTCTTCTTTGCCGCGCGTGGGGCGGGCGCGGCTTTCCGCACGCGCGATGAACTTTTTACGCCGCCGTTGAAGGCATCCACAATGCCATCGGAGAGCAGCAGCGGCAAGGGGGTTGAAGGGCGCACCTCCAGCCCGTCGTCGGTCAGGCGGATCTTGCGGAAGCGGCGGGTTTCGCCGTCCTTTTCGTACTCGGCTTCCTCGATGGCGATCAGGTTCGAGCGCAGCATGGCCTGGAGCAAGCCGTCGAAGCTCTCGCGGCTCAAGCGGCTCAGGGAGTCGATACCCCGCTGCAGGCTTCCCGCGGCTTTGTACTCCACGGGGCGCAGCTCGTCGACGATCTCCTGTACCAGATTCCGTTCATACGTGGACGCGCGCCGGAATTGCCTGAGCACCGCGCCGGCCGGATCGCAAACGTCGCACTGGCCGCAGGCGCGGTCCGCATCGCTCACATCGCCAAAGTGGCGCACCAGCGCACCCATGCGGCATTCGTTGGAGGTGGTAAAGCGCAGTACGCGCTCAAACTGCTCGGCGCGGTGCTGTGCCTGCACCGCATAGGTCTTGCGCCAGCCCAGCGCGCCGCGGGTCACGCTGCCGCCAAAGTCCACCTGCGCGCCGCCGTGAATCTGCAATTTTTCCAGCGCCTTGTCGAACTCCTCTTCTGCGAGCTTCGTTTTTGCGCGCACGTCTTCCACCAGCTGCGGCTCCTCATCGAGCGCTTTGAAGACCTGGTTCAGATGGTCCACGGGAGGATAATCGCGGGTCATGAAGAAGTCGTGGGTCTTCTGGTCGGCGTAGCTGTGCATCAGGTAGGTGCGACTGGGCGCGCCATCGCGGCCGGCGCGGCCAATCTCCTGGTAGTAGCCTTCGAGGGTACCCGGCAGGCCGGCGTGGATCACGGTGCGGATGTCGGCCTTGTCGATGCCCATGCCGAAGGCGATGGTGGCCACCACCACTTCCAACTCGCCCGACTGGAAGGCCGACTGCACGCGCTCGCGCGCATCGGGGTCCATGCCGGCGTGGTAGGCCGCGGCGGGAATTCGGCGCGCCAGCTCCTCGGCCAGCTTCTCAGCCTGCTTGCGCGAGGTGGCGTAGACAATGGCAGGACGGCGCGTACGGTCGGAGAGCAGCCGGGCAATGGTTCCGGCGCGTTCGGGGATCGCGAGTTCGACGACCTCAATGGCCAAGTTGTCGCGGCGGAAGCCGTGAATGAAGCGCGCCGGGTTGACCATGGCCAGCTGCGAAAGGATGTCGGCCTGCACGGTGGGGGTGGCTGTGGCGGTCATGGCCAGCACCGGCGAAGGCGCGCCCTCGCCGCGCAGCGCGGGCAGGTACTGGCCCAACATGCGGTAGTCGGGACGGAAGTCGTGGCCCCATTGCGAGATGCAGTGCGCCTCGTCGATGGCAATCAGGGCCAGCTTCTTCTTGGCCAGCATCTCCGGAAAACCGGGCACGCGCAGCCGCTCCGGCGCAATGAACAGGAACTCCAGAGTGCCTTGCAGGAAATCGACGCAGGCCTGGCGCGCCTCGGAGCGCTCCAGGCCGGAGTGAATCCGCGCCACCTTGAGGCCCAGCGCGCGCAGCTTGGCGGTCTGGTCTTCCATCAGCGCGATCAGCGGCGAGATGACCAGCGCCGTGCCGCCGCGCACCAGGGCCGGCAGCTGGTAGCAAAGGCTTTTGCCGGCGCCGGTGGGCATCACCAGCAACAGGTCGCGGCCCTCCACGGCGGCGCGGCACACCACCTCCTGCCCGGCGCGAAAACGCGGAAAGCCGAAGACCGAGTTCAGTGTCTGGGTCAGGGCGTCGGAATGTACTTGCTTTTTCAAACGGCGGAGTCGAGGCGCTAAAGTGCGGTTCCCTTTCCACTCTAACGGATCGGCCTCTGGCACGGCTGTGGATGCCATCGTGCAGGGGACGGGTTGAAGCCCGAACCCTGCACGATGGCATCAGCCCTTCAGGCCTGGATCAGCCCGCTCTCAAACTCCTGGTTCAGCCAGCGCGTGTAGGCGGAGAAGTCTTCTTCGCGGCCCAGGAAGTCGTGCACCATCTCGCGGCCGGGCTTCGATCCACCCTGTTCGAGCACGGTGCGGCGATAGCGTTGGCCAGCCGTGCAACCCAGCAGATCGGCGGGATCGAACTGGGTGAAGAAGTCCAGCGCAATCACCTTGTCGAGCGCATAGGTGTAGTAGTTGGACGAGTAGCCGGTCAGGTGGCCGAAGCTGGCATACATCTTGCTCTGGGGGTGGAAGCTCCACGGCTGGAAGCGCTCGTAGGTCGCGCGCAGCTTGGCATCCAGATCGAGCCCGGCGGGGTCCTGGTCGTGCAGATCGAGCGAGAGCGTAGCGTAGTTCAGCTGCGCACGTTGGGCATCGGCGCGGCCAAAGGCGTCGGCTCCCTGCATGCGGCGAATGGTCTCGACAGGCAGCGGCTCACCAGTCTCATAATGCCGCGCAAAGCTCTGCAGCAACTTCGTGTTGCCAAAGAACTCCTCCAGCGTCTGCGACGGCACCTCGATGAAGTCGTGCTCGGTGGCAAAGCCGGAGACGCCGGCCCACTTCGTTCGCCCGCCCAGCAGCGTATGCATCAGGTGGCCGAACTCATGCAGGTAGGTCTCCACATTGGAGAACTCCATCAGCCCCGGATCGCCCTCCTCGCCGCCCGGAAAATTGCAGACCAGCGCGGCCTCCGGCAGATAGCGATTCTTCACACCGGTGACCAGGCTGGTGGCATAGAACCACTTGTCCTTGCCCTCGCGTGGGTGCATGTCCAGATAGAAGCGGCCGGCCAGCTCACCCCGGTCGTAGAGGTCGTAGACGGCTACCGAGGGATGCCACGCGGGCTGGGCGGAACGGCGGAACTCGATGTTGAAGAGCTTGGCTGCCGTGTCCAGCACGCCCTGCTCCACCTGCGCGAAGGGGAAGAAAGGCCGCACGGATTGCGAATCGAAATCGAAGGTCTGGCGGCGGAACTGCTCGTACCAGTAGCCGCGGCTGGTCTGGTCGATGGCTTCGATCGTGGCATCGACGCTGCGCGCAAAATCCAGAATCAGCTGATGCTCGCGGCGCGCGCCTTCCTGGCTGGCTTCGTCCAGCTTGTTCAGAAAGCTGCGCACATTCGCCGCCGAGCCGATCATCTGGTCGGCGGTGGCCAGATCGGCCCAGCTGCGAAAGCCGAGCACCTGGGCAATCTCCTGGCGCGTGGCCAGCAGATCGAGCAAGAGCTGTTGGTTGGCCGGATAGGCGCGGGTGTTGTAGGCCACAAACATCTGCTCGCGCAGCCGGGCCGAGCGGGCAAAGGTCATCACCGGCTGCATGTCGGGGTAGTCGGTGGTCAACTCTACGTTGCCATCGTCGCCGGGCTTGTGGCGGGCAATGTAATCCGCGGGCAGGCCATCGAGCTCCTCCGGCGCGACGGGAAAGCGCTTGGCTCCCTCCTGGATGTTCTTGCCGAACTCCAGCGCCAGCGCGGTGCACTTTTCCTGCAGCTTCTCCAGATGGTCGCGTGTGGCCTGGTCGCGATCCACGCCGGCCAGCCGGTAGCCGAGCAGAGTGCGCTCCATGTAGTGGCGCGTGGCCGCATCCGCGCCTTCCAGATCCACCGCGGCCAGGGCGTCGTAAACCTCTCGGTTCAGGGCCAGCTTGTTTCCGGCCAGGCTCACCCGCTGCGCCTCGGCCCGTGCCCGATCGCGCACGGCCTGGTCCGCGGCCACGGATTTCATCAGCCCCACCTGCGAGCCGGCCATGTGCAACTGCTCTAGAATCACGTCGTAGAGGCGCAGAGTGTTTTCCGGGGTCCGCTTGCCCTCCACGCTGGTAAGCGCGGCCAGGGCGGCCTCATGCGCGGCCAGCCGCGCGTTCACCCATGCGGTCAGATGTTCGGCGCTGGCGGCGCCGCCTGCCTCCCATACGCGCGTCTCCGGGGTCAGGGCGATCGGATCGTTCTCAGTTGGCATCTTGGCTCAGCTCCTTCTTATCTATCCTCACCTATCGGATGCATTTACGCGGCGGATGATCCACGCGGCAGGGCGGGGAAGAATGCAGGAAACGAATTCGGATGTATTTGCCCTGGGTTTGCACCGCGCGAGCGCAGAAATCCGGCCCCAAAAATGCCACAATGTGACTATGCCTCAGGAGACCCAGCACGCCTCGGCCACGCCCCCCTCTCCAGCGCCCCTCCGCCTGCGTCCGGGCCAGCTTTGCGTGGCCATTCAGGCAGCCACTCCAGTCGAGCTCATGGAGCGGGCCGAGGCTGCGGCCCGCGACTCGAAGTTTCTGGAGTTCCGGCTGGATACGGTAGATCTGCCGGCTCAGGCCATTGGGCCGCTGAAGGAGTTTCTGGCTCGCCACCACGGTTTGATCGCGGTTGGCACCTGCCGCCGTCTGCCCGGCGGAGGCCGCTTTACGGGCTCCGTGGTCCAGGAGCTGGAGATTCTGGCTGCCGCAGCCCAGGCCGGCTGCAGGATAGTCGATCTGGAGATCGAAACCGCGGAGGAAACCACGCCGGTGCAGCTGGAGCGCTTCCGCGCGGCGGTACATGCGGCAGGGGCGTCGCTGCTGGTCAGCTCCCACGATTTTTCGCAGACCCATCACCTGGCATTGGCGGCCGACCGCATTGCCGCCTTCCGTCCGGAGTTTGTGAAGGTGGTTTCCACCGCCCGCACGCTCAGCGACAACCTGGAGGTTCTGCGCCTGATCCGGGACCGCGCCGTGCAGTCGCAGATTGTGGGCATTGCCATGGGCGAGGAGGGGTTGGTGAGCCGCGTGCTGGGCCCGCGCGAGGGCGCTGCCTTTACCTTTGCTGCGCCCGATCAGGGCCAGGTCACGGCGCCCGGCCAGGTCACGGTGCGCACCCTGCGCGAGCTTTACCACATCGACCGCATCGACAAGGAGACCCGCGTCTTTGGCGTGGCCGGCAACCCCATCGGCCATTCGCTCTCGCCCCTGATGCACAATGCCGCTTATCGCGCCGAAGGGGTAAACGCGGTGATGTTCCCGCTGAAGGTGACGGCGCTGGACGATCTGCTGACGCTGGTGGAGGAGCTGCCGATGGCGGGCGTGGCCGTGACCATGCCGCTCAAGCAGGAGGTGTTGCCGCACCTGGCGCAGATGGACCCGCTGGTGGAGCGCATTGGCGCCTGCAACACGCTGCGCGTTTCGGCCGACGGCAAGCTCTATGGCTTCAACACGGACGTGACCGGAGTGGTGCGGCCGCTGGAGCGCCGGCTCAAGCTGAAGGGCGCGCGGGTGGCCGTGCTGGGCGCGGGCGGCGCGGCGCGGGCCGCGGTCTTTGGGCTGGCAGCGGAGGGTGCGGAGGTTTTTGTGGTCAATCGCACTCCCGCAACCGCGGAAAAGCTGGCGGCGCAGGCCGGAACCCAGGCACTCCCGATGGCCGAACTCACCCGGCAGCACTTTGACGTGCTGCTCAATACTACCCCCTGCGGCATGAAGGGCGTGGAGCAGCAGTTGCCGATCGAGGAGAACCAGCTCAACGCCGCCCTGGTCTTCGATATGGTCTATAACCCTTTGGAAACCCCGCTGCTACGGCTCGCCGCCGCGCGCGGCCTCGCTACCATTGGCGGGATGGAGATGTTTGTGCAGCAGGGCGCGCGCCAGTTTGAGATCTGGACCGGCAAGGCTGCCCCGGAGGCCGAGATGCGCCGGGTCGTGGAGCAAGCGCTGCAACGGCGCGGTTAACGGGAGGCCCCAGATTCGAGGCTGCCGGGGCCCAAAAGCACGGCTCGCGCGCCAGGATGGGTACTACGGCTGGTCGCAACGTCTTGCTCCGATTTCGTCCCGTTGCATCTCCTTTGCCTTCTTACCTTGAAAATGCCGGGAAATGGCCGTCCCGCGCGGTAGCCGCCGGTTTTCGGTCCGCTACAATAGAACGAAGCGCCTGCCAGACTGGGGACACGACTCCCCGGTTGCCAGGCGCATAAGAGCATATGCTGACTGAGAAATTGCCTGAAGCCCTGACTTTTGACGATGTGTTGCTGGTGCCTGCCTACAGCGACGTGGTTCCCGCCACGGTAAACACCCAGACGCAACTCACGCGCGCCATCACCCTGAACACGCCGCTGCTCAGCTCCGCCATGGACACCGTTACGGAGTCGCGCATGGCGATTGCCATGGCACAAGCAGGCGGCATTGGCATTGTGCACCGCAATCTCTCCATCGTCGACCAGGCGGGCGAGATCGACAAGGTGAAGCGCTCCGAAAGCGGCATGATCGTGGACCCGGTCACCATTGGTCCCGACCAGCTGATTGCCGACGCCCTCGATGTGATGCGCCGCTACAAGATCTCCGGCGTGCCCGTGACGCGCGGCAAAAAACTGGTGGGCATTCTCACCAACCGCGACCTGCGCTTTGAAACCCGCGTCGACATTCCCGTGGGCGACGTGATGACCAAGGAAGACCTGATCACGGTTCCGGTGGGCACCACGCTGGAAGAGGCCGAGCTGATCCTGCACAAGCACCGCGTGGAAAAGCTGCTGGTGGTCAACGAGGACTACGAGCTGAAGGGCCTGATCACGGTCAAGGACATCCAGAAGAAGCTGAAGTATCCCAACGCCTGCAAGGACGATCAGGGCCGTCTGCGGGTGGGCGGAGCCATTGGCGCCACGGGCGACTTTCTGGAGCGCGCTGCGGAGCTGGTGCGCGCCCGCGCCGATGTGCTGGCCATCGATTCAGCCCACGGCCACTCTTCGCGCGTGCTGGATGCGGTGCGTCAGGTGAAGAAGGCCTTCCCGAACGTTGGCCTGCTGGCCGGCAACGTGGCTACCTACGAAGGGGCGCTGGCGTTGATCGACGCCGGAGCCGACGCCATCAAGGTGGGCATCGGGCCGGGCTCCATCTGCACCACCCGCATGGTCACCGGGGCCGGCATGCCGCAGATCACGGCCATTGCCGAGGCCGCCCGCGCCGCCCGCGAGCATGGCATTCCGGTGATCGCCGATGGCGGCATCAAGTACTCGGGCGAGATCACCAAGGCCATTGCGGCCGGTGCCGACTCGGTGATGATCGGCTCGCTGTTTGCGGGCGTGGATGAGAGCCCGGGCGAGACGATTCTCTACCAGGGACGCAGCTTCAAGACCTATCGCGGTATGGGCTCGCTGAGCGCCATGAGCCAGGGCTCCGGAGAGCGCTACTTCCAGTCCAACGCCGATCTGGCGGCAGCCAATGGCGGTTCGGTGGACGTGGTGCAGCGCGAGAAGGGCGCGGAGAACCGGCTGGCCAAGTTTGTGCCCGAGGGCATCGAGGGCCGCGTGCCCTACCGTGGACCGCTGGAGGCTATGGTCTTCCAACTGGTGGGCGGCCTGCGCTCCGGCATGGGCTACGTGGGTTGCAGCACCATCGCCGAGCTGCATGAGAAGGCACGCTTTGTCCGCATCTCCGGCGCGGGCCTGCGCGAGAGCCACGTGCACGACGTGATCATCACGCGCGAGGCTCCCAATTACCATGTCGAGTAAATCGTCGCGGGTGGGCTTCTGGATCTCCACGTGGTGGCCGGTGGTTCTGGCCGCCGCGGTAATCGGCATCGAGTCCACGGAATTCATGGGGGCCGACCACACCAGCGGCCCTCTGCGCGCCATGGTGGAAGCCATCTTCGGGCCCGTCTCCGATCCGCGCTGGGATTTAGTCCATCACTATATCCGCAAGAGCGGCCACTTTCTGGGCTACGGCCTGGTGGGACTGGCCTGGCTGCGTGCCTGGCGGCGCGTCCTGTCGCGGCAGTCGTTCCTGCGCTGCGCGGCATTGGCCCTGCTTGGCACCTTCCTGATTGCGGGCAGCGATGAGTGGCACCAGACCTTTCTGCCCAACCGTTCCGGGCAGTTCCGCGACGTGCTGCTGGACTGCTTTGGCGCGCTGATTCTTATTACCTTTGAGTATTTGGTTCTGCGGCTCTTCCACCGCAACTCGCTTCCGGCGCGGCGTTCCGCCGCCTGACGGCCTCCGGCGCCTGCACGGCGGGCGCTTGCGGGGCTGTGTGCCTTCCAGACAACTCGCGTACCCAGACTCATACGACGAAGAATCCTGATGCGGAGTTTTCCGCGCAGGACGAGCCGTGTCTCTGAGCTTGCTCTCGAACATTGCGGCGCTTGAGGGAACGAACAACCTCAATAGCCTCAGTGCGCGCCTGAGCTCCACGCTCCAACAGCTCTCTTCCGGCTCGCGCATCAACTCCGCAGCCGACGATGCCGCCGGGCTGTCCATGGTGGATACCATGAACGCCAACGTGGCGGCGCTGTCGCAATCGGTCTCGAACACCGAGGAGTCCATCTCCATGCTGCGCGTGGCCGATGGCGCTCTCTCGCAGGTGACCAGTCTGCTGAACCGCGCCGTGACATTGGCCACGGAGAGCTCCAACGGCACGCTCACCAGCGCACAAAACAAGGCGGCCGATCAGGAGTATGAGTCCATTCTGGACGAGATCAACAACATCGGCGCCACCACCACCTTCAACCAGCAAGCGGTCTTCGGGCGCACGGAGGGCAACTTTACCTCCGACGGCTCGGCGCAGGGTTCCTTCCTTGACTCGTTGACCTTTTCGCCGCTTTCCTCCAGCACGGTGGGCAACCAGAGCGGCACCGTCTCCTACGCCGCGCCCAACGGCAGCACGCCCGGTACCATGAGCTATACGGCCGGCAGCACCGTTGACTTGAGCAGCACCAGCCTGACGACTCCCACCGGGGCGCAGAGCGCACTGACCCAGATCAACTCCGCTATCTCTGCCGTCTCCTCGCAGGACGGGTATGTGGGGGCGCAGATCAACGTGCTCACGTTTCAAGCCGCAGTGCTGAATACCCAGGAAACCACGACCCTGGCCGCCGCCAACGCCATTGAGGCCACCAACTACGCGCAGGCGACCAGCCAGCTGGCCATGGAGCAGGTACAGATGCAGATGGCCATCGCCGCCATCTCCCAGGCCAACTCCACCAACCAGGAAGTGGTCAAGCTGCTGCAGTAAGCGCGAATCGTTTCGGATGCCTTCTCTGCTCCGTTTGGGTTGGGAACAACTGCGCCCCGACCGGTGTCTAACCCAACAAGACCATCGGCAACAGGAGGGCGCGATGCGGCGATTCTGGTGGGTGGGGTTGGTCGTGGTGGTTTTGTTGTGTGTCATGGGTTTCGCGCTGCGCCGCTTCGTTGTCCAGCCGATGCCAGCGGTGAAAGCCTACGTTCCGCCTGCGCGCTGGACATTGCGCATCTATCTTCCCCCTGAAGCGATCAAGGATGAACAGTATTTTGAGTACGACGGCAAGCCACGGGCAATTCACGGTTGGCAGGTTCACGTTGCCGATGCGAACGATGCTCTTCGCCATCTGGACCAGATTGAGCAGATGGACGCGCCTGGTTGGGGGGATAGAATCCACATTCAGCACCCCGAGGAGTACAGTCTGCAGTTTCTTGGGATTGATGCCGAAGGTCGAAAACGAGTTTTCGTGAATGCTTTCTGCGGTATTGTGGGAGATCGTGACGAATGGCAGACACATCTGGCGATTGTCGCCGATGGAGGAACCTGTTTCTGGCACGTCACCTACGATCCTGCAACCAGCAAATTCTCCG
>Ga0371490_1000204_pt1 | contig 50711 bp, 43 predicted proteins | sample MB2SIPfraction_FD_207959 | JGI IMG/M metagenome (GOLD analysis project Ga0371490, IMG submission 207959) | Lab enriched peat soil microbial communities from McLean, Ithaca, NY, United States - MB28FN SIP fraction | ecosystem: Environmental > Terrestrial > Soil > Wetlands > Peat | place: USA... | reverse complement strand
CTTCGCTTGGCTCCACAATTTCCGCCGACTCGTCAGCCGGTGGGAATACCATGAAGCCAACTTCCTCGGCATGCTCCAGCTCGGCTGCCTCGTCATCCTCCTGAGGTATTTATGAGATGGCTTCTAGAGACCACGAAGGAGGACAAACCAGCTGATCGCCACTGCGCCGGCCTGGCCGGGAACGAGCAGCGGCTACCGTCGGCCTAGCTGCCTTGGATGGAGTGCTTGCCGCGGCTCGCCGAAACGAAGTCGCTGCCGTCCTTGAGACGCCAACGCCTTGACCAGACCGTCAAGCCGATGACAGTTGCGCGATTAGCCTCCTTAATTAAGATTGGAACAGTTTCGGAAGGCGTTCACCGGATTTGCCGAGAAACACTTGATTGAAGGCGGCCGTATTGGCGGGCTCCTCCAGACCGAGATAGGACGTGCGAGCTCCTTTTTCTCGGGCGAGATGGACAAAGCTCGCGGCGGGCTCGACGATCCCGCTGCTTCCCACTGTTAGAAACACGGTACATCGTTGCAGGGCCTCCATCACCGTCTGCATGTGGAACGGAGTTTCTCCGAACCAGCAGATGTCGGGCCGAATAAGCGCCCCGCATTTCCTGCACTTTGCAATGTCTGACTTCTTTTCGTAAAGCCGCTTGTCTTCGAAGGGCTTGGTCGGACAATCCCAACCCGAGCACCTCGACCGGAACAGATGGCCGTGCATGTGACATACCCGAGTTGAGCCCGCTTGTTCGTGAAGATCATCGACGTTCTGGGTACAGACGAACATCCGTTCGCCCAGTTTCTCTTCCAGCCTCACCAAAGCGATATGACCTGGGTTTGGCTTGCAAGCAGCCGCTGCCGAACGGCGCATCGAATAAAAGCGCCATACCAGCTCCGGGTCTCGCCTAAAGGCATTTGGCGTAGCAACATCCTCTATTCGATAGCCTTCCCACAGCCCATCTTGTCCACGAAAGGTTGGGATGCCACTCTCGGCACTGATTCCCGCGCCCGTCAGCACAAACAGCCGATCTGACGGAAGAATCGAGATAGACATTTTCATAGCTTATTCTCCATTGTGAATTCTCTGCCGAACACGGCAGCTTGTGAATAGCTTTCTTCACCGAGAAGAACTGCTCTTTCTTGATTGCCAGCGCGGGGCACTTTAGTTTTCTTCCGTCTTCCAGATTCATCGAAGCTCGCACAATAAGCATCCGTTGGTTTACAGTGGCAGAAGCCAAGCCGAAAGCGCTCTGCTCAGTTGGTTTCGGCAAAACAAGCCCTCACTTCGCGTTCGCTTAGCCCAGGTGCTTCATACGCTATCAACTGCACCCATTCTGAGGTTAGACGCACAGATTTGGCGTCAAATATGAGGCGGAGATTCCGGCCCCCGCTTGAGGCATCGGCGTTCAAGGAGGTGCAAACATGAAACGCGCTAATGTCGCACTCATGTATGGTCTTCTTATTGTTGGCATTCTTCTGAATTCGAGCTGCTCGGGAACTCCCGCGCTGTATCGGGCCATACAGTTGACACCCAGCAATCCTCAAACAATCGGACAGGGGAAGACGCTCAACATTGCGGCTCAGGTCTCGAATGACACTGCCAATGCGGGGGTGACCTGGACGCTGAGTCCGGCAACTGAATTCGGGACGCTCAATCCCACGACGACTACAAGCGCGACTTATAACGCTCCCGCCACTGTCGCCTCCGCGATCACTGTTACGGTGGTGGCCACATCCATTACATATCCCACGATGTTTTCCTCTCTCTCGATCACGGTCGAGCCGCCGCCATCGATTACGACGACGACCCTGCCATCGGGGAGCATCACTGGTGCTTACAGTGCAACCGTAAGTGAATCGGGAGGCGTCCCACCGTTCACGTGGTCAATCCTATCGGGCTCGCTGCCTGCCGGATTGTCTCTTGGTTCAAGCAACACGAGTTCGGTTCCCATCTCCGGGACGCCAACCGCGCAGGGGTCTTCAACCTTCACTATTCAAGTTAAAGATTCAACGGGAACTACTGCGTCGGCATCCTTGACCATCAAGATTAGTAATCTCGCCATTACTACTGCATCCCCACTGCCCGGCGGCACGGTTAACGTGGCATACAGCGAGCAGTTCGCGGCCTCTGGCGGCACTGCCCCATATTCATGGGCAGTCACTACCGGGTCCACTCTGCCCGCGGGGCTGACGTTGACTAACTCCGGCCTTCTTTCCGGGACTCCGACTGCTGCAGGCACATCTTTCTTCAGCATCACGGTGACAGATAGTGAGGACCCGGCCGCGTCTCTCTCCGGCAGCTTTAGCCTGACGATCAGCGGGTCTTCTTCCGGCAATGGTCTTTTGAAGGGGAACTATGCGTTCGAGTTCAGCGGGTTCGACTCCAACGGAAACTTCACGGTCACAACAGGGAGCTTTGCTGCGGATGGAGATGGAACAATCACGAGCGGTGTGGAAGATTTCAACGCAATCAATGGCTCGCACAAAAACCGAACTTTCACAGGGACGTACACACTGGGGTCGGATAATCGCGGGCAGTTAGTTTTTGGCAGCCTCACTGGATCGCCCACATATGCATTCGCGATTGACTCCACCGGCGTCCATGGCCGCTTGATCGAGTTTGACACAAGCGGCATCCGCGGATCGGGGGAGTTGATCCAGCAGACAGTTTCGACCTGCTCTTCCAGCACGATTAGCGGAGAGTACGTGATTGGACTGACCGGCTATGCTGGAACGTTCGCGGGCGTTTCTACAGCGGGTCCCGTCGCGGCTGCCGGCAGATTCACAGCAACGCCTCCCACGACTCAAGGCGGGCAAGGCAGCCTTGGAACAGGTGAAATGGACGCCAACACACCCGGCCTCGTCCGGTTCAGCGCTTCGCTTTCAGGAACGTTCCAAACGACGACGAACAACTCTTTTTGCACCGCGACGATAATCCCTCAAAGTCTCTTTAGCATGACATTCAATGTGTATCCCGTCTCTGCGACGGAATCTTTCCTCGTTGAAACCGATACCGTGAGTTCATCCGCACCATACCTCACGGCAGGAAAGATAATTCAGCAGACTGGGTATCCATTCCAGAGTCCGGCGGCACTAACCGGAACGAGCGTGGCAGGCGTCACCGGACAATTTCTCCCATCAGGCGGGACGACTTATCTGCCAGACGTCTACGTTGTTTCGATGACGAGCTCGGGCAATGGAAACTTCACGATGCTGGTCACGGAAAATCAGGCAGGGAGTGTTGAGAATTACGGCAACCAGATTGCCGCGACCTACACTATCGACTCATTCGGGCGTCTGACGACAGACCTTGTCGTTCCTTTCGCCCCTTTCTTCTACATCATCCATGCAAACCCTACATCGACTGCTCCGCTTCAAGCTGTGATGGTGGGTGCGCTGACAAACAATCCCACGTTCGGGTATTTCGAGCTGCAGTCCATGGGCACAGGAACTTCGTTCTCTGCTGCCACAGTCAAGGGCACGCTAGTCCAGGGCACATCGGTGCCTACAACAAGTGCGGTCCCGGATCTTTCCGGCGTGATTACGCTCGATGGCGTGTCGAAAGTCAGCGGGACTCAGGATCAAAGCACGAGCTCCGCCAACACGGCGGGCCAAACTGTAACAGGGACCTATGCGCTCACGTCCACTGGCTCAACCGATGGCAGCGGGACCTACACACTGACCTCGCCTGCAGCATTCGACGGTGCGTTCTTTATAGTCTCGCCGACCAAGATTGTGATGATTTCAACAACGCCGGGTAATTCGAATCCTGTTTTAATTATTCTTGGAAACTGAATGCGACCAAGCGCCGAGATTCGGGACTGCCAGAGCCTCACTCTGAGGGTATGGAGATGTGTTCGTGCACGAAGAGCAGTCTCCCGTCCGGTTGCCGATGCCACACCTGCGTCACGCGGCCCGTGGGAATGTTTTCCTCGACCATCTTCCCCGGAGAGATCTGCCTCTGCTTTACGCAAAGACTGAACGTATAGTACGCGACAGCGGCCGTATCGTCCAACGCGTGTATTTCGATCGGTCCCAGATCGACTTGCATTGAAGCGTCCTTGTGAAGATACTCTCGTTCGCGCTTCAACACGACGAGCCTTGCCGGTTCGGCTCGCCCGCTGTCCGTGGTGAACACACAACTTCCCGTGGCGTAAAGCGCGGCCCGTGTCTCAGCGTTCTTCGACATGTTGGCGTCCCAAAAACTCTTCACGGCTGCGTGGACTTCCTTGATTGTCACCTTTTCGCTCATCCCCGAGCCCCTGTCGAGGAGCATTCGCTTCAGCCCCTCTCGGCTGATTCTGTTTCTTTGCACGACATGTCCACCATTGTCGTGCGTCGCGTACCGTTCAAGATAACATTCGAAGGCTTTCATGACGTTGCTCCCCTCGTTATATTGCGATCTTTCGAGAAACAAAGCAGACCTCGAATGGTGTGGCAATCGAATCAAATGCCCTGATTGAACTCGCTCGAAAGCGGTCCAGAACGCATGAATTAAATTGCATGCGAGAGACTCGGAGCTGATGCTCAAGCAAGTTGCACCAACCGAATGAATAGCACGCAACTACGTGATACCCTTCCATCTGCGCGCAAGTCGGCGGTTGAAATGACTTTTTACAGCTAAGGGAATTCATGCAACACTCCACGGACGATCTACGAATAAAATGGACAAAAGTCCTGCTCCCACCCGCGTTTCTTGAAGAGGAACTGCCCATAACTGAAAGCGCTTCTGGCGCAGTGCAGCGGTTTCGCAACGAGATATGCGGGATTATCGACGGTAAAGATCATCGTTTGTTGGTTGTGGTTGGCCCATGTTCGATTCATGACCCTAAGGCTGCGCGCGAGTATGCACGCTTGCTCCAGGAACCGATCGATGAGCTTTCCAGTGAACTCTGCATCGTTATGCGTGTGTATTTCGAAAAACCGCGCACGACGGTCGGTTGGAAGGGATTGATTAATGATCCCTACCTCGATCGGTCATTCAAGATTAACGAAGGCTTGAGGCTCGCACGGCATCTCCTTCTCGATCTGGCCGAAATGGAGGTCCCTGCCGGCACTGAGTTTTTGGATATGCTCACCCCGCAGTATTTGGACGATCTGGTCAGTTGGGGAGCGATTGGGGCGCGCACAACCGAAAGCCAAGTTCACCGGCAACTGGTCTCCGGTGTGTCCTGCCCCGTGGGATTCAAGAACGGCACGTCGGGGAACGTGCAGATGGCCATTGAAGCTATCCAGTCGGCCGCTCACCCCCATTGTTTTCTGGGCCACACGAAGTACGGACAATCGGCCATCTTTGGAACAACGGGCAATCCGAACTGCCATTTGATTTTGCGTGGTGGAAGAAAGAGCGTGAACTACACGGCCGATGCTGTCGCCGAAGCGTGCAGTCTACTCGAGAAGTCAGGACTTCCCCCGCGATTGATGATCGATTGCAGCCATGGCAACAGCAACAAAGATCCCAAGAAACAGGCTTTGGTTTGCCGTGATGTCGCAATGCAAATCAGAAAAAAGAGTCAAAGCATTCTCGGCGTAATGATAGAAAGCAATTTGGTCGCCGGGGCGCAGAGACTGATCGCTGGACAAAAGTTGGTGTATGGACAAAGCATCACCGATCCTTGCATGGGATGGGATGAAACTTTAGAAGTTCTTCGAGAACTTGCCGCTGCGACACGCTCGCGAGGTCCAGGCCACAAACATACGCCTCGGGCATCCCGGCATTCAAAACCGTAGCGGCGCCGTCTGCTATGACGAGGTCCAGGCGACGTAAGCGGCGCCCATCAACGGGCATTCTTCGTTCAGCACCACGTGCACTGGTATTTTCGCGAGGAAGTCGCCAAGCTTTTCCTTGTGCCTCACTGCCGCCACGAATGTTCCATCTTTTAATTTGGGCAGGATTTTCACAGCGATTCCGCCGGCAACGTAAATCCCGCCTCGCGCGACCGCTCGCAAAGCCAAGTTCCCCGCTTCCGAGCCATAGACTTCGATCCACAATTTCAATGTGGCAACGCACACGGGGCATTCTCCACTGAGGCCCCGCCGAGTGATCTCTGGAGCCGGATCGACCGTCGAATCGTCGAATCCCGGATGGCGAACCGCTGGGTCGAGGAACTCGTGAAGCCGCTGGAATCCTCTGCCGGAAAGTATGATTTCAGCGCTCACGAACTCGTTTCGAGTTTTCAGGAATTTCCAAAGGTCGGCTTGCTGTTCCGTGTTCGGTGCGAAATCGGCGTGCCCCGATTCCGTCGCCACCGCGATGTGCTCCTTGCCGTCCCAGAAGAGAATGCTTTCTCCCAAACCTGTTCCCGCGGCGAGCACGACGCGCGTCGCCCTCGAATCCGGAACGCCTTCGTAAAGGGTTTCAACGTCGCGCGGTTCGAGCACGCCAATTCCGTAACCTGTCGCCTCGACATCATTGATAAGCCTGACGCGCTCGAGTTTCAGGTGACTCGCCATGGCCGCGCCGTCCACGACCCATGGAAAATTCGTCGCCTGAACCCGGTTGTTCACGACAGGACCCGCCACCCCAAACGACGCGGCGTCCACCGTTGCACTATTTGTGTGCACAAAATCCTGCACGATCTCCCACAAACCGGCGTGTTCCTGGCTCGCGTAACGCTTATGTGCTACGTGAACCAGCTTTCCGTTCCGCACGTCATACAACCCCAGATTGGACTTGGTTCCTCCCAAGTCTCCCGCGAGAATCATTGCACCCTCCGCAATAAAGGATTGAGACACAAAGAAGAATAAACTCGCATCAAAAACTCAGAGCGGGTCCCACTGGCGTCCCTCGGGCGAGGTCAAATCATCCTTGGCCCGCGGCCCATCGCTACCCGCAGCATAATTCGGGAACGGCGGTTCGGAAGCCTCCTCCCACGCTTTCAGAATAGGATCGACCAAACTCCATGCAGCTTCCACGCTATCGGCGCGGTCAAACAGCGTAGCGTCTCCGCGCACGCAGTCGTTGATCAGCGTCGCGTAGGCGCTTCGCGATTCGATGCCGAACGTCTCGTAGTGCCGAAAGTCCATCGTCACCTGACGCACGCTCAATTCGTTTCCGGGGGCCTTCACGCCGAACGAAAGAGAAATTCCCTCGTCCGGCTGGATATTCAGAACCAACGAATTCGCCTCCACATGTTGGGTGCGAAAAACCATGTGCGGGGCCCGTTTGTATTGAATTACAACTTCCGTCACGGGTCGCTCCATCCGCTTTCCGGTCCGTAGAAGGAAAGGGATGCCGCTCCAGCGCCAATTGTCCACGTAAAGCTTCAAAGCTACAAACGTTTCCGTTGCCGAATCCGGCTTCACGCCCGGTTCCTCGCGGTATCCCCGTACCGCCGCGTCGTTGATTTTGCCCGGTCCGTATTGCCCGCGGACCACCGATTTCCAGACTGTCTCAGGCGTCAATGGCCGGATGGATTGCAGCACCTTTATTTTCTCGTTGCGCACCGGAGTGGCATCGAATGTCGCCGGCGCCTCCATTGCCACGAGCGACGTGAGTTGAAGGGCGTGGCTTTGTATCATATCGCGCAACGCGCCCGTCGACTCATAAAATGCCGCGCGCCGCTCTACTCCCAGCGATTCCGCCGCGGTGATCTGTACGTGGTCGATGTAATTCCGGTTCCAAAGCGGCTCGAAGATACCGTTGCCGAAGCGGAAGACTAGCAGATTTTGAACCGTCTGCTTGCCAAGGTAGTGATCGATCCGATAGACCTGACTTTCATCAAAGATGCTAAGGACTTTGCTGTTCAATTCGCGCGCCGTCGCAAGGTCTCGCCCATAGGGCTTCTCGATGATCAGGCGCGTCCAACTCTTTTCCGTCGCAGGTTGCGCCAGGCCCGCTTTTCCCAGGTGCTCGATGATGCGCATGTACACTTCCGGCGGCGTCGCAAGATAGAACAGGCGGTTCCCGCCCAGTTGCCCTTCCCGGTCGAGTTCATTCAAGCGCTTTGCCAACCCTTGATAGGCCTCGGGGTCGTCGTAATTCCCGTTGAAGTAGAGACACAACTTCAAGAAATCCTGCCTCTTGGCATCGTCTGCGCCGGACTCGTTCCCTTTTGGCAGGAATTCATCGGCCTCACGACGGAAATCGTCGTCGGTCATTTCGGTTCGCGCGAACCCGAGCAGCCGGAATCGTGGCGCAAGGCAATAATGCCTCGCGAGGTCGAACAAGGCTGGAAGCAGCTTTCGCCGCGCCAGATCGCCCGACGCGCCAAACATCACGATTACGCACGGGTCCGACGGAATCTCGCAGTAGTACGCATCATTCGCACGTGCGGTTGCGGTGCCGGTTCCATTCTCATTCATCGCCATTCTCCCCTAGGCAAATAATTTCTGGCGTCGCCACCTTCATCGTCATTCTAGGGCCGATATTTGGCCCGAAGAATCTCTATTTGCTTTTGCAGTTTCTGTTTACGGTGTCATCCCGACGGAGCCCGCCCTGGCGGGCGACGAGGGATCTGCTGTATCCGTTGCCCATTTGATGCCCTCTTCCGCGCGCATGATTCCGCCGCTTCCTCTCCCAACCGCCAACTGGAATTTTGCGCGCGCTTGAAGTATCTTCAATGGAGACGCACTTTCTAGGGAGGAATCCATGGCAGACGACAAGAGCACCAATAGCGCGGCGGCGCAGCCCGCACAGTCAGGCGGCCAGGCCGTGCGCATGGTGACATGCGCGAAGCTGGGGAAGGAATTGCCCGGCCTCGACCGCATTCCCTGGAAAGGCGATCTCGGCAAGCGCGTCTTTGAAAACATTTCAAAGGACGCCTGGCGCATGTGGGTCGAGCACTCGAAGATGCTCATGAACGAATTCCGCTTGAACCCGCTCGATTCGAATTCGCACAAAATCATGGAAGAGCAGATGGAGATGTTCTTCTTCGGCGTCGGCGCCAAGCCACCCGATTCCTACGTCCCGCCAAAACACTAGCCGCCTGCGAAAAGTTGTGCGGCGGCACTCTCAATCGAAAAGTTCGCGATAACAACAGAACCTGACATGCGCAGTCAAGGAATAATCATCGGTTGGGTGATCGCGGTCCTCGGATTCACATTTGGCGCCTACCGTTTGCTGGACACTTGGAGTTTTATGTCGCGCGCGCACGAAGCCCAAGGAATAATCGTGGCCAGGGACAGCCACGTCTTCACGATCCAGTTCGAAGCGGATGGCCAAACCTATCAAATTGAAGAGGACCTCCCCAGCACGAGGGGAATGAGCGGCCAAACTAGAATGCAACTGCAGGTAGGGACACCTGTGAGCGTTCTTTACAATCCCGCGTCACCTGGGAAAGCAAGATGGAAGGCCAGCCGGCTCTGGGTTTTTCCGCTGGCAATGATTATTGTAGCCATCATAGCGGCGCTTTGTTGTTTGTTCCCTGATTTCATGTCGCGACCGTGGCGTTCCGGACGAAGCTCTACTTATTAGGAACATCAGGCGCGGGTGGTGTGGCCAGCTTTTTCACATCTTCAACAAGGTTTGCCATCGCGTGATTGAAGTTTTTGTTGCGATTCGATTCTAGTCGAGCGTTCTCGACATACTCCGTGAGGGTCCACAACCGGAAGTGCGTCTGGACGTCCAGGATTGCCAACTCCAATTGAAGATTAACGGCGAACTCCTTGTTATCCTCAAGCGCCAAAGCGGAAAAACGGATTTCAAAAACCAAATCAGCATCCGCCGGAGCAGCCACAAGCTCATATCGTCCCCACCTCTTCATGGCCGCGTAAAACTGGTCGTAAGGCTGAAAGGGCTCCCCCATCAAATTGCCAGCATTGGAAATAAACACCTTCTTTGCGGTGATAATCTGCGCGGGCACTGGAGCTGTTGGCGTCTCTTTCGCCTGTTGCGCTTTCAACGCGGGAACTGATCCGAACGCAGTTGCAAGAGCGACACAAAACATCCCAAACTTTACGATTCTCAACATGGCTTCTCCCATCCAAGCTTATTCGTGCAAAGGAACTTCGATTGCTTAGACGCCTGGTTGGTCATCTCCGTTACGAAACATACCATCTCGCCTAATGCTTTCTCCATGCAGAAGCTAAATTCTTGCTGCCTCTCGGTGTCATGCCGAGCGAGACCGGTTTGTGGTCGACGAGGCATCTGCACTTGGTTTTCTGTTTTGGGCATTCCGGATGTGCGACGAAAGATCTTTCTTCTCTTCGGATTCATGTAGCTCGGGTCTTCAGACCCGAGGCTTTTCCCTGTATCAATCCAGTCCAACCCACTCCCCCAAAGTTCCGCTTCTGATGAAAAGTCGCATAAACAGAGTAAACTCGCATTCTGCTTCTCGTAATGGTGCCGTCAGTTGGGGCGGGTGTTCAGTCATGTTTCTACGATTCGTTGTTGCTGAAATCGACGAGGATTCGGAACGGGAAGCTGGTGTGTTCCAAGCCATTCACAAATTGCGAAAGGCGGGGGCACTCTCTGAATTCGAGGAACAACAGGACGAACTCATTGGCCGATGGTTCGACCAGAATTTGCCAGAACCGACTCGATTTACAGCTGCCAAGCCTCCATTCCACAGTAAGAAAAACAGGGCAATTTCATGGTTCAAGGACACCGCTCTCGAACACATTGATCGCGTCAGGATCTTAGTCGCTATTCTGCAGGATCACGGAGTATCTGTTCAGATGTTGAAGACGGACCGAGTCGGCTATGTGGTGTACGAAGATGAATACCAAATTGTGGCTGAGCCGTTTGCAGGTGAACAGTACTGACCTGACCATTGAATGCGCAGCGACGACACGCTGCGCGAAGCCATTGATTCGGGCGTCCCCTTCTGCGATTCTGAACCTAAAGAAAGAAGGAGGGATGATCCCCGAATGAGCGCGACATCGAAGAACTCATTCTCGGCACGCGCAACGCTGGGCGTTGCCAGCAACAGCTTTGAAATCTTCCGACTGGACGCGCTCGCTCGCGCCGGCTTCGGCAACGTGGGGCGGCTTCCCTTCTCGCTAAAGATGCTGCTCGAAAACCTTCTCCGCCACGAGGACGGCCATTTCGTTCATCCGGACGACATTCGCGCCCTTGCCGGCTGGGACCCGACGAGCGCTGCTGGCGCGACCGAAAAAGAAATCTCGTTCATGCCGGCGCGCGTTTTGCTCCAGGACTTCACGGGCGTTCCCGCCGTGGTGGACCTCGCGGCTATGCGCGAGGCGATGCGAAAGCTTGGCGGCGACCCCAGGAAAATCAATCCGTTGCTTCCCGCAGAGCTTGTGATCGACCATTCCGTGCAAGTGGACAAATTCGGCGCGGCAGACGCTTTCGCATTCAACGCCGAACTCGAAATGCACCGCAACATCGAGCGCTACGCCTTCCTCCGCTGGGGCCAGAAGAGTTTTCAGGATTTCAAAGTGGTGCCGCCGGACACGGGCATCTGCCACCAGGTAAACCTCGAATATCTTTCGCGGGTCGTGTTCAGCATGCAGCAGGGTGGCGCGTGGATGGCGTTCCCGGATTCGCTGGTTGGAACGGACTCGCACACAACAATGGTCAACGGCCTCGGCGTTTTCGGCTGGGGCGTTGGAGGAATCGAAGCGGAAGCCGCCATGCTCGGCCAGCCGCTCTCGATGCTGATTCCCGCGGTCGTCGGATTCAAGCTGCACGGCCGCTTGCCCGAAGGCGCGACGGCAACGGACCTCGTTCTGACCGTCACGCAAATGCTGCGCAAGAAAGGCGTCGTTGGGAAATTCGTCGAGTTCTACGGCACCGGTCTTACGAGTCTTACTCTTCCCGACCGCGCCACGCTCGCCAACATGGCCCCGGAATATGGAGCGACGATGGGATTCTTCCCTGTCGATTCCGAGACGCTCGCGTATTTGCGCTTTACGGGCCGAAGCGAGGAGCAGGTACGGCTCGTCGATGCGTACACAAAAGAGCAGGGGCTCTTTCGCACGGACTCGACTCACGACCCGGTTTTCTCCGACCGCCTCGAACTCGATCTCGCCAGCGTGGTTCCCACCATTGCAGGTCCGAAGCGCCCGCAGGACAGCGTGCCGTTAACGCAGGCGAAAACGTCTTTCGAGAAATCACTGGACGCGCCTGCCAAACATGTCGCTGTGCAAAACAATGGCGACCGATTCGAATTGGCCGACGGCTCCGTCGTGATAGCCGCCATCACGAGTTGCACAAACACTTCGAATCCATCGCTTATGCTCGGCGCGGGCCTGCTCGCGAAGAAAGCAGTCGAGCGCGGGCTCACTTCGAAGCCCTGGGTGAAGACAAGTTTCGCTCCAGGCTCGAAGGTCGTTACGGATTACATCGAGAAGGCTGGACTTTGGCCCTATCTTGAATCTCTGCGCTTCCACCTTGTCGGCTACGGCTGCACAACTTGCATCGGCAATAGCGGCCCGTTACCGGAACCAATCGGCAAAGCGATTAAGGACAACAGCCTCGTAGCCGTGTCGGTGCTCAGCGGAAACCGCAATTTTGAAGGCCGCGTCAACCCGCTCTGCCGCGCGAATTATCTCGCTTCACCGCCGCTCGTGGTGGCCTACGCAATTGCGGGGCGCATGGATTTCGACATCGTCAACGAGCCGCTCGGAAACGACAAATCAGGCCAGGCCGTTTACCTGCGCGACATCTGGCCCGCGCCGCAAGAAGTCGAGTCGGTGATGCGCGCGTCCGTATCGAGCGAGATGTTTCGCAAGGAATATGCCGACGTTTTCACGGGCGATGAACACTGGCGTGCACTGCCGATTCCCGAGGGCGACCTTTACGCGTGGGATATGAAGTCCACGTACATCAAGCACCCTCCGTTCTTCCAGGAGATGCCTGTCAAACCCGCTCCGCTTGCGGATTTGCACGGATTGCGCGCGCTTGCCGTGCTCGGCGATAGTGTGACGACGGACCACATCTCGCCCGCCGGTTCGATTCCGCCGGATAGCCCCGCAGGAAAATACTTGATCGAACGCGGCGTTCAGCCGAAGGATTTCAATTCTTACGGCGCGCGGCGCGGCAATCACGAAGTGATGATGCGCGGGACGTTTGCAAACATCCGGTTGCGCAATTTGCTCGCGCCGGGAACCGAAGGCGGTTGGACGATTCATCAGCCTGACGGCGAAAAGATGTCGATCTACGACGCGGCAATGAAGTATCGCGCCGAGCAAGTTCCGCTGATCGTCATCGCCGGGAAGGAGTATGGCTCCGGGTCGTCGCGCGACTGGGCGGCAAAGGGGACGATCCTGCTGGGCGTTCGCGCGGTGCTGGCGGAAAGCTTCGAGCGAATTCATCGCAGCAATCTCATCGGCATGGGCGTGCTGCCGCTCGAATTTTTGCCGGGTGAGAATCTGGCTTCACTTGGTTTGACAGGACTCGAAACTTTCGACGTCGAGGGACTCGAGCAAAATTTCGAACCGCGCAAGAGAATGAAGATACGTGCTCGCACGTCGAAGGGAACGGAGAAGACTTTCGCTGCCTTGGCACGCGTCGATACACCCTTTGAGGTCGCGTACCTCCAGCATGGCGGGATCTTGCAGTACGTGCTGCGGCAAATGCTCTAGCGCGCGACGGCTTCGATCAGGCGCGGCGCCCGCTCAGGTTCGGCTCGGAATAGTCTTTCAAGCGCAGGTGCAGTATTCGCGGAGCGAGAAGATGATAGACGCCCACGAAGACGACGCAAAATCCGCCGAAAGCGATCCAGAAATCCGCCCCGCGGCTTCGCAGAAGAAATAAGGCGGCGTTTCCCAAGCCAAACGAAACTCCAAACAGAACAACTGCGCAGACCGCCCTCGGACACGAGGCTGCGCCACAGCGCGGGCAAACCACTCCCGAGAGGCTTGTGGCTGTCCACAGAGATTTCATGGGTATTCGTCGATTGCATTGCAGGCAGGTCATCGCGACACCCCTCCCCTATAAAAGTATTAGACGCGGCAGAGCCAAAGGCGCCGCTGCCGCCTATAAAGCAGCGCGTAATCTACCACAACTTTCGCCCCAATACGCAAATGTGCCAGGTTGGCAACGGTGCCGCCGCCCCGGCAATTTGTCCTTGACGGCATTCTCGGTCGGGGAGACAATCCAAACGCAATTGAGCGGTAACGTACTCCAAGAGTCAACGCATTCTTGATTGGCAATGTCCCCGCTAAATCCGTATAAACCAATCGCGGGGGACTATCGGATGCCACTTGGGTCTCGCCCTCATGTCAGAGGTAATATGCGAAAAAATCCTCTGTTTCTATCCAGATTTCTGCTGGTGTGCGCCGTCTTCCTTGTTTTGCCCACTCTGACTTCGGCGCAGGCGAACAACGTTCCGTTGCGGATCACGCAAGCGGTGGACGAAGCCAATCTCACTTTGCTCAAGGGCAATACTCATCCGTTAGCTCGCCCGGAATTTGACCGCGGCCCGGCGACCCCGAGCCTTCCCATGGAGCGCATGCTGCTCGTTCTCAAGCGTAGCCCCGATCAGGAAGCAGCCTTGCAGACGCTGCTCGATGCGCAGCAGGACAAGTCTTCGCCGAACTACCACCAGTGGCTCATTCCAGAGCAATTCGGCCAGCAATTTGGCCCGTCCGATCAAGACATCGAGGTGGTTACTTCGTGGCTTGGGTCGCATGGCTTTCAGGTGGCGCGCGTGGCGAAGGGCCGCACCGTGATCGAATTTTCGGGCACGGCCGGCCAGGTGCAGGAAGCGCTTCACACCTCGATTCACAAGTACACGGTGAACGGCGAGGACCACTGGGCCAACACGAGCGATCCTTCGATTCCCTCCTCACTCACGCCCGTCGTCGTTGGCGTGAAGACACTGCACAATTTCCTTAAGAAGCCTCAACTCGTCATTACAGATGATAAATTCACAGCAAATTACAAATCCGGTTCGCCTCCACAGTTCACCGCATCGAATGGACTCCACGCGCTAACCCCCGCGGACTACGCCGTTATCTACAACATCAACCCGCTATACAACGCCCAAACACAAATAAACGGAAGTGGGACGACGATTGCCGTAGTTGGACGGACTGACATCGAGGTCCAAAATGTGCGGGATTTCCGGAGTGTTTTTGGTCTGACCGCAAATGATCCACAAGTCGTCGTGAATGGCACAGACCCCGGCGACTTGGGTGGCGGTGAAGAGATGGAGGCCACTCTGGACACGTCCTGGTCCGGAGCGGTAGCTCCGGGCGCGACGGTGATATTGGTTGTCTCCGCTTCGACGAATACGACAGACGGTGTCGACCTCTCCGAGGCATATATCATCGACAACAATCTTGGCGACGTCATGACCGAGAGCTTCAGCAGCTGCGAAGCCGGGGTCACGAGCGCAGATGCAAGCGCAGCCTCCGCTCTGGCGGAACAGGCGGCCGCACAGGGCATTACCTACATGGTTTCGACAGGAGACAGCGGCGCGGAGGGCTGCGACGACCCGAATACCGAAACCGCTGCATCCGGCCCTCTGTCCGTCAACATCCTTGCATCCTCGCCCTACATAATCGCAGTTGGCGGCACGCTATTCACCGAGGGGGCGAATGCCGCCAAATACTGGAGTTCAACCAACAACACAACGACTCTGGCGTCCGCGCTTTCTTACATCCCAGAGGACGTCTGGAATGAGAGTTGCGCAACGGGTTGCGGACAAAATGGCGGAGGAAGCATCTGGGCCGGCGGAGGCGGGGCCAGCATTTACTTCAAGAAGCCGATTTGGCAATCGGGGGTTGCCGGAATTCCTCCCATAGCCACCGATCCCATGCGCGACCTCCCCGACGTCTCCCTCTCAGCAGCGGGGCACGACCCGTATTTGCTATGCGTACAATACTATTGCGCGGGATCAGGTCCTTTCTACTTCTATGGTGTTTCTGGCACGTCTGCCTCAACTCCATCTTTTGCCGGCGTGATGGCTCTTGTCAACCAGAAGACCGGCTCTCGCCAAGGCCAGGCGAATTACGTTCTTTATCGCCTTGCCGCTCAAGAAGCGCTTTCCAATTGCAATGCTTCCGTCCAATCTCCGTTACCTGCTTCCACGTGCATTTTTAACGACATGACGGTAGGCAACAATGCTGTTCCCGGCGAAGCAAACTACGGAACATCGAGCGCGAAGTATCAGAGTGGCGTCGGTTACGACCTCGCCACTGGCTTGGGATCGGTGAACGTCGCGAACCTCGTCAACGACTGGGACAATGCTCGGTCAACTATCAGTGTAACAACGCTCGCGCTCCCGGCAGGACCCTATGTGCATGGTTCGCCCGTAAGCATCGGCGTTGCTGTGGCGCCCAAAACCGGCTCCGGGACGCCGTCGGGCGATATTTCGCTCGTAACAAGCAACAACTTTACTCTGCCATTCGATACGCTGGATAGCAGCGGTTCGGCTTCTTCGACCACGAACCAACTTCCGGGCGGAAGTTACAACTTAACTGCACACTACGAGGGCGATGGCACATTCCTACCGAGCGATTCGTCACCTTCGCCCGTCACCGTTACCCCTGAGGTGAGCACTACTGTCTTGTTAGCTCTCGCCGGGAATCCGCTCACAACATACACGGGCGGCCCTTATGGTGGTGCACAGGTTTATCTGCAGGGGAAAGTAACAGGAAGTTCAGGATTGGGGATACCAACCGGCAACGTCAACTTCACTGACTCCATCGCCGGTGCTATTGCATCAGTCACCCTCGACAACACCGGCACCGCAACCACCCCAACTCTTAATCCGGCGTTGGCTCCGGGTTCCCACTCAATTACGGCTGGTTACGCGGGAGATTCAAGCTTCAAGGCCAGCGCCTCAACTCCCGTCACTCTCACAATTACAAAAGCGTCCACTACAACCACCTTAAACCAGCCAAATCCTCCGCTCATCGTAGGGCAGGCTGGCGTCATCAATGTCACTGTTACCGGCAGCACCTACGGTAACTCCCCGAGCGGGAATGTGACTATCTACGAGGGCGCCACTCAAATCGGCAATCCGGCGCCCGTGCAAGGAAATACCGCCTATTATACGCTTCCCCCACTAGCGCAGGGTTCGCACGTTTGGACCGCGACCTACGCTGGCGACATCAATTATCTTTCATCCATTTCAGCGGCGATCACTGTGAATGTGACTTACACCACGACTACAACGGTCACTTCTTCGGCCCCTGCGATTCAGGATGGTCAGAGCGTGACTCTTATGGCAAACGTCACATCTGCCCAAACGGGTGGCCCTGCCATGACGGGCACTGTGCAATTTGTATATTTCATCGGGATTGACGAGATTTTCTTGGGAAATCCAGTGGCTTTGTCAAATGGCCACGCGCAAATCACAACCACCTCGCTTCAGGCAAGTACAAATGAGGTAATTGCCACATATAGTGGAGACACCAACTACGCGAGCTCCTCAGGTTCCTGCGCAGAAACAGTAACCGCCGTCAGCACGACCACAACTGTGACATCCTCAAGTCCCAGCATTTCGCAGGGCTCAAGCGTGACTTTCACGGCCCAGATTGCTCCGGCTCATATGGGGGCAGCGGTTCTATCCGGCTACGTGCAATTCACCGCAAATGGATCCAGCCTCGGTAGCTATAGCGTCACGAACAACCAGGCACAGGTAACCACAAGTACTCTGCCAGTGGGCTCCAACCAGATACAAGCAAACTACGGCGGCGATGGTAACTACGCCGCATCATCAGGAACCTTCACAGAAACCGTGAATGCGCTGCCTACTTTTACGGTTTCTGCGAATCCGGAGATGATCACGATCGGATATCCCGGCGGCTCCGGCTCAACGACGCTGACATTCACCGGCGCAAACGGATTCGCGGCCACGATCAGTCTCTCGCCGTCCATGTGCTCAAGCTTGCCCTACTATAGCACCTGCAGTTTCGGTGCAAGTTCCGTGACTCTTACGCCGGATAAGACAGGCGCCTCAACTGCGACCAGTCTACTCACAGTGGTGACGTCGGCTCCATCCACTGTAGTGGCGCGAAGATTCAACCCTTTCAATGACCTCGGCTGGAAGATGCCTGCCGTGGGAATTGTCCTCGCTCTGATTTGCTTAATGACCCTGCGTGCCCGGCGATGCCGCTGGAGGACGGTCTTTGCCACCTTGGTCCTAGCAATTCTGCTGACAAGCGCTGCATGCGGAGGTGGAGGTGGAGGTGGAGGTGGAGGTGGCGGGGGCGGCGGCAATCAGGGCACGTCCCCCGGTACATACGACATCCTAGTTACGGTTTCCAGTGGCGGCATGCAGGCGACGGTTCCTGTCCTTGTTGTTGTCAATTAACGTGCGCGATTAATGCGCTGCTCGTCTCATTGCGCGAGAAGCGCACTGCCAGTCGAACGCGCAGCCCGAGGGCGCACGCGTATCCGGCTTGTCCGACGCACCTGCGTAGCATGTGTTCCGGCTTGGCTCTGGACCCTAATTGGCCTGGCATCCACGCTCCTGCTCGTGACTATCCACCCTTCGTAGTATGTTTATAGGATTGAATGGCCGGCGCACGAATCCTATCATTCGCCAACTCTCCGGAGATGCGATGAAATTCTCATTGCGGCTGCCCAAATGGAGTTGGTGGCATTGGACGGCTCTTGGGCTGGTGTTGATTCTAGCGGCCAGCTATGGGGCGCTGAGCTACATGATGGGCGGACCGCGCGACGTCTATGGGTTTCTGCGCTATGCCCTGCCGCAATGGCATCGCGGCGATCTGCGCGTTGGTGATCAAGCCCCGGACGCGCTGCTTCTTTCGCTCGATGGCCGCGCAACAGTTCATCTGAAGGACTGGGTCGGCAAGCGCCCGCTTGTTCTTATCTTCGGAAGCTACACTTGACCGCCGTTTCGCCGCGAGGTGGTCAACCTCGTCAAGATGTTCAACGACTACAAGGATCGCGCCGATTTTCTCGCCGTGTACATTCGCGAGGCTCATCCGCAGGACGAATGGCAGATGAAGTCGAACGTGAAAGAGAGCGTCTGTTACCCCCAGCCCAAAACGCTGGCGCAGCGCCTGGCCATTGCCAACGACTTCACCCAGCGTTTCCATTTCCCCATTCCGGTTGCGGTGGATTTCATGAGCGACACCGCGGACCGCATTTACGCCGGCTGGCCTGAGCGCCTTTACGTTATCGACGAGTCAGGAAAGATCGTCTATCGCGGCGGACTGGGCCCCTTCAACTATCACCCCGAAGAGGTTCGCGCGTGGCTCGAGCGAAAATTCCCGCCCGTCCACAGAGGAAACTGACCGCGGCCAATTCGCCGCGCCCGGGGATTTCCGATGGACATTCGCAACATGCAATTCTCAACGCGGCGCTGCTTCTCCGCTGCGCATTTCTTCAGCCGCGGCTTCGGCAGCATCTTCCCATTCGGAGAATTGGCTGACAATTTCCAGGTTCTCGATGAATTCGAGCGCGATGGCCTGATGAGGCGGAGATTCGTCGAACGGCGGATGGACGGGATGCTCGTGAGCGAGAAAATTCGCTATGTGCACGATAGCGATCGCGTCGAGCGTTTCCTGCGGGACCCGTTCGGGGTTGTGATGGTGCGCGACGGCTTCGACGATCGGGCTTGGCAATCCCCAGATTCCGAGAAGATACGCGCCGATCTCCGCGTGCGAAACGCCGATCAGTTCCTCTTCCACGGAGAACAGCGGCCTTCCCTCCTCACGCGCACCGGAAAGGGCGCGGACAAAGTGGTTTCGCGAACGAGTGGCAAGCACGAGCTTCCCAACGTCATGAAGCAGCCCCGCCACGATGGCGACGCCGCGTGTATGGGAAGAAGCGGGAATCTGTGCCGCGATCTTGGCCACATGCTGCGAATGGATGTGCAATTCCTCGAACGAGAAGCCCGGGATGGCTGCGGCTTTTTCAAACACGCGAAAAACTTCCGCCGATAGCACCGGGTTCTGCACCATGTCGATCCCGAAAAAACTGACCGCCGTTCTCACTGTGGAGATTTCTCGCGGCAATCCGAAGAAGGACGAGTTGACGATCTGGAGAATCTTCGCCGATACGGCCACGTCTTGCTCCACGATGCGCACGATGCCGGGGTGGGTCTGGCAAATCGTGTTTAATAATGCCGCTCCGTCCATTCCTGGCATCTTAATGTCCGAGACGATGACGTCGAACGGCGTGGCATCGAGCAGCTTTAACGCCTGCTCAGCACCCTGCGCAAACTCCACCTCTCATTGATCTTCCTGAGGGGCGAGTATCTCCCGAAGGTGCTCCAAAACACACGGTTCGTCGTCCACGAGGAGGATTCGCTTCATGTCCGACTCCCCTGCTTTATCGTTTCCACTTCCTGTCTAAATCCCGCGATGCCCAAAGTGCTTTCACTGACAGACAGCAATTGAAATGTCGCCGGAGACTTCCGGCACTTTTTGGAAGAGGGGAATTCAGGAGAGGGAATTTCTCAACAAGACGGGTGCGCAATATCCCGCGCGAAATGCAACGCGATTCCAGACTCCACTACCAAATTGATTATAGGGCTCAAAACCCTGGCACGGCAAACCTCGGTGTCGGAAGAGTCAGTCAGAAGAATATGCTCGTGGCGTCGCTCAGATGAGGGGTGGTATCTTCTCGAATGTCCTATTGATCCTCGCCCCTTCTCAAGGAAGAAGAAGCGGATGCCTATAACATCATACGGCGTGTCGATGCCTTCCGGCGCTGAACTCGCGGCTCTCCTCGTCGTCGTGTGTTTTTCGGCAGGTCTCAACGTCTATGCCACTGTCGCCATGCTTGGCTTGCTGGCGCGCGCCAGGATCGTTGCGCTGCCGCCTTCGCTTCACCTTACGGAGAGCTGGTACGTGATCTCCATTTGTGTCGCTTTGTTCCTTGTGGAGTTCATTGGCGACAAAATCCCTGTTTTCGATCTTGTTTGGAACGCACTGCACACTTTTGTGCGCGTCCCGGCGGCAGCCTTACTCGCGTATGCAGCAACGTCGCACCTACCCGAGTGGGAACAGATTTTGGCGACGCTGCTCGGCGGTCTAATCGCACTTGCCGGGCACGGCGGCAAGACCGCGGCGCGCGCGATGGTCACACATTCACCTGAACCTTTCTCGAACATCGCGCTTAGCCTGAGTGAAGATGCAGCGGTCGTGTTTCTTATGTGGTTTGCAACGAGGCATCCTTATGTCGCGGCGGGCATCGTTGCAATAGCTTTGGTGATGATCGTAATGATGATTCGCTTTGTATGGCGCGCGATCCGCAGCCTCTTTCGAGGAGCGGAAGACGCACTCACGAGCGAGGCACACTCACCTTTGAAGTCTTGATCAAAGGAAGCGCGGCGCGTGCTCCTTAGACGCGGAGCGGCACGTCCAGCCTCAAAAAGCCCGCCCCGAAACACCCCCTGGCTATTTCGCAATCGGCTATTACTTTTTCTTCTTGCCGAATAGGCCGCTGATGACGCCCTGGGCCTGACTGCCTACACCACTGACTCCCGACGCACCGCCCTTCGCCAAACCGCCGAGAGCTCCGGTGACATCCGGATAGAAGATTGGATTCGTCGTGGTCCCCTGAATCTTGAAGGGAATGCCGTCACCTTTCGACTTGCCACCACCCCCCAGTAATGAAATGCCCGAGGTCAGTGCGCCAACGGGATTGCCCGCCGTAAGATTCGCGACCATTTTGCAATCAAGTTGCCCGCTCGCGCTGACGTTTCCAGTGCCGGTGATGGTTCCAATCGAAGGCACTACCACATTCAAGTTGTCCGCATGAGTTGCCTGCGGGTCCACTTTGAGATCGGCGCTCAGCGTTTGAATTTCCGTATCCGATCCACCACCGCCGCCTCCAAGCGATGCAAGGGGCCCAAGCGCTCCAAGCTTTGATTTCAAGCTGAAACCCGTGAGCTTTCCATTCGAAAGATTGATCGGCCCGGTGATACTCAGCTTGTTCACAGGCCCGTTGATTGCAAGGTTCGCATCCAGCGTTCCGCTTGTGAGCGACGCTCCCGATGGCATCGCAACTCCCACTGCAGGCAAAACTCCTTCGAGGTCTGGGACGGACATGCCCTGTCCATTCCATTTCATGTGCACGGACGCCTCGCTGCCACCGGTTTCATAAGTTCCCGTAAGATGGGCAAGAGCCTTGCCAATGTGAACATCGCCACGCTTCAGCACGCCTGTCTCATGCTTCAAATCGTAATCCGTTTCATAATCGACGTTCACGGTTACCTTTGCAGGCGATCCTGCCGGAACGAGTTTGATCTTGTCCGCTTTGACCGTGCCCTTTGAAGTCGCCTGATGGCCGTCGGAGGCAAGGTCGCCATTGAAATCGATTAATCCAGCAAGGCCGGAGGAAGGATCGACGAATCCGGTGGAGGCGATATCCAGATGTTGCACCGCAACCGTCGCGTTGAACGGAGTTTCCGCGGAATCGGTCGCGTTCAGCGGCCCAGCCTTGCCGGTAACTTTGACAGCGCCTCCACCGGGCGTTTTCGCCGTCATCTGAAACGGAAACTGCGTCGTATAGGAAAGATCGGAGGCCTCCAGGTTCACCTCACTATACACGTGAGGCTTCTTGCTTTCCCCGGCTTTACTCACGGTAATCGTGCCATTCGAAATAGTCAGCTTCTCAACGGTGAAATTCGTGCTGCCGGAAGAAGCCGCCGGCGCGCTCGATTTCGGCGCTGCGGCGCCCAAGCTCGAGAAACTCCACTTTCCCGACGACGACCGCATCAACGAGACCTCCGGATCGGTGATCGTGAACGAGCGTACCTCAAGCTTTTTCGAGAATATCAATGAGAGCAGCGACACGCCGACCGTCAATTGTTTCGCTTTCAAGAAAGGCGTGGGGCTGAAAGCGGGGTCATCGGAGATAGTGACGTTATCGATGGAAACGCCCCCCGCCAGAAGGGCGAGGTCGATGTTTCCGATTTCAACTTTGCGGCCGAGCGCCTGAGATAGATCCGTCTCCAGCGTCGGTTTGAATTGATTCGCGTTGATGAAAAAAGGCAGGGCGATGACAATCACGAGCAACACGGCAATCACAACGGCAGCAATGACGAGGATTTTCTTCATAACGGCCTCCGAATAGAACCCCCAAGGGTGACCGCGATTCAGAAGTGTCGCGGCGGTGAGTAATCATACGCCCTTCGTAGTTCCATCACAATTGCCTCTCCCGTCGGGCCATGGGACAGGTTCCGATAACCGCGTTTGCCAGGGCTCAGCCTGGATGATTTGAGAACGGAGCGCGTATATGCAATCATTAGCAAAATCTGCTGCATGAGGTTCATTGCGATTCTAATTGAGAAGGAGTGTCGCGCTTGAATCGGCATATCGGTCGTCTTAGCTTCGTTGTCCTGTCAGGTCTAGTGGGGTGTGGCATGGTTTTTTCTCAAGGCAAGACGCAAGTTCAACCGAGTCAGCTGGCGACAGGACTAGACAAGGGATTCTCGTCCGAGACCGCGAAGGTTAATGAGATCAAGCTTCACTACGTTCGCGGAGGCAGAGGGCCTGCCTTAATCCTCATTCACGGGTTCCCACAGGATTGGTACGAATATCATGCGATCATGCCGCGACTAGCGAAGCGGTTCACGATAATCGCTGTTGACCTGCGCGGCATAGGCGGCTCAACGGCGACAGCCGGCGGCTATGACGCAGCCAATATGGCGGAGGACGTTCACCAGCTCATATCGACGCTCCAATTGGAGCATGTCTACATCGTCGGCCACGACATCGGCGGGCACGTGGCCTACGCGTTCGTTCGACGCTACCCGCAAGTCACGCGCGGGGCTATGATTCTCGATACGCCACTTCCCGGAATCGAGGGGTGGAGCGAAATCCAAGGCCATCCCAATGTCTGGCACATCCAGTTCATGCAGGTCCCGGGGCTCCCCGAAAAACTTGTCGCCGATCGGCAGGCCGACTACCTCGGCTATTTCTTCCAATTTGGCAAATTCACGCCGGGCGAGGTGGCCCATTATATAAAGGCTTACTCCACCCCTGCGCAGCTTCACGCGGCGTTTGAGATGTACCGTGCGTTTCCTGCCAATGAGCGATTCAATCAGGCGCAACGCGGGCCAAATGATGTGCCGTTGTTCTTGGGTGCCGGCGACGGTTCACCCTTTGCGCGACTGGTCCCAAAGATTGCGGAAGGTCTCCGCGCCAGCGGATGCATTCATGTCGAAACTGGGCTGATTCGCGGCAGCGTGCACTACCTCGTCGAAGATCAGCCGGAGACGGTGGCCGATCTCATCGAGCGATACGCATCGCTGCATTCGGAGTGAAGGTAGACCAATTCACTGGATGTATTGTCGGGGTACCGGTTCGCGCGGTACTCGGCGACAATCGCCTGGAACGTCCACGAATCAGGTTTCCCGATCATCTCGGTCCATTGTGCGAAGGACCATTCAGGCTGATCGCTGTGCATTTCACTCGGCGCGAAGAGCCTGGATGACGTCGGTGCGCGCGGCGCGCGCAGCCGGCAGCGAGGATGCAATGATCGCGGCGGCCAGCAATACGAGCGCGGAGCCAATTACCGGCAAAGCATCGGGCATCTGCACTTCCAGGACATAGCTGCCCGCCAGACGCGCCAGCGCATAGCCGATGGCCGCGCCTGCGACGACGCCCGCAGCCGTCATCACGACACCCTCGGCGATAACTCCCGCCAGGAGACGCCACGGCTGCGAGCCAAGCGCCATGCGGATACCAAACTCGCGCGTCCGTCCGCTGACCGAGAAGGCAAGCACGCCGGCGACGCCAACAATTGCGATCGCCAGTGCAATGGCGGCGAAAACTCCGAACACCAGTGTGTTCAGCCGAACTGGCGTGAGCACTTCGGCGCGGACGTCCTCGAGTGTCGCGGGGTGCTCAATGGGCTGGTCCGAAGCCATGTCGCGGATAATGCGGGTGATCGGCGTCACTAAAATGTGCGGGTTCGAGCGGGTGTGAACGAACAATCGGCCAGCCATAGGCATTTCCTGCTGATCGAGTGGGTGATAGACCGTCATCGTCGGGGCCGGCACAAGGTGCTCATCGTCGATGTCAGCCACGACACCAACAATGCGCCTGGGCGCGCCGCTCATGTTTATGAACTGGATCACCGGATCGGTCCACATTATGTGGTGATTGACGGCATCCTGATTCGGGAACATCCGCTTTGCCAAGCTCTGGCTCACAATGACGACCGACTCGCCTCCACGGCGATCGGAATCGTCGAAGTCGCGTCCGGCGATTATGGGGACGCCAAGAGCCGCGAAAAAACCGGGCGAAACAATCCTCAAGTGCGAGCGAGGATCTTCTTCGCCGGGCCCGCGGACGTGGCCATCCGAGGAGAACTCAAGGCCAAAACTGAAATTGCCATCGCGCCACGGGACCACGGTGCCGACGGCGACGTGGTCGACGCCCGGCAGCTCACCGATGCGCCGAGTGGTTTCCTTGTAGAAATTGTTGATCTGCTCGGGCGTGCGCCCATAAGACATCACGGGCACGTTGATTGCGAGCACGTTGCGCGTGTCGAAGCCGGTCCGTGCCGCTTGCAATTCGAGCAGCGTCTTGACCAGCATGCTGGCGCCGGCCAACAGCAAGAAGGATGCGGCGATCTGGACTACGGCGAAGACGCGCAGACGGCCACTGGTGCCGCCGGTAATGCGCAGGCTGCCGCTTGCGAGACTCATGCCGTTCGAAGCGGTGGCCGAAGGCAGCCGGGGAACAAATGCCAAAAGCGCTGCGGCAAGAACCGCCAGCACTGCGCCGATCCAGAGCATGCTTGAGTCAACTTTGAGGTCGAGCGCTCGGACTGAGAATCGGGAAGCGTAGCGAGCCAGGACGGCCACCATCGGCCGCGCGATCAGCACGCCGAGCAACGCCCCGGAAACGGAGAGCAGCAGACTTTCGGCCAGCAGCGTGCGCCGTAACGAGCCCGTGCTTGCGCCGAGCGCCGAGCGGATGGCCAGCTCGCCTTCGCGGCGAACGCTCCGTGCGAGAATCAGGTTGGCGACGTTCGATACGGCGATTATGAAGACGAGCGCCGAGGCCGCGAGCAACACGAGAAGCACAGTCCTGGCGCCCGAAGTGATTTGGTCGCGAAGGAGCCTGGCCTCGATACGGAAATCCGCCTTGGGTGAATATGATTCGGGATGGGCCTTCATCATGGCGCCATGGACGGTGGTGAGCTCAGCGCGCGCCTGGTCAAGGCTTACGCCGGGCGCGAGGCGGCCGACAAGTTCGGTCATCCGATGGACGCGTCCGGTGACCATGGTGGCGGAGAGATGATGCGGGCTGGTGACGACATTGGAGATGATGTCGGTTTCAGCGGGATAGGGCACGCAAGGTTCGAGGACCCCGACGATGGTGGCTGTGCGCGAGCCGATGCTGTCGAGCCGGACGGTCTTGCCGATGACGGAGGGATCTCTGTTGAGCACGGTGCTCCAGAAACGATAGGTCAAGATAACCGCGCCAGCGGCGTTGGGGCCGTCGTCGCGCATATCCAGGAGCCGGCCGAGCACGGGGCGCAAGCCCATCACTTCGAAATACGATCCGCCGACGACGCCACCGAGGACCTCGCGCGGCTCGCCCAGGCCAACCATCGAGAAGCCGATGGTGGAGAAGTCGCCGAACGCGCTCAACGTCTTGACGCCCGCGCGGATGTCCTGGATTTCCGGTACCGAGAAGGTGGTGTTGTCGGAGCCATCGCCGCGTGCGCTTTGGCGGATGTAGATCAGCCGGTCTTCGCCGCGATTGACGAGCGGACGGAGGAGCACGCCGCGCACCAGGGTGAAGATCGCAGCGTTGGCGCCAATGCCCAGCGCCAGCGTCAGCACCACTGTGACCGCAAGCCCTTTGGTTCGAGCGAGCGAGCGGACCGCGTATTTCAGATCGTTAACGAATGACATAATCTCGCTTCCCTCCCGAGGCCAGTCTCCCTAGCAATGGAAGCATCAGCTAGCCCTGTGTACGTTTCATCCAGTTTTAACGAGCCGGTTTTTTACGATAGCATTGCAATTAGGAATCCAGCGTACCGATTAGCCTAAGTTCCTTCCTGTGATGGCGTTACTCCGATGCGCTACACTGTCTTATACGATGCATTGCGCGATTTTGGGATTCTTTGTCCAGATTCGGATAGCCTCCTTCAAGTGATCATGATCAATAGAAGCACACATTGGCCAAAAAAAAAGGTGGGTCGCCCCACGGCGACCCACCCCCCTTGACACAGCCACAAACCTAGTGGTGACGCACAGCTTCCAAAACTTCGTTAACGAATTTCTCTCCATTTGGCGTACCCAGGCCAGTCACGTTATCCCAGCCAGGCCCCGTGGTTAGTGACGAGTCTGTCCCAAACGTAAACACATCCCAGCGAGTAGATACGGGGCTTTGGTACAACGCACTTACAAACAGTTTCGTGTTTTCCAAAGGTTGTGCCAGAGCCGCCGCGCTTTCGAATGTCGGAGGATTTGGCGGGTTCAGAATCACTCCCGAGACGTTAAACAAAGTGTCGACTGGCCTTACATTTACGTCTGTGATCGCATCGTCGGGGAGTTCATAAAGGATTGGCGCAGCCTGGCCCAGTGGTCCCCCTCCGGCCGCCTGGTTCGCAATGGCCCAAAAGGCGGAGAACATCGGGCAAGAGAGGCTGGTGCCGCCTACCACTGTCACACTAACCGGATCACCGGGAACACTGTCGGGCGTTACGATTATCTCTACGCCGGTCTCCGGATCCGCATTCATGGAGATATCCGGAGTCTGACGGAACTTTCCAGGCAGATGCTTTTGGAATCTAGGTTTCGCGTAAACGATGCTGGCTCCTCCTCCGGATCCACTCTGAAAGCCAAAAAACAGAGGTGGGATGGTTGGAGGGTTCGGAGTGGGGTCGGCGATTCGCACGAAGTTGAGGCCCCATCCCGTTTGCAATTTGATGTTGTTCTTGGAATCCAAGAATGTACTGGTGCCGCCAACGGCCGTCGCAAACGGCGAATCGGCATTCGCCCCAGCGGAAACCGAGTTAATGCCGAAGTCAGTGTTATCCAACGCCAGGTTATCACCGGCGTCTCCAGTCGAAATCTGGTGTGAGATACCAAGAGCGGCAGCGATCTCTGAAATGCCGTTCTCCACCACGAGTTCCGAAGGCAGAAGCTCGACGAGCGCTACTTCCGGTATGCCAAAGCTGTTCGATAGCACGTTGCCATAACCATTCTCGATCGCGAAAAGGTTCGCAATATCCAGGTTGGTGAACGAGTCGTCCGCCCCCAGCACCAGAACGATGTTGGCGCCTGGAGCGATTGCGTGCGCCCATTCAACGTCGAGCGTCGTTTCGTACTGCCAGTTTCCGGCGATGCACCCGTTTGTGGCCGTGCAGGTGGCCGAGCCATTGGGCGTGAAGATCGCGAAATTCGAAGACGTGAGCGCGGGTAGCCCATTCAGAGACGAGAAAAGGTTCGCGTCGACCACAATGGTGTTCGAGCCAAAGCCGTCCACGATCATGATGGTCTGGCCGGTCCCATCCAGGTTCTTGTTATAGAGATTATTGAGGCCGTACGCTTGCTGCAATTCAGCGGGATCATAGCCGCACGGTGGCAGATTTGGGGGGGCGTTGGTAATGTCCGCCCCATATCGGTTGCCGAAATAGGTGGCCATCGGGAAGCCGCCTCCTGTCGTGAACGTTTGCAACTGAGGGGGGCGGAGGCAGTCTGCGCTGAAGAAGAGTCCATCGGGCCCCGCGGCCGATGTTGGCACTCCCGCATAAGCCGTGCCGGTTTCAGGATTCATGGCTAGGCTTACATGCGACCGGTAAGAGAGATCGCTCAACCCTTGCACCGTCGAGATGAGCGCACCTGCAGGCCCCGCAATGGAAGGTTCCGATGCATTGACGCGATGCATCGCGCCGTTCACCATTAGGCGGTTGATCTTGACGTTGAAAGCCGCTTGCGCGTCGCCAACGCTTCCCTGTGCCATAACGAAGTGATTGAACTTGTCAACCGACGTGACCTTCAAATTGTGACTCGTGAGGAAATCTCGCACCGTGGCTACATCCTTGGCAGTCGGCGCGAACTGTTCTTTGTACTGCTCCATTGTGAGAAATTGGTGATAATTCGGTGAGTCTTTGTCATACATTTGCTGGACCAAGGCATCCAGACCTTGTTTGTTATGCAGATTTAGCCAAACGGTCACTGAAATCTGTTTGCTTTCATCTTCAGGGCCCATGTTCGTCCCCTGGGCGAATGCCGAACTCGCCATCAGCGTGAGAACACCGAGCCAAACGGAAAACTGAACACTCATTTGCGAGACACGGCTGGTAGTTCGCATACGTGTAGCTCCTTTGGGAGGCGCGGTTCTCTTGACTTCCGTTTTCAAATCACGTTAGGCGTGCACACACGACTCTTCGTTACCGAACTGTTTCGGTGACGACAAACGCTTCCAGGCAAATACCCTGGACGAGAATTTTTGTCAACTGGTAATTGCAGGAATTCGCTAGACGCAGGACTGACGGAGACAGATTAGGGCCGACACTGGTCCTGGGTGGTATAGAACGCTCAGGACTAACCCGGGGGGTTCGTCCACGGGAGCTGAGAGAGCCCTATATTACAGCCATGGTTCAAGGCAAGGGTTACTCGCATTATTGGAAACCAACCCGCTACGTCCCGTCGAGCCGGGGATTGGCCAGCCGGGACCTACGAATCTGGGAAACGATAAGGTACTGGCTCAGTTTGTAGGGCCAATGCTGGATCACTTCTGGTATGCCGACCACTCGACCTAATTCGTTCGGATGCTGCGTCTCCGCATGACATGCTTTGGCAACTTCCCAGGAGCCAGCTTGGGGGATCAATCGCTCCCCAATCCGAGATTTCGACTTCTCATCAGAGTGACACGGGTGGTAGCATGAGCGTATTAGCGCGTTTCGTCTGCCTCACAACGAGAGAATTGATGATCTATTTAAATAGAACTCCAAATCCCGTTCTTCGCCCGTGGGTTCGAAGTCTGTGGTACTGCCGTATGCCCCAGGTCGCTCACCGCCGCGAACGCGTTTTGCCCAATGGCTGCATGCAGATCATCCTCAATTTGTCCTGCAGCTATCTCATCGACTGCGGAGAGGATGGAAAGGCAAGCAGGCGCCTTCCACGAGCCATCGTCGTGGGTACGCGAGCGCGATATGAAGTAATCGATACCGCGGACATGCAAGAACTTGCTGGGATCGTGATCCAGCCCGGAGGTTTTGCGGGACTGTTCCGTGAGCGTGCCGACTTGTTCTTTGAGCGGTCAATCGGCTTGGAAGAAGTGTGGGCTTGCGAGAGCCTCACGGAGAGACTTTGCGAGCTTTCCACACCCGTCGAGAAACTCAGGACACTCGAAGTTCTGCTGACAGGACTCCTTCATCCAGGGACACGACGTTCTGAGTTAGCCGATCAGGCGATGTTTCTCTTCCGCGAGAGAGGTTTTAGCGTTGCCGAGTGCGCGAACTCCGTCGGAGTAAGCGAGCGTCGCCTCTCACAGGTATTTCGCGAACAGGTCGGAGTGAGCCCTAAGATGTGGTGCCGTATCCGCCGCTTTCAGGCCGCCGTTCGATCCCTGTACAAAAGGCTAGATGTGCCTTGGGCGGAGCTGGCGCTCACATGCGGTTATTATGACCAGTCGCATTTTGCGAACGACTTTCGGGCCTTCTCCGGAGTTGATCCGACTACTTACTCCACACACCGCGGGCCCTGGCAAAATCACGTTCCCATTCCCTAGTTCCGATTTTTCCAAGCCAACCCATGCACTCAAATGACAGAATGGCAGCCATGACAACCTCAGCAAAGAATTGCAAATCAACAGTAATTCCGGGGCTTCGCTATCGGAATGCGAAGGCCATGATTGATTGGCTATGCGAAGTCTTCGGTTTTGAGAAGCAGGCCGTTTATGCTGGTCCAGGCGATATTGTGATGCATGCCCAACTCACTTTTGGGAATGGCATGATCATGATCGGCTCGATGAACAATCAGACGCCGTCTTCGAAACTTATGAAGCAGCCCGATGAGATTGGCGGGGCGGAGACGCAAGCGCCTTACCTAGTCGTATCGGACATCGATGCCATCTATGCTAGAGCCAAACGTGCCGGTGCGAAGATGCTGATGGACTTGGAAGAAAAGGATTATGGCGGCAAAGGTTTTACATGCACGGATCCTGAGGGACATGTTTGGCATGTTGGGACCTACGATCCTTGGGAAACGCCACAGGCGTGACCCGCGCAAACGAGGGATGAAGTAAACTCTCGCCAGAGCCTGATTTCGTGGCCCAAGCCTTTCCGCCAGATACATGTCATCAGATGTTTGTCGCTACCCCGATTATTGTTGTCTATGATTCCGTCACGGGCAAGGCAACAGAAAACCGTGCTTTTCATGGCTTGGGAATCCCGATTTCTCTTCGCAATGGAGAAGTGACCTTCATAAACTCAAAGGGCGATCACTTCAGCATCGGTCTCGCACCATTTAATTGAACCAACGCCCTCCCGTAGAGACGATTTCGCTAGGAGGGCAGACAAATCTGTGCTATGTTTGGTATGCGTTTGTTGCTCTTGTAACACCTTTAGAATCGATTGAAGGGGCTGCAAGCTAACACTTGCGGCCTCTTTTGCGTTACGGCTGGAGGCGGTCGAGAAGCACAAATAGCTTAAAGAAAAGTGAGTATATCAGTGAGAGAACAAGGAACAGTGAAGTGGTTCAATGCCAGCAAGGGATTTGGGTTCATCCAGCGCCAGTCCGGCGAGGATGTTTTCGTCCACTTTTCCGCCATCCAGGCGGAGGGTTACAAGTCGCTGAACGAAGGCCAGGCGGTTGAATTCGAAGTCACCCGTGGCCCCAAGGGCCTGCAGGCTGCGAACGTCACCAGCCTCTAGTTAACGAAGGGCGGGCCGGCAATTGCCGGTTCGCCCTTTTTTTCTGTTCGAGATTCATCCAGGATGTGCCGGGTAATAGAGCAGGCGAGAAAGCAATTAAAGGCACACAATGAGCAACGATGTTATCGTCCAATTCGTCGGCTTCCAATCCAGACCGCGCATGCGCGAATACACTTTCACGGTTCGGGAGCACGAGACGGAACCACGCGAATACACAATAACCATCCCCAACGAAGCCTTCGAGTCCCATCGTGTCAGGTACCAGGACGCGCCCGATATTTGCTCCCACAAACTTCATCGCGAACTGGCCGCATCCGAGAATCATCCTGAAAACACAAGTTTTCACCTGAGCGATCAGGAGTTGGACGAGTACCGCACCACCCACATGAGCAAGCCCCCGAAATACCCATACGCACCCAGAACGGATCACGACGCATAGGTTTCCCGCAGAGCACGCCATAACTTGATTTTGCTCCCACACTGACTTGTGTTATGGATTGAAGTCTTCCGCCGCGCTGTCGCTCTTTCCAAGGGAGATTGTTTCGCTCAATGGAAACCTGACCGCGCGAGAGAGGATGAAAAGTGAGCCCGATGTCCCTTGAAAAAAGCTTCCACATGAGCCCGGATGAGTTTCGCCGCTACGGAAAAGCCATGGTCGATTGGATTGCCGACTACCACGAACGAATCGAGAGTTTTCCTGTGCTGTCGCCGGCGAAGCCGGGAGAGATTCGCGAATCGCTGCCCAAGCCCGTTCCGCAAACCGGCGAATCATTCGAAAGCATGATGAACGACGTCGAGCGCCTGGTGCTTCCCGGCATTACGCACTGGCAATCACCCAAGTTCTTCGCCTTTTTCAATTCAAACAATTCATTCCCCTCTGTGTTGGGAGAAATGCTTTCCGCCGGGCTCGCAGTCCAGGGAATGATTTGGGCCACAAGCCCCGCGTGCACGGAACTCGAAACTCATGTTCTCGATTGGCTCGTCGAGATGCTCGGACTGCCGGAATCATTCTCATCGTCGGGGGCTGGAGGCGGCGTCATACAAGACACGGCATCGAGCGCTTCCCTGTGCGCCTTGCTTGCCGCTCGCGAGCGCGCCACGAATTTCGCAAGCAATGAACGCGGATGCGACGGGCGGCTGGTGGCATACACATCGTCGCAAGCGCACTCTTCGATTGAGAAGGCAGCCAAGATTGCGGGTATCGGCCGCCAAAATTTGCGACTGATAGGAGTGGACGAACGATTCGCAATGCGGCCAGACCTCCTTGCCGCACAAATCAAGCAGGATATTTCGGCGGGACGCGTTCCCTGCTTTGTGTGCGCCACCGTGGGGACAACATCCTCCAACGCCATCGATCCCGTGCGTGAAATCGGACGCATCTGCCGCGAGCATGGCATTTGGCTTCATGTGGACGCCGCGATGTCCGGCACGGCCGCACTTTGCCCGGAGTTTCGCTGGATCCACGATGGTTTGGAGCTGGCCGATAGCTACGCGTTCAATCCGCACAAATGGATGTTCACAAATTTCGATTGCGACTGTTTTTACGTGGCCGACCGAAAAGCGCTGATCCAAACGCTGAGCATTCTTCCCGAATATCTCCGCAATCGAGCCACTGAATCGGGCGCGGTAATCGACTATCGCGACTGGCACATTCAACTCGGCCGCCGGTTCCGTTCGCTGAAGCTCTGGTTTGTCATCCGCCATTACGGTGTGGAGGGACTTCAGCATCACATCCGCCGCCATATCGAGCTGGCGCAGCAATTCGCGTCCTGGGTCCGCGAAGACGAGCGCTTCGAACTGGCCGCTCCCGCCCCATTGAATCTTGTTTGTTTCCGCCACCGCGGCGGAGACGAAATCAACCAAGCTCTGATGGATCGCCTCAACCAGAGTGGCGACCTTTACCTGACCCATACGCGGTTGAACGACCGGATCGCTCTGCGGCTTTGCGTGGGACAAACCAAGACGGAGTTCTGCCACGTCGAGCACGCCTGGAAGCGCATACGCGAGCAAGCATCAATATTGAGTGCGGCTAAAAAGGGGAGTTAGTTGCCGACTAAATTCTGAAGCCCAACCTTGTCGCGAATCACCAGGGTCGAGCCTTTAATCTGGAGGAGTTGCCTTTTCTTGAAATCGGCGAAAAGGCGCGTGACCGTTTCACGTGAAGCGCCGATCATCTGCGCGATTTCTTCGTGGGTCAATGTCAGCTTGGCGCGGATTTCACCCCGGGTCTGATCCTGCTCGGCGCACCAATCCAACAGAAACCGCGCAAGCTTTTCGCCCGCCGAATGCGAAAGCCCAATCGTCCTCATTTCCGTAAGGGAGTGGTGATAGTTTTCCGCTAGTTGCTGTGCGACGCGGACAGCCGCTTCCCCGTGTTCGCGCAGGAAATTGAGAAAATCGTTGCGAGCTATGAAGTTTGCCTGCGTGGGCTCAAGCACGTCAGCAGTCGCCTGATAAGGCCTGCCGGAAACCGTGGCCGCAAGACCCAGCACTTCGCCCACGTCGGATATGCGCAGAATCAGGGTCTTGCCATCAGACGAGGATGTGGAGAGTTTCACCTTGCCGCTGCAAAGAATGAAGACCCCGCGGGGCGTTTGTCCCTCGACAAAAAGTGTCGCGCCCTTGGGATAGGTCGAAGGGGATGTGATGGAAGACAGCTGTTGCAGCCCCGATTGCGGAAGATCGCAAAACAGCCGATCTTCGTGATGCGGGCAGTTTAGACAAGTCTCTATGATTTCCAGGCCGTACGGAGCGCGCATATTCGTCCCTTGGCCAATTATAGTCTTTTCCGGCCGTGGGATGAACCAGAATCGCTTTGGAGTCACTACCGACGGTTTGTCAGCTTCTGACATAGGTTACTGAGTGTTTAGCATCGCCCATAAGGGGGTGCTGTGACAGTAGTCACAACAAGTCGTGACTTTGGTCACGGAAGGAGCGTACGGATGGCGCAACCATATATAGGGGGCGCGTATCGTGTCTGCCAGATGTGCTAATGCCGCTTGTCCACAGGTTCTACGGGACTGTCAATCCGGGAGATTCTTCCACTTCACGAAGCAGGAAAAGACATTTCATCACAGCAACCATGCTCCTGGGGATGATTGGAACCACCAGGGTGAGTATTACTGGCTGTGCGACCGGTGCGCGAAAATCTACACGCTGGTTTACATCGAGGGTGCGGGCGTTTCGCTTAAGCCGCAGTGGAAAGACCTTGCATCCGGGGAAATCCTAAGAGAACTCGGCGTCGCGTAGCCTCACTCGTCTCCGCAAATCACCTTCCCAATCGTTCAAGCATACAAAACGTATTGTGGCTCGGTTTCTGAAGCATGGAAGGACCTGGCAGGAATTGCGGGTGAAAACCTAGCCCACCTTCCGCAGCCTGGGGTGATTTGAATATTTTTTGAGCACATTTTCGGAGTAATTCGAATCTAGAGATTTCTTAACCTTCCTATCCTCAGTACGAGCTCTCGGTAAGTATTGCGTGTCCTGCGAAAAAGTGTTTGTAGTGAAGACCAACCCTCTTGAAAGTGGAGTAGCGATGCGTAGGATCGACGCATGTACTTGCGTCGCTGCTATCGCAACAAGGATGGCAAACGCCACGGCTACTGGGCGCTGGTCGAGAGTTATCGTTCGACGCGAGGCCCACGGCAGCGCGTGGTGGCCTACCTCGGTGAGATGGATGCCTCCGGGCGTCTGGGCATTCACCAACAAGCGGCAGGTGCAGCCGCGGTTGCGCAGCGGGGATTATTCCAGGACGTCGAACCGCAGTGGGTGGAAGTTGATTTGAAGCGCATCGCCATCGAACGGAAGCGCGCCTTTGGCGGTCCCTGGCTGGGGCTGGAGTTGTGTCGGCAAGTGGGGCTGGTCGATTTTCTGGAACAGACCTTGCCAACGGGACGAGAAGAGATCTCCTGGCCAGTGATGGCACAGATTCTGATGCTGGCACGACTCTGTGAGCCCTCGAGTGAGCTGCAGATTGCGGAACGTTTCTATGACGCCAGTGCGTTAAGCGATTTGCTGGGCGTGCCGGTCAACAAGGTCAATGAAGACCGGCTGTACCGCTCTCTTGATCGACTGCTGCCGCATAAGGAAGAACTGGAAAGACATCTGAAGAACCGCCTGGGAGAACTGTTCGATCTGGACTACGACCTGTTGTTGTACGACGTCACCAGTACGTACTTCGAAGGCGAGGCCAAGCGGAACGAGCTGGCTCAGCGGGGTTATTCGCGCGATCACCGCCCCGACTGCAAGCAGGTGAACATTGCTCTGGTGGTCAGCCGCGAAGGAATGCCCTTGGGCTACCAGTTGTTCACCGGGAACCGCAACGACGGAACCACGCTGGAAGAGATCGTGGAGCGGATCGAACGACTGTACGGGAGAGCGAATCGTATCTGGGTGTTGGATCGCGGCATGGTCAGCGAAGAAAACGTGCGGTTTTTGAAAGAAGCCAAGCGGCGGTACATCGTGGGGACGCCGAAGGGCACGCTGAAACGGTTCGCGGGAGAACTGCGCGCCAAAGACTGGAATCAAGTGCGGGAAGGGCTGGAGGTGCGTTTGTGTCCGGCCCCTGGTGGGGAAGAAGTATTTCTTCTGTGCCGGAGTGCGCAGAGGAAAGAGAAAGAGCAGGCCATGCATGAGCGCTTTGAGAAACGCATCGAGGAGGGGCTGGAAAAGATCGCGGCCAGCTGCGCAAAGCGCAAACAACTGCCGGCCGCTGTGGGGCAGCGGGTGGGGCGATTATTGGGCAAGAACTCTCGGGCAGCGGGAGCGTTTGAGGTCAAGATCGATCCCGATGCAGACGGCTTTGCGAAGTGTCAGTGGAAAAGAATCGATCGCTGGCGGGAGTGGGCACGACTCAGTGAGGGTTGTTATGTGTTGCGCAGCAACGTGACGGACTGGAGCCCAGAAGAACTCTGGCGTGCCTACATGCAACTGACCGAGGCCGAGGCCGCGTTCCGCATCCAGAAGACGGATTTGCAACTGCGACCGATCTGGCATCAGAAACAAGAGCGGGTGGAAGCGCACATCCTGGTGTGCTTTTTGGCCTTTGTGTTGTGGAAGACGCTGGCGCAACTTTGCCAGCGCGCTGGGTTGGGCAACGAGCCACGGAAAGTATTCCAGGAGTTGGCCGACATCACCCTGGTCGACGTCGTGTTACCAACGCGCAACGGAGTAATCATCCGCAAGCGCTGCATCAGTCGGCCGACCGGGCATCAGGCGATTCTATTGCAACACCTGAATCTGTGCCTCCCCAGCTCGCTGGAAATGGCCCAAGTGTAGTGAAGACTCGGACATTCTGTGTTGAAAACACAGGTATTTATTCTTCAAACTGCGGAACTTGGGCTAGTGTGCACCGGCGATAAGCGTTACGAACAGGACTACAACAAGAAAGTATGCAACCATGAATGCCAAAGACGCGAGCGCCGAGATGGCTACCCGAAGCAGATACGTGACAACAGCAGTCGCCGCAGTCCACTCATGCGACAGTTCTGGATTGGTGATTACGTTTGTACGACTGGTCTCTGCCTGACTTGTCCCACCGCCTTTGCCGAGCCCAAGCAACAACGCAGCAGCGAATGGAAGGATCACAGCGAGGCCTGACCACAGTCCTGCGGACCTTTGAAGTCTTGGGACATAGACTTCGTATCCTGGAAGCCCAATCCATCCGCTTACTGTGCCCACATTGCTTATGTACAACAAACCACAGAGAGCTGACGCAAGCGTCAGGCCAAATGCCAGAATGAGCCACGGCAGCCGTCTCCTGTCTAACGGCTGAGGCACGGTGGCAATCATAATCCCTCACAAGCCCGAAAGGCTATCTTAGCTGTTCGCCAGTGCCCGATTGGCGGAAATCAACGGCTACAATTTGAATGTGGCCGAGAGCAAGTTCGGGTCATCGGTCGGCTGGATATCGAACGACAACCGATTCGCAAGCGCGCGCATTGCTTCATTTTCCGGCATGATGTGGGCGATGATGCGTTCCAGCTTTTGATCGCGCGCAACATCGAGCAGCCGCCGGACAAGTTCGGTTCCCAATCCTTCCTTCTGGTAAGTGTCCGTGATGAGGACCGCGACTTCCCCTTCCTTCGCGCCGGGGATGATTGTCAGGCGGCCGACGCCCAAAAGTTCATCCTCGCCCGATTGCTGGTTGTGAGTAATGACCACGAGCGCCATTTCGCGGTCGTAGTCGATGAAGCACTTCTGAATCAGCCGCTCGTGCGCGACGCGTGTGCTGAGTTTCTCCATGTGGAAGTAGCGCAGATAGACCGTGCGGTCGGAAAGTGTCTGGTGGAACTTCACCATCAGCGGCTCGTCTTCCGGCCGGATCGGGCGAATCAAAACCGACGTGCCATCCTTCGCCACCCATTTGTGGACGTACTGGGTCGGGTATGGACGGATGGCAGGCTTGGGGAGTTTTTCTTCCGTCATCTCCGGCCCGTAAACCACAACGCGCGCGTCCAGGGCGAGAATCCAATCCGGCGAAGCTAGAAGCGGGTTGATGTCGATTTCCTTGATCCACGGGTGCTCGACGACCAGCTTACTAAACCTCACCAGAATGAGTTTTAGTTGCTCGATGTCCACCGGGGCACGTCCCCGCACGCCCTTCAGCGCTTTATAGACCTTCGTCTGGTCGATCAATCGTTCCGCCAAAGTTGCGTTGAGTGGCGGCAGTCCTAGAGCGCGGTCTTTGTAAACTTCCACGAGTTGCCCGCCCGAGCCGAACAGGACGACTGGTCCAAACTGCGGATCGACGCTGCTTCCGAGGATGATCTCGTAACCTTCCAGACGCACCATCGGTTGGACCGTCACTCCCTGAAACTTATCTGCGCCCACCTTCTCGCGGACCGAGGTCTCGATCTCGCGGAAAGCGCGGCGCACGGCATCCTCGTTCGCCAGGTTGAGTTTCACGCCGCCGACGTCTGTCTTGTGCGTGATCGTCTCGGAATAAATCTTCAGGACCACCGGGAATCCGATGGACTTGGCCGACGCCGCGGCTTCCTCTTCCGACGACGCAATACGCGTATCCACGGTCGGAATGCGGTAGCGCGCGAGCACCTGCTTCGACTCGACCTCGGTCAGAATCGTGCGGCCGCTTCGCCGCACTTTTTCGAGGATGGCTTCCACGTCCTCGCGCGAAGTGTCTCCTTCGACGACTTCTTCCGCCAGGCTCGGCGTTTCATAGAGGCCACGGAGGGCGTAGCTGAAGCGCCACATGTAGTCGAACGCGCGTGCTGCTGTGTCGGGATAGGGGAACGTCGGAATTCCCGCCTCGTTGAGAGCCGCGATTCCTCCTGCCACAATGTTCCCGCCCATCCAACTTGCCAATATGGGTTTCCCGTACCCGGTGGCGTGACGCTTCAAGTTCTCCGCCACTTTGGTCGGATCGGTCATTCCCTGTGGCGTCAGGATTACGAGCAACCCGTCGCTGTTCGGGTCCTTAATCGCAATTTCGAGCGCCCTCGAATACTCCTCCGGTCCAGCGTCTCCGAGAATGTCCACCGGGTTAGCATGGCTCCAGTGTGGCGACAGAAACGAACTGAGCGCGTTGATAGCTTCGTCGGAAATCGGGGCAATCTCGCCGCCGTTGGCGATTAGAGCATCGGTGGCGAGCACGCCAGGGCCGCCTGCGTTGGTGAGGATCGTGAGGCGCCTGCCTTTCGGGCGCGGTTGGTGCGCCAGGACTTCCGCCATGTAGAAGATGTCCGCGATCGTCTGCACGCGAAGGACGCCACAGCGGCGCAGCGCCGCATCGAAAACTTCATCACTGCCGGTGAGCGCTCCTGTGTGTGATGCCGCCGCGCGAGATGCTGCTTCCGAACGGCCCACCTTGATGACGATGATGGGTTTCCTCAGCGCCACTTCGCGCGCAGCGGAAAGAAACGAACGCGCGTCGCCCACGGACTCCATGTAAATAAGGATGCTGTGCGTATTGGGATCCTCGCCGTAGTAATCGATCAAATCGCCCCAGCCGACATCGAGACCCGATCCCGTCGAAACTACGCCGCTGAAGCCCACATTTTCCTGGAGGCTCCAGTCGAGGATGGCTGTCTCGAGCGCGCCGCTCTGGCTGAGAAGCGCGACGTTCCCGGATCGCGCCATGTCGTGCGCGAAGGTGGCATTCAGCCCCGAGATGGGATTCATCACGCCGAGACAATTCGGGCCAACAAGCCGCATGTTTCCGCGGCGGAGATGCTCCTGGATCTGCGCCTCCAGCTTTTTTCCCTCTTCGCCGCGCTCCTTAAAACCGGCGGAAATCACAATCGCTGCAGGCACGCCAGCGTCCACGCACTCACCGACAAGCGCGGGAATGGTGGGGGCGGGAGTAGTGAAAATAGCCAAGTCCGCCTTGCTCGGAAGGCTGGTAATGTTTGGATAGCACCGAAGGCCGAGGACTTCTTCGCGCTTGGGGTTTATGGGGTACACCTTGCCAGGGAAAATCCCATTATTGAGATTCTTGATGATCGTGCGCCCAACACTTCCTTCGCGATCCGTGGCGCCAATGATCGCAACGGATTGAGGATTGAAAAGGCAGTCGAGCGACGTGCGGCGGCTCATGGCGCCTCGAGTCCTTTGGGGAGACAATCTGTCTCTTCCTTCCGGTTTTTGCCAGATCGATTCTACAGGCATTGGTATGCTCCTCTTTATCAAAAGTCAGTCATATTGCTGGGTGGGATGGCGACCCGGACGGCGTTTAGCACCGCGGCCAAGTCGATAAATTCTTGGGCGATTGCGCCCCCGATCGGCGGCAGGTAACCGAGCGCCGCCGCGATCATTCCAATCAAGCTCAGCGCCATGCCGCCCACGGCGCTCTGGAGCGCGATGCGGCGCATTCGCTGGCCGATGTGCATCAGTTCGTCCACCTTGGCCAGCGAAGCCTCCAGCACAACCGCGTCCGCCGTCTCGGCCGTGATGTCGTTGCATTGGCCAAATGCAACGCCCACGGTTGCCGCCTGCATCGCGGGCGCGTCGTTAATTCCGTCGCCGACAAACAGCGTCTTCATCTGCTTCGTCTCGGCTTGGACAATCTCCACTTTTTCTTCCGGGCTCTTGCCGAAGTGAACGTCGCGAATGCCGACTTTGTCCGCGAGGAATCGTACTTCGGATTCGCGATCGCCCGACACGAGCAGCACTTTGTGAACTGCATGGCGCGGTTGGAGATGGTCGAGGAACACGCGGCTATCTGCGCGCGGTGCATCGTGGAACCGGAACGTGGCAGCGAGCTTGTCATCCACAAAGGCCACGCATTCGAGCCCGCTCGCCATTGGAGGCAGTTCCCAGCCCTTGCCTTCCACTTGAGTTCGCCCCGTCAGCAGTATTTTTCTTCCGCCAACGATCCCGTACAAGCCTTCCCCCGGCCGTTCCTTGATCTCCGAAGCAGGTTCCAGCGGCAGCCCATCTTTGTTGGCGGCGTCGATCAGCGCGCCCGCCAGGGGATGTTTCGAATAGAGTTCGGCGCTTGCCGCAAGCGCCAGAACATCATTTTTGTCGAATCCGGGTGCGCATACTATTTCCGAAAGCGCGGGCTTTCCATAGGTGAGCGTACCGGTCTTGTCGAATATGAGGGCTTGGCACCGATCGACCTGCTCGAGCACCATGGGGTTCTTGATCACGATGCCCCGCCGCGCGGAAAGCGATATTGCTCCTATGATTGCAACCGGAATGGCGAGAAGCAGTGGACAAGGCGTGGCTATCACAAGAACCGCGAGGAATCGGCTTGAGTTGCCGCTCAAAACCCAGGCGAGAATTGCGACTCCCACGGCAAGCGGCGTGTACCAAGCGCCGAGACTATCGGCCAGCCGGCGCATCTGCGGGCGCCGCTGCTCCGTCGCCTTCATCACTTGCATGATTCGCGCGTAACGCGAATCTGCCGACAATCTCTCTGCACGTATCATCAGCGCCGTATCGCCATTCACGGCGCCGGAAATAACGGTCGATCCCGGCGTCTTCCTGATGTCATACGGCTCGCCGGTCAGATAGGCCTCGTCCATTCTTCCATGCCCATCCATCACGACTCCGTCCACCGGGCAGATCTCGTGCGGGAAGACGACGAGCATATCTCCGACGGCAATCTCGCTCACTTGAATGTCGGTTACTTGAGTTCCCTTCTTGCGATGCGCGATATCAGGCATTCGCCGTGCCAGTGCGTCCAACACGGAGGACGCGCGGTGCGTTGCGAATTGTTCGAGGGCCGTTCCGCCTGAAAGCATCAGCACCACAATCGCGCCCACCAGATACTGGCCGAGAAAAACGGCCGTCACGATGGAGATCCCTGCCAGTAGGTCAGAACCGAATTCCCCCTTCAGGGCTTTCCGAATCAGCGAGAAAACAAGGGGGCCGCCACCCACAATCAGCGTGAGCCACAAGGGAGATAGCCAGATAAGTCGGGGGCTCGCGAACAGGTAGCGCAAATTCAGGTGAAGAAAAATCGCTGCGAGGGCAAGAACTGCTATGTAGGTCTCAAAGTCCCATCGTAGGATGCGTTTTCGGCCAGGACGTTTTCCGGAGCGGGGAACATAGTGAGCAGTTTCGGCAGGCGCGCTCCCTGTCTGACCCGCTTCGATTGTCTCGATGTGCTGCACCACTCCCACCTGCATCATTCTAAGCTGGATTCAAATTCTCTGCTGTCGGATCATCCAAAAAAAGGCCGGGCCTGGCTTTTCAACCTGAGTTCATGAAGGGCGGCCCCGCCGAAGCCCTTTGCCTTCTAAGGGGCGAAGGCGAGCCATACCTCTCCTCATGCCAAGTTAGACTTCACCAGCCAAAATGGCCGTATCGCATATCACTTGGATGTGTGACCAATGTCACAGGGCGAAACTTCGAGATTTTTCCGCGCGTGTGGCGGCATTCGGAGCCACAATGGGCGGTGATGGGGCAGTTCCTGATAACTACGATGACCACGCAAACCACTACGGCTCGAATACCACCGACTGCATAGAATCCACCATCTCTTTTAGCTCCTTTTCATTGTCGGCGCGGAAGTCAAATTCGAGGAGATAATCTCCGTTCACCGCAGAGAACTTCGAGAGGTAGTCGCCGGCTTGAAACTGGAAATCTGATCGACTACACGATCTATCGTTGCGTGTGATTAAACTGCATCGCTCGTGATATGTTTGCATGCGCCAAACCAATTGCGACTATTTTTTTGAGGCCGAAGATAGATGGAAGGACCCGATCAAGAATCGTCACGCACAAACAACGAAGGTGAGGGGCGCAGCCCTCAGCAAGAGTTAACGGAAACCGGGCTTGGCGAATCAGCTCGATTCGTCCGCAAGAACTTCCCAGCCTTGTCGCTAATCTCCGCAATCGTGCTTGTCCCTTGTTTCTGGCACCGGCAGATCTTTGCAGCCGACATGGGAAGTCATCTTTACAACGCATGGCTTGTTCAATTGATCGAGCGCGACCAGGTGCACGGCCTGTCGATCGCACGGCGATGGAACAACGTCCTCTTCGACTACCTTCTGAGCGGGCTTGCAAAACTCTTCAGCTTCAACGCAGTCGAAAAAATAGCGGTATCCCTGGTTGTCTTGACATTTTTCTGGGGAGTGTTTGCGCTGGTTTGCGCGGCCACGCGGCGCGCGCCGTGGTTCATTCTTCCCTGCATCGCGCTCGGTACCTATGGCTACACGTTCCACATGGGCTTCTTCAATTATTTCATTTCACTGGGATTAGCCTTCTGGGGCATCGCCATTTTCTGGAGAGGAAAGGGTTGGCAGCGCATAATCGCCTTGGCGCTTGCGCCTCTCATTCTTCTGGCGCATCCACTGGGACTCGTCCTACTTATTGGTTGCTGCGCGTATGTCGCGATTGCCGAGAAAATGCGCAGCCAGTACCAAGTTTTGCTCGTTTTTGCCGCAGCGGTTTTGCTTTTCATCACGCATCAGTATTTGTGGCGCCACTACGTCGTCGAAGCCGCGCCGCGCCCCCTTGACGTGTTCACTGGAGCGGATCAGTTGCTCCTCTTCAGCGGGAGGTATCGAGTCCCGGAAATCGCGCTGGTCGTTTTCGTAATCCTCTCGATTGCCGTGGATTTGTACCGTCGCAGCCACGATCGTGGACATTTCCGGTACTACGCAATCCCATTTTGCCTCTACCTAATCGTCGAAATCGCGGTTCCCCTGCTTCCGCGTGGAGTTCGCTTTCCGCAGTATCCCGGAACCGCCATGGCGCTTTTGACCGAGAGGCTCACATTGGTTTCCGCTGTATTCGGCTGCTGCCTTTTGGGAGCGATGCGGCCAAGCAGATGGCATCTCGCTGGCTCAATGGCGATTGCCGCCGTTTTTTTCACGTTCGTTTATCAGGACACGGGAACCATCAACCGAATGGAATCGCAGATTGAAAAACTGGTAAGCACCTTGCCGCCCGGCCAGCGCGTAATGGGTACGATCCTCCCGCCCGGAGATTCGCGCATACCCATTCAGCATATTCTGGATCGCGCCTGCATTGGCCGCTGCTTCAGCTATGGCAATTACGAACCCGGCTCAGGCATGTTCCGTGTCCGGGCGGCCCCAGGAAATCCGTATGTCCTCAGCAGCTACACGCTCGCCGTGTCGATGGAAGACGGAGACTACACAGTGCAGCCGCAAGACCTGCCCCTCTATCAGATCTATCAGTGCAGCTTGACCGGCACGGACCTTTGCATCACGTCGCTCGAAGCTGGGCAGGATAACGACGAAATGGGGGTTCACCCCCCTGAGTGAGCAAGAAAAGTGTCCAGAATTGAACAGATTTGCGACTGAATGCAATCGCATTCTATCAAAATGAAGAAGAGCGAGCTCACAGCCAAACAAATATCCTCTGTTCCGTGTCCTACATGTGGCGCCGCCATCGGGGAGCGTTGTTCGCTGCACTCAGGTGCTCCGCGCTCAGAACCACACGTGGACCGGAAGTTTGCCGCCATCGAGGCGGCCGAGAAGAATTGAATTTACCCGGGTCTGCGATGAAAGCGCTATGCGAACGCTTCGTCGCTTGAAGGACAGGGAACGGGAATCGAAGTCCGCCGGACTCCGTATTTGAGTGAAGCTCTCCCTCAGGTCTTTTGGCGTCTTCGGCTACAAGAAAAGCAGCGCTCATGGTATAAGACTTCATGGCTAAAATCGTCGAGCAGTGGTTTCTTTTCGAGTACGTCGAAGGTCACCTTACGCCTCTCTCGAAACCGTTCAGTACGAGGAAATTGGCAGAGAAGGCGCGCCTCAAATATTCGGAGCGTGATCGCAAGTCCATCGGGCTAGGTTTGGTTCGCGTTCCAAAGAGCCATAAGTAAGTCGCGAATTTCGGCCACACGGCAAGCTCCTGAGAAATTGTGTAACTGGAAAGGGACCCACGACCGCGCGAAGCCGACAGTTGCTTCCAAGCGCAATCTGTGTTCGAATTCACTGAAATGAAACGCCGGGATTTTATTCGCTTCTCTGCCGCGGCAATTGTGGCCTCTTTTCAAAATCCCCTCACCTTAGCCGAGACCAACCTAACCGCTTCGCTTCGGCTGACTCTCCGCCCAGACCGGCTCGGCAACAAGATCGGCGACGACTTCCCCGGGCTCAGCTATGAGTCGGCGCAGCTCGGGAATCCGAAATTCTTCACGGGTGAGAATAGCGAGCTGGCCGGGTTTATGCGAAGGCTGGGGACGTCGGGCGTCTTGCGGATTGGAGGCAACACCAGCGAGTACTGCTATTGGACTCCGAATCCCTCGAAGCAGGCGGGCATGCCGAACGTTGAGAGCATGCGCACGGGAGACAAGTCGAACCCCATTGCGTTTGATTTGGCCGCCGGCCCAGATACCGGACATAAAGCGCCCGCTCCGGTGAACATTGCGCCGCTCGCCATCCGCAATTTGCGGGACTTCCTAGATGCATGCGGTTGGAAACTGATCTATGGTTTGAACATGGGCACCGGCACTGCAGAGGATGCAGCGGACGAGGCGGCTTACGTGATGGAAGTGGCCGGTTCGAAGTTGATTGCATTCCAACTGTGCAACGAGCCCGACCTTTTCTACCGGAACGGAATTCGCAAAGCAGATTATGATTTCGTGCAATTTGCCGCCGAATGGCAGCGCTTTTACCTGGCAATCCGCGCGCGCGTCCCGAACGCACCATTCGCTGGACCAGACACGGCGTATAACAACGAGTGGCTCGTACCTTTTGGAAAGCAATTCAACCATGAGGCGGTGTTCCTCTCGCAGCACTATTATGCGGAGGGTCCTCCGACAGATCCTTCGATGACGATTGAACGTCTGCTCCGGCCGAACCCAAATCTGCAGGCCGAGTTCGAAGGAATGAAAGGCGTGATGAACGAGTCTGGCTTGCCCTTCCGGCTGGCGGAAACGAACTCCTGCTACCAAGGAGGCAAGCCGGGGGTCAGCGATACATTTGCTTCGGCGCTTTGGAGCGCGGACCTCATGCATCAGCTCGCATCGGCGGGTGGCCTGGGAATCAATTTTCACGGGGGCGGTTATGGGTGGTATACCCCGATTGCCGGAACGCCGAAAAATGGATTCCTGGCGCGGCCTATCTACTACGGCATGTTGTTATTTGCGCAGGCGGGGCCGGGGCAACTCGTGGAAGGCAAGGTTGGCCAGTTGGAATCGGCGCCGCTGCTGACGGCTTATGGACTTCGCTCCATTACAGGAGCAATCAAAGTGGCGGCTTTCAATAAGAACCTGGATCGCGGCGTTCGCCTTACGATTGACGCGGGCGAGCGTGCGCAACGCGTGACTTCACTTCGTCTGCTTGCACCGCGAGTGGACGATACAACGGACACCACCTTCGGCGGAACGCCTGTGGGCGCAAGCGGCGCATGGTCGGCCACGCGGATGGAGACACTGCCCCTGGAGAACGGAGCTGCGGTTATCGAACTGCCGTCCGCAAGCGCGGCCCTGATTACATTCGAGCGTGACTGAGTACGCGTGACCGCAGTACCGGGCGTTCTTCATCCTCAATGGAAAAGCCGGATGTAGCGCGTTGTTAGGTTTTGTTGTTCTATTCCAAAGTTATTACTACTTTTCCTCGAGCGTGCCCTGCTTCCAGATACCGGATCGCCTCAGGGACCTCATTCAAGCTGTAACACTTGTCGATGACTGGTGTTATCTTTCCGGCTTTGAGAAGCTCTTGCATGAACATCAAGTCCTCTTTGCTCCGTTTCGTCAGAACCATGAACAACTTCTGGCTTACAAACCGTGACAACAAGGTCGCTGTGATCAACCGGGCCAATGGACCGATCATCCACCGACCGCCCGGTCCTCCGACCGCGATGTATATCCCCTTGGGATTTAAGACGCGCCGGCACGCCAACAACGAGTGGTTACTCATACAGTCTAAGATTAGATCGTATTGTTGTCCGCTTTTGGTGAAGTCCTCTTGTGTGTAATCGATAGCGTGATCTGCGCCGATGGACCGGACCATGTCCACATTCCTGGTACTGCATACGCCGGTCACATCCGCGCCGAACGACTTGGCGATCTGCACAGCGAACGTGCCCACGCCTCCCGCCGCGCCGTTAATCAAGACCTTCTCCCCCGGCTGAATCTGTCCCTTGTCGCGAAGACCCTGCAATGCGGTCAATGCCGCCAGAGGTACAGAGGCCGCTTGCTCAAACGTCACATTATTGGGCTTCGTGACCAATGCCGATTCGGAAGTGCACACATACTCGGAAAAAGCTCCACGGCACAAGCCGAACACTTCGTCGCCTGGCTTGAACTGCGTTACGTTCCTGCCAACCACTTCAACTCGGCCAGCCACATCAACGCCTAGTCGCTTGTCCTCTGGTTTGCGCAGCCCGGCCACCAAGCGAACGAAGTACGGCTCGCCTCTCATGAGGTGCCAGTCATATGGATTGGCGGAAGCCGCGCGGACTTTTATCAAAACTTCATCGTCCTTAGGAATGGGCTTTTCGACGTCCGTGATTTGGACCACATCTGGGGGTCCGTATTTGGTATAGACGGCGGCTTTCATTGGCGTTCCTCCGCGGCAGTGGCTCCAAGTAGCGATTACTCTACAATCGGTGTTCGGATTCCCTTGAACAGAAGCCAAAAACTCAGTGTTATATCGAAAATACCCATCGGCGTGTCGAACCACCACAGGTTAACAAACTAGTCGAAGTTGGGAAAAATGTAAAAAGCAAAAGTACACGCCACGCAAAATGCAGACGAGATCACGCCGAAGGCAGCCAGTGTTCGAGGGATATAGCAGGACTTGAACCACAGGTAGCCGCAGACTGTGGATGCCAGTGCACCAAACAGCAAGCCAACGTAATAGTAGTCAAAACGCGCGCCGAGATAGAGCCTCGCCAAGGCCTGCAATCGCTCCGCTTCAAATGCACGCGAGTAATCAGCGTCATTGCAAGCCACATCAAGACCCAAACAAGTCTCCAGAATGCCGCAAGCACGGCAAGGCCCCGATTGACCGGCTTGAGAATTACGTAAAGCGCTGTGAGAAGCACGACGACGCCTGCGCAGTAAATGAGATCGCCGGCGATGCCGATGCGAAAGAGTCGTTCGTGCGCCAGGATATTCCGAGCGGTTTCGGCATTGTTCCCGACAATCAGGCGAAGTGGATACCAAAATTGACGTAGAGTACGGTCGCGAACGTGATTAGGTAAGCAAATCCCGCGACTCTTGCGGCTTTGTGTTGTGATTCGTCGATGGCGCTGATGGTCATTTCATTTCCTCCCGTGTTCCGTATCCGATTTAGACAGCCGGTTTCATGAGCGCATCCCTGGTGCGCTGGCCCGTTCATTCCATCGTTGAACGTTCGCGCCCTTCACGAGGAGCCACAAGCACAACAATGATTCTGCTGCGCCTAATATTTGAAATCACGGCCCCTCTCTCCTTTTTTCGTGACTGACGGACCTTCCGCCGATCAGGCGTGGTTGGATCGGCACGGCTGTAAGCGCTGCCGAGAGGGCTTCATTGCCCCTTGCTCTCGCTAGTGGTTGGGCTGAAGCCGAAGCGTTCGCGCATGCGTTGCCGGCATCGTTCCCGCTCCTCCGGCGTCATGTGCTCAAAGCGCTCTTCCATGCGACGGTGGAAACCGGAGCTACCGGAACCGCGCCATCCAAGTCCGCCGAAAAGAATCCGGCAAAGCACCAGAAGTCCAAGCGCTTGCCAGAAGGTGATCAGGCGCCAACCGAAGAGCGGCGGCAGCAGCCAATTCCACAGATGCAGCACGATTTCGCCGCCGAGGAAGGTAAATAGCAGCATCGCCAGGATCGCCAGCGGAGCTATGAAAATCATTCTCTTCAATTTCCTGCTCATGTTCAGTCCCTCACGCTTTCATAAATTCATCGTAAATGCTTTGCAATCGTTCGCGCAGATGCAGCACCGCATAGCGTTTGCGCGAGAGCAGCGTATTCACGCTCACGCCGGTCTGGGCGGCCATCTCCTTGAAGCTGCGCCCTTCCAACTCGTGTGCAACAAACACGTCGCGCTGCTGCTCCGGCAGTTCCTCGAGCGCAAGTTCCAGCTCATCAAGAAGCACGTTGCGGGCGTAAACCGCCTCCGGTCCCGCATCGGGCGATGGCAGAAGGTCTTCGATCTGCAGCACCTCGCCGTCTTCGTTCTCGACCGCTGCGTCGCTGAAGGCCTCCTGCTTTTTCTTGCGAAAAAGGTCCGTGATGCGATTGCGCGCGACGCGAAAAAGCCAGCCGGTCACGTGCTCGATCGGCATCAGCAAGCGATTGGCTTCCACCAGTTCGTAGAAGACCTCCTGCACGATGTCCTCCGCATCGGAGGGATCGAGCACACGCCGCCGGATGAAATTGCGCAGCCGGGATCGTTCTTCCGCGATGATCTCGGAGATTTGACGGCCTTGCTCGGTCATCGAGGTGACGCTCGACGGCTCATCCATCCATTCCTGTAGACGAACGGCGGCCGCAAATATTGTAGAGATTTGAATCGAGGAAACGATGGTGTGCGCCAAGGGTTCAGGGGGAAGTCCGATCTCCCCCGAGTCCGGGCTGCCCGCTGTTATGCGACACGTTCACGCCTTTAGACAAAAGCCAGAAGCCAACTGATATTTCGGCGAGAGCCATAGGTAACCAACCAAGTTGCAGCATCTTGGCATGCTGCGGCGAGATAAGGCCTCCAAAACAAATGATCGGCACCAGCACCGAGGCAAACAAGCCCAAAGCCGACAAGACCTTTGGAATGTATGTCGACTTGAGGAATAGATAAAAAAAGAGAATGGACCCTATGCTAAAGAATACCGCGACGATGTCGGATCCAGGACTTAGATTCACGAGAGCTGAAAGCTGATTTGCGTCAAAGGCATTCCTGTAATCAGCGCCAACATATATCTGCAAGACAATAAAACTAAAAACATTCAGGACTCCACCGAGAGTGGCCTCCGCCAATCGAAATACCATAGCAAGCAGCGCCAGATTACCGTCTATCGGTTTGACGGCTACATAAAGACCCATCGCCAAAAACACCGTACTCAGACTGCCGATTAATCCGCTGGACAGCCCGATACGATAGAGCAGTTCAGACTTCATAATCCTATGAGCGGTCTCCGCGAAGTTTCCGGGAACCTGAAAACGGCAGGTAATAAACATACTTAACAGATCGGCAACTATAACGAATAGAAACATGAAGCCCGCGAGTCGTGCGTACCTGACCTGTGTCTTCTCGATGTCAAAGCCGGTCATTTCAACCCCCTTTGGATAAATGCCGAGTATCGAATTGCCGGGAACCACCCAACATAATGGTCTTGTTCAAATTCAGCCGCCTGAGAACCTTCGAGCAACTCCAGAAATGAGGTTCCTCGGTTAATGCAGGTTAATACGAAGATTGGCCCTTTGAAGTTTCAGTTCGTTCTCCAGAGCACCGCCTAAGTCATGGTAAACGCTAACCGGGCGTCGAGGACTCCCCCCAAGTCGGAGGAAATGCGACGCTACGGAGTACTGTTTGCCCTCAGATCTCCTCGAGCCCCGTTTGAACGAAGCCGCCCGGCGGCGGACGCTGCGCGTGAGGTGAATGAAGCAGTGGTTTCCTGAGGGCTGAGATAAATTTGGGTCACAAGGAGGTGTCCCTGTGACCCGTCTAAGAAAAATGATG
>Ga0371490_1000203_pt1 | contig 50765 bp, 33 predicted proteins | sample MB2SIPfraction_FD_207959 | JGI IMG/M metagenome (GOLD analysis project Ga0371490, IMG submission 207959) | Lab enriched peat soil microbial communities from McLean, Ithaca, NY, United States - MB28FN SIP fraction | ecosystem: Environmental > Terrestrial > Soil > Wetlands > Peat | place: USA... | reverse complement strand
CTGAAGAGCGCGCAGTTCCTTATCCATCTGCAACCGCAGATGGACGCCCGCGGCATGATCGGCGCGGAAGCGCTGGCGCGCTGGCAGCATCCGCAGCGCGGCTTGCTGTACCCCGGCGAGTTCATTCCCCTGGCCGAAGAAACCGGTCTGATTCTGCAACTGGGCGACCAGGTGCTGGAAGCCGCCTGCCTCCAGATTGCCGAGTGGGAACGACGGAATCCGCCCGTCCAGCTCTGCATTTCAGTGAACATCAGTGCGCGCCAGTTTTACCAGCCGCCCTTTGTCCAGCAAGTGCTGGCCGTGCTGGAGCGAACTGGAGCCAGCCCCTCGCTGCTCAACCTGGAGATTACCGAAACCATCCTGCTGGACAACATCGAAGAAGCCATTGAGAAGATGCAACAGCTCAAGGCCCACGGTGTGTGCTTCTCGCTGGACGACTTCGGCACCGGCTATTCGTCGCTCTCCTACCTGAAACGCCTGCCCTTCGATCAGCTCAAGATCGACCAGTCGTTTGTGCGCGATCTGCGCGACGATCTGGGCAGCCGCGCGATTGCAAAAACCGTCATCTCGCTGGGCCGCGCGCTGCATCTGGACGTGCTGGCCGAAGGCGTGGAAACCGAAGATCAGCGCGAACTGCTGGAAGAGCTCGGCTGCCACAGCTTCCAGGGTTTTCTTTTTGGTCGCCCCGTGCCGCTGGAAGAGTTCGAGCGCAGCTGGCTGCTCAACGGCCAGCCGACCGGCACCGACTAGCCCAACTGGTGCTCTCTTGTTCCGGCCCGGTCTGGAACGCGAGTTCTACACCGCCTGGATGCGCAGCACCGTCTCCGCATCCGTAGCGGTAGCGCAGCGGATGGTGAGCGGAACCGCCTGAAAACCAGGAACCAGATTGAACGTGCGCTCCTGCGGAAGCGGCTCAAAGACCGCCGGTGCACGGAGCGCAATCAGCAGAACCCCTTCCGGCTTGGTGATCCGCACGGTGCGCGCATCGAGCTGTTCAACTCCATCGCTGGACCGCGCCAGAACCGGCACCACCAGCCGGGCATCGGCAGCGCCCTGCGCGGAAGCAGCAATCTCTACCGCCGCCGCAGTCAAACGGTAGCGGAACCGGTAACGCGGGTTGGCATCCTGTGGAGCCTTGCGCGCGGTGGAGAGCAGGCGCCCGGCAGCGTCGAAGGCAACCTCTTCCTGCTTTTGGCTCACATGGAGCGTCGCGGCCAGATCGTTCACGCTCGAAAATGCACTCCCTGCGCCGCACTCGATGCGTGGCGTCAGCTCCATCGTCGCGCCGCGGTGAGCCTGCTGATTGGAGAGCTCGATCATCTGGTACTTGGTCATCGACGCGGTCAGCACCGGCCCGAGCGCCTGGTGAAAGAGCAGGGAGAGAGCGCCGCCCGTCACGTGGCCGCCGGAGCCTGCGCCGCCCGTCTGCACCTGCTCCACATACTCAAAGTCGTTCTCGGTAACGGTGGCGCGCCACGGCCCCACGGCGGCCAGATGGGTACCAATCTCCCGGAAGCTTCGCAACCCGTATGGCTCATCGCGCGGAATCTGGGGACGCGGCTTTTCCAGACTCGGATTCTCTGCCGCATCGAATCTGCCGCGATCCAGCACCGTGGCCAGCGCCTTGGCGTGCGTAAACGTGTGGTGGATGCAGGGCGCATCGCCATGCACAAAATAGTCGGGCCCGCCGTAGAGAAGCCCCTGGTGGGTGCAGGCAGCCATCTGCTCCAGATTGCGCCGCGCCGCCTCGCGGAAGCGCGCGTCGCGATCTGCCAGCAGCACATAGCCGGGCTGGCAACCGTCCGAGGTACGGCTGCCCCACCAGGTCCATTTGTAGTTGCGCGTACCCCAGCTGTTGTCCCATCCGCCGTCCGGCAGCAGGAATTCCAGATGGGTGTGCAGAGCGCGCTCCACCGTGGCCAGCGCCGCTTGGTCCCCGGTCAGCAACGCATAGAGCGCCAGCGCCGGCAATGACTCCTCCACGTTGTAGCCCAGATCCACCGGCCGGCATCCCTTGGCCGACACCGCATTGAGCGGATGCCCCTCGCCGGCCAGAAATCCCTCTGCGGTAAACTGCTCCAGCGACCGCTGCGCGATGGCATGCGCACGCTCCGCAAGCCGCTGCTCGCCGAGCAGGCGGCCAGCCAGCAGAAAGGCCAGCGAGGAAGTGGCGGGATAGTTCACATTGCCGGTTTCAATGGTGATGAAGCCATCCAGAAAATGCGCCGCGCGCCCGAGCCGTTCGGTCCACTGCGTGCGGGTCGGGGCGTCGAGCAGGGCACCGTGGTGCTCCAGCGCCTCCGCCAGGGCAATGGAGTGGAAGACCGTGATGCCCTGCCAACTGCTCAGCGTGAGGTCGTTCACCCAGCTTCCGTCTGCGCGCGAAACGGTGCGCTCGCTCCAGGCGTGAACCTTCAATGCAGCGTGCAGATACTCTTCGTTTCCAGTGTGGTGCGCGGCCCACAGCAGCGGATAGACCGCATCGCCAGCGCGTCCATGCAGCAGGCCGCAAGCAGGACACAGCAGGCCGCCCGCGCTCATGGGATCGGCAGCGGCCGGCACCTGATGCGCCAGCAGTCCGTCGCACCAGGCCAGTAGCGTGGAGGTGTAGAGTTCGCGCTCCGAAGCGCCGGCCGCGATGGTGGAGGGCATGGGCAACGCCGCCGCAAAGCGTGGCAGCGCCAGGCCGGCAGCCCCGGCCGCCGACCAACGCAGCAGGTCGCGGCGGGATATACCAAGGCTGGGATCGTGTATGGACATGGCAGCCATATTAGCGGCTGCGAGCACGATGCACAATCGCAGCCGCAGATGGGAAGCCCGCAATCGATCCAAAAGATACACCCCCCGCAAGCTGTACTTGCGGAGGGCGTTCTCAAGTGCGTTATAGCAAAACCAGAGTTGCCGTGTCCTGCGGACGAAGCGCTCCAGTCGATGCGACCCGCAGGGAGCAGCGGCCCGGCAATCCCCTCAAGCGGGATACATCTACTCCGGTTTTGCTCTAGTAGCTGTCTTCGCGGAACATGGGGTGCGGAATCAGGCGGCGATAGTCTTCCTGATGCGCACCGTCCAGACAGGCCTCGATGATGGTCTTGCCCAGCGGATCCAGATCCGGCACCAGGAACTGCTTGAGCTCCTTGGCGAAGAACTCGCGCCACTGGCGCGCGCCCTCGTTGTAGACATCCATGCCGCCCTGAATCTGCTCCTCCACCTGGAGGAAGACGCGGGGAATCATGAAGCCTTCCACGCGCAGCTGCTTGGGAATGTAGCCGAGCAGGGGGCAGAGGGCATCCTGCATCTGGTCGCGGCCGAATTTGGCCGAGCCGCGGCGGGCCAGATACTCGCGGGCAATCCACTCTCCCATGAAGCCCACCTTCCAGGCGCCGATGTGCTGGTTGGGAATGAGCACGTGGCGAGTTTCCGGGGTCTCCACAATCTGGCGCAGCAGCAGGTTGGCCTGGTCCACGCGGCGGCCGGTGGCAAAGGCCCAGTAGGAACCCACGCCCTCCGACTGCATCTCCTTGGTCTTCTGCGCCTGAATGCTGGGGTTGGCGTGGCCGCGCGGAGCCACCAATCGCCACAGCCAGGCCAGCGCCGGGCTGAGCACATGCATCATGGCCAGAATGCCGTAGAGTTGGCTGTCCTTGTGCGTGGGAGGACAGCGCACGCCAAAGCTGCGCACGTCCACACGCTGCGGGCCGGTCAGCACGTCGTCGCGCAAATGGCGGGGCAGAATCACGCGCGGGTTGGGGCACACCTTGCCCGGTGCATCTTCCACGTGCTCCCAGGTCAGGCAGGTGCCGCCGGGGACAATGTAGTGGTTCAGAAAGACCAGCGGCTCCGGCGGATCGATGCACAACCGCTCCAGATCCGGCGCGGTGCCGTAGCGGTGGATGTGATCCACGCGCACAAACCAGCCATCCTCGGCGTCGGCAATGGTGAGCCGGCCGCCCTTCTGGAACTTGGGATGCGCGCAGGCCATGTCGTCGGCGATGGGCTGCAGATGGCAGGCTTCGGGCAGGTTCAGGGTACGCTCTTCGCCGGTCACCACATTGCGGCCAATCAGCAAGCGGCCGTCTTCCATACGGTGGATGTGCTCGGTCATCTCGCTCTTGCCGCCGCCAGAGGCACCCTCGTGCATGATGACCAGCTGATTCTCGTACGGCGTGACCACGGCCACGGCGGCGCAGTGATTGGTGACCCAGCCCTCATGCTCGCCACGATCCAGGAGCATGGAGTAGACGCCCTTCTTGGCCGAGGGACCCGGGTAGAGGTTGTAAGCAAAAACTTCCTGATGGGTCGCCTTGCGGTCATGCACCACAATCTGACGGCCACCAAAATGCGTATGGCGGAAGGGCGGGGCAACAAACAGCACGCCACCGGTGATCTGGAAACCCTCTGGGACACGGGTGCGGGGAATGAATCCCTGCAGATCGGCCAGCGCCGCGGCAAAGAAGGCCGCCTGGCGGGGAACAATCAACAGGCTGCCGTAGCCCAGCGAGTCGTTGCCGGCGTAGAACGGCATGGCCACCAGTTCCTGGGTCTTGAGCCAGTCGAGGGTCTGGCGGCGGGTCTTCTCGAAGACCTCGCCAAAGCGCTCCTGATAGGTGGGTTTGTCGGTGGGCAGATCGTCGCCGATCACCATGGCGTCGGGATCGCGGCGGCGCATGGCCGGATCGGGGAAGTTGATGGCCAGGCCGTTGCGGGCCTTGGTGATCACCGCCTCAATGATGCGGCCCACGCCGGGGGTCTGGAAGACCGCCTCGTAGACCCCGTGATCCTCGCGGTTGCCAAGCGTCCAATCGGTCTCCCCCGAGGTCCGGCCCAGCGCCCAATCCATCAGCTGCGAGCGGGTTTCCGGAGTCTGCACCAAAGGAGCGGCGCTGAGAACCTCCTGAACCGCTTGCGGCAGCCCCATCTCCGCCCAGCTGGTTTGAAAATCGACAAAAGTACCCTTCACCTCTGCGGTGCTCATTCTTTTTACTCGCTTTCCGACGGGAAGATACGCACTGGCTAGGACCGAAAAGCCAAGGACGGTGCAATTTCTTTATCTCACCTCTCTATACGATAGTCAGTGCTCGATGTCACAGTATGGTAAATGGTTTCAATCTGCCCCATCTGGCGAGACAGAACTGATGGAATCCGGATTTGGCATGCTATGAACTACCGGATTCGGCAGTTCATAGCATGTTCCGGAGCATCCCTCGCCCCAGCGGATCGAGGGCGCGCCTTCGGCAGGAAGTTGGATGCGGCGTCTCGATGCAAGCCCTCAGGCCGCTGGAGGCGCTCCAAAGCGCGCACGTACCAGCGCCAGGGCCTCCTCTGCCGTCCGGATTGCGCCCTCCAGCTGGGCCTCTTCCACGGCTTCCAGTATGGGCCGGAACTGTGCGCCGGGCTGGTAGCCGGCAGCAATCAGCTCGCGGCCGGTGATCAGCGGCGTGGGGCGCACCTCGACGGCCGGCGTCTCCTGCCAGCGCCTGCGGGCATACTCCCAGTTCTCCAGATCGCCCTTGGAAGCCAGGCAATCCATGCGGTGCAGGGCCAGATGCTGGTCGAATTGCTCCAGGCGGAACATGCGCTTCAGGGTCGAGTCCTTCATCCGTTGCACGTCCATGAAGCGCATGTGGTTCTCCACCAGAGCCAGGGTCTGGCGGGTCTCGTCGTTTGAGAACCGGAAGCGGCGGCAGATGTCGGCGGCAATAGCCACGCCCACCTCCACATGGCCATCAAAGCGAATCCGGTCCGCCGCGCGCCGGAAGGTGGCCGGCTTGCCAATGTCGTGCAGCAACGCGCCCCAACCCAGGGTCATGGGGCAGCCGGGCTCAAGCTGATCGAGCAGGAGCAAGGTATGGCGCCACACATCGCCCTCGGGGTGGAACTGCGGCGGCTGCTCCACGCCCACCATCTTTACCGCCTCCGGCAACACCTGGGCCAGCAGGCCCGTCGTCAGCAACAACTCAAAGGCGCGCCGCGCATGGCCTTCGGTCAGCATCTTGGTGAGCTCGTCGCGCACCCGCTCCCGGCTCACGGCGGTTATGCGCGGGGCCAAAGCGCGGATCGCGTGCTCCGTGGCCGGATCGAGGGCAAAGCCGAAGCGCGCGGCAAAGCGCACCGCCCGCAGCATGCGCAGGTGATCTTCCTCAAAGCGCGCCTCCGCGCGGCCAATGGCGCGGACAACGCCGGCGTCGAGATCGGCCAGCCCGCCCACGTAGTCCACAACCGCCGCGCGCAACCGGGTAGTCTCCGGTGGAAGATGCTCCAGAAGCCCGCCGGGTGCCCCATCCTCTTCCGCGCTCTCTGCGGAAAAGGGTGGGATGGAAGACTCCGTTGCCAGCGCCAATGGATCGAGCAGGAGCCCGTTGATGGTGAAGTCGCGCCGCCGCACGTCTTCCTCCGCGCTCAGCGTGTAGCGCACCGCATCGGGATGGCGACCATCGGAGTAGAGGCCATCGGCGCGAAACGTAGCCACCTCCGTCACCACCTGCGGTGGGGCGGGCTCGGAGGCATCTTCGTCTGCGACCAGAACCACCCCGAAGTGCGCGCCCACGGCAAAGGTGCGGGGAAACAGGTTGAGCACCACATCGGGCGTGGCGCTGGTGGCCACGTCGTAGTCGTGGGGCATGCGGCCCAGCAGCAGATCGCGCACGCAGCCCCCAGCCAGATAAGCCTCATAGCCTTCAGCCTGCAAGCGGCGCAGAATGCGGAACGCGGCGGCGAGTTTTTTTTCTGGTGGCATCTGCACTCTATTCTCGCCCAACGTGTGGAAGCACAGGGCGAAGAAGATGCAGGAGTGGGCTGCAAGAGCGCCTGCGAACCAGCCGGTGGCCTGGCAGCGGAAAAAGGCATGTACCGGCTTGTTTTGGAGGGGATGTTGTGCAGGGGCTGAAGCCCGCGCCCTTATATGCGGCATTTACGGCACGACTTAAGTCGTGCCCTGTTACAAAGCACCACCGCTAGAAGGTCTTTCCACCCTCAGCAAAACAACGGCGCAGCCCGCAGGCCGCGCCGCTTGTGCTTCGCACAGGAGCTGTTTACGCCTTGCCGGCAGTCAACTCCGTGCCCCAGCTGCCGTCCTCGGTGCCAAAGATGAACTTGATCTCGGTGGCGCCTGCCTTGCCCTTCCACACCAGCTTGACCGGTGAGCCCTGGTACTCGGTCAGGATGCTGAAGTGGAGGCTCTCGCCATCCACCACGCCTTCCTTGATCTCGGCTGCCCCAGAGGGAAGCCCCTCCACCGTACCGGTGAGTACGCCAGTAGCGGCCTTGAAGTGAAAGACGAGTGGAACGGAGGTCCCCTGGAATTCAAAGGCGCCCTTCCAGGTACCGTTGAGGTCTGCAGCCGGCTGTGCGGCGGCCTGGGTGGAGCGCTTCACGGTGGTGCTGGTGCCCCAGGAACCGTCGTCGGTGCCAAAGACAAACTCGATCTTGTCGCCGTCGGCCTTGCCCTTGAAGACCAGCTTGTAGGTCGCACCCTCGTAGTCGGCGCTCATCCAGAAGGTGATGGCGTCGCCGTCCACCTTGCCTTCATGAATCTCGGCGGGTGGAGTCTCCGGCCGGACCACGGTTCCGGAAGCCACCGCGCCGTTGACGGTGAGGTTCACAGTAATCGGTACATCGGTTCCCTGAAAGTCGAAGGTGCCCTTCCATGTGCCGTTCAGGTCGGCCGCAAAGATGCGCGGCGTAAGCAGAAGAACAGCGGCCAGCCCCGCTAGTCGAATCAGATGTCTCATCCCTACACTCCTCCCAACCGGCCTGAGTCTATCAAACCGGCTTCCAATTGTGCATTTACCGAGCGCACCGTGGTGCAAGCGGAAGCAGCTCAACGCGTTGCGTCGCCCGGCTCCAGCCAGGCACGTTCGAACGCTTCGATCGGCACCGGCCGGCCGAACAGATAGCCCTGGAAGCAGTGACAACCGAGCCCCAGCAGATACTGGTGCTGCTCGGCGGTTTCCACGCCCTCGGCAATCACGCCCATACCCATGGCCCGGCCCAGGGAGACGATGGTTTCGGCAATGGCGCCGCTGGAGTGGTCGTCCAGAATGTCGCGGATAAAGGTGCGGTCTATCTTCAGGTGATCCAGCGGCAGGCGTTTCAAATAGGCGAGCGAAGAGTAGCCGGTGCCAAAGTCATCCAGCGAGAAGTGGATGCCGTACTTCTTGAGAGCGGTCATCTTGGCGATGGCCTCTTCCATGCTGTCCACCAGCATGCTCTCGGTGAGTTCCAGATTGAGCCGCTCCGGATTGGCGCCGTTGCGCTCGAGGGCCTGCAGCACCGAAGCGACAAAATCCGGCTGGCGCAGTTGCACGGCGCTGACGTTGACCGCCACCGCCAGCGGCTCCGTGCGCGGATTGGCGGCCCAGGCGGCAATGCGGGCGCAGGCCTGGTCCAGCACCAGCGCACCCAGCGGCAAGATTAGTCCCGACTCCTCGGCAATGCGGATAAATTCGCCCGGAGCGAGCACGCCGCGCTGGGGATGCTGCCAGCGCAGCAGGCACTCCACGCCGGTCAGGCGGCTGTTGTCGATCTGCGGCTGGAAGTAAAGCAAAAACTCGTCCCGGCCCAGACTGTGGCGCAACTGCTCCTCGATGGCGGCGCGCGCGTGCACGGCGGCTTGCAGCGAGGGGGCGAAGAAGTGCATGGTGTTGCGGCCTGCGGCCTTGGCCTCGTACATGGCAATGTCGGCCTGCTGCAGAATCTCTTCCGCCGTGGTCTTGCTGCTGCCAAACAAGGTGATGCCGACCGAGCAGGTGAAGCGGCACTCGCGGCCTTCGATCAGGCAGGGCTTCTCGACCGCGGCCAGAATTTTTTCCGCAGTGTGGCGGGCCTGCTCGGCAGCGTTCTCCGCCTCCAGGCTCAGGTCCAGCAGCATGACCACGAACTCGTCGCCGCCCAACCGGGCCACCGTATCGGACTCCCGCACCGAACCGGCAATGCGGCGGCCGATCTCGCATAGAATCAGATCGCCGGTCTGGTGGCCGAGGGTATCGTTGAAGATCTTGAAGTTGTCCAGGTCGACAAAGAGCAGCGCGCGGGAGCGGCCGGTGCGTATGCCGGTGGCCAGGGCCTGCTGCAAACGCTCCAGCAACAGGCGGCGATTGGGCAATCCGGTGAGCGCGTCGTAGAAGGCCAGGGTACGGATTTCCGACTCTGCCGCTTTGGCCGCGGTGATGTCCCGGACAATCACAATCACGGAGCTGACGCCGTCAATGTCCAGCATGGTGGCCGACAGCAGCGCCCAAACCAGATCGCCACTCTTCTTGCGCAGCCGCACTTCAAAGTTCTGGCAGACGGAGCTGTTGGCCATCAGGTGCAGCCAGCGGCCGCGATCGGTGGCATCGGCCCACAGGTGTAGCCGGTGCGCGGTTTTGCCCACAATCTCCCCGCGCTCGAAGCCCATGAACTGAAGAAAGGTGGGGTTGGCGTCCAGAATGGCGCCGCCATCGCGGCGCACGATCAGAATGCCGTCCGAGGAGGTGCGGAAGACGGCTGCGTAGCGCTGCTCGCTCAGGCGAATCCGCTCCGCAGCTTCCGCCAGCAGGGTTTCCGCCTCTTTAGCCGCCGAGATATCGCGGGAAACAGCCAGCAGACATGGTTCCCCGTCCACATCGATGCGGGTGGCAGACATCTCGCCCCACAGCAATTCGCCGCTCTTCTTGCGGAACTGCGTCTCGTAGCTGCGGCAGATGCCGTCGCGGCTGAGCTTCTCGATAATAGCCAGCCGCGCTGCCGAGTCGGCCCAGATCCCCAACTCGAGCGACGACTTGCCCACAATCTCTTCGCGGCTGTAGCCGGTGATGGTGGTAAAAGCGGGATTGCAATCGATATAGACACCGTCGGAGAGGCGATTGATGGTGATGGCGTCCAGGGTGTTGTTGAAGACCAGCCCGTAGCGGGCCGCGGTCTGATCCAGCGCCCGCTGGGTCATGGAGAGCTCGCGCTCGGTGCTGCGCTGCTCGTTGATGTCTTCGATGAAGCTGACCAGGTGGATCGGCGTGCCCTGCCCATCGCGCTGCGCCGAGACGGTGATGCGGGACCAGATTCGGGAGCCATTCCGGTGCAGATAGGCCTTCTCGAAGTTGGCCGTGGCCGCCGTTCCCGAGGCAATGCTGCGCACAAACTCGTTGGTCTTGGCCACATGCTCGGGGGCGGTGATGCTGGTCAAGGAACGTCCCACCAGATCGCGGGGCCGGTAACCGAGCATGGAGGCAAAGCGCGCATTGCAACGCAGAACGATGCCATCGAAGCCGGAATGCACGATGCCGATGGCAGCCTGCTCGAAGGTGGAACGATAGCGCTCTTCGCTGTCGCGCAACTGCAGTTCGGTGTGCCGGCGGCGGCGGATGTCGCGGGCATAGGCCGCGCCGCCGCCGATGTTGCCCTGCTGATCGCGCACCGGCGCAATGGAGACCGAAACGTCGATCCGATGGCCATCCTTGTGACGCAGAACGGTATCGTAGGGTCCCACCGACCGGCCTTCAGCAATCTCCGCCATCAACCAGCTCATCACCGGCGCCCGTTCCGGCAGCACGATGGTGTCCAGCAGCCGCTTGCCCATCACCTCGTCCGCGGCATAGCCGAGCATGCGCTCCCCGCCCAGGTTCCAGCTGGCAATACGCCCATCAAGGGTGATGGCGTGGATGGCCTCGTCGGAGCCTTCCACCACCGCCGCCAGCAGGCGCTGGCTTTTCAAGGCCACGCGCTCCTCGGTCACGTCGCGCCCGATGACCGAGATGCCCACCTGGCGGCCATCGGAGACGATTTCATTGAAGGTGAAAACCAGGGTGCGCCCCGACGGGAAGTTGTACTCGGTCTGGTAGTGGCCGTTTTCGAGCGCGCGCCGATAGAACTCCTCCCAGAGGGCGCTGTCGGCTGGTGGCATCGCGGCAGAAACCGGGTCTCCAATCTGGAGATCGGTGCCGTAGACGTCCTGAATATACCGGCGTACGGTGGCGTTGGCCGCCAGCAGCCGGAAATCCATATCCACCGACCAGATGGGATCGGTAGTGCTCTCAATCAGAGCCTTCAGATTGGCTTCGGCCTTGCTGGCTTCCCCAGGGATGGACTGCGCCGGGAGATCGGCGGGGCCACCGGCAGGTTCAGACCGCGCAACCGTACTGTCCTGATCGGGGGTGGCGATCGGAGCATGCGGGGCCTTCAGCGTCTGGCTGCGGTTCGGCCTCAATACCCAGAGCCCCCCTTTCTCCGACCTGGTAAGTACATCGGACGCCCCCGCCAGAACCTGAAAGCCGCCGGGCCACAATCTGGGCCAGGCTGCGGGGACTGTCCGTACGGCCTGCCTGCGAAGCAGGTGAAACAAACTGGTGCGAGGAAGACCGGTTTAGTTCCACCAGAATAACGAAGCTTAACAAAAGCGGGTAGTAATTGTTGAACAAGGCTCAAAAAAAGAAAAACGGATGTACCTTCCCGAGGGAAGGCACATCCGCTGGGTGAAACGGTAAAACTTCGAGCTTATTGAAACTATCCCTTGATCGGGTTGTTGGCGTAGTGCAGCAGAACGGCCACGGCGCAGCTGGTCAACCGGGTGGCAGCCGAGTCCGCACGGCTGGTCAGGATAGCGGGCACGCGAGCGCCCAGCACGATTCCGGCCAGATGCGCGCCGCCCATGTACTCCAGCTGCTTGGCCAGCATGTTACCGCTCTCCAGATCCGGAACCACCAGGATGTCGGCCTGGCCGGTAACCGGGGAAACCAGCTTCTTGATGGCCGCGGCCTTCACGCTCACCGCGGTGTCGAAGGCCAGCGGGCCGTCCAGGATGCCGCCCGTGATCTGGCCGCGGTCTGCCATCTTGCACAGGGCAGCCGAATCCAGAGTGGACTTGATCTTGGGGTTCACCGTCTCCACGGCCGAGAGCAGCGCCACCTTGGGCTCGGGAATGCCCAGCGCGTGCGCCAGATCGATGGCGTTCTGGACGATGTGGACCTTGTCTTCCAGCTCCGGCTCGATGTTGATGGCGGCATCGGTGATCAGCACCGTGCGGTCGTAGGCCGGCGTGTCCATGATGAACACGTGGGAGATGCGGCGGCTGGAGCGCAGGCCGGTGTCCTTGTTCATGGCGGCGCGCATCAGGTCGTCGGTGTGCAGCGAGCCCTTCATAATGAGCTGGGCCTTGCCGGTACGGCAGATGATGCAGCCCTGCTCGGCAGCCTTGGGCTCGGTGTCGGCCTCATGGAACTCGTACTTGGAAACATCCAGGCCCATCCTGGCGGCCAGAGCCTTGATCTTCTCCGAAGGCCCCACCATGATCGGGTCGATGATGTCGGCCTCGGCGGCCTCAACGGCACCCTGCAGAGCCGGCTCGGAGAGCGGCCACACAACGGCGGTTTTCACCGCGGGCAGGTTCTTGCAGCGCTCGATGAACTGGTGAAAAACGTGGAAATCGGCCGGATGGCCAACAAGCGGGTCGACAGCAACGGCTTCGGCCAACGGGGCGAGATCGCTCATAGGTAGTATTCTCCTCGGCGCGCAACGGGGGGCGTGCGGCCTCTCGTCTTTCATTGTCGCGCCGCAGGGAACCCGGATTGTGTGTTTGGGATCACAGTTTGGTTAATTGTCCCGCTTTACGGGAGATTTCGTCCCCGTTCCCGCCGCATCGAATGCAAGGGGTGGTCCTACCGGTGACAGGGACGGCTGCGCGGCGCTGGCTCTGAGCTATTTGCACCTCACCCTTCCAGGGCAGAGAGGCCGCCCCACCACCGACAGTCCTGCAACAACAGCTTTGTAAAAGGGCACGGCATCAGCAGGGCCGAAAAGGTCGCGCAAAAAAAATCAGGGGGTGCGGGCTTCAGCCCGCACCCCCTCGCTGTTCGTCGAGAAAACTTATTTGCCCGCGAAGGCGTCGGCTTCCTTGTTCAGCGCGGCCGGATCGGCGGCGTGCTGGGCAAACTCCACCTTGTAGTGGAAGGTTGCCATCTCGCCCTTTTCCAGCGTGAGCTTGAACGGTTCCTGTTTGGGGTCGAAGATGCTGCGGCCCAATGGATTGGCCGCAAACAAGCCGTAGCCGCGTGCATGCCAGTAGGTGGGGTAACCGGGATTCTTCGGATGGTCGAAGATCACGATCGAGTCCACGTGATCGCCGGTGTGGCCGGTAAGCGCGCACCAGCGTCCGCGCGTGGCCCACACCTTGCCGCCTTTCACACCTTCGCTGGTCAGGTACTCGCCAGTGGGCGGGGCAACGCCGGGCAGATCGGCCGTAGCGGCCACCTTCGTCGCCACGCCGTTGGCATCGGTAAACATGCCGCCCTTCTCTTCCGGCGACTCCAGCCAGCGGGCTACACGCATGCCCAGTACACCTTCCTTGTCGTCGTTGAAGGTAACCTTGTCGAGCGCCTGCAACGCAATGGTCATCTCGATGTAGCGGGTGCCGTTGGCTTCGCTGAAGACGTAGGTGGTGGTCTGCTTCAGGATGCTGTCGCCTTTACCGGTAACCCAGGTGGACTCGGTTTCCAGCACGCCCTGTTTGGCACCGCTCTGGGCCTTCACGATCTTGTCCATCGTGAGCGAGCCCATCTTTTCGCGGTTCTCCGACTTGATGGCGTCGGAGTTGTTCCAGAAGTCGAAACCGTTGGCGTTGCCGTAGTTGAACCACAAACCATCGTGGTGGGGATGGTCGGTGCGCTCGCCGGCGCGCGGCTCCAGGGGCCATCCGCGCGAGACGGTGACGCCGCCGGCATCCACCAGCGGATAGAGCACCGGCTTCTTGAGCGTAGTGGGCCAGATGAAGGAGGTGAAGGGCTTGCCGGCGATGGTGATGTCCACCCGGCGGGCGGCCTCATCCACCTTCAGCACCACCCCGGTCTTGGATTTTCCCCCGGGCGCAGGCTTGTTTGTTCCTGCGCCCTGGGCCGCACCGGCAACCGTGCCCAGCACCAGTGCGAATCCTGCCGCAACGGTCAGCAACAGGCTAGGCGTTCTCATACACCTTGCCTCCTGCCAGCACCTGCTGGGTCTTGTCGTTGAAGGTGATCTTCTGGCCGGTCTGGATCGCGGCCACGTTCATACACAGAGCAATGGAATGGCTGTAGCCGGCTTCGGCGCTGGCATTCGGCGTCTGGCGCGAGCGCACGCACTCCATCCAGTTGCGCACGTTGGCGCTGGTCATGGGATCGCGGCCGGTGTTGGCCTCGTTGGCGGCACCTTCGGCTTTTTCCACCAGCGACTTTGAAGGCAGCTTGTTCTCCTTCATGCCCATGGCCGCAGCCTCGCGGGCGCTGAGGCCGCCGGTTGGCGTCACCGTCTGTTTGTCCATGTCGATCATGCCGCCGTTGGAGTAGTAGAGCTCCTTGACGCCGCCAGCCGAGTTGGTAAAACGCGAGGTGTACTGCACCTGGAAGCCCTTGGTCAGATCGTCCTCCGGACCGTAATCGAAGACCGCGGTCATCGTGTCCCAGTTCTGACGGCCGTCCTTCCACAGGTAGATGCCGCCATTGGCCACGCAGGAGCGGGGATGCGGCAAGCCAGTGAACCAGTGCACGGTGTCGATCTGATGGACCAGCCACTGATCGGGAATGCCCGAGGAATACGGCCAGAACAAACGGAACTCCAGGTACTTGCGGGCATCGAAGGCGACCTTGGGCTTGTCCTGCAGGAAGCGCGTCCAGTCGGTGTCCTGCTCCTTGAGCAACGGCACCACGTCGGGACGGCGCCAGCGGCCGGGCTGGTTCACATTCCAGCTCATCTCCACCATCACGATGTCGCCAAAGGCGCCGGACTTGATGTAGTCGGCAGCCTTCTGGTAGGCCGGCGTCGAACGCCGCTGCGTGCCCACGGCCACCACCCGGCCAGTCTTCTTCACTGCGTCGCGGAACTTGCGCGCATGGGCCATGGTGTTGGCAATGGGCTTTTCAACATACGCATCGCGGCCGGCATCCACCGCCTCCACCCCGTGCAGTGCGTGCTGGAAGTCGGCGGTGGCGATCAGCACGGCGTCAATGTCCTTGCGGGCATAGAGTTCGTCGTTGTTGCGCACGGCATCCACTTTGCCGCCGCCCAGCTTGTCGATGTAGGCAATACCCTGCTCGCGGCGCAGGCTCCACAGATCGCTGATGGCTGCAAACTCAAAGTTCAGTTCCTTGTTGTGCTCCAGGAAAGCCGGAATCAGCGATCCCTTCATGCGGTCGCCGCAACCCACCACGCCCACGCGCACCCGCTCGTTGGCGCCCCGGATGGCGGCATAGCTTCTGGCGCTCGCGGCCAGTGTTGTGGCGGCCAAGGCGGCTCCGCCGGTCTTCAGAAACTCTCTGCGATTGGTCTCGTGTACCATTCTCCGACCCTCCATGGGTTCGTGTTTTTTGGTTTCTCAAGTGTTGAACACCGGCAACCAGCGGGCTTCAAGGGCCGTCTACCGATCAGAAAACCTGCGCGCAGGGCTCCGGCGAACACCTAATGGTCAGACCACAACGACAGAACCGTCAAGTCTTCCGTGCAGGTTTCTTCAAATCTTGGAGTTTTCTTTTTGGAGCTTCTCTAACTTTCTTGCGCCGCAATTCCTGCAACCTTGACACCGCTCCAAGCCGGTCAGCTACGATGCTGGAGTCTCATTTTCTTCGATAGTTGAATAAACGAAAAAGGACAGAAACATGAATCGCAGAGACTTTACGCGCGCCGCAGCGGCGGCCGCCTTCTTGCCTTCGGTCTTCACCCCGCGAGCCTTCGCCCTGGACGACCAGGTTCCAGCGCTGGATCCGAGTTCCATCCACCCCGCCGATTTCACCGATGCCGATCTGGATCTGCCCTTCGCCGTCTCGCACTTTGCGCGCATTGCCAACAGCGTGGAGATGAGCGGCCCGGAGCGCGGCTTCATCAACATCTCGGTCTGGCGCGGCACCGCCAACCTGCACCCTTACAACGCGCGCATCATGGAGAGCATCCTGACGCTGGCCTGGTTCTATACCGCGCCGCAGAAGTGGAATCCCTACCGCGGCAACACCGCTCTGCGCGCCCGTCTGGAAGCTGCGCTCACCTACTGGTGCAACCTGCAGAGCCCGGACGGCAAATTCAGCGAGTATGGCCCCCAGGAGTGGAATCTGGCGGCCACCTCCTTTGCCGTCAAGTTCGTCTCCGAGGCGCTGCGGCTGCTCAAGTCCGGCCCGCCCATCGATGCCGCGCTGCACGAGCGCGCCGTGGATACCTGCCGCAAGGCCGTCCATGCGGTGCTCTACGACGAGGAGCTGTACAGCCACGGCCGCACCTACTCCAACCAGTACTCGAACATCTTTGCCGGCGGCGCTGCCTTCTTGGACATCTATCCCGACGCCACCCTTGCGGCGCGGCTGGATGAGCGCTTCGTGGCCTCCAGCACCGATCTGCAAAGCCCATGCGGCTACATGTATGAGGCCAACGGTCCGGATCTGGGCTACACCCTCAACACCCATCACGAGAATGTCCACATGGCCTGGCACTACTGGCGGAACACGCCCCGTGCCGAGCGGCTCATCGAGGAAGAGCGCCGCTTCTGCGAGTGGCTCGGCTACAACGCGCTGCCCGAGCCCGGCCAGAACTTCTACGTGCTGAACCGCGCCATCGAATGCCGCCAGCAGCACGCCATCTACCAGCACCTGGACACGCCGGTGGCCGAGCGCTGTCCCATCGCCCGCGCCTTCGCCACTCCGCCGGAGCTGCGCGCGGCACTGATCCGCGCCGCCCGTGAAAAACTGGAAAAGCAATGGCCGCAGGTGGACCCGCTGCGTGTGGGCGACTTTGACACCCTCGGGCCTTACCGCTTCCTGCAGCGAGCGCACTACGACTGGCACCCGACCGCCGCCCAGATTGAAGAGGCCAAGAAGCTGGTCCGGCCGCTGGCCGAGACCCATTTCGTAGAACAGCGCAAGGACACCCGCCGGCCCATCGCCTTCACCTACGTCCGCCGGCCCAGTTACTACGCCGCCTTTGCTGCCGCACCGGAGCCCATCAGCAAGCAGCAGCGGCTCGGCCTGGGCTTTGTCTGGACGCCATCGTTTGGCGTGCTACTCCAGTCGCAGACCAACGGCAGGGAAACCGCCTGTGGCACATCGGATGGCTCGCCCATGCCGTTTGAAGCCGCCGGCCTCACGCCCGAATATCTGGACGGCAACACCCAGATTCGCTATCCGCTTCCCGGCGGCGGCCAAAAGCGCATCGTCTTCGCGGAAGATCGCATCCGCATCTCCGTCGAGCGCTCCGGCCCCATCGTCGAGCGGCTTCCGGTCTTCAATCCCGCAGCCGTGGTCTCCGCGGCTCCGGCAACCGTCCGCGCCATGGATTTTTCCCCTGTCCCGGGCAAGAACTTCTCGGTTGTCGAGCTCAAAGCCAACGGAAAACTCGAGCTGGAGATCCGGCCCAACGCCTGATCCCACCCGGCGATCCCCCCTGGCCGCCTTCCACGGGCGGCCAGGAGCGGACCCCGCTCTCCATCCCCAAACCGCCCGCTTGCCGCGGAGTGTTGCAAGTCCTTCCCGCCCTTCCTGGCTGTCTTTACAAAATCAAAACTCGCTCAATGAAGCAAAATCGAATACTCTTGCTTTGGACTGCATGAAGCGAATCTACCGGTATCTGCGCATCGCCCTGGAGAGGGCCATCGAACATGACGTGGTGAACACCGCCAAGGCGGCCGCCTACTCCGGCATGCTCATGCTGTTCCCTACCCTGCTGGTGGTGGCCGCCCTGCTGGCCCAAGTGGAAGAGGGTCCGGCACTGGTGATGCAGATTCGCGGTGTGTTTTCGCAGTTCCTGCCCGACGACACCATGGACATCCTGCAGAGCTACATGCTCAGCCGCAGAATTCACTCCGTCCAGCTGGTCTGCTCGGCAGCCAGCTTGAGTGTGTTTGCCGGCCTGGGCGTGATGCTCTCGCTCATGGAGGGTTTCCGCCGCGCCTACGGACTGCCGCTGGAGGGCTGGGGATTCTGGAACCGGCGCTTCCGCGCCTTGCTGCTGGTTCCCATCGCTCTGGTTCCACTTACCGTTGCCACACTTTTTATTATTTTTGGCCACCAGATCGAGCTGTGGATGGTGCGCAACACCGGCCACGGCGTACGGCTGATCGTGGTCTTCTTCTGGCGCATGATCCGCTGGCTGATCTCGCTGGCCACCAGCGCAGCGGTTCTGAGCGTGCTCTACCACTTTGGCACCCGCCGCAAGGAGCACTGGACACGGGTGGCGCCGGGCGCCATCTCCAGCACCGCCATCTGGTTTCCCACCACCCTGGCCTTTGGCTGGTATGTGACCCGCATTGCCAACTACTCCATGTTCTATGGCTCGTTTGGCGCCGGCATTGCCACCCTGGTGTGGCTGTACATCACGGCCTTCAGCGTGCTGCTGGGCGCTGAGATCAATGGGGTTCTCTACAATCACCGCCAGAACTCGCTGTAAATCGCCGCTCTTATTCATCGAATTTTCCCATTTTGACACGGCTGGATGCTTTTGGGCGTTTGCTTAGGAGTGTGACAGCTCTCACCGACCACCGTTCAGCCGAAACTCCATCATGGTATGGGGAGTTTGTCGAAATTCGCCATGTACAATGAAACCGGCCCTCCAGCGCAGAGTTGCTTGCCCGACGCTTCCCGCATTTCAACCACTTTTTCGATGTTTCACTGGAGCTTCAATCGATGACGTTCGCAGAATTCAGCCTCGCCGAGACCCCCGCACAGCGCCGCGCCAAGATCGTGGCCACTCTCGGTCCCGCCTCCAACACCGAACCTGTGTTTCGCAACCTTGTACGGGCTGGCGTCGACGTCGTCCGCCTCAACTTCTCCCACGGCACCCATGAGGAGAAGCTGGCTTTGGTCCAGATGATCCGCAAGGTGAGCCGCGAAGAGCGCAAACCGCTCTGCATTCTGGCCGATCTGCAGGGACCCAAGATCCGCACCTCCAAGCTGAAGGACCACCAGCCGGTGCTGCTCAAGGCCGGCGAGCGGCTGACCATCACCCCTCGCGAAGTTCCCGGCAATGCCCAGGTTGTGGGCACCACCTTCAAGACCCTGGCCGAGAACGTGGAGCAGGGCTCGCGCATTCTGCTCTCCGACGGCTTGATTGAGCTGCGGGTGCATGAAGTGCTGGGCGAGGATGTGGTCTGCGAGATCATCAACGGCGGCATGCTGGGCGAGAACAAGGGCATCAACCTGCCCGGCATTCCGGTCCGCGTTCCCTCGCTGACCGAAAAGGATTCGGAAGATCTGGAGTTCGCACTGAAGGCCAACGTGGACGCCATCGCCGTTTCCTTTGTGCGCACCGCCGAGGACGTCCGCCTGGTGCGCAACCGCGTGGCCGCTTACGGTGGCGAGACCTGGATCATCGCCAAGCTCGAAAAGCCGCAGGCCATCGAGCACCTGGAAGCCATTCTGCAGGCGGCCGACGGCATCATGGTGGCCCGCGGCGATCTGGGCGTGGAAGTTCCGCCGGAGAAGGTGCCGGCCATCCAGAAGCAGATCATCCGCCGCGCCGCCGAGTACTCCAAGCCGGTGATCACCGCCACGCAGATGCTGGAGTCGATGATCGAGAACCCGCGCCCCACCCGCGCCGAGGTTTCCGACGTGGCCAACGCCATCTACGACGGCACCGACGCGGTGATGCTCTCCGGCGAGTCCGCGGTGGGCAAGTACCCGGTGGAAGCGGTGGCGATGATGGCTCGTATCATCAGCGAATCCGAGCGCCACATCAAGCAGACGCCGCAGGAGCCGCGCGTTGAGTCGTCCCGGCTGTCGATCGCCGAGACCATCTGCGAAGCCACGGCACATGCCGCCGACGATCTGGATCTGCGCGGCGTGGCTCTGTTCACCGAGTCCGGCGCCACGGCCCGGCAGCTCTCCAAATACCACCCCTCGGCGCCGATCTTCGCGCTCAGCCCGGTGGAGGTGACCATCAACCGCCTGAACCTGCTGTGGGGAACCACGCCGGTCCGCTGCCCCAAGGTCAACTCGACCGAGGCGCTGGTGGATTGCGCCGAAAACCTGCTGGAACAGCACGGTTACGTCCGCAACAAGGAAGTGATTGCGATTGTGGCCGGCACCCGCACCAAGTCCGGCTCCACCAACTTCCTGCGCCTGCACGTGATGGGCGAGCACAACCTGGAAGGCGTCCGCTTCTTTGCCCCCCAGGAAGCCGAGACTCTGCCCCAGCCGGCCGCGCCCGCCGCTCCCGTCGCGGCTCCGGCCGCAAAGGCCACCAAGGCGGCTCGCCGCACGCCGCGCAAGGCCGTCAAGCGCAAGTAACCCGCCAAGACAGCGGCAATACAAAGCGCCATCCTTCGGGGTGGCGCTTTGCGTTTGCGGAAGCTATGCTCATGCACAGCAGATTTTGAGCATACCGTTGGCTTCCCCGTGCGCTTTATGGAGTCTTCACCGCCGGTGTGCTTACATGGAGGGGCGGATCAACGCCTTATCTTGAACTGCATCAGGCTCCGGCGCGCCTCGGCCGAGCCTGCTGGCTGCTTGGCCGCTCCGGCGCGCAGCCAGGAAAGGATCGATGATGAAGTTCGCTGGATTGCTGGTTCTACCCGCGGGATTTTTTCTTGTTCTGGCTGCGCTGGTACTGTTGAACGATCCGGTCCAGCGCACGGCGTTCGTCCTTTGCGGCGTGGCCGTGGAGGGTGTAGGTCTGGTCGTGGCCGTGCGCGGCCACATGCTCAACCGGGGAGAAAGCCACTGATGACGCCTGCCGCTCACCTCTCCGAATCCGTATTGGCGCTGGCCTTTGCGCTGGTGCTGCTGGCTCCGCTGGCCGTGGCCGGCGTGATGCTCACCAATGTGGGCCTGGGCCGCTCGCGCTCCGCCGCGCAGGCACTGTTGGGCAATCTGGCCATGGCGGCCGTAGCGGTGATCCTGTTTGCGCTCGTGGGCTCGGCCTTTGCCGGAGCTCTGCCGGGCGGCGCGGGCCACATCCTCACCCTGGGGGGCAAGCCCTGGAACCTGGCCGGCGCCGGGCCGCTCTTCGGCGCGGGACTGGCAACCGCGCCCTTGCAGGCGCAGCTCACGCTGCTGTTTGAGATCGTCGCCGTGGTGCTCTGCGTGCTGCTGCCCTGGGGCTCGGGTGCGGACCGCGTGGGCCTGCTGCCGGGCATTGCCATTGCCGCCCTTCTGGCGGTCGTCTTCTTCCCCCTGGCCGCGCACTGGAACTGGGGCGCGGGCTGGCTGGCCGCGCTAGGCACGAACTTCGGTCTCGGCTCCGGCTTTCTGGACGCGGGCGGCGCGGCCACCATCCACGTGCTGGGCGGGTTGGCAGCGCTCTGCGTGGTCTGGATCGCCGGACCTCGCCGCGGCAAGTTCCCCAAAGAGGGTTTTTCCACCGCCATGCCCGGCCACAATGCCGTGTATGTGCTCTTTGGCTGCCTGCTGGCGCTGATGGGCTGGCAGGCCTTCAACGCCGCAGGCGCGCTGCTGTGGCTGCATGCGCCGCTCACCGCGCTGCCGCAGACCGCGCTGAACACCACGCTCTCCGCCTCCGCCGCACTGGCTGCCACCTTTGCCGTCACCCGCACCCGCTTTGGCAAGCCCGACGCCAGCCTGTGCGCCAATGGCTGGATGGCCGGTCTGGTGGCTTCCTCGGGCACGGCAGCCGTGGTTGCGCCGCTGGCGGCGGTCTTTGTGGGTCTGGTCGCAGGCATTGCCACGCCGCTGCTGGTGGAGCTCTTTGAACTGGCGCTCTCCATCGACGACCCTTCGGGCGCGATCGGCGTGCATGCCATCTCCGGGGTGTGGGGATTGCTGGCCGCGGGCATCTTCAGCGGGTCCAGCGGGCAGTTTGTGGCGCAGCTGGTGGGCATTGCCGCGCTGCTGGGCTTCTTCCTGCCGCTGCTCTACTTCGTCTTCCTGGCGCTCAACCGCTACCTGCCCTTCCGCGTGAACGCCGACGGCGAGCGCATAGGCCTGGACCTGCATGAACTGGGCGGCGGCGCGTATCCGGAGTTCGTCATCCACCGCGACGAGTCCTACCGCTGATCCACTCCGCATCCATCAACAGAAAGGCCGCCCCCTCGGAGCGGCCTTCGGATTTGCCGGAGAAGACTTACTCCTGCGTGTGCGGCTCATCCCGCATTTCGTCGGCAATCCGCTCGCCTTGGCCATAATGCAAGGGCATGACCGTCCGCAAGTACTTGCGAAGATCAATGCGCGGTGTGCTACTGTCCGCGAGCGGCTCACCGCCGATTGCAATCAATACGATCGCGATCGTTGCCAATAAAATCGGGAACGACAACACGATCTGAATTGAATCGATAGCGATGGTATACGCGGCCTTTGAAGCATGGCTACTCATAGCCTGCAGCAGCGGATGAAGCAACAAGCTCAGCGCTTGAGCTGCAATGGCCGCAAGGATGACAAACCAGCGTCCCTGTCTCTTCTCGACGGCCGTAACCGGCGGCGAATCGGCCGGGCGCAGAAGCCGGATAGACATCGGAGCCATAATCCATCCGTAACAAAGGATACCCACAACAATCTGGATCTTCGTATACAAAAAAATGATTGAGGCTGGACGATTGGCCGTTGGCATCGCCAGGAAGATCGCGGATACGCTGGCCAGCGCCATCAAAGCCATCGACAGCACCCAAAGCTTCGCGGAGTAGCCGAGGATTCGTTTCCAATAGCCCCGCGCCGCCGCCGCAACACTTCTCCAGGCAAGCGGTTCGGCCCGGAAGATGATGGAAACCAGGATTGCCGTCACGACGAGTTCAAAGGCCCAGATACACCCATAGATGTAGTCCGCGCCGCAGAACAGAACACGATCCATCCGAGCGGCGTACACGCTGGCGGAAGCGCTTGAAAAAGGAGTATCGGAGCCACTCCATATCGAGTGTCCGGTCAAATACCATGTGAAGATTTCCCTGTTCGCAAGCCCTTGCAGCCAGCGCAAACCATCCTCCAACAGATACGCACAAATGTACGGAAGCCAGAGAATGGGGTGTCTGAGAAAAACCTTCACGACCTTTTGCAATAGTTTCAGCATGGCGGACACATCATACCACTACGTTGGAGAAACGCACCGACCTGCCTCGCCCTTTGATAAGAGGCGCATCCGAATCCCTTCTTGCGGGAGCGTGAAAAGGGATCCAGCACAGGAAAGTACATTGCCCTGCGAAGCTGTTCTTCAACAGCCTGTTTCAGCCATGCATGTACCGGATGCCCTATCCTTTTCCGCGTTGTGCGGCTGCGGAATCAGTGCTTGGCTAGCACCAGCATAAGCACAAACAGCAGGATGGGCCCGAAGATCATGCCCAGGTAGAGCGCCAGCCGCGGCCCTTTGGGCAGACGCTGATGGAAGCTGGGTTTGCGGGCGCTTTCGTCCACGCCCACCTGATCCTGATGCTCCAGATCCCAGGCCATCTCCAGCGCGGTGGCGTAACGATGGCGCGGCTCCCGCTCCAGCGCGCGGAAGAGAATCTCTTCCAACTGCGCAGTGAGGGCCTTGTTCAGCTGGCGCGGGGATTCGGGATCGTGCAGCAGCCGCTCGTTCATCACCGCCAGCGGATTGGGCCCCACGTAGGGCGGCTGGCCAGTGAGCATCTCGTAAAACATTGCGCCCAGGGCGTAGATATCGCTGCGCTGATCGCCGCGCTGGCCCTTGACCTGCTCGGGCGAGATGTAATCGGGCGTACCCAGCAGGGGCGAAGAGCCCGCGTAAGTGAGCCGGCGCGCATCTTCCTTCATGGCAATGCCGAAGTCGATCAGCTTGATCTGGTCGTCCGCCGAAATCATGATGTTTTCCGGCTTCAGGTCGCGATGTACCACTCCGCGCTTGTGCATGTAGTCCAGCGCGTCGCAGATGCCCAGCGTCAGGCGGACGGCGCGCTCCGTGGAAAGCGTGCGCTCCTCATTGAGAACGCTGCGCAGCAGGCGGCCCTCCACCCACTCGATGGCCATGTACATCCGCGCGCCGCCCTGGCTGGGATAGGTTTTGACGATGCCCGGGTGATCGAGTTCCAGGCCGATCTCTTCTTCGCGGCGGAAGCGTTCCACCAGCACTGGATCGGCTTCCATCTCGGGATGGGGCACCTTCAGGGCCACCGGTTTGCCGTCGCGCTCGTCCACGGCCCGATACAGGGTAGACATGCCGCCGCGCGCCACCACTCGCTCCACACGGTAGTGGTCGAGAAGATCACCGGCTTCGAGCATCGAATTCAGAGTCTGCTCCATGACACCTCCGATTCTTGCACGGGTCATGTAAGAAACATGCAAGGAATTTGTCTGGCTTGCATTACGGCGCTCCCGACTCCGAACGGCCGGCCATGGCAGGCGGCAGATTTCCGTTTTGTCCGGCGGAAACCTCTGGCTCTGGCGCGCTAAGTCCGTTATATTGAGTCTGGATTTTCCCATGCGCTCGATCTCTTCCCTGATCTTTGCGGGCCTCGCGGCCGCGCTACTGTTCGCCTGTTCTCCGCCATCCGGGAGCGCAGCCGCGGAACCCGCGCGCCATCATCCCCCGGTGCAGGAAACCGGCTTCCTGAACCGCCAGATCGTTGTCCATGGCGTGATGCATCGCTACCAGGTCTACGTTCCGGAGCAGTGGAGCGCGGCAGACCACAAGCTCTGGCCCATCATCCTCTTCCTGCATGGCCGCGGCGAGCGCGGCGCAGAGGGCATGTGGCAGACGCAGATCGGGCTGCCGCAGGCGGTGCGCGACCATCCGGAGCGCTGGCCCTTTGTCATCGTGATGCCGCAGTGCCCGCAGGATGCCTTCTGGACCGATCCCGACGCCCTGGCCCTGGCCATGCTGACGCTCGACGAAGAGACGGAGGAGTTCCACGGCGACCCGCAGCGCACCTATCTGGCCGGGCTCTCCATGGGCGGCTACGGGGCATGGGAGCTGATCCGCGAGCATCCGCACCGCTGGGCAGCCGCGGCGATTGCCGCCAGCGGCATCTTCTGGAGCTATGCGCCGGAGCGCTGGCAGCACAGTTCCACGCTGCCGGCCGAATACGCGCGCGCGCTGGGCCACACCGCGGTCTGGCTCTTCCACGGCAGTAACGATCCCGTGGTGCAGCCCAAACAGGACGAGCTGTTGTTTGACGCCATCAAGGCGGAGGGCGGTCGCGTGCGCCTGTGGCTCTACCAGGGTCTGCACCACGACTGCTGGACGCGCGCCTTCAACGAGCCCGATCTGAGCCGCTGGCTGCTCTCCCATCATCTGGAAACCGGAAAAAATGTCAAGGAGCCGCCGCCCTACGCCGAACACACTCTGGTGCCGCCCCATCCACCGGCGGTGCGCCTCACTCCGGCCCAGATGGAAGCCCTGGCCGGGGAGTATGCCGAGCCGCACAGCCGCGGCCTGATCACCTTGCTGATCCAGGGCGATCAACTCTATGAGCGCGACGTCTACGGCCAGATGCTGGCCCTTGAAGCCGAGTCGCCCAACGCCCTGTTCTATCCCAACGGAGGGGCCTTTACGCGGATCTACGTGGAACGAGACGCGCAGGGCCGCGTCACCAGCCTCGTCTACCACGACGACCGCCACGAGGAGCGCTGGGAACGCAAAGCCGGCACGCCGGCCGGCGCTTCCATGCCGCCGCGCTCCAGCTTCTTCAGCTTCTAGGTCTCTGACCTCATAAATATGTTCTTTGGCATCTCGGCTTCCCAGGCCTCGAAAACGAGATTTTCACCCCACGGACGAAGACCTGTCCGCGGGGCCCCCGGGCCTGGGGCACCCAGCTTTTTCTGCTCGTCGTGAACTGCGGTCAGCTTACCGGCTGGCGCATCCCCTCAAGAGCCGAGATCAAATCCTTGCCGAGCTTCTCCTGCGCTTCTTCGCCCAGCTTTGCATCGTGGCTGGTCAGGTAGAAGACGTCGATGGCGGTTTCGCCTTCGGTGTCGATCAGCGCTACCTTGATGCTGCAGTCGTGGGCGTTGAAGGTGAGCGCGATCTGGCGCAGCAGGCCGGGCAGATCCTGCGCGATCACCTGCAACAGCGTGGAATGGCTGGAGCTGGCGGCGTCGAAGGACAGGCGCGTGGGCACTTCCACCTTCAGATTCGAAGGATGGTTCATGTGACGGCGCGCGTTGAGCAGCGTCTCCACTTCCACCTTCTGCGCCACCACGTCGTGCATGTTCTCCAGGAAGCGCTCCCGCTCGCTGGGGTTCAGCTCCAGCGTACGGAAGGAGTCGGTGAACTGGAAGCTGTCCACAATCACGCCCTGGTCATTGGAGAAAGCGCCGGCGCGAACAATGTTCATGCCCCAGGCGGCCAGCGCTCCGGCCACGTCGGCAAACAGCCGCGAGCGGTCGCGGGTAATCACCGTCAGATCCAGCAACTGGCGATTGGGCCGGAGGTCGAGCTGGACGTTGTCCTCATCGAGGCTCAGTGCCATCTGGAAGTGGTTGCGAATCTGCTCCGGAAGCCGCGTCTGCAGATAGCGTTGCGGCAAGCCTTCCAGGAAGTGGCCCAGCGCGTCGTACTGCGCCGGCGTCACCATGGCGCGCAGGCGATTGAGCAGAGTGGGATCTATGGCCGCGTGGTAGCGAACCTCATCCACCGAGCGGTCCAGGAAGTTCGACGTGCCCATGTAGAACTGCCACAGATTCTCAGCCTTCCACGGGGTCAGCGCCTCGGGATTCACCGCCTTGATGTCGGCAAAGGTCATCAGCGTGAGCATCTTCAGGATCTCAGGGCTGGCGACCTTCTCAGAAAAGGCGCGCACGTTCTCCATGTCGAAGATGTCGCGGCGCATGGCTTTGGACATGTCCAGATGGAGGCGGATCAGGTTCAGAACGGCTTCGCGCTCTTCCGCGTCGAAGTCCAGACGGGCCAGGAAGCTGTCGGCCAGTTCCACGGACTGCGTGGCGTGCTCGCCGGTGCGGCGGGCCTTGCCGGTGTCGTGCAGCAAGAGCGCCAGCAGGAACAGGTCAAGACGGTCGACCTCCGGCAACAGCTGGGCCAACCGCTGCTCGAACTCGTGGGTGGGCTGGCGCAGGTTGTGGACGTTGTCGATGGTCAGGAAGGTGTGCTCGTCCACCGTGTAGCGGTGGTAGCTGTCGCGGATCACCAGCGCATCGATGCCGTGGAATTCGGGGATCAGCATCTCCAGCACGCCCAGGGCATGCATGGTGCGCAGGGCGTGGGCGGCGTGCGGTCCCAGCAGCACCTCGCGCAGCGCGTTCCACAGGTAAGGCCCTTCGGGAATGTGGATAGCCAGAACCGGCAGCGCGTCGGTGATGCGGTCCTCGGCGGCTTGCGAAAGGGAGTAGCCATGGGTGGCCATCAGGGAGAAGATGCGGAGGATGGCCGAAGTGTCGTTGAACTGCGCGCCGGGCTGGATGTCGATGCGGCCCTGATCGAGGAGGAAGTCGGTGCCGGCAATGGGGGTGCGGCGGCGGCGGAACTGGCGGTAGAAGCTGACCGGAGCCGGCAGATGCTCCATCAGGAGCGCGGCACGGCGATACACAACGCGCGCGTGGCGATAATAGGTCCGCATCCAATACGAGGGATCCGCTGTGCCCCGGGTCTCCAGGCCGATCGACAAGGTGGCGGCTTCGTCCTGCGATTGCCAGTCCAGCGTATTGTCGTCGCGGCCGTGGCGGAAGTGCAGGAAACATCGGGCGGCGGCAAGGAAGTCGAAGGCGGCTTCGGCGTCGCCGCGGGCGCTCTGGAAGACGCCGCCCCGCTGGCGGGGCCATTCCTTGGTCTCTTTCAGGTGGAAGAGTACCGCGAACCAGACCGCCAGCGAGTAGTCCCGCAACCCGCCGGGACAGTCCTTGATATTGGGCTCCAGATGGAAGATGGTGTTGCCGAACTTGGCGTGGCGGGCGCGGGCAATCTCGCCCAACTTCTGCGTAATGGTGCTCCACTCGCTCAACACCAGGCCGGGAAACGTCACCTGATGCAACTGTTGGTAGAGCGGGAACTGGCCGGCCAGAAAGCGGCGGTCGAGGGTGGCCAGCGTGAACTCCAGATTATCGGGGTCGAAGCGGCCGGCTTCCTTCACGGTGCGGGATGCGGGACTGGCCCGCAAACCAATGTCCCACATGCCCTGAATCAGGGTTCGGACGGCGTCTTTGCAGGCGGCTTCGGTCTTTTCGTCGGCAAAGGCGAAGAGAACGTCGATGTCCGAATAGGGGAACAGGTCCTTGCGGCCGTAACCGCCCAGAGCCAGCAAGGACGCATTGGGCGAGGGCTGGCCGGCAAAGGCCCGGCGCCACATCTCGATCAAGATGCGATCGACCACAGCAGAGCGGCGGCGGATGGCGGCTGTGCCATCGCCGGTCCTTTCGCAGGTCTGGCGGACCAACGCCATCTCCCGCGTATACTGCTCCCGAAGATCGTCTACCGCTAGAACGACTGCACTCATAGTTGGGTTGTTCTTTGGCTCGCCGAGAAGTTGGGCGTTCCTAACAGCATAAGCGATTCCCGGGCGGATGTGAATTTTAGGTTGCAGAAAACGGGAAACCGCGCTGTGGGAGCGATCACAGCTCTCCGGTTCGGGCTGCACAGCCGCCGTAAGGTGCGCGAGAATAGAAATAGGGTGCCCAGAGACCCGAAGGAACACCATGAGCGACGGACGGGAAGAACGCGAAGAGCGCGAGAAGCGGCAGGAACAGGAGCGGAAACGGGATCTGGAAGATCGCGTGGACCGCAACTGGATGGACGAGGACAAGCCGGAACGGCGCGATTCGTAGACACCTGCGGTGCGGCAGACCGCTTTGCGCCCTTTGTGGCGGGATTTTCGCGAAGAGCTATTCAGGGAAAAAGCAAAACGGCCTGCCGACGGTAGGCTGTTGGCGTTGCAATTCCGGTCGACGCATTCAGCGGCGCTACGGCAAGCCGCCAGGGAGCGCACACACCGCTCCGGTAAACTGAATACAGGCGCCTCCCGCGGCAGCTTATCGCTTCCCCCGGCCGCCCGGACTTCGCCATGCTCGCTGCCATCCTGCTCTTTCTCGCCTCCGCAGCCGCCATCTACTTGGCCTGCGAGTACTTCGTCAACGCCATTGAGTGGTGCGGCCAGCGGCTGCAGCTGGGCGCGGTTGCCGTAGGGTCGCTGCTGGCGGCCTTCGGAACGGCGCTGCCGGAGAGCACCGTCACCTTCATGGCTGTGGTTTTGGGCCGCACCGATGCCGAACGGCAACTGGGCGTGGGCGCGGCGCTGGGCGGCCCGCTGGTGCTCTCCACTGTGGCCTATGCCATTGTGGGCATTGCGCTTCTGGCCCGGAGATCGGGCTCGACTCCGGTTTCTCTGCCCCATCCCAACCCCATCCGCCGCGATCAGGGGCTCTTTCTCGGCCTGTTTGCTGCCAGCTTGGCGCTCGGACTGATGAGTTTCCCGGGTAAGCGCTGGATTGCGCTGGGTTTTGTGGCCGCCTACCTGATCTATGCCCGGGCACGGGCCCGCAACGCCGGCGCGGTGGTGGAAGAAGAAGAGCTGGAGCCGCTGAAGCTGCGCCCTGCCCACCCCACGCTGGCGTGGGCTGCCATGCAGGCTGTTGCCGCGCTAGCCGTAATCACCATGGCCTCCCGGATCTTTGTTTCGCAGCTGGGAGTGATGGCCGTAGCTCTACATTGCCCGCCGCAACTGGCCGCGCTGTTGCTCAGCCCAGTGGCCACCGAGCTGCCGGAGACCGTGAATGCGCTGATCTGGGTCCGGCAAGGTCGCGCCCGGCTGGCGCTTGCGAACATCTCCGGCTCCATGATGATCCAGGCCACCATCCCCGCGGCGCTGGGCATCTTTTTTACGGGCTGGCGCTTTGATCCGACGCTGACGATCTCGGCCGTGATCACGCTGGCGGCCATTGCCTTCCTCGCATGGGTCTTTTCCGCCCGCACCGTGCGCCCCCTGCGGCTGACCGCCGTGCTCGTTTTTTATGGAATCTTTGCCGTCGCGGTTGCCCACTACTTTGCCCACCGCTGGCAGCACGTTCCCGCCGCCGACCACGCCCGCCTGAACCCCTACGCTGCGAGCGTGGAGGCTGTTCCCGAGGGCCAAGCCGTCTTCCAGAGCCACTGCACCGGCTGCCACCGTGCCGGCGGCCAGGGGCCCACGCTGACGCAAGGCAAGCTCAAGGAAGCCACGGACGGCGACATCGAATGGTTCCTCCGCCAGGGGGATCTGGGTCAGGGCATGCCCAGCTGGCGCGCGCTGGACGAAGCCGACCGCTGGCGGGTAATTCGCTATCTGCGCAGCGCGCAGTAACCCGGTCGCTCGTGTGCAGCGCTTCGCGCGCTAAAATCCTTGTATGCCCGCAGCCGCCCTCTCTCCTGACGTACTGGCCAAGTACGAGGCCGTGATCGGCCTCGAAGTCCACGTGCAGCTGTTGACCGCGACCAAGATCTTCTGCGGTTGCGCCAATCATTTTGGATCGGACCCAAACACCAACATCTGCCCGGTCTGCATCGGGCTGCCCGGCGCGCTGCCGGTGCTCAACCAGCAAGCAGTGGAGTACGCCACGCTGGCCTCGCTGGCCCTGAACTGCCAGGTGCGGGAACGCTCCATCTTTGCGCGCAAGAACTACTTCTACCCCGACCTGCCCAAGGGCTACCAGATCTCCCAGTTCGACCGGCCCATTGCCGAGCACGGCTGGATCGAGGTGCCTACGGCGGACGGGAGCAAGAAAAAAATCGGCATCACCCGCCTGCACATGGAAGAGGACGCCGGCAAGAGCATCCACGACGGCTACCCCGACTCGGCCAAGAGCACCTATCTGGACCTGAACCGCTGCGGTACGCCGCTGGCCGAGATCGTAAGCGAGCCCGAGATCAGCACCCCGGACGAAGCCTGGGAGTATCTGACCCGCATGCGCGAGATCCTGCTCTACTGCGGCGTCTCCGACTGCAACATGGAAGAAGGTTCGCTGCGTTGCGATGCCAATGTGAGCGTGCGCCTCAAGGGCGAGACCAAACTCGGCACCAAAGCCGAAGTAAAAAACGTGAACAGCTTCCGCTTTGTGCGCGCCGCGCTGGAATATGAGATTGAGCGCCAGATTGAAATGATCGAGAGTGGCGGCCGCGTGGCGCAGGAGACGCGGCTGTGGAATGTAAACGAGGGCCGCACCTACTCCATGCGCTCCAAAGAACAGGCCCATGACTATCGCTACTTCCCGGAGCCGGATCTGCCGCCGCTCGTCTTGAGCAAGGAGTTCATCGAACGCAAGAGAGCTGAGCTCCCGGAGCTGCCGGAGCCACGGCGCGCGCGCATGATCGCCGAATACGATCTTGCCCCCAAGGATGCCGCCACGCTGACCGCGACCCGTGAGTTTGCCGACCGCTTTGAAGCCGCAGCCAAGACGGCGCGCAATCCGCGGCGCGTGGCCAACTTGCTGTTGAGCGAGGTGGGCGGGCGTTTGCATGCGCTGGGCATCGAGCTTGACCAGTCGCCGGTGACCATGGCCGGCATGGTGCAGGCCGCCGATCTGCTGGACGAGAACAAGATCAGCTCCAAGCAGTTGAAGCAGCTCTTCGACATCTGTTTTGAGAAGAGCGAGGACTTCGGGCCGGTTTACGAGCGCGAAAAGCCGCAGCAGCTGACCGACACCAGCGCCATTGAGAAGATGATCGACGAGGTGATTGCCGCCAATCCCAAGCAGGTGGAGCAGTACCGCGCGGGCAAGACGACGCTGGCCGGCTTCTTTGTGGGCCAGGTGATGCGCGCCTCCAAGGGCCAGGCCAATCCCGCACTACTCAACGAGCTGGTAACGAAAAAGCTGGAAGGCTAAGCACCTGCGGTGCGGCAGGCCGCTTCGCGTTCTCCGTGGATGCATTTCTACGCCGAGACATAGCACCAGTGACACAAGAGCCCCGAAGCCATTCGGGGCTTTTGCATGGTTCGGATTCTATTTCAGCAAGATTTACACGGAGATTCGTGCGCCCCGCCGGGGCGCGTGCGGCAGGCGGCGGCAGTTCCCAGGGTTACCCCTTCGCCTTCGCTCAGGGTCCACCCTCGGCTGTTTTCGTCCTGCCCCGCCGGGGCATCCGACCACAGAGAACGCGAAGCGGTCTGCCGCACCGCAGGTGCCGCGAAGCGGGTTGGCCCCACCGCAGGTGGCCTAGTCGGCCTGGTATCGGTGCAGACGGCCAAGCCCGTTGAAGGCTGCCACCTTGTAGCATTCGGCGAGAGTCGGATAGTTGAAGACCGTATCGATGAAGTACTGGATGGTTGCGTCCAGCGCCATCACCGCCTGGCCAATGTGGATCAGTTCCGTGGCGCCTTCGCCGATAATGTGCACGCCCAGGAGCTTGCGCGTCTCCGGATGGAAGATGAGCTTGAGCCTTCCCGTGGTATCACCGCGAATCTGGCCGCGCGCCGTCTCGCGGTAATAGGCCATGCCCACCTCGTAGGGCACGTCCTCCTGGGTCAGCTGCTCTTCGGTCTTGCCAATAAAACTGATCTCGGGAATGGTATAGATGCCGTAGGGATAGAAGCTGGGATTGGAGGTTGTGACGGTGTCGTCAAAGGCGCGCGCCGCGGCAATGCGGCCCTGTTCCATGGAGACCGAGGCCAGCGAGGGAAAGCCGATCACATCGCCCACCGCGTAGATATGCGGCACCTTGGTCTGGTAGTGCTCGTTGACGGGAATGCGTCCGCGAGCATCGGCCTCCAGCCCCGCGGCGGCCAGGTTCAGGTCTTCTACATTGCCCTGGCGGCCCACGGCGTAGAGCAGGGCGTCGCCGGAGACACGCTTGTTGCTCTCCAGGTTGGCCACTACCGCGCCCGAGGGCAGCGATTCCACGCCGTGCACCTCTTCGCCCATGCGCAGGGTTACACGGCCATCGCGCAGGTGATAGCTGAGCGCCTCCACGATCTCGCGATCGGCAAAGTCCAGCAGGCTGTCGCGTTTTTCAATCAGCGTGACGCGCACCCCCAGCACCGCAAACATGCAGGTGTATTCCACACCCACCACGCCGCCGCCCACCACGATCAACGACTTGGGTAACGCGCTCAGGCCCAGAATCTGATCGCTGTTGACGATGGTTTCGCCGTTGACGGGGACGCGCTCCGAGGCGGCCGGCTTGGTGCCCACGGCCACAATAATGCGTTCGGACTCCAGCGTGGTGTCGGTCTGCGGCCCGCGCACCACAATCCGATGGGAGTCGACAAAACTGGCAATGCCGTACACCACGTCAATGCCATTGCGCGAAAGCTGCGCCTCGGTCACATCCACTTCGTTCTTGATCACCGCCTGCACCCGGAAGGCAAGGTCGGCCATGGAGATCTTTTCCTTGATCTTGTAGTTGACGCCGTAGATGGAGCGGTAGTTGTAGCCGGAGAGATGCAGCACAGCCTCGCGCATGGTTTTGGAGGGGATGGTGCCGGTGTTCACGCACACCCCGCCGACCACGGTGCGCGCCTCCACCAGGGCCACTCGCTTCTGCATTTTGGAAGCCGCCACGGCGGCGCGCTGGCCGCTGGGCCCGGAACCAATAACAATCAGATCGTAGTTGGCTGCGCTCATCTGCGTTCGATCTCCCCGGAACAGGATACCGGCCCAGAGGGTTGGAGGAAGCGGGCTGGGGACAACCCCCTATCCGGAGGCTAGCACAGCCCGGCTCTTGAATGGATGGGGAGTGCGCCCGGGAAGTGCAAAAAACGAATGCGCTGCCCGTGATGGGCAACGCATTCGGTGAAACGGCGGCAGCGTGAGGATACCGGCGATGGAGGGGTGAGGGTCGCCGCTACGCAGATCTGTTCCCTGGCTGCCGCCAGCTTGAAATTCCTCTTACGAGTGGGCCGTACGCAGCGCAGCCTGAGCCTGATACGCAGGCTTGCGGGTTCCGGAGAAGGTGCCGCCCCGCTGCGAGTCCTGGTCCAGCGTGAACTGACGGATCATGCCGTCCAGTTCGGAGGCAAGCTCGGCCAGGTTCTTCAGGGATTCGACGGCTTCTTCGGCGCCCTGCGCGGTCTCGTTGGAGAGTTGAGATATCTGCCCGGCCGACTCCGAGATCTCGCCCGAAGCCGCGGTCTGCTGGGTTGCGGCGGTGGCGATCAGGTTGATCTGGTGCTCCACCTGACGGCTGGAATCGATGATGGCTTCCAGGCTCTCGCGGGCATGCGAGGTTTCCTGCAGACCGTTCTCGACGGCGGTGCGGCTCTCGTGCATCACATCCATGGTCTCGCGGGTCTCATCCTGAATGGAGCGGATGGTGCCGGCGATCTCTTCGGTGGCGCCCTTGGTGCGCTCCGCCAGACGGCGAACTTCACCGGCGACCACCGCGAAGCCACGGCCATGCTCACCGGCACGGGCAGCCTCGATGGCGGCGTTCAGGGCCAGCAGGTTGGTTTGCTCGCTGATCTCCTGAATCACGCTGACCACCTTGCCGATCTCTTCGGAACGGCGCGCCAACGAGGTCATCTTCTCAGAGACCGAACTGGTGGCGGCAGCAATCTTCTCCATGGTGACGGCCGCAGCCGACATCACGGTTCCACCCTGGTTGGCGTTCTGGGCCGAAGCGCGGCTGGCCGAAGCGGCGTTTTCCGCGTTGTGGCTGATCTCGCCGATGGTGGCCGTCATCTCCTGCGCGGCGGCCGCAATCTGGTTGATCTTGCTGGACTCGGTGCGGGCGTTGCCGGCGCTTTCCACGGAACGGGCACTGATCTCAGTGGTGGCGCTGGAGAGCGTGTCGGCCGAGCGGGCAACCTGCGCCAGCACTGCACCAATCGACTCTGCGCTCTTGTTGAACGACTCGCCCAGCTGACCGATTTCGTCGGCGCCGGAGACGTGCAGGCGCGGAGTCAGATCCTTGCTGGCCATGCCTTCCAGGGCTTCCTTCAGGTGCTGCAGGCGGGGCGCAATCTCCCGCGTGAGCACGACACCGGTAACCGCGCAGAGGCCCACGATCAGAAGGCTCATGAGCACGTCAATCCAAGTGGCGTGATTGCCAGACTCGGTGGCCTCGTGAGCTACCTTCATACCCTCACTCGCGTTCAGGTCGAGGGCGGCCGACACAGCCTCATTGGCAGCGGCAGAACTTGCCACAATCGCGTCCGACGACAATGCATCCAGCGCGCCGGCAGCATCGCCACCCGTCAGCAGTTGCACGCCGTGATTGCTCGCTGCAATATATTGAGCGAAGGAGGCGGTGAACTTCTGGTAAATCTCGCGCTCACCACCATCGCCGATCAACGGCTCGTACGCCTTGATAGCAGCTTGATACGACTCGACGGCTTTTTCCCTCTCGGCAGTCTTCTTTGCAATACACTCCGGAGACTGGCAGAGAAGAAGATCCAGATCAGCACGGCGAATGGTGTTGATGGCGCCGCGTGCATTGGCGAGATCGATCAAAGCGGGAAGCGTGTTCTCGCTGACATTGGCGCTTTTGGACGCGATGCCATGAAAGGTTGTAAACGTGTAGGTTCCCAGTGCGATGCAAAGACCGCACACAATTCCAAAGGCATAGAGAAACTTGCGGGAGACCGAGAGATCACGTAGCCACTGCATGGGTTTAACCCCTTCGACGAAATGTACTCGATGGTTGTATCGGCGATTTCCCGGCGAGCTTCAGTCGTTTCTGCATTGGATGTGCAACTGCTCAAGAAACTGTGCGGTAAGGTTCAAAATGGTTCCAGAATTCGGAAAACTTCCCCACTCCGCACCATCCGGCTATGCTGAGACGGTAGGAATCGCCCCAGAACGGGAACCGAAGGTAGAAGAGAGGATCACCCGCTTGGCCCTGCAGACAGGCTTTCAGGCCCTACGTAATTGGATTGCACTGCTGACCGTATGTCTGGCCGGGGTCACTTGCCCGGCCCAGGAGCAGGACCGCGCTACCGCCGCGGCCGACCGCCAGGCCATGCTCCAGACCCTGGGCATCCAGGATCTGCGCCCTCCGGTGAGCCAGAAAACCGCCAATTACGACGAGAAACGAGCCAATCTTTCTCCTGGGCTGCCCGACCCGCTGGTGCTCGACAACGGCCGGCCGGTGCGCACCGCAGCCCAGTGGGGTCAGCAGCGGCGTCCTGAGCTGCTCGAACTCTTCAGCCGCGAGGTGCTGGGCCGGGTTCCGGCCAACGCGCCGCGCGTGGACTGGAAGATCGTCCAGCAGTCGCAGGAGATGGTTGCCGGAATCCCTGCGACGACGAAGCACCTGGCCGGGCAGGTGGACAACTCCGGCTATCCGGCGCTGGAAGTCTCGATCGACCTGCTGGTGGTGACCCCGGCTGCGGCGCACCGGCCGGTGCCGCTGGTGATGGAAGTGGCTTTTTCGGCGGCAACCATGTCCACCATTGGCCGCTACTTTCCGGAGATGCTGCCCGGCGGCATAGGCAACGAGGGCCCCAGCTGGCAGGAGCAGGTGCTCCGCCGCGGCTGGGGGTATGCAGTTCTGCAGCCCACCAGCTTTCAAGAAGACTCGCCGCTGGGGCTGCGCCGCGGGCTGATCGGGCTCACCAGCCACGGCCAGCCACGCCACCCCGACGACTGGGGTGCCCTGCGCGCCTGGGCCTGGGGCGGAAGCCGCGCCATGGACTACTTTGAGACCGATCCGGCCATCGACGCCCGCCACGTGGCCATCGAGGGCCATTCGCGTTTTGGCAAGACCGCCCTGGTGGCCATGGCCACCGATCCGCGCTTTGCCGTGGCCTATATCAGCTCCGCCGGAACCGGCGGCGACAAGCTCTACCGTCATATCTATGGTGAGCAGCTGGAAAATCTGGCTGGAGCCGGCAGCTGGCACTGGATGGCGGGCAACTTCCTCAAGTACGCCGGACCGAAGACCGTGGCCGACCTGCCGGTGGACGCCCATGAGCTGATCGCGCTTTGCGCGCCGCGACCGGTCTTCATCGGCGTGGGCTCGGCGACTGCCGGAGACGCCTGGGCCGACCCAACCGGCGAGTTTCAGGCAGCCGTAGCAGCCGGACCGGTGTACAGGCTGCTGGGCGCACACGATCTGGGCACCCCCCAGATGCCCGCGATGGAAACCGGGCTCACCCAAGGCGAGCTGGCCTTCCGGCAGCACCGTTTTGGCCACACACCCGGTCCCAACTGGCCGGTGTTTCTGGACTTTGCCGCGCGCTATCTGCAACCGGGCAAGTAATTAAAGCGATTTCTCCATCCGGATGCCGTGAATCTGCACGCCCTGCTTTACCGCGCGGCTGGGCTTGAACTCGGTGGTGCCAGCCTCCTGAAAACCCCAGCTGCAATAAAGCGGCACCAGCTCCGGGCGCATGTTGAGCACGATGATCTCCACCACCTTGCAACCCGCGGCGCGCAGGCGGCGCTCCGCCTCGGTAGTCATGCGCCGGGCAATGCCCCTGCGCTGCGCGGCCGGGTCTACAGCCAGCATGCCCAGGTAACCACGCTCGCCGCGGTTTTCCATGAACAACGTCCCCACCAGCCGCCCGGCTGCGTCCTCGGCCACCAACATCTCGCCGTTGGTCATCACGTTGGCCAGCCGCTCCGGGTCGGTGCGCGTGCCCTCCAGAAACTCCTCGATGGAAAATGCGGCATTGATCATCGCCACCAGAGACGGAATGTCGTCCGCAGCGGCAATCCGGTAATGGAGTTCGGAAGCAAGCGTGGGGTCCATGGCGTCATTTTAGCGGGGCGGCCGGTCTTCCTGCTTCATCCGAGCTTGGAGAGATACGCTTCGGCCCGCGCCAGGTCTTCTTCGGTATCCACGCCGATAGTGTCGCGCGGGGCTTCGGCCACGTAGAGGCCCACGCCATTCTCCAGCAACCGCAACTGCTCCAGCCGCTCCAGCTTTTCCAGCGGGCTCTGGGGCAACTGGGCAAACAGGTCCAGCGCTTCCCTCCGGTAGGCATAGATGCCCAGATGCTTGCGATAGCCTGTGAAGCCGCTCTTGTCGCGGTCGTAGGGGATGGTACAGCGGGAGAAGTAGAGGGCGCGGCCGTCGAGCGCCGTCACCACCTTCACCGCGTTGGGGTTCGCGAACTCCTCTGCGGGGCAGCGCACGCTGAGCGTGGCCACCTGGACCTGAGGGTTATCAAAAAGCGCCAGCATGGGCGGAAAAAAATCCGGCGTCAGGGTGGGCTCGTCGCCCTGGATGTTGACGTAAATGTCGGCCGGGACCTGGCGGGCCACCTCGCGCACGCGGTCGGAGCCGGAGGGGCAATCGGGCGAGGTCATCACCACCGGCAGATTGCGCTCGCGGCACACCGCGGCCACCTCTTCGGAATCTGTCGCAATCAGCACCGGGTCCATCACGCCCGAGGCCGACGCGGCGCGCCACACCCACTCGACCATGGGCCGGCCGGCAATGGGGCGCAACACCTTGCGCGACAAACGGGTGGAGGCAAGACGGGCAGGGATGACACCGGCAATCTTCAACGTGCTCATGCTGGCCAGTTTACTGGATTGCGCCTGAACCTGGGGCCGGGGGTCAGGTTCACCGTGCACCCGCAACCTGCTGCGTACGCTCGCCAGAACACTGCGGCCGCCAGCTCTCCACAGGTGAAGAAGATGGCGGCCGGCAGTCCCCTGCAGCTTCTCTGCTCAGCTCAGGCGACGAGCGCTTCCAGCTCCGCCTCGGCAGCAGCCAGCCCTTCGGCCGGGGCGTTGCCGCTGCGGTTCTGGTTCTCAATGTGGATGATCTTCACGTCGGTGATGCCGAAGAAGCCGAAGATGGTGCGCAGATAGGGGTCCACCTGGTTGTACGGAGCGTAGGGCGAGCCCGCCGGATAAGCGCCACCGCTGGAGTGGAAGATGACCACCTGCTTGCCGGCCGGGACCAGCGGAGCCACGCCGCCACCGGCCACATATTGGAAGGTCTTGCCCGGACGCGAGATCAGGTCAACCCACGCCTTCAGCGAGGCCGGCAGGCCCAGGTTCCACATCGGCAAGCCCACCACGATCACATCCGCCGCCAGCAGCTCGTCGATCAGCTGGTTGGAGGTGGCAAGAATCTTCTTTTCCTTCTCCGTGGCCGGCTCCAAGCCGCCATAGAGAACGCCGAGCGCCGGCTCATCGACAAACGGATAGCTCTCGCGGGTAGTGTTGTGGTGGTAAACGACGGCTGCCGGGTCCTTCTGCTTCAATTCGGCAACGAACTTTGCGGCCAGGGAGGCGGAGACAGAGGCCGAGCGGGGGCTGGCATCCAGATGAAGAATGGTCGACATGGCGGAATCCTCTCAGAGAACAAAAATGTTGTTCAAACAACCTTTCATTCTTTTGGATGGAGGAAGCTGCGAAAAAGCTGCAAAAATCTCTTCCCTTCCGGTGTGGAATCTGCCGCCAACGGAGCTCCAATGGTCTGCGGAGCCGGTTTGACCTCCAGCCAAGGGGCTTGTAGGATGAAGAAGGGAGTTTGTGCGTCCAAAACGCCCGCTCCGGCTCGCGCAGCCCTGCGCAGCATCCCCCTTCCGGCGGGGTAGCTCAGATGGTTAGAGCGACGGATTCATAACCCGTAGGTCGGCAGTTCGATCCTGCCTCCCGCCACCATTCCAATCCACAATTTAGAGGCTTTCTCTCCCAGACGTCTTCCCTTTCAGGCGAAATTCCGTCTGGTTGCAGCTTTGATCCGGCCCGCAAGATCTGCATCGTGTTCTCCCACCCTGGCGACAAAGACGCCGCGAGGGTGGAGTACCGAGACAGCGTTGCAATTCTTCAGGCCCGGATCGGCAGGTTGCGAACGCCGTTTCCCTTTCGGCTATGGCACGCGCTGCGCCTCCTTTTCCAGGGCGATGGCGGCCAGACGGGCACGCGCTTTGGCAGCTCCCGCGGCGGGAGGGTCGAAGGCCAGATAGTTGCCCATCTGGGTGGTGGCCTCATCGAACTGGCTGGAGGCTTCCAACGCATAGGCCAGGTTGAAGTAGGCATCGCGCCACCACGGTGCAATGGCGAGGGATTGGCGCACCAGGCCAATGGGCACAGCCAGGTCTTCAGGCACGTTGGCGTTGGTCATGCGCTGGGCGGCATCGGCGGACAGCTGGCGCGCCTCCTCCGGCAGCGGCAGCGGCGTGCGGCTGGTCAGAGCCACTTCAACCAGTGTTTTGCGCAGGGCGTCGTTGCGGGGGAACTCGCGCAGGGCCGCGGCGTAGGCTTCCAGCTGCGCACTCAGGTTGGGCCAGTGCGTACGCTCCAGCGCCAGCAAACGCGACGTGCCCGGCTCCAGCATGGGTAGCAGATCGGTGTGGCGATAGGCGAGGGCCACGTCGCGGGCGGTGCTGCCAAAAATATTTTTTTCTTCCGTGTTGGCTCCGTGATCGAGCAGCAGCCGCACCAGATCAGCGGAACCCTTGAAGGCCGCCATGATGAGAGGCGTGTTGCGACCGGAGTTCGCGGAATCGACGTTGGCGTCTGCAGCCAGCAGAAGCTTCACAATCTCCGCATTGGGCTTGTCGCTGTCGACGGCCAGCAGAAGCGCGGTATCGCCGTTCTGGTTGGTCAAATCGGGCTTTGCCTTTTTGGCCAGCAGCAGCTTCACCATGTCGGCGTAGCCGGCGTAAGCGGCCAAGGTCAGCGGAGGGTTGCCGTCGTTGTTCCTGACGTCGACGTCGGCGCCTTTGTCGATCAACAGGCGAACGGTTTCGATCTTGTCATTCCAAACCGCCTGGGTCAGCGCCCGATTGCCATCGTGGTTGGCTGCCTCCAGGCTGGCGCCGTGCGTTAGCAGCAGCCGGGCCATATCCGTCATGCCGTTTTCTGCAACCACGAGCAGCGCGGTGTCGCCGGCCTTGTTTTTGGCGTCGATCTGCGCGCCCTTGGCGAGGAGAAGCTGCACCACCTCGGGTTGGTTGTTGAAGGCGGCCTGGGCCAGTGTGTGGTCGCCGTCGTTGTTGGCATCCTCGATGTTGGCGCCATGGGCGAGCAGCAGCTTGACCAGCTCCAGATTGCCGTTTTCTGCGGCCAGAATCAGGGGCGTGTCGCCATATTTGCTTTCCCGCGCGCTGAGGTCGGCGCCGCGCTCGAGCAGCGCTGGCGCAAGCTCCGGAGTGTTGCCGTTGACCACCAGCGTCAGAGGCGTTTCGCCGCTCTGGTCTTTGACATTCACGTTGCTGCTTTTGGCGATCAGCAGCTGCGCGATCTCAGTTTGGCCGAGGAGGATGGCCTGGTGCAGCGCCGTTTCGCCATTGCCGTCGATGACATCGAGTTTGGCGCCGCTCTCCATCAGCAGCCGCACCATCTCCAGGTGGCCGTTGGTCACAGCCATGCTCAGCGGAATTTCGCCGTTGTTGTTCCGCGCATCGAGATGGGCGCCGCGCTCGATGAGCAGTTGCGCAACATCGGTCTTGCTCTCAATGACGGCGGCCAGAGTCAGCAAGGTATCGCCGTTGCTGTCAGTTGCCTCCAGAGACGCGCCCCGGTCGATGAGCAGCCGTGCAGTCTCGACCAGCATGGCGGTGGTGGTCGGCGGGTGCTCGTCAAAAATGGTCATCGCCAGCGGGGTGCGGCCGTCCTTGTCTTTGGCGTCGATCTGGGCGCCGCGGTCGAGCAGCAGCTTCGCCATTGCGGCGTGTCCGTTGTACGCAACCTCATGCAGTACCGTCTCGCCTTGGCCGTCGGTGGCATCCACAGCGGCGTGACGGTCCAGCAGCACCGTCGCGGCCTCGACGTTGCCGTTGAACGCGGCTCCGCAGAGGGCGGTGAAGCCATTCTTGTTCCGGGCTTCGATCTGGGCGCCGTGGTCCAGCAGCAGCCGGATCAGCTCTGCCTCGCTTCCCGCGCTTTCCGGATGCGCCGCGGCCAGGATGAGCGCCAACTCGCCGTTCTTGTTTTGCGCATTCACCTCGGCGCCTTTGTCGATCAGGATTCGGGCGGCGTCCAGATGATTCTCATGCGCGGCTGCCATCAGAGCGGTGTTGCCCTCATCGTCGGTAGCATTCACCGGCGCGCCACGATCGAGGAGCAGGTTCAGCACATCCGGATTACCACGGATGGCCGCAGCGATCAGCGCGGTAACGCCATTCCGGGTGGCAGCCGTGGCGGGTAGGCCCTTGTCGATCAACATGCGTACCATGTCCGCGTGGCCGCTCAAGGCGGCGATCACCACCAGGGGAAGCGTGCCACCCACTTCCGGATGCAGGTTGGCGCCGCGCTCGATGAGCAACGCAGCCATCTCCGTTTGGCCGCCGCCCACTGCGAACTGGAGCGCGGTGATGCCCTTGTCGGTGGCGCTGTCAATGTGCGCACCCCTGGTGAGGAGCAGCTTCACGATCTCCATCTGTCCGGTCTTTGCGGCCACGATCAACGGCGTCTCATGATCCTTGTTCCTGCTTTCAATCCCCGCGCCATGGCCCAGCAGCGCGCGTACCTGATCTACGTTCCCGCCGGCGATGGCGGCAAACAGAGAGCTCTCCGCGCCGGCGGCCGCGGCCTGCGCGCGCACCACAGTGCAGAGAAACGCGACAGAAAGAATCAATTGGAGGGATCGAATCAGCTTATTGCGCACCAGCAGCCTCCCTTTCAAATTGAAAAAGCGTGCGTCAGGACCGTGAGTTCAATGTCCTGGGTTTTCATCTTCCTGCGGGCCGGCCACTTTATCGGCGATCTTGTCGACCAGCTCGCCCATTACATCGTCCACGCCGTTTTGATCGTTGATCAGCTTGCTGGTGCGATAGAGCAGAGTGACCTTCTCCTGAATCTTTTTTTGAACCAGCAGATACTGCTCGCGCTGCGACGCGCTCAGCATGGGGTCGGCAAGCCTTTTCGCCACCAGCGCGCGCTGCGCCCTCAGCTGTGCGAAGATCCGCTTCTGGCGGACCAGATCGCCGGTGAGCTCTTCCACCTTTTCGCCGGCCACGCTGGAGAGATAGGTGCTGGCGGTTTCCACCACCATCTCACGCAAACCGGCCGAGACCGCTTGGTGGGTAGTGAGCGCATCGAAGGTGGTGCTCAGCGCGCTGGAACCAAGCCTGGGATCGGCCAGCGCGCGGGCCGCGGCCAGCATGGCGTTGCTGGTGGTGGCCGGATAGGGGCGATGAGCGCGGATGTCGCCCAGCACGGCGACGAACTGCTTGCGCTGCTCCGGATCTTTCAGATAGCGAAGCGCATCTTCATAGACTTCGTCCTTGCGCACCAGGTAGCAAGCCGCGCCGTCTTCAGTGGCAATCAGGCCCTTGCCGGCGATCAGAATCATCTCTGCCGGAGCAATGAACTTTCCCGGACCTACATTCTTGAGCAGCTTCAGTTCCGGGCCCATGATCTTGGAGACGGCGACCACCTCCGAGGCCCATTCGTCCAGATGCTCGTAACGCGCCTCCTTGGCGTCGAAGGTGATGGGCAGATCCTTGTCGGGGATGGGGAAGGGCGGGGGAATATTCAGCACGGCTTCAGCGCTGACCCGGGCCTGGGAGTCGGTGAACCGGGCCAGAAAGATCTTCTGGTCCGCCGGCGGGTTGTCGCCGTGGGGCTGCGCGCTGGCGCCGGTGCGCAGGTCCACCACATTGCTGTCGGTAACAGGGATCAGGTTGTCGGCCATGCCGGCCTTCAAGGCGTTGAAGGTGTTTTGGCGCTGCTGCGCCGCCTGCTGCTGGCGGGCCAGATCCTCCTGGCGCGCGCGCTCGGCGGTTTCTTCCTGCTGGCGGCGCAGCTCCTCGGCCTGGTTCTGGTTGTCCCAGTTGACGGCCGGGGCCGGCGCCGGAGCCGGTGGAGGCGGCACATAGTCCGGCTGCGGTGGAGCATTGTTGACAGGATTCGCCTTCCGGCACTTGCCGTGGAAGAGGCAATTATGAAGCGCAATCTCACCCGGCGTGGCCTGATGGGGAGTGTTCCCGCCCGAACCCCGGGCATCGGGAGGCGTGTCGCCGCAGCGGAAGCGGTTGCCATGGGAGTCGGTGCAGGTGGCGTTGTTGGCATCGGGAATGTACTGCGCCGCGAGGGGCTGGGCCAACACCAGCAGCAGAGCGCCGCAGAGAACAAAGGCCGGAGATGGAGGGAACGGGTTTACGGCATGAAGCGGAAGAGCGGAGAGAGCCTTGCGGGAACGCACAGTGATCGTCCTCCAGTGCGATGAATTCCAGATGGGTCTTGAAAAACTCCTTCAGGACAAAAAAGCTCTGTTTATTTGGTTTCCGTACTATTTGAGACGGAAGTCCGCTCCAGATTGTAAACAGGCAGGGCGGAAGAATGGGGCAATTCTTCCGTGCAGATTTTGGACCGCAACACTCCGGTCGGCGACAGATTTATAGATCCGGCCCTCTAATCGTGACCTGCTATCCCACCCTTTCCGCACAAAACGCGGAAAGGATGGGGCACCCATCGATCAGTAGTTACGGGCCGGATCAATAAGGAAATGGCACTGAAAAACGCGCTCACTGCAGCTCCAGCCAGCGAATTTTTCCCGTCCAGACTCTTCTCTGGAAAACGACGCGTGGGCAGGAGCTGAGTTCAGCGTGACGTCACGCGTCGAGCAGGATTTTGACCGCATCGAGCAGGTTTTCCGCCGTCTGGCCAGCCAGTCGAGCGGCCTCCAGCGCGCCGGGCCCCTGACGGGTGGGGTCGCCCGCGATGAAGATGGTCCGCATGCCCAGGTCCGCTCCAAAGCGGATGTCGGAGAGCGAGTCGCCGATCATCACGCTGTTTGCAGCCTGAATCTCCGGGAAAGCCGCCCGCGCCTGCTCGAACATGCCGGGCAGGGGTTTGCGGCAGGTACAGGAATTTTTTTCGTGCGGACAATAGAAGATGGCGTCCAGATAAACCCCTTCAGCCTCAAGCACATTGGCCAGTTGCGCGTGGAGGTGATTCAGGTCGCTTTCGGTCAACCGGCCAAGGGCCACACCGCGCTGATTGGAGACCACAATGGCCCGCACGCCCGCACGGTTCAACCGCCCGATGGCCTCCGCCACCCCCGGCAGGAGCTCGAACTGCTCCCAGCGGGTCACGTACTCGCCTTCCGGCATCTTGCGGTTCACGACGCCATCGCGGTCGAGGAATACGGTACGAAGCGGGGACAAGGGCTGGGGGCGAAAGCTGCTCATGGAGCTAGTTGTAGCACAACGGCATTGCAGACAGCGGCTTGGAGGGCCGTGGAGCCAGGGCAAACGCATTTGAAATGCGGCCCGAAGCGCAAGCGGACTCAGGCTGTTCGCCGCGCCCTACAGGGCGCAAGGTCGATTTTTGGCGTGTTAACCCAGGGCAGCGCGCGGCTTACCCTGGGCTATTTTCACGGCGCCCCTTGCGGGGCGCAAAGCTGCGCGCGGCCAGCCCGCCGCCGGACGGCGCGCCGCCCGGCACACCGGTTGCGCTATGATTGCGTCTATAGGATGAGAGAGGCCTGTTCCACGTAGGGCCCTCCCTGGTGGTGCACTTGTCGCGACTGTTTCAACGTTTCGTATTCATCTTGTCGGCAACAATTTTTGTTGCTCTAGGGCTGGGCTTGCTGGCCGGCAGCAAGGGCTGGTTTGGCGTGCACGCCGGCACCGACCAGGACGGCGCCTACCGCCAGATGGGCATCTATGGCGAGGTGCTGAAGAAGATCCAGACCGACTACGTGACCGAGCCGAACATTGGCGACGTGACCAACGGCGCTCTGCACGGACTGCTGGAATCGCTGGACGCGGACTCCAGCTACCTGACGCCGACCGAGTTCAAGATCTACAACGAGCGGCCCGCGAGCGGCGAAGCGCAGATCGGCATCACCGTCTCCAAGCGCTTTGGCTACGCGACGGTGGTGAACGTGGCGCCAGGATCGCCGGCCGACGTGGAGCAGCTGAAGGACGGCGATGTGGTGGAATCCATCGACGGGCAGTCGACCCGCGAGCTCTCGCTGGCTGTTATCCGCCTGATGCTGAACGGCAAGCCGGGGTCCAAGGTGGTGCTCTCCGTGGTGCGCTCCACCAAGCCCGATCCCGACAAGGTGACGGTGACCCGCGCCGTGGTGGCGCTGCCCGCGCTCACCACCCAGAGCTACGAAAATGGCAGCATTCTTTCCATCAAGCCGGGCGCACTGACCGCGGCCCGCGTGGATGAGATTGCCGCCAAAGTAGCTGCCGCGCCCAAGGGCACCAAATTCCTGCTGGATCTGCGCGATGTGAGCGGCGACGATCTGGAGCAGGGGCTGCGGCTGGCCAACCTCTTCCTGAAGGAAGGGACCATGGCCACACTGAGCGGCCAGCAGTACCCGCTGAAGACCTTCACCGCCGATCCGGCCAAGTGCATCAGCACGGCTGCGGTGGATGTGCTGGTGAATCGCGGCACCTACGGCGCGCCGGAGCTGGCTGCAGCGGCTCTGATGGAGCTGAAGCGCGGCGACGTGGTGGGCGAGCGGACCTTCGGCGAAGGCTCGGTGCAGAAGACCATCGGCCTAGCCAACGGTTCGGCCCTGCTGCTGACCGTGGCCAAGTACCAGACCCCGAACGGCAAAAAAATTCAGGATGATGCCGTGACGCCGAACGTGGCCGTGGGTGCGCAGAACGATGACGAAGACGAAGAAGCCACGCCGCAACCGGCCAAGACGGGCGACGAGTTCCTGAAGACCGCCCTCGGATTGCTCAAGTCCAAGTAAGAGCAGCTTCGGTTCGACCAACAGAAAAGGCGCGGCCCATGGCCGCGCCTTTTCTGTTGCCGTTGCGATGGGTGCGATCAGCGGCGGGGTTGCGCGGCGCGGGCCAGCATGTAACCTACCGCGGCTTCCAGCTCGGCCTCGGTGACATCCTCGATGACGCCGGCATCGCCAATGCCAAGGGGCATCACGAAACGGCGCACGCCGCCCACATTTTTTTTATCGCTGCCCGAGGCGGCCACTACGCGGCCCACGCGCATCTTGATGGGCGGCAGCGGGCCGTAGAGGTGCACCAGTTCCTCCAGCCGCTGTTGCTGCGCCGCGGAGATGGTTCCCCGCTGGCGGGCAATGGCCAGCGCGGCAATCATGCCCCAGCCCACGCCCTCGCCATGCAGCAGCAGTTTGAAGCCGGTCACCTGCTCCAGTGCGTGGCCCACGGTGTGACCAAAGTTCAGAATCATACGTAGACCACTTTCACGCTCATCGCGCGCCACCACCCCGGCCTTCATGCGAATGGATGCGGCAATCACCTTTTCGAGAGCCTTGGGATCGCGGCCGAGGACGGCGTCGGCATTGGCTTCCATATAGCGCACCAGAGCACGGTCGCGGATGATGCCGGCTTTCACACTTTCCATCAGCCCGGCGCGCAGTTCGCGGTCAGGCAGGGTAGAGAGCACGCCGATGTCGGCAAAGACGGCGCGCGGCTGGTGGAAGCTGCCCACCAGATTCTTGCCCTCGGCAAGGTTCACGCCGGTTTTGCCACCCACGCTGGAGTCCACCTGAGCAAGAAGGGTGGTGGGCACCTGCACAAAGGGAATGCCGCGCATGAAGATGGCGGCCAGGAATCCGCCCACGTCACCCACAATGCCGCCGCCCAGGGCCACCAGCAGGCTGCCGCGATCGCCGCCGGCGCGCACCATCTCCCGGGCCAGCCGTTCCACGCTGGCCATGGTCTTGTGCTTTTCGCCGGGCTGAAGAAAGAGCACGATGGGCGGCTCGGCGAAGGAATTCTGCACCCGCTCGCCCCACAGCGCCCAGATGGCGGGCGAGGTGAGCACAAAGACGCGGCGGGGGAGCTTGCCGAGCGCCCGCTCCATGCGGCGGCCCAGGGTGTCGATGAGCCCCGAACCGACCTGAACGTCGTACTTTGCCGAAGGAATGTCTACGCGAATGGTTTGCACAATGACTTCAGGATAATACGCACGGCGCACCGTGGCGCGCGCAGGGGTTCTTCCCGGATTTCCGTCTTCATGCGATAGCCAGCTTTCCTGGCATCCAAGCCGGCTTGACGGGTTTAGCATCGGTAGCAAGGATTCTCTCCAACCCGACCATCCCAGGAGTTTGCCGTGAAACGTTTTGTCCGCGATCTGCTGATTGCGCTCTGCGCGCTGCTGCTCCTGCCGACCGGAACCATGGCCCGCGCCGATCAGCCGGCTCGGCCAGCAACCCTTGCCCAGCCGGCCACGCAATCCGCGCCGCCGCCCAGCACTACGGCCGTCTACTCGCTGCCGGCGGAGAAGCTGGCCCAGGCACGCACGCTGGGCCGCATCCGCACCGCGCTGGAGATTGCCGATTCGCTGTGGGGACTCGCCTTTTTGTGGGTCTTTCTGGCCAGCGGATGGGCCGCGCGGCTCTCCGCATGGGCGCTGCGCGTTGCCTCGCGCCGCTGGCTGCAGGGGCTGCTCTTCTTCGCCCTGTACCTGGTTCTCTCAGCACTGATCAGCCTGCCGCTGGACCTGGCCGGCCACACCGCCAGCCTGCACTACGGCATCAGCGTGCAGGGCTGGGGCAGCTGGTTCGGCGATCAGGGCAAGGCGCTCGGCCTGGGCGTGGTCTTCGGCTCCTTGATTCTGCTCCTGTTCAACTGGTTGGTGAAGGTTATGCCGCGCTTCCACTGGCTGGCGCTGTGGGCGGTCTTCATTCCCCTGCTGTTGGCCGCCATCTTTGCCACCCCGCTGGTCATCGATCCGCTGTTCAACAAATTTGAGCCGCTGACCGCGCACCACGCCGACCTGGCCGCGAAGCTGGAAACGGTGGTTGCACGCACCGGCAACCACATTCCCCCGGAGCGCATGTACCTGATGAAGGCCAGCGAGAAATCCAACGGAATCAATGCCTATGTGACCGGCATCGGCTCCAGCAAGCGCTTTGTGATGTGGGATACCACCACCGACCGCATGCCCAGCGACGAGGTGATGTTCATCTTCGGCCATGAGAGCGGCCATTACGTGCTGAACCATATTCCCAAGCTGATCGGCGGCAGCATTGCCAGCATGTTCTTCATCTTCTGGCTCTGCTCGGCGCTAACCCGAAGGGTGGTGGCCGCGCGGGCGGTGGGTTGGGGATTTGCCGAAGGCCCGGAAGGCGTGGCCCCGATTGCCACCCGGCCTGGTTTTCTGGTGCTGCTGCTGGCGCTTTCCATCGTCAGCTTCGTCACGCAGCCCATTTCCAACGCCTTCAGCCGCCACTTTGAGCACCAGGCCGACGTCTACGGCCAGGAAGCCCTGCACGGGCTGGTTCTCAACCCCAGCCAGACCACGGTTTCCGCCTTCAACCACATGGGCGAAGCGTGGCTTGAGGATCCCGACCCGAATCCCATCGTCGAGTTCTGGCAGTACAATCATCCTTCGGTTCAAAAGCGCGCCACCTTTGCCGCCCAATACGATCCATGGGCCCATGGCGGCCACGGTGAGTTTTTTAATCAATAGGGCTGCTCCATCCGGGTCCAATCGAGCCGCTCCGACAAGCCCCGCCCCGGTCCTTCCGGCTTTTCCTCAACTCCCGCGTTTTTGCCCATTAGAATAGAGGTCGTTGCTTTCTTTTCTTGAGGAGGAAAGACCTCATGTCGTACCCCGAGAAGTATCGCTACACCCGCGAACACGAGTGGATTGCCGTAGAAGGCTCTATTGGGCAGATCGGCATCACCGACTACGCGCAGGGCTCGCTTGGCGACATCGTCTTTGTGGATATGCCCAAGGTGGGCGACACGGTGACCGCCAACGCCGTCTTTGGCTCGGTGGAGAGCGTGAAGGCGGTCAGCGACCTCTATTCGCCGGTCTCCGGCACCGTGACCGCCATCAATGAAGAGTTGACCCAGGCTCCGGACAAGATCAACGAGGCCCCGCACCAGACCTGGATCATCAAGGTGGAGCTCTCCGACCTGGCCGAAGTGGAAAAGCTGCTGGACGCCGCGGCCTATGAGGCGTTGGTGGCGGAAGAGACACACTAGGTCTCTGACCGCATGAATTTGCATTTTGGCATCTCTGCTTCCCAGGTCTCAAAATCGAGACCTGGGGCACCCAGAAATGGTTCGGAATCATGCGGTCAGAGACCTAGCTTTTAGCTGTTAGCTATTAGCCTTTAGCCCGTTCGTTCTGCGGGGAAGATCCTACTCTCCCCGTGAAACTTCGTGGCCTCTCGAAATCCCCTCTGCTTTACCCGCTTCCAGCTAGAGGCTAGAAGCTAGGAGCTGAAAGCTCGAATGCGTTATCTTCCGAAATCTCCCGCCGAACGCCAGCAGATGCTGGCCACCGTTGGCGCTGCCTCCATTGACGATCTCTTTGCGGTGATTCCCGCCGCACACCGCTTTACGGGCGAGCTCGCGATCCCGCGCCAGCACGCCGAGAGCGAAGTGATCGAATACTTCCGCCAGGCCGGGCAGAAGAACGCCATCGATTACGCCAGCTTCCTGGGCGCGGGCGCGTATCGCCATTACCGGCCGGTGATCATCGACGCGCTGGTTCAGCGGGGCGAGTTCCTGACCAGCTACACACCCTACCAGGCCGAGATCACGCAAGGCACGCTGCAGGCCATCTTCGAGTTCCAAACCATGATCGCCGAGCTGACCGGCATGGACGTGGCCAACGCCAGCATGTACGACGGCTCGACCGGCGCGGCCGAAGCCGCACTGATGGCCATGCGCATTACTGGCCGCCAGCAGGCCGTGGTGGCCGCCGCGGTCCATCCCGAGTACCGCGAGGTGCTGGGCACCTACCTCGGACCTCGCGATCTGCCCATTGCCACGGTAGGGTTTGTGGCCGAGACCGGCCGCATCGATCTTGCCGCGCTGGCCGCTGCTGTGACCGACCAAACCGCCGCGGTGCTGGTGCAGAGCCCGAACTTCTTTGGCGTGGTGGAGGATATTCCGGCCATTGCAGAGATCGCGCACGCCAAGGGCGCGCTGCTGATTGTTTCCATTGCCGAGGCTGTCTCGCTGGGCGTGGTGAAGCCTCCGGTGGAGGCCGACATCGTCAGCATGGAGGCACAGTCGTTCGGCGTAGCGCTCAGCTATGGCGGCCCCGGTTGCGGCGTGCTGGCGGCCAAAGAAAAATATCTGCGCCAGATGCCGGGGCGGTTGGCCGGCCAGACGGTGGACTCGAATGGAAACCGTGGGTTTGTTTTGACTTTGGCGACCCGCGAGCAACACATTCGCCGCGAAAAAGCGACTTCCAACATCTGTACCAACCAGG